>Ga0073928_10010454_pt1 | contig 11045 bp, 12 predicted proteins | sample PaiPotPPA55metaG_FD_76969 | JGI IMG/M metagenome (GOLD analysis project Ga0073928, IMG submission 76969) | Iron sulfur acid spring bacterial and archeal communities from Banff, Canada, to study Microbial Dark Matter (Phase II) - Paint Pots PPA... ...
AATAGAAATATCGGAAGCAATTTCAGCCGAAGACTGGTGGCGGGCGACAAAAAGGGACGGCTCAAAAGTCGTGATTTTGAACGGTACAAGTTATCCAAAGGAAGAGGTCGTTGGCGTTATTGAAGTGAAGGCGCGTAGCGGAAGCACGAACATGGAAGGCATCTGAGCATCACGGTTGTCTCTACAAACATGACGACGGGAGAAGTGGTCCCCGTCGCCATGACGAGATCGCTGGAGAGTTGCCTTTCCGCCTGCTGGGAGTGGACTCGGACAACGGTTATGGAAGAAAAACGGGGAGGATCCCGCGCCGTGTGCAATGAGTGTGCAAAATTCCGGGCAGAGTTCCAGCACGACGGGATTCGGAAAGACTTTGTTTTCAGATGAAAAGAAGTGGTCGGGGCGAGTGGATTTGAACCACCGACCTCCTGGTCCCGAACCAATCATTTCAATTCCATAACGCTTTATCTTGGCGTCGCTTACGGGACAAGGAGCGTTATTTCCCCTCTCTTAGTTGTACCTAACTTGTACCTGGCGGAGGTTTTCCATTGCGGTGAGCACCGAATCTTCGGGAGGATGAACATAACCGAAAGATATCGAACCATGCTGTGCCCGATCCGCGCCAGAATCCACGTATCCGTGCGGCGTGCAACCAATGTTCATAATATGGCATTCTTTGTACATAGATGCTATATTGGAGTGGGAGGGCTCTATGGCCACTGCCAGAGTTAGATCACACAAACATTTCCAATTGGATGCAGCGAAACTCCGACGTGCGCAGAGGATGCTGCGCGCCGACACGGAAACAGAGGCAATCGAGCGGGCTCTCGACATCGTTATCGCTGAGCATGAGAGAAACCGACTGACGGTCGAAGCCAACGATCGCTTCATCAGAAGTGGCATTGATATCAAGGATGCCTATGGAACTTTGGAGGAGTAGATGCAGCCAGTTCTCTTTGACTCTTCGATCTACATTACGGCTCTTCGAACCGGAGACGAAGCGGCCCTGACCCTGAAACGGTTGGCTGCCAACTCTCCGGTCTGGCTGAGCTCCGTTGTGCTCGAAGAATTGTATGCCGGGGTCGCCCGCCGGAGTCGGCATGTACTGGAGCAATTGGAGCACGATTTCGAGAGAGCGAAGCGGATTCTAGTGCCGAATCTTAATGACTGGACCCAGACCGGCAAAGTGCTGGCCCAATTGGCGGCCAGGTATGATTACGAGCAAATTGGACAAGGCCGGTTGACCAATGATGCGCTGATTGCGATGAGCGCCGGCCGCTCAGGAATCACAGTGATAACCGCGAATGCGCGCGATTTCATGCGTCTTGCCGAATTTCGACCCTTTCGCTGGCAAGTCCAAGCTCTTCCTAGCAATTAGTCTCACTGCCGCCGGGAATAATCTGCGCCGCCGACGCCAGGCTCATGGCAAGAAACATAAGGCTCCGCCCTAGAGCACAAACATGCATGAGAAGTCACTTAACCGACGATCAGCCGATTTCTGCTTCGGACGTATCCTTGACGATACGAGAGAGCAATTAGACAAGGCCACCAGACTTGTCTTCCTCCATGGTCTGCAACCCGCGAAGCGCACCTGACATTTAACTTATCAGCGCGCGGATTTTGGCCCGTACTTCCGCCAGCTCAGCCGGCGATATTATCCCTTTGCGCTTGGCCCGTCTCTTCCGCCAATCGCAACCACCTCGACCGGATAGTTCTTGATCTGTGTCGTCATCGCGCAGCAGACCATCAGACTCGTCTTCGCGTTGTAGGCGGCCGGGGCTCAGCACAACCGCTGGCCGGTGTCCTGCTTGCTTGGCAGGACGCAGAATTTGGAGCTCACTCTTGTTTTTTTTCTTCCCAAAAAGATTGTTCTTGTACCTAGTTTTCCCGAGAATCGAACTCCCAGTAGAGGGAACCTCCTGTTGCAATGCAATGAACCCAAAGGAAAAAGAGCTCTTACTTCCAAATATTTTATCGAGACGAGGACGCTTGGTTTCAGACCAGGCGCTCTTTCTGATTTTCGTGTGATGTAACTAAAAGAATGGTCGGGGCGAGTGGACTTGAACCACCGACCTCTTGGTCCCTAACCATAGCAGCAAAAAATCTAAGCCGTTGAATTGGCTTAAGTTCCCCTGTGCAGCCCTCTCATTAATTGCGCTACGATTTGCGCTACGATTGTCTCTTCCGGTCGGCGATTACCGGCGTAGTCGCTGCTCACATCACACGAGATTTTTGCGGAGGTGACATGCCTGCTTATCGCATTCGGTATGTGTGCGACACATCGCTGCAATTTCAGAAAGATGTCTCGTTCGAAAGCAAAGGCAAAAAGGTTCTCTTTCTGTTTTCACAGAGAGGCGAGGAAAGCACCACACGCGTCCGCGTTGACGTCGAAGCCGGAAACTATCGAGAGGCGGACGTTACGGCCCAAGGCGTCCTTCAACCTGTGCTCGATGCTGTGTCCTTCTCAACCGGGACCCCACTGCTCGCACGACACTGGGACTTCATGCTTAAGGGAGAAGCCGGTAGCAAAACCAGAAAGGCCCATCTGGTGCGAATTCAGGAAAGAACCCGCGCCGCATCGGCTTACGGAACGTGCCATTGATGAGGTGCAGCAAATTCTTGTTCAGACGGAAGAATCTCTAGAACTATGCTGGCACAGATATGCCCTTCAGAGAAATCTGATACTCGACAGATTTGTCTTTCAATGGCTCGCATTTGAAGCGCTCGCCTCGAGCCATCGAAGTGAACCCCGGACCTCCACAGTGTCGTTGACGTAGGTTTCTTGCCTGCATAGACTAACCGCGCCGGACTCGGAGCCTTTGATGTGGATGGCGCGAAAACACACCGAAACAGCGAACAGAACTGGAAATCAGACATGATGTGGATGACGCGGAGCAGCGCTGCGATCTTGTTGCTCGTTGTATCCCTCTACCCTGCTCAGAGTGTGTTGATCTACGGCCAGACGGCGCAGGACACACAGGTGGCGAACCCTGTCGCAGGTGACCCCGCGGCGATAAGAGAGGGTTCTTCTCTATTTCGAGCAAACTGTTCTCCCTGCCATGGGCTGAATGCGAAAGGTGGAGGACGTGGGCCGGACCTTACTTCAGCGCGCTGGACACACGGCTCGAGTGACGCCGAAATTTTCCGCACCATATCGCAGGGAGTGACGGGTACGCAAATGCCGGCAAATGCATTTGAGGATTCTGAAATCTGGACGATTATTGCCTACCTTCGTTCATTGGCGCCATCGGACCACGCGAAGACGACCGGTGATCCCGTGAGGGGTGAGAAACTTTTCACAGGGAGCGCGGGTTGCGCCGCCTGTCACATGGTGAAGGGACACGGCGGGCTTCTAGGGCCCGACTTGACGCGCGTGGGTGCTTCGCGGTCCGCAACCTATTTGATTGAGTCGATTCGCGACCCGGATAAAGAATTGAGCGATGGAATGCTGGATCCCAACAATCACTACGGCTTGCCACTGGTCTACGACACCGTAACGGTGGTGCTAAAAGATGGGCAAAAAGTGACCGGGATAGCTAAGAACGAAGATACATTTTCGGTCCAGCTTATGGATACGGACCAGCGGCTGCGCTTCTTCTTGAAAAGCGATGTTAAAGATGTGGTCCATGAGCGTAAGTCGCTGATGCCCGCATACACAGATCAGACGATCAGCGCGGCAGAACTGCAGGACCTGCTGGCATATCTGGAGCGTTTACGCGGTGAATGAATCCGTTCTGACTCTGAACGAATCGAGTTGCCTGTTGCCGCGATTCATTGAGGAACGCATATGAAAAAGTGGGTGCAGTTGCTCGGTCTCCTGCTCGTCACCGCTTCGCCTGCGGCCGCGCAAGTGAGTTACGAGCGAATCCGCGACGCAGTGCGGGAACCGGAAAACTGGCTGACCTACTCGGGAAGCTACGCAAGCTGGCGTTACAGCAACCTGGATCAGATAAATGCGAACAATGCCTCTCGGTTAAAACTTCAATGGGCCTTTCAGGTCGGGGACTTGGGACAGTTTGAGACCACGCCGCTCGTGGTCGATGGCGTGCTTTATGGGACTGGCCAGAACAACCGTGCGTTTGCCATCGACGTGCGGACCGGCCGGGCCATTTGGCGTTATCAACGGAATTTACCGGATAAGCTGCAACCTTGTTGTGGAATGGTGAATCGCGGGTTCGCCATCTTGGGCAACAAACTATTCATGGCCACTCTGGATGCGCATGTGATTGCCCTGGATACAAAAACCGGCAATTTGCTTTGGGACGCGACTGCGGCGGATTATCACCAGGCTTATACATTCACCGTTGCGCCACTCGCACTGAAAAACGAAGTCTTCGTCGGCGTTTCGGGCGGCGAATACGGCGTGCGGGGTTTTATCGATGCTTACGACACGGAAACCGGCAAACGCCTATGGCGATTCAACACCGTGCCTGGGCCGGGCGAGACTGGATATGAAACGTGGTCTGGTGATTCGTGGAAAACCGGTGGGGCTCCGGCTTGGATGACTGGGTCGTACGATCCGGGGCTGAATTTGATTTATTGGCCGACAGGAAATCCCTCTCCCAGTAATTATGGCGGCGACCGTACGGGAGACAATCTCTACAGCAATTCCATTCTCGCGCTGAATGCCGATACTGGCCGGTTGCAGTGGTATTTCCAATTTACGCCCCATGATCTCTACGATTACGACGCCACTCAGATTCCGGTGCTGCTGGATACCGAGTGGAACTCGAAGCCCCGGAAGTTGCTAGTGCTGGCGAATCGCAATGGCTTTGTCTATGTGCTGGACCGCACCAACGGTGAGTTTTTTTCCGCCAAGCCCTTCGGCCGTGTGACGTGGGCGGAAAGAATTGGTCCAGACGGTCGGCCGGTCGTGAACACCGCCATGGAAAAGAAAAATGAGGGGAACCTGGTTTGTCCAGGGGCACTGGGCTTAACGAACTGGTTTGCGCCGTCCTACAGCCCAATCACAAAAATGTTATACGTGGCGACTTCAACGGAGTGCGACGTTTTTACAAGTTCGCCGCAGCAATATCGAGCTGGGCATGATTTTCTGGGCAGCGTGTACGTGCCCGACCCCTTGGAGCGCTCCAGGGGAGCGCTGCAGGCGATGGACCCATTAACTGGCGAGAAGAAGTGGGAGTTCAAGTATTTCAGTAGTCCGAACGGAGGCGCGCTAGCCACTGCGGGGAACGTTGTTTTTGCAGGAGATTCTGACGGAAATTTCATCGTACTCGACGCCCGCAGCGGAAAGGATTTGTGGCACATCCAGCTTGGTGCAGCGATCTATTCCACAGCCATCTCTTGCATGGTTGACGGAAAGCAGTTCGTCATCTTGCCGGTGGGATCAGCCTTATTCGCCTTCGCGCTTGATAATCCCTAACGGCTCGTGCCGGCGCATGTGATCGGAAAATCGAAGCTCCAGATCGCCGGTGGGACCATCGCAAAATCTTCCTGAGGTCTAACCCTGCAAAAGATACTGGAAGGCGGCCATGGCAGAAATGGTAGGCCCGCGGGGACTCGAACCCCAGACCTCTACCGTGTCAAGGAACGCAGCAGTGGCGCATCAAGTAGTTACGAGTATTTTTCGGAGCATTCAGTAGCGTTTAGAGTGGTCAGAAACGCTTATTGTTCCTTCGTTGTTCCCACGCGGCAGGTTGGCAAACCGCCTTTGGGAATCGGGACAATCACGAGGCGCTCGGACGCTTTTGGTTGATGCCCATCAGGAAGGCGACGTAGGAAGCCGAGAGCGGCACCCACTTGTCGTTGTGATGCACCATCCACCGCTCGGGAGTTCCACAAACCTCCAAGGCTTCCGGCGGCAGAGGTTCGGACGATGAAATCTGAAGCGTCCCCACGGCGCAGCAGTTGGGTGGATACACCTCTTTCGGCTCGGGTGCAGCATCGAGATAATGCGTGTCAATATGTAAGGTGGTGGTATCTCTCGCCCCATAGCCCCGAAACCCCAACGGTGAAGTTGTCAGTTCCGTCCTCGATATGCCAGCTCGGGGTCAAATAATCGAACGGGAGCTCTTTTTTCAGGACATCCACAATGGCGATGACGTGTTTGAGGAGCACCCAGATGAACTTGTTGCTTATCTCCGAGAAATCTTCGGATACCCGTTGCGGCTCCTCTGACTTTTGTTTCACGGCGGAAGTTTACTTTGCTGTTTGTCGTGTCGTCAACGCCGTGCGAGCGCGGAGATATTCCCCGATTAAATGAGCGGAGGCCCACTGTCTCACCGCCCGCTGCCCACAGCCCTTTCCATCTGGTCCGAAGCCTCCGCGAGCCTTTGTGACCACCTCGACGTGCCGGCTGGCGAGCGACCGAGACGACCCTATCGCGCCGTGCTCGAATTTGATTCCAAATACTTCGGACTAAGGGAGAAATTGCGGGCGGGTCTGTAAGCCGGATTCTCTTAGATTTGCAGCCAGCGTTACGTTAATGTGTCATTGTGCTGAGGATCAGATCGAATGCCACCATCATCTGTTGAAAACTCGGCAGTCTGCGGCGGCCAGCCGCTGACGGAATCTCTTTACAACGAGCAGACGGGACTACTCACCGTTGCTGGATTTGCTCCATCCCACGGCAAACATCTCAAGATTCCCGTACTGTCGATAAAGTAAGCCTCACCGTTGGTCACCGGCGATGCGGAAAAAAGCCAATAACTGCCGCTTGAAATGTAGGTGTAGGTATAACCACCCATCTGAAATGGCGAGGCTGACGGCGGAATCAACTGAGTGAACACCGAAGAATTACATCCTGCATTTGGCACAGCGCAGTAAGCAGCCATCACGTTCGCATTTGCTACCTGCATCACATACTCTTTAGCGCGATTCTGATTGGAGGCTTGTTTCATCGCGACGGCGCCAGGAATTGCTATGGCAAACAGGGTGCTCATAACGAGAAGCACCATTACCATTTCTAAAATCATGGCGTAGCCCGCTTGTTTGTTTCGCACAAATCTCCTCAAAGAGCGCCGGGGGAAAGGCCGAACCGCATGACGGTTGTATGAAATCGCCCATCCGAGTTTTTCATCTACTTCAACTCCATAACCATACCGATGATTGTCACTGAATCCTATAGTACGAAAGATTCAATCTACCAGGACGGCCATAGCATTGAGTTAGCACACAAAATATCTGTAGAGTTAAGGCCGTGAGATAGCTCTAACAACTCCTGATTAAACGCGCACGCCACAATGGACCACGTTCTGCTTTGTTGGTTTCGGAACTGACCGGCTTCGTCGCCCAGAAGCGATGAAAACCGCTGGTAGAGAAAACCCAGACCGCGGGGTCGCATGGCCTCGCAACCGAGCACATGGCGCGGTCGGTCAGAACAGATCTCGCTCGCGCAGTGGGCTGAGAAGCAAGAAAAATTCCAGCCGAAGGAGAGGTGTTTTTTTCTTGCATTCTCCGTTTATAGCGTTGGCCACCCCTGCGGGGTGGTTGTATTGGCCAGAAACTCCTGCAGAGAGCCTGTGCCATTCGGACAATGAGCTTGCGGATGTTCTCGGGCAGTCGCGGACGACCGGCTTGAGACTTCCAGCGCCAGAAAAGCTTGAAACCCTTGCGATGCCAGCCGATGAGAGTCTCGAGTTTGACGATCACCAAGGCGTTCTTCCAATCGAACAGTCGACACCAGAGACCGAGCGAGAAACGGGCGGAGTCGTTCAATCGTCTCGGTTGGACCTGCCTCTCCTCATAAAAGGCTAGCTGTTTTCTCAAGAACAGAATTTCTGCGCTCAGGGCCGTAGGTGAGCGGAGTAGGAGATGGAAGAAACGAAGTCCGTCTGCGACCAGATGGGCGATCAAACCAAGGAGTGAGTTCAATGAACGTGCCGCGTTGGGAAGGAATCGTGGACATGGGACGTCAGGATGGCATAAGGGTCGTCGGGTTAAGAAGAATTTCTCTGCGAACTAGGCCCGACGCTGCGGAGTTCCGAGACGGGAAGCCGAATACCTAAATCCAGCATTTCCGCCAGATGAAGAAACGGACGGAATTTTTGCGTAGCACAACCTCAGAAAGAATCTGTCGGGCGTTGAGATCTCGAAGTTTGCGAATAGATGTTGAATTTCATCGGTGGGTAGCCACATATTTCATTGGCTAGCTTGTTTCAGGTAAGAGAAGCCTTGGGTATTTGGCGCTAAGCGAATCTCTACTCCATACCTCCAACCTCCCTCGTCGCCCGCTTCTCCGAGCGGATATGACAAGTTTCTAAAACTATAAATTAGCGCTTTACCGTAAGCAATCTCCAACAAATGCGGTTGTTTCCAAAGAATCCTTGCGTCGACCATATCGTCCGCTGAAAATATCGCGCGTTTGGCATCGCTTGGCGTTATTCTTCCGTTGGGAACGATATAAACAGAGTACGACGTCGAACAGGGGGTACCGCATTCGGACTTGATCAGCACGGCGTCGATGGCGCCATCCGAAGACGTTATTCGAGAGAGCTCAGTCCTCGTTGAGGGAAAGATCGCACGGTTCAAGACCACCCGAACTATTTGAGGCACTATGTACGCGCTAATGACGCCAACCAGAAATGAAAAGATAACGCTGAGGATATAGCTTCGCTCCCAGAATTTAGCCATGCGCGCAACCCATCATCGTCCGTGGAGTGTTCTCCAGAACTAACTTATAATCGACATGCCGTACACCATTACTTGAATCGAAGCAGTCTCTAAGTGACGCGCAATTTGCAGCCTCGCCCCGCAAGCCGAGAGCACCCTGGAGCGCTCCAGAGCGCCGGAGATTTCGTAACTCGCGTGGCGCGAACACGTTAACTGAGAGCGCCGTCCAGCGCTCGGCAGCACCCAACTTGGGGTGACGTGTCATATCCACTCCCGGCGCTCTCCGGCGCTTCCCATTAACCGGCCAGCAACCCGCGCTAATCCCATACTTCATGGCTAACCGGGGCACGACCTGGCGGCGGATCGGCAACGCTCCGAGCGGCCTAGTCTCCCCTGAATCGAAGAAACATATGGGGTTCCTTCTGGCAACTTACGGCTAGGTCGCGAATCTGACCGAGTGTGTCTCTTTGCTCATCACTTAATGCTTTGCCAATGAGAAGCTCCAGTTCCTTCTGTACTTCGGGCATTTGGAGCCCATTAAACACCGTGTTGCCGTACGGATCGATATACTGCAAAAGCGGAAAAGATTGATCGCCGAATGGCCAGATACTCGCCAGAGAATAACGAGAGTCCACGACCTCGTTCTCTTTCTTCCCATCTATAGTTTGGAGTATCGCTTTGATCGCCACTCTTCTGTTACCTCAGGGCTGCCCTGGAAAACCTGGGAATGCCGTCACAAGGCCACCGTTAGAATTCACGATCACAGTATAAACATTTGTGTACTGGCCGGTGCACGAGGATTTGAGTGTCTACAAAAACGTCTACAGCGGTGTAGACGAAAAACCAGAAGTCTCAAATAAGTCATTGAAAACAATGGTCGGGGCGAGTGGATTTGAACCACCGACCTCCTGGTCCCGAAGTGGTTGGTCGGAATCCAATAAAGTCTTTGCGGTGTCGCAGCTACGTCCACAGACCACCTCAAAACCCTGTCTCAAATGGGTTACAAATTGGGTTACAAAGCGCCGATGCCTCGTTAAGGTCTCAATGCACCCGGCCATCTTACCCGGGAATGACAACCCCGTTAACGCTAACGTGCGGGAATCTCTTCGCGAGCTCTTTATAATCTCCGTGACTGAAAATAAGCAAATCGACCGCCCATCCAGCAGCCATGTCCGCGGCTTGGATGTGGTCGATGCCGTGTGACTTCTCCTCAGAAACCATCTTTGAAGAACTTCTCAAGAGGGACGCGACGTTGCCTACGCCTGCAGCATGTGTAAGGCGTTCAGAGAATTCATTCAGGATAGGAACGCTGCCGGGATGGTCAACATCGAAAATCCTGCACATCCTAGCTAGTAAGGCGCAACGTGTCCCATAATCTGAGCTCGACGAGTGCGTACAAATCGCGATGACTTGCCTCCTTTCTGACGGACTCAACATCGCGTGGGAGCGTGCCGCCAGTACCGTCGCATCTTTCAATCTTCCACCCGCGCGGCGTTTTATCGTCGAAGCGGAAAAGTCTTGGAATTCAGCGTTAGGAGAAAAACGGCCAGTGCTCTCGTCGAAGGCAAGATGTTGGTGATAAAAATCTATGCTCGTTCTCTCGGCTATCCCGAGCGGGCTCATTCGAATCATCCACTCGCCCGACTCGTCGTTTACCATTTTCAGGTCGAAGTCGACACCCGGCTCCGCATTCCGGTCCAACCAGTCGTCTATGACAGCCTCCCGGTAAACGCCAGGGTCAACAATTGTGATTTCAGCTTGCTGGACGCCTTTTTCAAACTTTGCCCACATTTCAGCGCTCGACCTCACCTGATGACGCCGCGGATGGAAATCCCTGTACTTAAGCTCGGGCAAATTCAGGAACGACCTGAGGTCAGGCACCCAGCCCAGCGGCGCATCAGAGCGAAACTGGGCCACGACGTACTTGTCGTCACCCGACTCGCAAGCGTCACCGTACTTGAAAGTAGACATACAGGGCCGCGCTCCGCATTCGATAACACCTGCTGGGATGACTCGCCTCGCCCAGTTACCATAAGATTATCACGGTCGAACCGGACGGTCGGTCGAGCTTATGCCCAGTATGAAGCTGGTCGGGCTGTCGAAGTAGAATAGGGAAATGGCAACCGCACTGGGTCCCGAATTGACGAAGCGAGTTATCTATTCGAAGTACTTAATGAAACGCGCGACAACTCTGCAGGCGGAAGGGCACGAGCTTGCTCTCGCTGAAGCTGTTCTTGTCGGTCATGATTCCGTTGAGATGCTGATGCGCGTCGTGGCGGACAAGCTAAAAGTGACTCTGCCGCAGGAATTCATGGCGTTTTGGAAAGCTGTCGGAAAGGAAACTGGGAAAGAACCGCCTAGAAAGGCAGCCATGGACCGGCTCAATCACGAGAGAGTGGGTTTCAAGCACAAGGGAATTCCACCGAACCCCACAACTGCAAATGACGTACTGCGAAATGCGCTTTCATTCTGCGAGG
>Ga0073928_10010455_pt1 | contig 11045 bp, 10 predicted proteins | sample PaiPotPPA55metaG_FD_76969 | JGI IMG/M metagenome (GOLD analysis project Ga0073928, IMG submission 76969) | Iron sulfur acid spring bacterial and archeal communities from Banff, Canada, to study Microbial Dark Matter (Phase II) - Paint Pots PPA... ...
CGACTGGAGCTCGGTGGGCGCGCAGATCGTCATCGAATCCACCGGCAAGTTCACGGATGCCAAGGAAGCCTCGAAGCACATTCGCGGCACGGTGAAGAAGGTCATCATTTCGGCGCCGGCCAAGAACGAGGACGTGACGCTGGTGCTGGGGGTGAATAACGCGGCGTACGATCCGGCGAAGCACCATATTCTGTCAAATGCGTCGTGCACGACGAACTGCCTGGCGCCGATCGTCAAGGTGCTGCACGACAAGGTGGGGATCGTGAAGGGGTCGATGACTACGATCCACAGCTACACGAACGATCAGCACGTGCTGGACTTTCCGCACAAGGATCTGCGGCGGGCGCGGGCGGCGGCGCTGAACATGATCCCGACCACCACAGGCGCGGCCAAGGCGATTGGCCTGGTGATGCCGGCGCTCAAGGGGAAGCTGGATGGCTACTCGATGCGCGTGCCGACGCCGGATGTTTCGGTGGTGGACCTGGTGGTGCTGACCGCGCGGGATACGAGCGCGGAGGAGATCAACGCGGCGTTCAAGGCGGCGGCGGAAGGCCCGATGAAAGGCATCCTGGCGTATACCGAGGACCCGGTGGTGTCGACCGACATGCTGCACAATCCGAACAGCTCGATTGTGGACGCGCAGATGACCAAGGTGGTGGACGGGAATCTGGCGAAGGTGGTGTCGTGGTACGACAACGAGTGGGGGTACTCGTGCCGGGTGGTGGATTTGGTGGCGTTTTTGGTGGGGAAGGGGTTGTAATTAAGTCCTGGCGCAACGAAACCCAATGCCGTCCTCGCCGAAGTGCGCGTGGGCGCCCATGCTGAAGGCGGGGGCGGCGTAGTCGCCGTCGAGGCCAAACGAGCCGCCCCGCACCACACGGAATTCCTCTCTCTTCGGCCACGGGCTCTCGGTCCACTCCCAGACATTGCCGGCCATGTCATAGCAGCCATAGGCGCTGACGCCATCCGGGTAGGCTCCCACAGGCGTCGTCTTGCCCAGACCCGCTTCGAAGGTGTTGCAGCGTGCCGGATCGAACTCATCCCCCCCCATGGGTATTTCCGGTGGATGGCCGGCTCCGGGTCCCAGGAGGCCGCGTGTTCCCATTCCTGCTCGGTGGGCAATCGGAAGGCGGGTCCGCGCCAGCGGCAGAAGAGGCGGGCCTCATACCAGTTGACGTAGATCACCGGCTGATCGTCGGCATTAGAGTATTCGCCCCTCAGCTTCTTGTGTCCCGGGATCATGCACTCGTAGTCGCGATTGGTGACGAGATACCGGTCCAGGTGGAAGCCGTCGATCCAGGCCATGCGCTCGGTCGAGTGCAATCCGAAGCTGGCTGCTTCTCCGAAGAACGCACCCAGCAGCGCCTTCGCCGCAGTGACTCGCCGTACCGCCAGTTCCTCGGCGAGTTCCACGGCGGCGGCCAGCGCCCGCCCTTCGCGCTCCTCGCGCGCGAACATGGATTGCAGCAACGGCATGGTTTCGGGACGGGCGGCGCAGGCATCGGCGCACTCGGCAACCGCCAGGCTGGCATACTCTTCGCCCTCCCAGGTGTAGCGGGAAAGGAATTGCACCAGCAAGCGCAGCCATGGCTCCTCGGGGGGCGCCGCCTTCAGGCAGGCCAAGGCGAATTCCACGCAGCTCTGCTTGAGAAGCTCCGCCAGGGTTCGCCGCCGCTCGCGGTCTTTGAGTTGCGCGACCGCCAGGTACAGCGTCTCGCCCCAGCCCGGCGGCGCGTCGAACAGTATTTTTTGGAACTCCTCGGGGTCCAGCTCCTCGACCATCCAGACCGCCGCGAAATATTCCTGAAAGGAGCGATGCACGAAGCCGAACTGGTCGTTGCCATATTGCACCAGGATGGCGTCGCGAGCGTGCAGCCGGTGGACAATGGTATCCACCAGGTTGAGCGTGTCGCCTGCTCCCTTATCCCGCAGGAAACGCTCCAGACCACGCGCGAGGTCTCCCCGCGACAACTGGAGCGCGACTCCCGCGAGGAGCCGCTCCGGCGATTCGCCTTGCATCTCGTACGCCAATTGCGAAAGGAACCTGCGTTTCTGGTGGAAATCGATGGCACTCGCCGGTAGATGTTCCTTGGCCTCGCCCCAGTATTTCAATAGGGTTTCGGAGCACTTCTCATAGAGCTGGAGGCGGCTATCCGGCAGCGCTCCCAACCCGAAGTGGACGCGGACGATCATGGTCAGCAGCAGCGCGTTGCGCGCCAGGGGCAGGATGTCCTTGCGCCCCTGCAATCCGGTCCAAAGCCGCTCGCCCTTTTCGGCGGCCTTGGCCTTGTCCGGCTCGTGGACCGATCGCCAGCCCTGTATGAAAGTCTGGATTTCGCCGTCGTCGAACTCGCACAGCTCGTAATGCCGGTACGCGGCAGCTTCGAATCGGCGGCGGTAATCGTGCGGACGGCTGGTGATGATGACGCGGCACTCGGGCGTCAGGTTGTCCGCGAATGCTTCGATCATCTCGACGATCTGGTTACGGCGGGCGGGCGATCGAGCTTCATCGAGGCCGTCGAACAGCAGCATGAGCGGGCCTGCGCTCCATCTGGCGTGGAAGGAAGTCGGGAGGCAGGTTCAATCCCATCTTGCGCGAGCAATCGTGCCGGATGGCATCCCAGATGGTGCGGTGTGTTTCGAGGTCGTGGTCGAGGTCGCGGATGCGGTAGAAGATGGGAGTGAAAGCGGAGGCCGGGTCTTGCGCCAGCGTCAGGCAGAAGCTTTCGAGCAGAGTGGTCTTGCCCGATCCGGGTCCGCCCAGGATCACCGCGCGCCGCGGGGCTTTCCTGGCGGTGAGCAGCTTGGAGGCGGGGGCGGGCTTCGGCTCGGGTTTGCTCGCGGTGCGGGACTCGCTGCGCTCGATGACACGCGGCATCACGAATACCCGGCTCATCTCCACCTCGTCCGGTCCGCTGACTTCCGCCATCCCGGCGAAGCGGACGTAGCGGTGCTGCTTGATCACGGAGGCCAGGTATTGCTGGAGGGCGGCGGAGTCGTTGAGGATGACGGCCTCGTACTGGCTCAGCTCGCGGATGGCGTGCTGCAAGGAGAGGTCGAACTCGCGGCGGAATTCGGGCGCGTCTTCGAGCAGGGTGTGGAGGTCGCGGACCCAGGCGTAGAGGGTGGCGTGCAGGTCGCCGCGGGGGACGGGGCAGTGGGCCCAGTCGCAGCTTTCGCGGAGCTGCTCTTCGAGGATGGCGAAGTCGACGTCGCGATATTGGTCGCGCAGGAGTTTGCAGAGTTCGTCGATGGTGGGCTGGCGGGAGAAGAAGTCCTCGAAGGCAGCGGCCAGGTTGGCGTCGTCAGCTTGAGCGGCGACGAGCGAATCCTGCCATTGGCGATAGATTCCGGCGAAGACTGCGCCGGGGGTTTTGTGGGCGATGGCGTTCCAGGCGGCGCCGGTCAGCTTGCTGACGACGGCGGCGCCGGCTTTGGCGCAGGCGGATTGGGCGAGGGGCGGGAGAACGTCGTAGGCGAGTTTTAGGGTTTGGAGGTCCATGGTTATGCGGTCCTGGCGCAACGAAAGCCGATGAAGAACTCGGGGTCGTGCGGCGTTGCGACCTGCCAGTACGTGCAAACGCTGCCGAAGGGGCCGCCGCCACCACGAATCACGCGGGCGTTCCCCCACAGCGTTTGAGTCCACTCCCAGACGTTGCCTGCCGTCCCCTTTACTCCATAAGGCGACACCGCGGAATCCCGGGTGTCGCCGCGCTGGCGGGCGAACGCGCCGACCGCAGGGTCGCGGCGTCCGTCGATGCCACGCACAGCCTTCTCCCACTCCTGCTCGGTGGGCAAACGCTTGCCGGCCCATTTGGCATACGCTGCCGCACCGTACCAGCTCACGTAGATCACCGGATGGTTCTCATATCCTGGCTCGACGGAAAAGCGGCCTTTGTGCAGTGAGATGCGGCACTTCTCATTTCCATAAGCGCCATTCAGGTCGATCCACCCCGCTCCGCCTTCTTCCTGGTTTCCGCGCTCATTCAGGAACGAGCCGAACTGCGCGTTGGTGACCAGGGAGGGATCGATCCAGAAGGCTTCGCGGACCTCGCCCACGCGCAGATTGGCCTGCAGCGCCCAGCCGAAGATGAACTGACCCGCCGGTACGTAGGCCATACCATCTTCCAGGCGCCGTTCGTAGTGATGAACTGGCTGGAGCAGAAAGTACACGAAGCTGACGACGGCATCCGTCAGGGGGATGCTGGGCGCTTCGCTTTCCGGCAGCAGCCGCGCCAGTTTGCACGCCACGAAGTATCCCATGATGGATTTGTGCGCGAAGCGGTAATTGCCAGCCCGGTCACGCAACCAGATAGGACTGCGTGCGAATATCGCGCTCCAGGAACGCGGCGCGCGCGGGATCGTCCTTCACACCGAAGTGAATTTGAACACGTTCGGGGAACTCGGAGAATGGTATGCTCAACCGCTGCTGCGTCTACATCTCCCAGGCTAGCTCCTCGACGAAGAATCGGCGTTCGACGGCGGAAATATCTGTGACGCGCTGCCGCAGGAGGTTGGCCGTGTATTGTTCATATAACGTGGCTAGGTTGAGGTCTTCACTAGCGGCGATGGCCGGGAGCGTGTCCGGGATCAACCCCAGCAACACGGGCCGGTTCGAAAGGTCTTCGATATGAGGCAGGCGCTGGATTCTTCTGAGCACTTCCTCCCACTTGTCCGAGACGCGCTTTCGCAGCGCTTCAGCGATCTGTTCGTTGTCGAACTCGCTGAGATACGCCACCTCGAATTCCCGGCGGCCGGCCAAGTCTATCACTTCCTCGCGATTCACTACGCGCACGGGTTCGCCCTTGGAACCGCGTTCCAGCACCTCCGATTCCTCCGTGCTGTGGCGGAAGAAGGCAGTGCGGCAAGTAAGCAGGATCTTCGCACGCGGCGAGATCAGCTTGACAATCTCCCGGAAATTTTCGAGCGCCGTGCGGTAGTCGCTGGCGCGGCGCTCCATTTCGTCGAATCCATCGAAGATGAGCAGCAGGCGGCCTTCGTTGCTGAGGCGGCGGATGGTCTTGTAGCCGCCGGCCAGTTCCACGCCGAAGTGGTTGGCGAGCGCGTCGGTGAGGACCTGTTCGATGTCATAGGCACGCGAATAGTCGCGGAGGGCGATGAAGATGGGAATGCGTCCTGCCGCTTGGGCCAGGCGGTAGGCAAGGCGGCGGCAGAACCAGGTCTTGCCGGTGCCGAAATCGCCCAGCAACGAAAGATGGTTGCGCTCCGGCGCCGCAAGCCACGCAGCTATGAAATCGTCCAGGTCGACCGGTTCCGTTTGCGTTTGGCCGGCACGCTCTTCGCGGATCTTGAGCGGCACGAAATAGCGCTCGATTTCGGATTGCTCATACTCCGCTCGCAGATTGTCGAGATAGGGCCGGAAATTCGCCAGGTGGCCGATGAACTCTTCGCGGCTATAAGCCTGGAGGCCGCGGGTGCGGGCGGCGGTGGCGGTGTCGTCGGGGATGGGGTCGCGCGCCAGCAGGATTCCATCGTTGACCTCGTAGGTGCGGGTGGCCTGGTAGAGCGCTTCGAGTTCCGCCGGGCGCGGGGCGTGCGCTGTGTAGCAGGTGAGCGCGCGACGCATCTGCGCTCCGGCTTTGTACTCGGCCAGGAAATAGACGCAGGCGCCGGCCCTCCTTTCATCCAGGATGCGCTGCCCCATGGCTTCGAGCAGGCCGCGCGCATCTTGCACTTCGGCGTCCGGGAGCGGGGCGGGGGCGGGCGTGGGGGCTGCAGGCTGGCGGCGGGGCGCGGCCGTTCGCAGATCCGTCAAGAACGCGCCGATATCGGGATAGTCCGCGCGCGTGTCGTCGCCCAGGATGCGTATGCCGTAGCTGGCTTCGAAATCCTGGCGCTCGAGGCTGTTCATGCCGTGGGTGCGCATGAGGGCGTAGTGCGCGCCGAGGTGGCCCTTCAGTTGGAATTTCAGCTCTTCGAGGAACAGCAGCAGATCGGGGTCGGTGAGGCTGCAGCCGGCGAACAGCACCGTGCGGGCGGTGAAGAGGCTGGTGAGGAAGATGCGGAACGAAGCGTTGCCGAAGATGGCCTGGCGATAGTCGGTCTGGCCGAGCACGATGGATTCCAGGCGGTCGATATCGCCGTGGACTTTGACGATGGCGAAGCCGCGGTCGCGGAGCAGGCCGGGGAGCCCCGGGTAGTCGTGCTGCGTGTGGACGGGGGTGGCGGCGGGGAAGGCGGATTCTATCAGCTTGTCGTAGTTGGTGGTCAGGATGGCGGCGAAGCGCATGCCGGGCAGCAGGCGGTGGACGGGGCCGGGCTGGAGGTGCGGGTCGCGGAAGACGCCGCGTAGGAACTGGCCGAAATTGTTCTCCCCCAGCCGCGCGCGCAGCACATGCGCCGCCAGCAGCAGTCTGTTGCGCCCGATCAGATCGCGGATGGACCCTTCTTCGCCAGCGAGCGGAATACTCTGGCGGGCGGCCCAGTTGAGCATTTGATCGAGGAGCGCGCTCCAGCCGGGCAGTTGCGGTTGCGACAGGCCTGCACCCGCGAACAGGACGACGCCGTCTTCCGACATGCGGGTCGCGAGGTCGTCAGGCACGCGGACGGGCATTTCGGAATCAATGTATCACGACGTGGAAATTCGGATTTTTTGGGCCGGAGTCACTGCACCGGCGCGACATGCATATTGTGCGCGGCCGTGACGCTCATCACGGCCGCGGTCCCGAAGTTGGCAACCACCACGTACGGTATCCGATCCGGATGTGTGCGCACGAGGTAATGTTGCGCCGCGAGGCTGCCGGCGACGAGTCCCAGCTTAATGCCCATCGATCCATAACTGAAGCTCTGCGAGGTGCGGATCATGGGGTTTGCCTCGCTTTTGCCCCAGGAGCTGGCGATATCGGCGGCATTGCTGGCCACCAACATCGCCTGGCTGACCCGCCAGATCTTATGCCACGGCTTTTCGGCCGCGGATGCCACCGGGGGGAGCCAGATCGTAACGAAAACCAGAGAAGCTAGGATACGCTTCACGACAACCTCCAGTGAATTTATCGGCGGGTCTAGGGTAAGGGATTAGGGTCAGACCGGTCGCTGTCGCTCGGACGGCTGGGGCAGCTCTGCCCAGGAGTCCGTCCTTCTTATCGAAATCTCGAAAGAAAGAGCGCCGGAGCGGGTTCTCTCAGCCTGTCGCCCACCCGGACCGAAGGGCTGCGATGAGACCGTGTTTGACTACGTCGCCTTGGCCCCCAGCCTTCGTCTGATGATTGCAAGGCTCGGTCACGTGATCTCAAGCGCTCCTGACGCGTGGACACACCCAATTCGGCGTCACGGCACTCGCTGAACCCATTGGCTCCGCCAAGCGGGCGCCTCGAAGGGATCCGCGTAATACTGTGTTTCGTGAACGACCTTGCCGTCGCGGAACTCCATAATGCTCACTGTGAATGCCGGCCGCCCCTGGTAGATGATTGTGTATTCCGTGACCCAGAGGTCGCCTTTTCCAACAATTCGCTTGACCTCGAAACCTGACGGCTTGCCGGGATGATGACTCCGCAAGGCCTGCAAATTGGTTCGCCCCAGTATCCGCTCGCCCGACTGGGGATAGTCGCAAATGGCAGCGTCATCGTAAATATCGTGTTCCGCATTTGCATCACCGGCTGCCGACGCACGCCAATGTGCATTCAAGGCCTCACGTATTTGTTCTTCTTCCATGGATTGCTCCAGTTGTTGTTGGCTTCAAGTTCACTTGCTCTATCCGAGGAAACCGCCGACGCCTGTCCGCACTACTTCGTTGAGCCTCTGCCTGGTTTGAATGCGATTGATTTCGTTAAACGCGTCTTCCGGAAGGGCGGAGATGCCGAAATTCTCTCGCGCACGGGCTGCAGTCTTAGGCGTGGTGAGCACAGCCGTACCACGTTGCACCGCCCATGCCAGCAGAACCTGCGCCGGTGTCTTCCCAACTCGTGCGGCGATTGCCGCAATGACTGGATCTTCAAGCAGCCCCGGCGTTATTCCGTGACCCAACGGCGCGAAAGCCAAAAACACAATGCCCTTCTCCTTGCAGAATTCCAGAAGCTCCGTTTCCGGCAAATACGGATGGGCTTCCACCTCGACCACGGCTGGCTTGATCCTTGCGGATTCGTAGATGGGCAACAATTCCTTCAGGCCGACGTCCGACAGCCCGATGGCCCGGCACCTGCCATCATCGACCAGACTTTCCATGGCTCTCCATGTATCCAGCAAGGTCACTCCGTTGTCGTAAAGTACATTGCCGTTTTCATCTCGCGGTTCCTGCTCGTCTCCCGGTTGAAATGCAAAGGGAGTATGAATGAGGTAGAGATCCAGGTACTTGAGCCTGAGTCTGTCCAGGCTCGCCTCAAAGGCCGGTTTGACACGGTCAGGCCGATGATTGGTGTTCCACAACTTCGTGGTAACGAAAATGTCTTCGCGTGCGATCCCTGCGGCGGCAAGTCCCGCCTGCAACGCCTCGCCCACCTCGCGCTCGTTGCGGTATCGCTCCGCACAATCGAAGTGTCGAAATCCGGCTTCCAGTGCGTCTCTGGTCGCCGTTTTCGTTACGGCCGCCTCGGGAATTAAGGTGCCGAAGCCGAGTGCGGGCATATGGCCACCGCCGTTGTTCAGCGGCATTCTCGTGAGTCGAAGATCAGAAGGTTCAGTCATGGGACACCTCTATTCTACTTGCGTTCTCCTGACCGCCTGGATTCAAAGTTGAGTTTCTTGGTTTCAAAAAAGACGACAGCGAGACCGTCAAACGTATTCCCGGAGACTGCCGGCCCCCCGTAGCCGATCCACCCTAACCCCGAGTCTTGCATGGAGCGTCGCGACCCGAACAAAGGGGCTCATCTCCCAGCGGAGGGCCGGGAGGGAAGCCTGCAGTTCGAGGAGAACACCAGCCCGTCCTACACGCCACTGCCCCAGAGCAGGGTCACAGGGATTGACTGGCGTGCGGTTCCGGCCTGCTCACCCCACCTGCTCGAGTTCCGTCTCCAGCATCGCGATATGCTCCTCTTCCTCCGACGCCAGCTCCTGGCATAGCTCCTTCTCGATCCCATCCGGCAGCTCCCCCGCCAGCTTCCGGAAATGATCCCGCGTCCGCCGCTCCATCTCTAGCGCCGATTGATATAGCCGCTCCAGGCTCGAATCATCCGACACGTCCAGCCCCTGAAAAAGCCAGCCGGCTAGAAGCTGCTCCGCCTGCGGCGTGATCCCCATTTCAGCCGGGTCCAGGTGCGCGTGATACTTCTCATTGAGCTCGTGCAGATGATCGAGCTCGGCCTCGTACAGCCGCTCCAACACCACGCGATGCTCCGCGTCTTTCGCCTTCTCCCGCGCCAGCTTATAAAAGTAGAACGCGTTCAGTTCGAACTGTACCGCGTCTCGGATGGCGGCGAGCCGCATCGGGTCGCCGATCTCACGCCGCTCCACCACCGCCAGATCGCCACCGCACAAGAAGCACTTGCCGTACGGCAGCGCGAATCCTGTGCAAAGCTTGTGGCACTGCGTGCATTTCCAGGTGTAGCGGACCTGTGCGCAGCAGATCTCATCCTGCTCCAAAACCTGATGACACTTCGGACAAGTAGAAGGCATTATCGGCTCCCCACCAGCGCCAGTTCCGGCGTGGTGACTCCCATATACTCCAACATGCCGTGGGCGGCGCGGCGGCCGGCCCCCATGGCTAAGATCACGGTGGCGGCGCCCGTCACGATGTCGCCACCCGCGAATACACCAGCGAGCGATGTCATCCCGGTGCGCTCCTCCGTCTCGATATAACCCCACTTATTGGTGCGCAGCCCCGGCGTGGTCTGCGCGATGATGGGGTTCGCCGTCGTCCCCAGCGCGTAGATCACCGTATCCACATCCAGCTCGAACGCCGAGCCCGCCTTCGGCACCGGACGCCGCCGTCCGGAAGCGTCCGGCTCGCCCAGTTCCATCTCCTGGCAGCGCAGCCCCGTGACCCACCCGGCCGAATTGCCCAGAATCTCGACCGGGTTGGTCAGCCAGCGGAACTGTATGCCTTCCTGGATGGCGTGCTCCAGTTCCTCCGCGCGCGCAGGCGATTCGCGCCGCGACCGCCGGTACACAATCGACACCGACTCCGCGCCCATGCGCAGCGAGACGCGCGCCGAATCCATCGCCGTGTTGCCCGCGCCCACTACCGCCACGCGCCGCCCCATCCCCACCGGCGTATCGTACATCGGCTGCTGATAACCGCGCATCAGGTTCACGCGCGTCAGAAACTCGTTCGCCGAAAAAACGCCGTTGTACGCTTCGCCCGGAATCCCCATAAACTTCGGCGATCCCGCGCCCGTGCCGATATACACCGAGTCGTACCCCATGCCGTTCATGAGCTGCGGAATCGTGAACAGCTTGCCGATGATCGTGTCGAGCTTGATCTCGACCCCCAGCTTGCGCAAGTTGTCGATCTCGGTGTCGATGATCACGTCCGGCAGGCGGAACTCCGGAATGCCATACTTCAACACTCCACCCGCGACGTGCAACGCTTCAAAAATCGTGACCGCCACGCCGTTCTTCGCCAGATCGCCGGCGCAAGCCAGGCCCGATGGACCCGAGCCGATGATCGCCGCGCGCTTACCCGTGCGCCCCGCCTCGCCCGCCGGTTCGTCCCAGCCGCGGCCCATCGCGGCGTCGGCCACGAAGCGCTCCAGGCGCCCGATGGCCACCGGCTGATACTTCGTGCCCACCACGCAGGTCGCTTCGCATTGCGATTCCTGTGGGCAAACTCGTCCGCACACGGCGGGCAGCGTGTTGGCGTCTTTCAGAATCCGGTACGATTCGCGTATGTCGCGCCGGGCCAGCGCGGCGATGAACCCCGGAATGTCGATCTCCACCGGGCAGCCCGGTATGCAGCGCGGCTTCTTGCACCGCAGGCAGCGGTCGGCTTCGATCAGCGCGCCCTCCAGATCCAGGCCCATGTTGACTTCCTGGAAATTGTGCGCGCGCACTTCCGCCGGCTGCTCCGCCATGTGCGCGCGCTGGGGTGGGATCGTCTTGATGTTCTTCGGCAGGCGCGGCCCGGGGGGGGGCGACTCCGGTGCGGGCAGCTC
>Ga0073928_10010457_pt1 | contig 11044 bp, 15 predicted proteins | sample PaiPotPPA55metaG_FD_76969 | JGI IMG/M metagenome (GOLD analysis project Ga0073928, IMG submission 76969) | Iron sulfur acid spring bacterial and archeal communities from Banff, Canada, to study Microbial Dark Matter (Phase II) - Paint Pots PPA... ...
ACATTCGATGCGTAACCTAGACGCGAGGTTCGAACAGAGAAATAGTTCCGTGAAACTGCACAAGAGGAAGGTGGTCGACGACGGAGTTTTTCGGTGGAAGCTAAGGCTTAAACTCACGAGAGAAAATGCCGCGGTTAAGAACCAGCCGATCTTTATTCTGAACAGAGATAAGGCCTGGGGCCACCGCACGAGTGTCAAGCGCCATTTACCGGGTGCCGGCGATGAGAGAAAGTTCCCTGGAAGCACCGCTGGCTGCAATATCGGCTTGAACCATTAGCCTTACGAGTGTTGGAAAATCAACTTTAGGCTTCCATTGCAGTTCGGTGTGAGCGAGGCGGGCGTCCCCACGCAAATCGTGTATCTCTCCGGTTCGCAGCAAACGCGGGTCCACTTCGATGAAGTCTTCGAGCTTAGAGCTTGTAAAGCGTCCACTGAACCGGTTTTGCAGTTCCGCCAACACAAGTGTTACAAATTCGGCCACGCTGTGGGATGCGCCAGTTCCAACCACGTAGTCCTTGGGAGCGGGCTGTTGCAGCATAGCGTGCATGGCTATTACGTAATCTCCCGCAAAGCCCCAGTCGCGGCGCGCTTCTAGATTTCCAAGCTTCAGCTTCGTTTTGTCGCCCGCAGCCCAAGCGGCCGCCGCCCTGGTAATCTTGCGGGTTACCATCTCAGGCCCCCGGCGAGGCGATTCATGATTAAAGAGTATTCCGCCGACGCTGTATACCCCGCGCGCACGGTAGATTTCACTGAGCCTATGTGCGGCCATTTTGGAGATGCCATAAGGAGAGGTGGGTTTGAATTGCGTTTTCTCGCTGCACATGCCATCCGCGTTTCCGAACATTTCAGAACTGGAGGCTTGGTAAACGCGGGTGTCGGGTTTGCGGCGCTCTACCATGGACAAAATACGAGCGAGGCCGCCCACATTAATATCGAAAGTCTCCGCGGGAATTTCCCAGCTGGTAGGCACAAAAACCTGGCCCGCGAGATTGTAGATCTCGTCCGGCCAGGATTTATAGAAGGCGACCTCCAGCGATTGAGAATCGCGCAAGTCAGCATAAAGGAGTTCTACGCGATCGCGGATGCCTTCCAGCCAGCGCATGGTTCCGGGTTCGCGGCGGACGATTCCGAAAACCTGATAGCCTAAGTCCAACAGGTATTCGGCCAGATAGGATCCATCCTGGCCCGAGATTCCGGTAATGAGCGCTCGTTTCATCGGTGTTTTTCCCTCTTCGGTCCCAAGTTTAAAGTAGAAATCATTTCACGCTTTCCGCGTCCATTGCGGGCGCAACCACAATGTTTCGATGACGCTTGCGTTGAAGAAATATTCTAGCGACGCGTCCCAGGAATTCCGCTTGATCGCGGATCGCTAGTTTCGATTTCCCGTGCCCTCGAATTCCAAATGTGATCGGAATTTCAAGCACGCGCGCGCCATTCCAAAATAATTGACATAAAAGAGCGGACAAGAACGAGTAGCCACGGGTGGAGAGCCCTTCCAGGTCGCAGGTAAGCAACAGATCGCGCCGAATCGCGCGATATCCCGAAGTGCAGTCCTGAATCTTCAGGCCTCCTGCCCAACGAATAAGCGAATTGCCTGTGCGGCTGAGAAGCGTACGCCAGGGGGAAAAATTCAGCACGCGCGCGCCGCGCACATAGCGAGATCCGATGACCAATGTATATCCTTGGTTGCAAGCCTCAATCATTTGCGGCAGCAGGATGGGATCGTGTTGCAGGTCAGCGTCCATATTCAGGATTAACTCTGGCCTTAAGAAGTCTACGGCGTGTCGAATGCCACGTTTATAAGCGTCACCAAGACCTTTCTTTTCGCCATGAATGATGTGGAGAGAACAGTAGCGGGCGCGAAATCCTTCCACCACCAGCGCGGTGCCGTCCGGGGAGCTATCGTCCACAACCAGCACGTGGAGTTGATGCGAAGAAATGCGCTCCTGCTGTTTGAAGATTTGCGGCAGTAGTTCTCTTAGATTGAACGCTTCGTTATAAGTGGGAAGGACAACGCAGGCGATCGGTTTATTCGTGGGTCCAGGAATGTTTCACCCCAGCAGCTCAGATGCGTCTTGGGTAACAGTTAGACGCTTATTGTTCGTAAGTATGACCGAAAGCGATAATACCATACTAATCGTAGGGCCCAAGCGAACGCCACGCAAGACGACCGCGGACCACACGGTTCAGGGTGACGGCGTAAAAACATAAAAAAGACAAAGCAAAGTCAAAAAAAAAGAAAAAACTAACGCTGAGACATAAATCTTAGAAGGCGAAGGGTTCGGCAGTGGCTAGCTCAGGGATTTCTATGTGGATTTGAGTGCCCTGGCCTTCCTGGCTGCGGATGTCCATTTTAAATTGGTCGCCGTAGAGCAGGCGGAGGCGTTCGTGAACGTTGCTGATGCCGATTCCGCCGCCGTAAACTTCAGCGAGGCGCTGGGTCGAGATGCCCAAGCCGTTGTCTTCGATTTCAATGAGCAGGCGGCCATCGAGATGGCGGGTGCGCAGATGGATTTCGCCGCCTTCGAGGCGCGGGGCCAGACCGTGCTTGATGGAATTTTCTATCATGGGCTGAAGCAGCATGCTGGGGACGAAAGTTTCGAGAGTCTCGTCGTCAATTTCCTTGAAGATTTGAAGCTTGTCGCGGCCGAAGCGGATGACTTCGATGTCGAGATAATCGTCGATAAACTCGAGTTCTTCGCGCAACGGGACGAAGGTTTCATGCTTGCGCAGGAGGCGGCGGAGAATGTTGGACAGTTTCAGGACTACGCCGCGAGCCATGTCGGGATCGAAGCGAATGAGCGAGGAGACCGTGTTGAGCGTGTTGAAAAGAAAGTGGGGATTGATTTGGGAAGTGAGCGCGTCCATGCGCGCTTTCAGCAGAAGCTGCTGATTGGCTTCGAGGTTCATTTCGATGCGCGTGTTGTTCCAAATCTTGATGGCCATGGCGACGCACATTACGGAGGAAAGAACGACGAGCAAGTCGTAGCCCCAGTTCGACGGACGAAAATCAAAGAGCCAGCGGGCGGGGACAGCATTGGCTAGTTCCAATTTTCCTACGGCCAGCGCAAAGCAGGTGAATAGCGGAAGCATGGCCCAGTTTGCTTTTGCATGGCGCAAGAAACGCCAGATCCATTGAGGAATGTTCAGAAAAAGGAAAGGGCCGAAATGCCAGATATCTTCTTTTTCGGGCATTATTTCGCGGACCATTCCGGCCACCAGGCCGACCAGGGCGGCGGTGGGGCTGGCGAGCCATTCGTGATTGCCAAAAGCGGGAAGGCTGATGAGCGAGCCGCCGAGCAGGCCGACGATGCGACCTCCGATGAGACCCATGAGGAAAGAGCCTTCGAAGGTGAGGTCAAAGAAACGGTAACCGACCAGGCGGAGGACGACTCCGATGGCGAGCGGCGGAGTGAGGAAAAGCAGGAGCATGACTTTTTGGTCGGAGTCGCGGACCTCGGTAAATAGCATGCTGCGGAACGAGCGGAAGCGCACGAGCAGGGCCGCTAGCGATGCTGCAAAGCCGACCTTCAGCACCAGGGTGAAGAGCAAATCTTGTACGCCAAAAAGTGTGCCCATTGCGCCCGCAATACCGTGAGTGAGAATACTTCGGGTTACGTTAGCCAAAGCGGGGATGGATGTAAAGAGATGGTGCGGGGCGCGGATATTCGCGGTGTAGTTTCGAAAAAGTCAAAGATGCCGAGCGGAAGGCCGCGGCGCTACATTCAAACCTTAGGCGGCGAATGCGAAAATCGGTTACGTTGCAGGGGCTGCTATAATGTTTGATTCCGGTGAAACGGCGCAAACAATCTGGTGAAGCCACGAAGCGGCAAGTGCAGCCGCGCGGGCGGAGTCGCACGCCAAAAGCAGGTGCGCGAGCGGATCGCGGGCGCGCGACGCAGCGGGCGCGACTTGTCGCGCGGGCGCAATTGCCTACCAGCTTTGGGGATTTTCGGGTTGTTGGGATCGAGGGACAGCCTGGCGAAGAGGCGGTTGCGATTCAACGTGGGACCTTGCGATCGGGGAAAGCGCGAAATGGGAAGGCTCCGCTGGTGCGGGTGCATTCGCAATGTTTGACCGGGGATGTGTTCACCTCAGAGCGATGCGATTGCCGGGCGCAGCTTGAATTTTCGTTGAAGCAAATCGCGAAGGAGCCGGCTGGCGTTTTACTTTATTTGCCGCAGGAAGGGCGCGGCATCGGGTTGATCAATAAATTGAGGGCTTATGAGCTGCAAGACGCGGGGCTCGATACCGTGCAAGCTAACAGCAAACTTGGATTCGCCGCGGATTCCCGTGATTACGAATTTGCAGCCGAGGCCTTGAAGGCGTTGGGCATTCGCGAACTGCGGTTGCTGTCGAATAATCCGGCGAAGGTGGAACAACTTGAAAGCGCGGGGCTTCGTGTCGTGGAGCGTGTTCCCTGCCGTCCGCCGACGAGCCACCATTCCAAGTTTTATTTGCGCACGAAGAAAGACAAGCTCGGACATCTTCTAGCATAGCCTGCTGCCGGTAAGCCTTAGCTTTCATAAAACAGCAATGTCGGTAAGGCCATCGAAGAGGCTGCCGAGCAAAAACTGCAGAGCAGATCCCTCGAACATGTTCCGTCTACGCCGTAGACTTTTCCCCAGGCTCGACGAACCGTCGAGCTGGGCGGACCGCGTCACCCCGCGCCCCTGAAAAACCGGGGAAGCGCAAAGCCGGCGGGACTTCGCTAGCGATGAGTGTATTAGAAACAGAGCGAATGCAAAGATCGATGCCGGGCGGAAGACCACAGCTCTACTTTTGAACCTAAGGCTGGCTGGCGTTGCGCAGCGATTATCGATGGTCGACGCGCCCAAACAATTTCGCGCTTGCTCCTGGAGAGCCCTGCAGGAATTTTCGCCTAGAGCAAGTGCCTTGCTGCCGACAATGGCCAATCGGCTTTGACTGTTCCCTTCCCTGCAAAAGATTCCTCTTGACAAAAATCCCGGCGTGGCGATACTAAACCATATGGTTAAGCATTCAGAAGCGGTCTTGGACACGACGTTTGCGGCGTTGTCGGATGTGACGCGGCGCGGAATCTTGGCCCGGCTTGTTCAGGGCGAAACTTCAGTCAGTGATTTGGCGGCGCCTTATAGCATGTCGCTGCCGGCGGTGTCGAAACACTTGCGCGTGCTGGAAGATGCGGGGCTCGTGAAGCGTCATAAGGACGGGCGCGTGCACCGCTGCAGGCTGGTGGCAGAGCCGATGAAAGATGCGGCGGAGTGGATCGAGCGCTATCGACAGTTCTGGGAGCATCAATTTGACGCTCTCGCAGATTATCTGGAAGAAGAATCGCGAAAAGAGGAGGTCTTAAAATGGCAAGCGCCAGCTACCGGCCCGAAACCAAACTCGAAATCCGACGAATGTTCGCTGCCACGCGCGAAAAAGTCTTCGAAGCGTGGACGCAACGGGAAAAGCTAGAAAAATGGATGTGCAGATTTCCCAGGAACGAAACCCGTTATACCGCGTTCGATGCGCGTCCGGGCGGGACGAACTTGATGGAGGTTACGAGCGCGGACGGCACTACTTATAAACAGCGAGTGACGTTTCGGGAAATTCGACCTCCAGAAAAGCTGGTGTTTACCTGGGCCTGGGAGAAGTTTTCCCCGTCAGGGCAAAAGATCAACGAGCAGGAGGAGACGCTGGTGACGGTGGAATTTCAGCCGCGCGGTACTTTTACGGAAGTGTTTCTGACACATGAGGGCTTCACCAACGCCGAAGCGCGAGCGGACCACAACAAGGGCTGGAACGGCTGCTTCGATTCGCTCGAAGAAGCACTGGAAGCGTAGCGCGACGATTCGCGAGAGGAGCGGCTCGATGTCAACGCAGACGGCAAGTTCTGGAACGACGGTGCAAGTGCGACGAATTTTTTCTGCGCCGAGAGAAAGAGTTTTCCGCGCTTGGACGCAGTTGGAAGCGCTGAAACATTGGATGTGCCGCGATGTTGAATCACACCAGGTTCGGTTTCTTCACTTGGATGTGCGGCCAAACGGGCGCTATGAGATTGAAGTGAAGACGCCGGAAGGGGTTAGCTATATTGGCGGCGGAGTTTATCGCGAGGTGAAACCACCTGAAAAACTTTCATTCACATGGCTGTGGAAGACAATGCCGGAGAAGCCCGATGCCAGCATTCAAGCGGAAGATTCTCTGGTAACCGTGGAATTTTTTGAGCACGGCGCGGATTCGACTGAGGTGGTGTTGACGCACGAAATGCTGACGACTGAGGAATCGCGAAAGAGCCACAAGAAGGGGTGGGAAGGATGCTTCGACAAGCTCGCGGAATATTTGAAGAAATAGGCAGAAGGTTAACTTCGATATAGCGGCTGAGGAGATCCTGCGTGAAGGTTGTTGCGGCACCTGATCTTTCATCGAGGCCATTTCAACTGACCGTGGAGCGCAAGATGGCCGCGGCACCGCGCGTTTTATTTCGAGCCTGGACCGAGCAGTTCGATCGTTGGTTCGCGGTGCCCGGGTCAGTGCTGATGAAGGGCGAGGTGAATGCGCCCTTTTATTTTGAAACTCAATTTGAGGGAGGACGGCATCCGCACTACGGGCGGTTTCTTAGGCTGGAACAGGATCGTCTGGTGGAGCTGACTTGGGTGACTGGCGCAACGAACGGGGCTGAGACTGTGGTGACCTTGGAACTCTCTCCCGAGAGCAAAGGAACGCGTTTACGTTTGACGCATGCGGGGTTTGCGAATGAGGAATCGCGGAAGCGTCACGAAGAAGCGTGGCCGGCGGTGTTGAAGCAAATGGACGAGCGCATGGCATCGAGCGATTGATCAAGGCGGTCCCGAAAAATTCGTAGCTGTGAAAAATAAGGAGGTGATTGGATGGCTAGTCCAGTTTTGAGTCCAGCAACGACGTTGCAGATTCGGCGGGCGTTTAATGCCCCGCGCGAAAAGCTCTTTCAGGCGTGGACCGATCCGAAAAAGATGACGGAATGGTTTTGTCACGCGAAGCCGAACGTGATCGGCAAACTGGTAGTAATGGATGTGCGATCGGGCGGGCAGTATGGGTTTGACGTGTCGGATGCGAGCGGAAAAGTTTTCAAGGTGCGTGGAGAATATTTAGAAATCAGGGAACCGGAAAAACTGGTGTTCACCTGGTTTTGGGAAACGGAGCCGGCGTACGGCAACACGGTGGTGACGCTGGAATTCGTGGATCTGGGAAACAAGAGCGAACTAATTCTCACTCACGAGCGGCTTGCGAACAGCGAAGCACGCGACAAGCACAGTATTGGGTGGGCCTTCTGTTTGGATTCGCTGCAACGGAATGTGGAGAAATAAAGACGCAAAGCTTTGAAAAATCTCACTGAAAAGGAGAGGAAATGAAAAAGACGATTAGCATCTTCGCGATTGCGGCGGTGGCACTGGGAGTTTTTTCTACGAATGCGAGATCGAAGGAAAAATCTTCGGGCGGATTCGATCGCTTGAAAACGCTGGTGGGAGAGTGGGAGGCCACGCCCGAGGGCGGCAAAACGTTTACGTCCACGATTCGGGCGGTTTCGAACGGTACCGCTTTGGAAGAGACCTTTGACAATGTGGCCGACGGCCAGATGGTGACGCCTCTACACCGCGGATGGCGAACGAGTTGCGTTGACACACTATTGCTCGATCGGAAACCAGCCGCACATGCAAACCCCGGCGGTTAGTTCAAACGCAAATGAATTTGCATTTGGATTTGTGAGCGCGACGAATCTGGCGAATGCCAGCGACATGCACATGCATCAGATGACGCTGAAGATTGAGGATGCCGATCACTTTTCCGAAGTCTGGACCATGCACATGAACGGGAAAGAACAGACTGAGACGTTCCACTTCACTCGGAAACACTCTTAGCGCGACAAGGGACCGAGCTGTGATGGGCAATAGAAGGCTGGCCTCCTATCGTTCGCCGTATGGAATAAAATAGCTGGCGCGCGGTCCCCGCCAGCGAGGCCAGGGAGTTGGAGCGATGAATCAACAAAATGCAGCCGATGTAGCGATGGCGTTCGTGACCAAGATCAACGAGCATGATGTGGACGGATTGGTGGCGCTGATGACGCCCGATCACGTGTTCGTCGATGCCCTGGACCACACATTTCGCGGAGCGGATCAAATGCGGCAGGGATGGAAGGCCTACTTCGCGATGTTTCCGGACTATGCCATTGAAGTGACGGATGAGTTAGTTCGCGGGAACCTTGTCGCCATGTTTGGAAACGCGCGGGGGACGTTTGCGGTGAACGGCAAGCTGGCAAGAGAGAATTTCTGGGAAATACCGGCTGCATGGAAAGCGCTGGTGAAGGACGGGCTTGTAGCGGAATGGCGCGTCTACTGCGATAACGATCCGGCTCGCAAAATCATGGCTGGCAACCCGGCGAGCCCCAAAGATTAGCCGACGACGAAGTGGCCAAGTTTGGCCCAAATATATCACCGAGACCCTTCGAAGAAATACATCGCATAGGCGGAGAAGTTACCTCATCATTTCCGCAAAGGACATTAAGGCAAGATGCCGGGCTAAAGACCCCGGCGCTACGTTCCAACCTACTGCAAAATGCCGGCGGGTTTTGGAATTTGAGTTAACCGCCGCCTACGAAGTGGACGATCTCGAAATTGTCGTTTGGGCGGACTTGGGTCTCGTTCCATAGTGCGCGAGGAAGGATGTTCAGGTTGTGCTCGATGGCGACGCGGTCATTACGCATTTCTAGAAAAGACAGCAGCGCGGTTACTGTTAAACCTTCGGGGACTTCGCGAGAATCGCCATTTATTTTTACGATCATGGCAATTATGACGCGGGAGCGGCCGGTGAAGATGACGATTCTCTTGCGCGCGAACGCATGACGAAACGAATTTCGTCCTTCCAGGTGTCCGCCTTGGCGCAAATTACCAGCGCCAGGTCGCCCTTCCCCAGCGGCGGGAGTGGGAATTGGATGCGGACGCGCCCTTGCTCGTCGGTCAACGCGGAGTGCAGAGCGCCATCCAGCGATCCTTCAATCAGCGCTTCGACATTGGCTCCGACTTGCGGCTGGCGATCGGCGCGGCGCGAGACTTCCACTTCCAGCGAAACTTTTCCTGCCGACAACCACGAACCCGGATTCAAGAGCTGCAACTGAATTCCGCCCGGGCGATTCGCTTGCGAGGCGGCCGACGCTGAAGCAATTTCGGAGTCGAGAGCGCCCGAGCGAATGTCTTCAATCACGGCACGATGCTGCTCTTCGACACGGAAGCGCAGATCCTCTTCGGTAAAAGAATCGAAACGTGACAGCTCAGTGTAATTGAACGCGCGGCGATGCAAAATTCGCCCATTCTGATAGACGGCCGTGTCGATGATGGGATGAGCGGGGCCGCGGTCTTCGGTCTGGACGTGGAAGACCTGGTCACCAACCTTGATGTCCGTATTGAAACCGGAGCTCATCTGGCGTCGGGCCTCTCCTCGTTGCGGCCACGGCAATTTTTCGAGAATCCAATTATTGGAGAGTTCATTTGACCGGGTGCACTCGGGTCGTTATTATAACAGCGCACTGAAAATGAATAGCAATTACCTAGACTCGTATGGCTCGTTGTTACTAATGTTTGTGCTAGCCATGGGCCTGGCCGGGGCGCTGGTGGTGGTGTCCACGTTGGTGGGGCGGCACAAGCGGTCGCGCGAGAAAGACGAGCCTTATGAGTGCGGGATCCATCCAACCGGGGACGCGCGCGAGCCGATTTCAGTACAGTTCTATATGGTGGCGCTGCTTTTTATTTTGTTCGATATCGAGGCCATATTTTTGTATCCGTGGGCCCTGGTTTACCGGCAGCTGCAGGTGTTCGGCTTTGTGGAGATGTTGCTCTACATTATAATTTTGTTGGCGGGTTACATATTCCTCTGGAAGAAGGGCGCGCTCGACTGGAATCGCTGAGCGGCGTCCCCCGGGAACGAATTCATAATGGAATCACAAGAAGCTGATAAAAATCCCGTAGTGCAAAGACTGCGAGCGTGGGACGGCGAAGCTGTCTCGCAAGTGCTTGAGTTTCGCGGGGAAACCACGGTGGTAATTCCGCGAGAACACTTGCAGCGGGCTTGCGGCTATCTTGCTACCGAGCCGTTCCTTTATTTTGCATTTCTTTCAGACATCACTACTGTCGATAAATTTCCGCTGGAACCGCGCTTTGAAGTGAATTACCACCTGCTTTCTATTGCCCGTAGCGATCGTTTGCGGCTGAAAGTTCGTTTGGCAGGAAATGATCCCACGCTGCCGTCGGTCACTTCGGTGTGGCCCACGGCGAACTGGCACGAGCGCGAGAATTACGATCTATTTGGAATACGGTTCGAAGGGCATCCGGATCTGAAACGCATTTTGATGCCCGACGATTGGGAAGGCTATCCGCTGCGGAAAGACTATCCGGTGGAGGGTTACCGCTGAAGTTTCTAAGAGATTCGAGAAATTAATGACAACCACCATTGAAACGCCGACTGGCGCAGCGCAAACGATGGTCCTGAATATGGGACCGCAGCACCCGTCCACGCACGGGGTGTTGCGCGTGATTCTAGAGCTGAACGGCGAAATCGTAGTGAAGGCAGAACCGGTTATCGGCTATCTGCACACTGGCATCGAGAAATCTTGCGAAGCGAAAACTTATTCGCAAGCGATTACGCTGACCGATCGCATCGATTACCTGGCGCCGCTTTCAAACAACTTGGGCTACTGCCTGGCGGTGGAGAAATTGCTTGGGTTGGAAGTGCCCAAGCGCGCGCAATATACGCGGGTGTTGCTGACCGAACTGACGCGCATAACTTCGCACCTGGTTTGGCTGGGAACGCATGCGATTGATCTGGGCGCGATGTCGGTTTTTCTTTACACCTTCCGCGAGCGCGAAGAAATAATGAAGATCTTTGAGTTCGTGTCCGGCCAGCGGATGATGACGAGCTATTTCCGCATTGGCGGGCTGGCGCTGGAACCGCCTCCGGGATTTTTGGACAAGGTGCGGCGCGTGATGGATGCGCTCCCCGAGCACATTGACGAATACGAAGATTTGTTGACGAACAACCGCATATGGCTGGG
>Ga0073928_10010458_pt1 | contig 11043 bp, 17 predicted proteins | sample PaiPotPPA55metaG_FD_76969 | JGI IMG/M metagenome (GOLD analysis project Ga0073928, IMG submission 76969) | Iron sulfur acid spring bacterial and archeal communities from Banff, Canada, to study Microbial Dark Matter (Phase II) - Paint Pots PPA... ...
CCCGAGATCATCAGATGCCTCAAACGCTACGCCGCCCGCGAGGCCTACTACCTGATCAAACACGACCACGACCACCCCCACCGCGCCGGCACACCCGCTTGACAGACAGGAGAGCATCCGCCCTACTTCCAGCGCACCGATTTCCGTTGGCAGCCTGCGGAAGACAAGTCATTTAGGCGGAAGATGCCGATCGCGGGGCAGACCGGCGCTTAAGGCACCCGCCCTCGCATGGTTGATCTGTACCCGTCTGTGCCTGGCCTCGCCTAAATCACCGCTACAGGGCAAGCGCAATGCGCAGGCCAGTGGCGACCTTCACCATGCTGTCGGGTGACAGGGCACCTCGGTCCTCTTCGAGATCCTCACGGTAGAGCAACGCAATGTCGTCGCACAAGACGCGACCGACGAGCGGGTGGTCGGCGGAGCCAAGTTCGATGATGGTTGGCAGCTCGGGATTGTTGCTAGTGGTCAGGCGTACGGCGAGGCAGTCGTTCAGGGCGCTGTTGCGGGCGTTTTTGGAGACGACAAGCCAGGGCTCACGACCGTTGCCAATATCTGCCATGTAGACGCATCCAGGCACCGGGAGCGTAGGAGAGCCGCGACTAGTCTCCAAAACGTGCTGCGCGGTCGCGCATGACACGGCGCGTAGAGCGATCCTCGCCATCCTGGGCAGTAGCGAGGGCTACATAGCCGGTAAGCATGACGCGCTCAACGACGGCTGCCTGGCCCACTGCAAGCAACGCGTGCAACGTCTCGGCCTCAGACGCATTCTCTCGGATCGGCACGCCAGAGAGCTGACTCAGCGCCTCATGCTCGGGAGTGCCAGGAGTGCGCAACCGATCCAGCTGGGCCTGATCCTCAGCTGTCAAGGGGACGCTCTTGCGAACAGTGGTCGACGACATGACATAGATTGTGCAGCAGAACATCCGCAAGGTAAGTGCTGCACGTTTTGCTGCAGTCCGATGGCAGAGCAACAAATGTTGCCTCGCCATCGGAGTGCAAGATCGATCGAATGCGCCTCGGTCCGCACACGCCGCTCTGACCCGCTCCTTCGTGGCCCGTTTGCTGCGAGTGACTGCGGTGATCGTTCCGCAGGAGCACGCGGCGGCCGCATCGAGACCCACTGCCGCCTGACGACGATCGCAGATGAGACAGACGCGGCCGGTTCCGGCGCTCCCGAAACGTGCCGCAGCCTGGTCTTCCCCTTGATCACAGTGGGGGGCGTGTGCTTCGAACCCACGAGTAGAGGTTGCCTGTTAGCGGTTTTCAAGAGCGCTTGCAGCAACGCTCTCACCAGGCCGTTCACCCTCGTCCGCCGGGTTTTCTCCGCGCATTCTCCGCGATCAAGACCGTTCGTCGCGGTTGACTGCAGCGGTTCGCGTCGAGTTGGCCAGCTTCGGCGGGAGAGGCCAGACCTCTACGTAGGCATCGCGCGGGTGGGCCGGCGGCAGAGCATTGGAGATCGAGACGTACGCCTCACCCCATGGCAGCCTAAGCCGCCAGTCATCGAACTGGTCGAGATCGTGGTTGCAGTACCGCGCCAGCAACGTGATCAGCAGGCACATCTCGTCATCGCCGAGGCGGCCCGCAAGTTCGTCCGTCATGGCGACACGATCTCACGCACTGTTGGCGCGCTCTGCTGACATCTGCCTTTAAGTTCGCCACGGTCTTACGCCCGCCACGGTATCCCCACGTCACCGGCCATGCGCCCGTGCCGTGCGGACCCGTCTAGCGACCGCTTGTCCCGGAGGGTTGATGTCACGACTGATGTCAGGTTTCGGGCTGCGGGGCCAGACCTTGCGGTAGCCCTCGGGCGACGTGGCGCCAAACGGCAGGCCGTCGCACACGTCGGCGTAGACATCGCTGCCACTGGGCTACTGTGAGTGACGCCGTGCCACTGCTGCAAGCACGTAGCTGGCACAGTCAGAGACTGTAGCGAGGAGGCGATAGTGGTCGCGCGGGTTGTTGGAGTACAGGCGAGGCCCCGGATGCTCGTCATGGGCGTCCCTGAAGGCGCGGAAAACGAGGGTATGCGGCAATCGGTCGGCCGGTTTGCTCCGACCGTTCGGTTTGTCACAGGGGCCGAGTTTTATAAGCTCCGGCAACGCGAATGGGACATGCTCGTTATGATCGGTGACGCACGTGTGCATGAGGTCGAATCGCATATATACGTGATTCAAATCGGCGGTACTGACGGAATTGAAATCGGCGGCCCGTCCGGGGTGAGAGTTTATTTGACGACGCAGTACAGTACTCCGGCAACTGAATTTCACATTCCCGACGACCTGCCAGACCAAATTGCAAGCCTGGTGAACGTCGACCTAGTCCCGGCCGTGCAGGAGTCGGCAGGTGGTAACCAGTATATGAGCTCGGAGTTGCATCTCGGCGGAACGAGAGCTCCGAATCCTAATATGATTGAAATCAATCCATTTCTGATGGACGGCGACGGGAAGCCTCTCGCTGGCGCCATTAAGCGGGGAAATCGTGTCGAGTATTGGTGGATCCCCTTCAAAGGTAAGGCCCTACTCCAATGGATCGCTGTCGCAATCAGTCAGTGGAGAATTATTGACCCATCTGCTTTTCCTGCTGATCCAGAGTGGGGGCACTCTGCTGACTGGCGCACGCCCGAAGAGCTTTCCTTAGAGTCTGAAATTGCAATCCTTGTAACCGACCGTAATGACTACATTCATACATCTGAGCTCAACGAGCTAAACTTGCGGGCACAGCTGGCTAGTACTCGTTCCCGCGTCGATCAGGAGCAGAGGCGGCTGCTTACGGCGCAGGGGGACGATCTGGTAGAGGAGGTTGTCCGGAGCCTTGAAGAAATCGGCTTCGAAGTTCGCGTCCCTGATGAAGATCCTGAAAGTAAGGGTGACAAGCTCGAAGACATTCAGGTAACCGATCCCAACGACCCAGACTGGATCGCTCTCGCTGAGGTGCGCGGCTACAAGCGTGGTGCAGCATTGAACGACTTGCTTCGGATTGCGCGCTTCGTGCTAAGGTACGTCGCCAAGCAAGGTCGAGTGCCGAATGCGCGCTGGTACATTATGAATCACTTTATCGCACAGGATCCGAAAGTTCGCCCCAAGCCTCTCGCTTCGAATCCCAGTGAAGTTGCGGAGTTCTCAAATGACGGAGGCCTCGTGGTGGATACAGTTGACCTATTCAAGCTGCGTATGCGAGTGAGAGCTGGCGATCTCAGCAAGGATCAAGCTATGGAAATGATCAAGGGTGGCGTTGGTTCTCTGCTAATTGCGCCATAGAGTTGGCTAGTTTCCTAAGTGCGGGCCAGTCAGGAGCGATCGACTCGGTCGGCGACGGCCCGCGCGCCGCGAAGCGGCGCGCCTTGATCCTGGTAGAGAAGGTCCTAACCCGCAATCGTGCGGCGTATTTGCCGTGATCATGCTTCGGATGCTGGCTGTGTGCCCTCAGGGGCGAGGGCTTCCCCGCCTCGCGTGCGGGCGGACTTGATGTGCTCGGCGCACGTGGGGCAGACATCGCGGGGGTAGACGCCGCGCGGGTCGGCGGTGTCGTCGAAGTAGAGCCGGACGAGGCGGTCCTTCGGCGCGTTCGACTCGCACACCTTCCACGCCTCGTGAGCCCAGCGGCGGCAGTCGCACTGGCAGGTGCGGGGGCGGGTGGCCGCCTCGACAGCGGCGGCGGTGTCGGTCATGGACATGGGCGCAGTCCTTCAGGGGGGGTGACGAGCTTGCCGAGCTGCCTGCACAACTCGGGTAGGCGTTCGGGCGGGACGGGCATCACACAGCTGATGAACTTGAACGATCGGCCCCGGCCGTTCTCGGCGACGATCCAGTATTGGAACCCCTCGCCCAGATTCCCGGCGCGCATCTCGGGCGGTGTCGCCTCGTACAGCTCTGCCGCCTCCTTGGTCGAGATCACGGCGAAGAACGGGAACTCGCGATCGAGCAGGTAGTACTGGTCCATCGCGTCCCTCGTTTCCACGGCCAGTGCTTACTGACCAGTGAACTGATCGTTGCGAGGGATCTCTAGAATCTTCTGCGAGCTTCTATGCGACTTCGCTCAGGTCAGGGCCTCTAGGGCCTTCGCGATCGGCTTCCGGATGCCGGGGCCGAAGACCGCGAGCTCCGAGAGCTCCTTGAAGGCCTGCTCATAGAGCGCGATCTCTTTCGGCTGCGTGATCGTCAGGTACGCGCCGACCAGTTCGACCGCGACCTGTTCGGAGCCATACACGTAGAACGTCTCAGGTGCGTACCGCTCTCGCACGATGCTGTGCGGGATCACGCCTACCCGCACGTTCGGTAGGGCCGCCACACGCAGTAGGTACCCCAACTGCTCGGCCATCACGTCGTCGCCGGCCACCCGGTGATGCAGAACCGACTCCTCCAGGACGAACACGAACGTCTTGCCTGGGGCCGACAGGATCTGCTGCCGCTGCATGCGGACCTCGACGGCTTCCTCGACGTCGTCGGCGAGTCCCCGGCGCTTGCGGGTCGCGCCTAGCACTGCCGCCGTGTAGCCGCGGACCTGGATGAGTCCGGGCATCAGGTTGTGGGTGTAGACGCCGAACTGGTCGGTGCGCTCGTGCAGGGGCCAGATGGATTCTTGTGCGGCGCGCAGGCCGTGGCGCTCCATCCGCCGCCACTCCACCCAGGCGCCGGCCGCCAGTCGCAGGGCCGCGATCAGCCCGGCAGCCTCGCGCGAAGCGTCGGAGGCATTGCACCACGCGGTCACGTCGTCCTCTGAGGGAGGCGTGACCGCGTTGACGATGCGGCTGACCTTCGACTCCTGCCAGCCGAGGCGCCTGGCCATGTCTCGGGCAGTGCGGATGTCCGCGTCCTTCTGGAGTTCCACCAAGCGTGCGGCGAGGATGGTGCGCGCCTGCTGGACGCTCGAATAGGGGGACGCGGGCAACGCTGGCTACGCGGGGGTGTAGTCGCTGTGCGGGATGCCCCGTTCCCAGGCGGCCTCGAAGCAGTCGGCGACCAGCTTCGAGATCCCGGGCTCGTCTCGCACCTGGTGGCCGACAATGCCCCCGTCGCCGGAGAACAGGCCGAACCGGACCAGGCGCGCGTCGAAGACCCAGAAGTCGACCGGGACGACCAGTAGATCAGTGCACTGTGAGCGCGGCAGCCAGCGCACCTGCTCGCCAGCGGCGAGGTTGGCCGGGGTCAGTGCGTGCTCCCACCTGATATAGTCGGTCACCGGCTCGGAGACGATCCGCAGCCGCCGGAACTCGACGCCTCGGGCGACTGCCTCGCGTACCAGAGAGCACCACTCGTCGAGGAAGTCGGAATCGGCCGCGCCGGTCGCGACGAATCCGTCATACGAGGCCCGGTCACCATCGGTGAACCGCTGCCAGACGTCTCGCTGCTCCAGGTGGAACGCGGTGTGGTTGGCGGACGACAGCATCGAGGCGATGTCCGTCGGAGTATTCGGGTCGCTCAAGCCAGCGCCGCTTTCAGAGCCGGGATGATCGAGGCGGGCAGGCGCACCGTCGTCTCGCCAGCGGCTTGGACGGTGGCGGCGTCGTGGTGATGGTCGGCCGTGGATCCGGCCAGTTCCGCCTGTACGTAGTCCTTCTCGGTCGAGCGGTAGCCCTGGACGATCAGATCGCCATTGGACTCGTCGCGCCAGACGGTGGGCGAGTCGCCGCCGGGGGTGTCGGGGATCTGGGCCAGGAACGTGAACGCCATGACGATGCCCTCTCGGTTCGGTAGTTCGTACCCTGTTACTACGAGCTTGGATGGGGCCGAACGTCGGCGGAAGGGTCCTTCTACGAGTTTCTACCCGGAAGCGAAGCTGGCGCACCTACCGAGGCGGCCCTTGCTGAGCCGCCTCACTGGTGCCTTAGAGCCGCAGTTCGACGAGCGCGCTGGCCACTTCGGCCATGGATGTGATGACGATGTCCGCCTGAGCATCAGTGAACCGATCGACCTTCTCGGGACTGCACACCGGGCCGTCGAAGTCGAGCAGGATCGAGGGTTTCCCAGACAGAAGCTCTACGAGATCGGCACGCTGGCTCATTCTGTGCGCTCCCCGGCGATCAAGTCTCGCACCATTCCGCAGGTCGCCGACCTAACAAGATCACGCTGGAAGCTGCGCGCAGGGTGGGTGGGTGGGGTAACGCACCCCGCAGTCCATGCACGGGCACCAGACACGACGGCACGAGGCGGCAGCAGGAGTGATCGCGCAGTCGACGGCGCTTGACTGAACCAGGCTGGAAGCGGTCAGCAGCCGGAGATGGCGATCGGGGCGGACTGGGAGACGGTGCCGGAGGAGACGGTGAGCTTTACGGAGCTCTGGCCGCACCACTGGCTGAGGTTGATTTCCTGAGTCAGGTCGTAGGAGGTCTGTCCGGAATCGTCGACCTCGGTGACTTGGGGCTGGCCCGAATTTCCGGTGATGGTGATGTCGACCGTCACGTCTTCGGTACCTGAGGCGCTGATGGTGCCGGAGACGATCACTTCCGGTGGGTCGCCATCTAGGACATCCGGGGTGAGCGTGATTGCGGTTACGCGGGACGTGCTCGCGCTTGAGGTCGTGGGAGCGGCGGCTGAGGGTGACGTAAATGCTGAGGTGGACGTCGTGGCCGTGGTGGTGAGAGTGGTTGACGTGGATTGAGCTGCTGATGCCGCCGTCGTTGGGGTCGTGGGGTTCGTGGTGGTTGCGGAGGCGGTTGGGGTCTGGGCCGAGTCGTTGCTTAGGAAGTGTGGGAGGGCCAGGACCAGGGCGATCAGGGCGATGCAGGCGACTACGGCCAGGGCGATGGTGGCGGGGCGGCGGGAGGTTAGGGAGCTGAGGGTGAGTCTTGATGTCGGGCGGCGGGAGCTGGCGGCCTTGGCTGCTGCGGCTTCTGCCTCCGCCTCGGCTTCGCCGGGGCCGGGGGCCAGGGCGGTTAGCGCGTCGTCGCGGAGGCGGGTTAGTTCGGCGATCTGGTCGGGGGTCCAGTCGGGCTGGGCGCGTTGGCAGCATGCGGCCAGGCTTTCGCTGGCGCGGTGGCCCCAGGTCTCGCGGTCCGGCTCGCTGGCCGGCGCCAGCGCGTTCTCGATCTCGCGGCCTAGCTCGCGCAGCGTCCGCGCGTCGAGCGCCGCCCCGGCTGCTCCGGCGTGGCCGCCCCACTCGGCTCGGCGTGCCAGGTCCCTTAGTGCCCTGCGCGACTCGTCACTCACCGGACAATCATCGGGCATGGGGGAGACATTGTGCGCGCTCATCTCTCCAATCCGTTTTACGCGGCGATCGCGCGGACGCCGTCGCCTGCTCGGCGCTGCGTGCGGCGGGTGATGAGCGTTCTTACTCGCTGCTCTGAGGTTGCGTTGGCGGGAGTCACGGTGACTAGGCGCAGATCCGGGGGGCTGGCGACCGCTAGGTAGTCGTAGCACATGGTTACGTCGCCGGCCTCGGGGTGGCGCAGCCGCTTGACTCCGTGCGCGCGCTCCTCGACGGTCCGGTCCTCCTACCAGAGCGCGAAGTCGGCGTTCGCGGCGCGTAGCCGGGCGATCAGGGCGCTGAGCTGCTCGTCGTCGCGGTGGCGCGTGTGGTTGGCACGTAGGTTGCCGACTGTCTCGCGGGCTACGCGGTGCCAGTCGAGCTGCATTTCGCGCACGTCCGGGTCCTCGAACAGGAGCGCGGCGGCGTTCTGGGCCGCGCCGGTGCCGAAGCCCTCGCCGAACAGGGGGCTGCTGCGGCGTCGTTGCGTGCCTGGATGTCGAAGCGGAAGTCGACGACGTACGCGGGGATCAGTGGCATGCCCTGCAATAGATAAGTCAGTGAGGGCGATAGGGGATCGGTCGGCTGACGTTGCGGCCGTGGCTGCTCGTCTCGGGCCAGCAGATGCAGGTGCTCGCGCTCGGCGGGCGACAGACGCAGGGCCTCGGCGATGGCGTCGAGGATGGCGGCACTTGGTGTGCCAGCGCGGCCTTGCTCTACGCGGATGTACCAGTCGATGCTCACGGCCGCCAACTGGGCGACCTCCTGTCGGCGCAGGCCTCGTCGCACGACGGTGGCTATGGGTTCACGACGATCCGCAGCGGTATCCCGGATTCAGCCGTGCGCTTCTCGGTGAGCAGTCCACAAGTCCGCAACGGCGGCACGTTCCCGCTCTCCGCCTGGGCCGACCAGTTCGGCTGCACCGGGGGCAACGAGCAGTTCACGCTGGACTGGTCCGGAGCCCCGGCTTCCGCGCGCAGTTTCGCGGTCACGATGTTCGATCCGGACGCGCCTAGCGGCAGCGGGATCTGGCACTGGCTGGTCTGGGACATCCCGTCCGGCAGCACGCAACTGACCAGCGCGCTGCCCGCCGGCGCGGTCGCCGGGACCGACTCGGCCGGGATCACCGGGTACCTGGGCCCGTGCCCGCCCGCCGGGGACATCACGCACCACTACGAGATCACGGTCTACGCGCTGAACGTGGCGAGCCTGGATCTGCCGTCCTCGACCCCGGCCGCGCTGACCACGTTCAGTATGAGCAGTCACATCATCGGCTATGCGGAGATGACGGTGGACGCGCGGCGGTCGGCGACGCAGACGGACTAGGTGAAAGAGAGCGTGGAAGAGCAGTACGGCGGCCAGGTGGGGATCCTCTTCCACCTGGCCGTCTACTGACTTATCTACTGCAGCGGGGTGATCCGGACCGCGGTGCCGTAGGCGCAGATCTCGGTCCAGACGTCGCCCATCTCCGAGGTGTCGAAGCGCATCGCGATGATGGCGTTGGCGCCGCGTGACTGGGCCTCGCCGATCATCCGGCCCATCACCTCGTTGCGGCTGTCGACCAGGGCCTTCGTCATGCCCTTGAGCTCACCGCCGAACATCGACTTGAGTCCGGCACCCATCTGGCTGAACGCGTTGCGGGACCGGACGGTCAGGCCGAAGACCTCGCCGAAGACCTGGTCGATGCGGAAACCGGGCACGTCGTTCGTCGTGACCACCAGGAACTGCGGACCGGTCCAGCCGGAGGCGTCATGCGTCATATTTCTCTGCTCCCGAGTTAGTCGACTGAAGTTCGCGAGCATTTTCCACCCGACCCGGCTACTGCGCATCTCTATCGAAGCCACGACTTGAGAACATAGAGCTGTGGATCACCTCGCCCCTGTCACGCCCGCTACGCCCGCCACGACGGCTCCGCGCACGCCCCGCATCATCGCTCACCGCGGCGCGTCCACCGAGGCGCCGGAGCACACCTACGCGGCCTACGTCGCGGCGCTCGCGGCCGACGCCGACGGGCTGGAGTGCGATGTGCGGCTGACGGCCGATGGGCACCTCGTGTGCGTGCACGACCGCAAAGTGAACCGGGTGTCGAACGGGACCGGGCTTGTCTCGTCATTGGAACTCGCGAAGCTTGAGGAGTTGGATTTCGGGACGTGGCACGAACCTACGGATGCGTCGCCTGCGGACGCCATGCAGGACGAGGATGAAGAGGAGCCCGACCGCGACGCGAACAAGGTGCTCACCCTGCGCCGCCTGCTCGACCTCGTCGCTTCGCAGACTCGCCGCGTCGAGTTGGCGATCGAGGTCAAGCATCCGAGCCGGTACGCGGGGCAGGTCGAGCGCAGCTTGATCTCCGTGCTCGACGAGTACGGCTGGGCGCCGCGCCGCTCCTCCGAGCCGGCCTCGCCCGTGCGCATCATGAGTTTCTCCAGTTCCGCCGTGCGCCGCGCGCACCGGCTCGCACCGGGGGTGGGCACGGTCTTCCTGATGGAGCCCTTCGTCTACCGGGCCCGCGGCGGCGCGCTGCCCGCCGGTACGCCAATCGCCGGGCCCTCCATCGAGATCCTGCGAACCCGTCCCGAGGCGGTGGAACGCTGGCACCGGGCCGGTTGCGAGGTGCATGTCTGGACAGTGGACGAGTTGGCCGACTTCGAACTCTGTCTTTCCCTCGGCGTGGACGCGGTGATCACCAACCGTCCCAGGGCTATGCGCGCCGCGCTCGTCCCGTAGTCCATGCAAGGAGAACTGTCACGACCGAGTGTCGACGGCATAACGGGATTTCGTCGGTGGCGTGAGAATTTTCTGAAGGCGCGCACCGGTACGGCCCGTCCCCTGACGGCCGCGGAACCGTTATACCACCTGCGCCGATTCCCAATACCAGACGAAGATTTCCGGCGGTAGGGGCGCGGACGGGGTACCGCGCGCCCCGTGTGCATCGACCGCGCGGGCCGAACCGCCGTTTCCGGCTCCGGGAGCGGGGGCATCGATTCCCTTGTGAACGCTAGCGGCGGGCTCTTCGAGCCGCCCGGTGAACTGCTTCAGCGTCTAAGCACGGAAGAGGGGTCGATGGGGGTGATCATGCCCGCGGTCAGAGTCGCGCCCACCGCATACGAGGCCCACCTGCCGCACTCGTCCGTCAGCGTCCGCCAGGCGCGGGCGAAACTCGCTCAGGATCTGAGCGAGCGCGACGTTCTCGGCACGGTGGTCGACGACGCCGTCCTGATACTGTCCGAATTCGTGACCAACGCGTTGCGCCACGCGCGCGCACTGACCAGCGACACGATACGGGTGTCCTGGAGTCTTTCGGGGGAAGGCCTGCTGCGCATCGAGGTCACCGACGGCGGCGGCACCACCCGTCCGGTGACCAAGCCCTATTCGATGTCCGTCTCGGCGCAGGCCGGACGCGGGCTCGAGATCGTGGACCGGCTCGCCGACCGCTGGGGTTCGCAGCGCGAGGAGAGCGGGGACGAGTACACCGTATGGGCTGAGCTGGTCGTTCGCGCCCGGCACGCCGGCCGCCGCGGCCGGTCTCGGGCCGGCACCGGAGGACGGACCGGCCAGCCACCGGCGAACGGCGCGACCATTACCGCCCTGCCCGCCCACCCGCAGTCCAGCACCGAGCGGCCCGCCACGCCGCCACGGTCCGGCACCGGACCAACGAGTTCGCGCGGACCGTCCGCGCAGGTCATTCCGTTCCTGCCGACCTTCCCCAACCACGCCTGAGCCCGCCGCGCCGCCCACTATCCTTGGCCGAGTCAACAGCACGACGACACGGGACAAAGGTGAGTCATGGGCAGGAAGCAGCGTCCGGCAACACGTCCGAGGCAGCTCGCGGAGGGCGAGGCCATCCCCGTCGTCGGC
>Ga0073928_10010459_pt1 | contig 11043 bp, 12 predicted proteins | sample PaiPotPPA55metaG_FD_76969 | JGI IMG/M metagenome (GOLD analysis project Ga0073928, IMG submission 76969) | Iron sulfur acid spring bacterial and archeal communities from Banff, Canada, to study Microbial Dark Matter (Phase II) - Paint Pots PPA... ...
CGACTTCGGCGGCAGCTACTTTCTGTCCAAGCTTGTCGGCACCGGTAAGGCGGGAGGGAATTGATGGTTCTTATGCGTTTCCAGGATTGGATGGCGCAGGCCGATCGGTGGCCGAGCGTAGTCTTTGGCCGGAGTCCGCGTACCGTGAGGCTCGAACTCAGAGATTTGTGGATGCTTTTACCAGCTACGTCCGCTGATGACCATGGTGCGGTTGGGGGTCAGAGCACGCGTGCCTTTTGCCTCCCGTGAGAAAGCCGCTCCGCAGCGAGTGACCCGCGAATAGCTTGGGTCGAGACCAGCGCGGCTGGCGTAGGCCTTGACGATCAAGGCCACCGATTGCGCTGTCAGGCGCTCGGCAGTACCTTGTCGGCCTTGTTGACGCGGCGGAAGATCGCGCCAGCGGTGATACCGGCTTCGCTCACCCAGGCTGTCAGGGCTTCGATCGGACAAGCGACAGAGCCGCGCACTATCGCGATCGCACCGTCGCGACAGCAGCTTCCTGGTCGGGGCACGCACACACGCGCGTTAGAATTTTTTCCTGCCCCTCCGACCTAGGTCGGAGGGCCCTCCGACCTGTTTGCAGTAGGGGCCTGCGAGGAGCGGGTGCGACGTTGAGCGTTGCCCCCCGTTCGGCGTGGAATGGCACCGGGCATTGGGTGCCATTTGGCCGCGCGAATCGCCGGTTATCAGTTAGGACAACCTTATCAGTTAGGGCACCATGCTCCTTCACCGTGACTGCAAGGAACATTCAGATGAGTCTCATTGTTCCGCGCGAGCCATGCGTGCTCCCCGGTGGGTTCACAGTTCTTATATCGATTCTGCCATCCGGGATCAGCCTTAACCGTAACAACGTCGAAGGAAGTCGCCACGCGATGGTCGCCGCCCGCCGTAGTTGGCACCACCATATACCAGGCCAAACCATCGAAGTTGTAGCCCGGAATGACACGGACGATCGTTCCATTGAATGTCGTGTCGCCATGCGTCTCAATTCCCTTATCGCCAGCTCCCGGATTTGGATTGGACGGGCGAGCAAAGCAAATTGTATACCCAGGCGGGGTTTGGATTAGCCCACTCATGTCTTGTTGTTGGGCAGGCGGCTTAAAGCTAGCGGCCGCAGCGAGTGCGATGGATGTTGTTTTGGGATCAATACCAACGTAAGCAGCGACGGCAGATATAATAGCCTGGCCTTCGGGGGTATTTGCTTCTTTTATAGTTTTCTCTATAATTGACATTTTGTCGTGTTGAACGAACCAATCAAAATGATTAACCACGACGTCCTGTGCCTGAGCCGGATATGTCAAGCTAACAAATACGGCCGTCGCGGCAGAGAATTTCGCAAAATTATTCATTAGGTGCCTCCCTTAGGTGTTATCCACGCACGATTACCCGCATAAGTATAGCATTGAACCTCGTTTACAACAAGCGCGTAAAGCCGAAGGGTTCGACGCCGCCGAGGGTCTCGGAAAATGGAACGATTGCACGAGGAGTTCAAACGGCGGATCAAGACCCAGACTGTGTTGCCCTCTGCGGAGAAAGCGGCCATGTTGTTCTGGGCATTGCTCGCTTCCGGTCAGATCACCATGCGAAAGATCGACGGATGGCAGACGATAACAACCAAGTTCATCGACCCAATTGACCTCGCTGCCTGATCCGATAACCTCACCCCGCCGCAGATCGCATCACAGCAAATTCCAACCAACTTCACGACGCCACCTCTGTACTCACTTCATCGCCGCAATAGACTGTGACCAAAAGGCACGCCGGTGCGCGCAAGCAGTTACGGGCCAAAGTTATGAAACGCAGATTGTTGATTTTTATAGGCGGATCTGACGAGCAAAATGGCGATTACTCGCGCTTGCATCGGATGGCGCGTCGTGGCGGCACAGCCAAATGGTCCGGATTGAAGGATTCGCGTCCGGGTGATCGGGTTCTTATTTATATTCGACGGCCGCACAGCGCTCTGGTCGCGAAGGCAGAAGTTCTTGCGAAAGCGGTCAAAGGCAAACCGGGGGATTGGGCCTATCGAGTAAAAATCGGCGATTTTGAACTGTTGCCCAATCGGATCGGGATCGACAACCTAAAAAAGAGATTTCCTCGATGGGCGTGGCTCCGGTTTCCGCGCGGCAAGGCGATTGTTCCCGCCGAATATGCTGACTCACTTTGGAAATTGGTTCACGAGAAAGGCTCGACAGTTCAGATTCTCATTGGTGGAACCGGCGGCCTGAAGTTATTGGAGCAGCTAGCTGCCGAGGGTCGCGTGGCGTATTGGTACGCGCCCAAATTGACGGCCTCCGAAGAAACAGTTCTGTTCTACATCGAACAACCCGTGAGCGCGATTGTGGCGAAGGGAAGCTCTATCGCGAGCGAAGGCCACGCGACTGAAGTGGTACGAGGCGAAAGTTGGCAACGTTCGCCTGCTTGACTCTCCAATCTCTCTGCTTGAACTGCGGCAGATGTTTCCCGATTGGGTATGGCTTCGCAGCGTGAACCAGTTTTCCTACGTAACGCCGGAACGCGCCAAAGCACTGCAGAAACGCTGCGAGCTCAAATCGTCGCCTTTCCAAATCGACGCATCCGTTAGCGTAGCGGCCGGGTTTGGAGACGCCGAGACTAACGCGCTTGTAGAAAAAGCGGCAATGAGAAAGGTAACTCAGCAGCTTGAACGGCGCGGATTCAAGGTGCGTTCCCGAGAAAGGGATCGAGTGGGGTACGATCGCGCAGCCATCGGTTCCACAGTACCGCGTAACGTCCCTAGCTCAAGATTCATTTCAGAAGATTGCAACAAGGCGACTGGATCTCGAAAACACTTTGCGGTCGGATTCTCAGCTGCCTGGTAGATCCTCCACTATTCATAATGTTTGCCATATGTTAAAGCCTTTTTGAATTCATTCTGCGTCCACTCAAAGCGTCCATCTGTACCGGTTGTAAACTTAACTTCGATCCAGAGCGGGCAGCCATCTTCGGAAATTGATTTGATGTCGCGATCGGCAAGGCCTCCATCATGCCCGAAGCAGCATGGGCAATACGATGTTCGCTGACGTGACGGAGAGGATTGTAGCCGTATGGTTGGGCGGAATCGGCGGCATTTAGATAGATGACGTCTGCCCGGCGCGAGCTGGGGATCCGCTGGGCGATGCGTTCGACGAGATCGCCATGCGGATCGATTAACGCAAAACCGTTGCCAGCCTCCAGGTCCTGGATGGCCATGGTTTCAAGCAGCGTCGATTTGCCCGTACCGGTTTTGCCGATGGTATAGAGTTGGGAAAAGCGATCCTCGGCCTTGATGCCGAAAAGTCGATGGTCGTTACGAAAGTCGACCCGAGCAAGGTGCATGATCATAAATATGCAAAATAGTTCCCTCGAATTTGGGAATGCGCGAGGTGTGGAATATTTCCACAGAGGCAAGCTGGTTAATATTCGAGTAGAAATTTAGAGTTGCAGAATTGCGGCTAGTTCGGTCTATAATAGGCTAATGCTAATCCCCGAAGGATCAATGAGCACGCATTTAGAAAAGAACGACAACGTTCTTCCTTTCCCCCTCTAAAATATGGCTCTCAAGAAATCTGAACTTTATTCGTCTCTCTGGGCAAGCTGCGATGAATTACGCGGCGGGATGGACGCGTCGCAGTACAAGGATTACGTCCTCGTCTTTTTGTTCGTAAAATACGTTAGCGACCGCTATGCCGACGAGCCCTATGCGCCCATCAGTATCCCCAAAGGCGCGAGCTTTGCCGACATGGTCACCCTCAAGTGCAAGCCCGACATCGGCGATCAGATTAACAAAAGGATTCTCGGACCCCTGTTCCTCGCAAACCACCTCTCCGATCCGCCGGATTTCGCCGATCCAGCGAAACTGGGCAGCGGAAAGGAAATGGTGGAACGCATCACCAATCTCATCGCCATCTTCGAGAATCCCGCCCTCGACTTCTCTTCAAATCGAGCTGATGGCGATGACCTCCTCGGCGACGCCTACGAATACCTCATGCGGCACTTCGCCACCGAGAGTGGCAAGAGCAAAGGCCAGTTCTATACCCCTGCCGAAGTGAGCCGGATCATCGCGCAGATTGTCGGCATCCGCTACGCCAAGATCACCAACGACACTACAGTCTATGACCCGACCTGCGGCTCGGGCTCGCTACTCCTCAAGATCGGCGACGAAGCCCGACACGGGCATCAGGACGTGAAGGTTACGCTCTATGGGCAGGAGAAAGACAACGCCACCGCTGGCTTGGCGCGCATGAACATGATCCTGCACGACTACGCTATCGCGGAGATCAAACAGGGCAACACTCTGGCCAGCCCGCTTTTTCTCGACGGCGAGGTGCTCAAGACCTTCGATTACGTCGTCGCCAATCCGCCCTTCAGTGACAAACGCTGGAGCACCGGCCTCGATGCCGAGTACGACCCCTGGCAGCGTTTCCAGCACTACGGCATCCCGCCCGCCAAGCAGGGCGATTACGCCTACCTCTTGCACGTCCTTCGCTCGTCAAGAGTACCGGCAAAGGCGCGTGCATCCTCCCGCACGGCGTGCTGTTTCGTGGTGGTGCGGAGGTGCCATCCGCCGCAACCTTGTGCAGCGTGGTTACCTCAAAGGCATCATCGGCCTTCCGCCGAACCTCTTCTACGGAACGGGGGTCCCGGCGTGCATCGTCGTGGTCGACAAGGAAGGCGCGAACGCCCGCAGGGGCATCTTTATGATCGATGCCTCCAAGGGCTTCATCAAGGACGGCAACAAGAACCGCCTCCGCGAGCAGGACATCCACAAGATCGTGGACATTTTCAACCGACAAGTCGAGCTACCGCGCTACTCTCGTCTCGTGCCTGTCGCGGAAATCAGCGATCTGAAGAACGACTACAACCTCAATCTGCCGCGCTACATCGACAGCACCGAGCCGGAGGATCTGCAAGACATCGATGGCCACTGCGCGGTGGCATCCCCGACCCCGATATTGACGCACTCGACCGCTACTGGAAGGTCATCCCCGGCGTGCGCACCGAGCTGTTCAAGAAAGCCGACCGCCCCGGCTACAGCCAACTGAAGCTTCCTATCGCCGAGGTAAAGCCCGCCATATTCGGCCACGAAGAGTTCACCAATTTCATCAACGGTGTCACGAAGCTCTTCGGCAAGTGGAGGAGGGCCAGCACCCCACTGCTCAAGGGGTTCGCCCAGGAGGGTTGCCCCAAGGCGCTAATCGAGGCCACCGCGGAGGATTTACTCGCCACTTTCCGAGACGCGCCGCTCCTCGATGCCTACGATGCCTACCAGCACCTGATGGACTACTGGGCCGAGACCATGCAGGACGATTGCTACCTTATCGCTGACGACGGCTGGCACGACGCCGCACAACCCCACCTCATCGTGGAAGACAAAAACAAAAAGGCCAAGGCAAAGCCGGATTTCGCTCTCGGCAAAAAGAAATACCAGGCCGAACTCATTCCGCCCGCGCTCATTATCCGGCGCTGGTTCGCGGACGAACAGGCCGCGATTGATTCTGCCGAAGTGGGCACGGCGGACGAAGAGCCTCGATGCGCTGTTGGCGGTTCTCTACCTGCGTGGGGTATCGACTGGCGACTTCCAGGAAGCCCTCGCCGCCCTCTTGGGCAAGGACGCGCCGAACCTGTCGCCGGCGGTGATCTCGCGGCGGACGGCAGAATGGCAGGCGGATTACGACGCTTGGCAGAAGCGCGACCTCTCGGCGCGGCGATACGTAAGCTTATGGCGTTCAAACTTGTCAACGCCGCTGCGAAAAAAGCTCCCGATGGATTCGAGATCGGCTGCGACAACGGCGAGAGGGTTCGGGTCGCTTTCGCGTTGGACTGCTGTGATCGGGAAGCCGTGAGCTTCCTTGCCACGATGGGCGGCATCTCCGGCGACGACGTTCGTGAGATGGTGGTGGCGTATAGCAGTGTCATCGGCCAACGGCAGCTTGGTGTGGTTCTTAGTCCAGTCAAAAATCCTCTCCTCGCGCGCGCGTAGTCGCTCTTGTCGACAGGATACGGACCTGCACTCTGCAAAGCGTTCTGGCCTACCCAAAAAGGCGTAAGGCAAGGCTACATCAGAGCCCGACGTAGCGCGGCGTTATTGTCCGGCCCGGAGCCGCTCGGCCCTAACCCTGCCTGACACGCGCCGGACCGTGACATTCACATCGTCATGCTTACCCGTCACATCCTTGTACAAGGTCAGGTCGGCATCTGGCTCCACGTCGATTAAAACCTGATCGCCCAATCGGGCATCGTGCATCACACCGATGCTGCGATATCCCGGCCGCTTACGGACCAACTCTCGAATTCCGTTCTTCAGCGCCAGAAGTTGCTGTGTATTCATGCGGTTACCTGATCAAGGTGCATTCTATGCTATCAAGAACCGTGCCTAGATCGCAAGCGTAGCTCACACCAACTTTCTTACCATCCCGTTTGATCTCGCCGCCCGCGAAATGAAGCCCGACAGCCCTCATGGTCTCAGGATTGAACACCAACGCACCGGAATCTCCCGGCCGAGTGAACGGGCGCCTGAGATCCTTCCACGTGATTTCGATCAAGTTGTCGAACCTTAGGTTACCGATGCTGTGGTATAGCACCGTGACGTCGTCCGTGGCGACGGCGGTTAATATGCCTTCCGTATAGTCCGTCGTCCTCCCGATCTTGGCCAAGATCGTACCCCGCGGCAACTCCAGAGCCGACTGGACACCACTGATACTCTTACCAGCACACGATACCCCGTAATGGGCCGGTACGAAGTTCCGATCATGTTTGATCTCGTCATCCAGTAAGGCGATAGCTGCATCCGCCGTATTGGCCCCCGACTTCGTTAGGTGGATGTGATTTCTGAGTTGGCCGATCCGGTCGTCGTCGGTGAGCGGCCGACCTTCGCGACCGGGTTGGTAGATCGCATCTTTGCGCCTCGCTTCCTGTACCGGAGCCAGAACGTGGGCGTTGGAGAGAATTGCATCGCCTCCTTTGGAGTTCAACTCAACGAGAGCGCCTAGCGTTCCCGGCCGGCCCTCTGCATGTCCCACTGAGCAGCCGATCTCCAGCGGGCGCAAGCGGGCACGAGGACCCTTTCTCGGTCTCGCCGTCTGCGGGCTCAACCGCTTAATCGAGAGTAGCGGCGGAATCTCGACTTTCTGAAGGATTTCGACGTTAATCCCGGAGCCGTATTTACGCTGAAGGTCTTGTGTCAGCCGCTGCGCGGCGCCCCCTTCGCGTTGGATGCGGATTTCGACCCGATATGCATTGCGAACCTTCGCAAGGCCCACTGCGATCCGACGCTCGCTGCGCGCAATCGGGGGTTCGGTCTCGGTCCGCAAATCAGACGACCGCCCGATCACCTCGTTATAGTAATTCGCCAAAATTTCCGCCTTGAGTGCCCGAGCATCTCGCAGCCTCATCGATCTGTCCTATTCGGCATGTGCCCCGTGCCTTAGAGGCGGGCTCAACCAGCATCAGTTAGCATATTGATCGCCAACTCGGCCCCGCTCGCATCCATCGGGGAGGTTGCGACTTTTCAGTTTCGAAAAGCGGGAGCTATGGACTAACCAGCGGCCGAACTGATCAACACATTGTGGCTGGAACCGAACGGAAATGCAAGGTTTCCGCAACTCACTCGCTGCCTTCAACTCAGAACGGGATCATCCCGCGACCGGGTGGTAAACACCACTCGGCGCAAGTTGAGATTGCATCATAACGCGGGACGCTGTAGATTGGTCCGGCAGCTCGGCGATTGCCGTGGCTCACCTTCGGAGAATGCGGTGTCTGATCGCTCGTCCGATGCCGAGGGCATGCCGATCGTCACCTTGCGCACTCTACTTGGCGCGAGCGTGCCAGAAACTCCTGTATCAGCACCTTCTTCACATCAGGCCACGATCGATCGCTACCTGCGCGTAGTCGCGAAACTCAGGAAAGAGACGGACAAGACTAGCCCCAGCGTCTTGATCACGGTTCAGGACGGCGAGGCGTCGATGCTTCAGAGCCTCATCGCAATGGGCAGCGATACAGGACCGCGTCTGCCAGCAGGCGGGCTTGAGGCGAAGTTTGGCGAAGGCCTGAGCGGAGGCGACGTGTGGGGCTGGGTGCGCAGTCTGTTTGATCATATCGATCAGACGCAATGGCACCCCATCCTCCGGCCCCCAGATGACAGCGTTGAACCTCTACCTGACAAAGCGCGGATCGCAGTGCTGGGAGACTGGGGCACAAATCTGTACGGGGCGCCAATCTCAGCGGCCTCCATTCGCCGCCGCCCCGAGTTCGAGGTCCTGCTGCATCTCGGCGACATTTATTATTCCGGCACAAAAGCCGAGTCCCGCAAAAGATTTCTTGATGTCTGGCCAACCGATGCCGGCAGGATCAGCCGTGCGTTGAACGGCAATCATGAAATGTATTCCGGTGGCTACGCCTATTTCGACGATATCCTGCCGCTGTTTCAGCAGCGGTCGAGTTACTTCGCGCTGCAGAACACCAACTGGCTGCTGGTCGGGTTGGACACCGCCCATACCGAGCACGCCCTCGATACTAAGCAGGTCGCTTGGCTGTACTCGGTCGTCCACAACGGAGGACAACGGAAGCTGATCCTGTTCTCCCATCACCAGCCCTTTTCACGGCTGGACAAGCAAGGGCCCCTGTTGCAGGCTGCCTTAGGTGACTTGCTTTACCGCAAGGCGATTACAGCTTGGTATTGGGGCCATGAACACGATTGCATCCTGTATGACCGCGACGCAACGTTTGGCCTGCTTGGCCGGTGCATCGGACACGGCGGCATCCCATCGCCGCGCAAGCCGGAGGCGGTCAATGCCAGTGCCGATCGCAGTCTCTATGGCGTTTCCTGGAAGCGTCTATCGGCAAGCAGGGAGGCGCCAGCGTGCTTGGTGCTCGACGGCCCCAACCCGCTGGTAACAGGCGAGGAGGATAAGTTCGGGCCCCACGGCTATCTGACGCTCGAGTTCGACGGCCCCCACGTGATCGAGCGCGTGCACCTGCCGGACGGTACCGAAATTTTTGCCGGGCCGGTATCCTGACGACCCCCTCGTCCCGATGCGGGGGCGACGTCGGGATGGGGATTTGCAGCGCCGGCCCAAACAGGCCGACATTGGCGAACTCGGCGCGGCGAATGCCTAAGCCGCACCGACCTGGGGCGGGAGAGTTGTTCTGATGAGTCCTTGGTCCACGCTGGGACGCTTTTCTATAATCCTTGCCTTGATGCTTGCGCCGACGCTCCGGTCCGGTGCGCGCGCACAGGAATGGCAGACGCTTCCAGACAAAACGCAAGTGGCAAACCTCGAAGGAAAACAGGTCAGGTTCGTGATTCGCCCCGAAGTGCGGTTTTTCGATAATCCAAAAGGCGGCATTGACATGAGCGCGCGAGCGCGCGCTCGCCTGGACGAGCTTCAGACGATGGGACCGGATATTCTGGGCGCACTCGCGTCAAACAAGTCGAATTGCGAAACGCGCTGGAGTTTTCCGCAGCTGGCGCCAGTTACGCTGCAGGGCGGCAAACTCAGAATCGAGGGCCAGCTGCATGCCGAGCAATGGCTATGTGTCGGTCCGGTGGAAACGGTTATCCTTGAGGCAACAGCTGATTTCGTCATCACGCTCAGCCCGATTCGAAGAGACCAGGAAGTCGCTGTGGACGCCGATCTTGAGAGATTTGATGTGCACGGTCCGTTATCGCCGCTGAGCGACGCACTCAGGGACTTCCTCTCCTCCTTCCTGCACCAGACGGTCGAACGCGACGACATGAAATTCACGTTTCCGCCTGAGGTCGCAAGCGTCAATCCGCGATTCACCGGTGCGCATTTGGACGATGTGGGCAGCCGGATGGCGGAACTCTCCATCGAAGCCACGGCCCTCGTGCGTGCCGCGGACATGGCAAGGATCCTGGCACTGATCACAAAGTGAACTTGCTGGAGGGGAGAAATGAAGCTGCCGATGATCGTGCTCAGGGAGAAGGCTCCCTCCACGAGGGTTCGCAAGAAGGACTTCGCGCTTGTTGCCACCAGGGACGGAGACCAGCCCGGGCGGCGCGAGCTTTTGGTCGAAGTGAGAGACACGAGCGAGCAGGATCGGCGCGATCTCCGCAAGGAGACCGGTATTGTCGCCGCGGCACCTCCGATGCCTGTGGCGCTCATTAAGTCGATACCTGTGCCCATCGGCCTCATCAGGTCGTTCCGTGATGCGGTCAGCGCAGATGGAGATGCACCAAAAGAAGGCTGGGGAATTGCGGCTGTGAATGCAACCAAAACAGAGTTAACGGGAAAGGGTGTCATTGTTGCGCTGCTCGACACCGGCATCGACGCCACGCACGCCGCGTTCAAAGGTGTCGAGCTCATACGGCAAAATTTCACTAAGGAAGCAGATGATGATAACGACGGCCACGGGACACACTGCGCGGGAACGTTCTTCGGCCGTGATGTCGATGGCCACCGCATCGGGGTTGCGCGTGGCGTATCGAAGGCTCTGATCGGAAAGGTCATCGGCAAAAACGGCGGCTCGACCGAGCAGATCGTGAAGGCGATCGCGTGGGTGCAGAGCAGCGGCGCCCAGGTCATTTCGATGTCGTTGGGCTTGGATTTCATAGCTTATCAGAAAATGCTGCAAACCGACTACGGCATGAAGGAGCAGCAGGCGATTTCCTTCGCGCTCGTCGGCTACCGCGATAACGTTCGGCTGTTCGATAAAATCTCGAATGTTACGAGCAGCAACGGCGCGATTCTGAACAGTGCTGTCGTGACCGCGGCAGCAGGAAACGAAAGCAAACGGCCGGATTACTCGGTAACGGTGGCGCCTCCGGCCGCGGCAGAATTGTTCTTGTCCGTCGCAGCTCTTGGGCCTGGAACCGACAGCGGTCCGCCTTACCCGATCGCTGAATTCTCCAACGCTGGCGCAGTGTTCGCCGCGCCGGGGGTGGATATCTGGTCCGCAAATAATGGCGGTGGCCTCGTCGCCATGAGCGGCACAAGCCAAGCCACGCCACATGTGGCCGGAGTGGCTGCTCTATGGGTGGAAAAGCTGATGGCCGAACGGGGGTTCACCGCCGCCAAGGCCATTGAG
>Ga0073928_10010461_pt1 | contig 11042 bp, 5 predicted proteins | sample PaiPotPPA55metaG_FD_76969 | JGI IMG/M metagenome (GOLD analysis project Ga0073928, IMG submission 76969) | Iron sulfur acid spring bacterial and archeal communities from Banff, Canada, to study Microbial Dark Matter (Phase II) - Paint Pots PPA... ...
GATACATGCAAATACGGAGCCGGATCAACCGGCTTTCCGGCCATGAGCATCTCAAAATATACATGCCTGCCGACAGTGACTCCAGTTCTTCCAACAACACCGAGCTTCTCGCCTGCCGCGACGGTTCTTTTGCCTTGAGCAAACGATGGGGCGGCCATGCCCAGGTGGCTGTAGATGGCGACGAAGCCATCGTGCTGCACCAGGATTTCAAGTCCCCCTGGACCCTTCTTCTGGATGCGGATCACCTTGCCGGCCGCCGTTGCCACGATCGACGCGCCCGGCGGTGCCCGCAGATCGACGCCATGATGGTAGGTGCCCGCCTGGGGATGGTTCGCAAGCACGCGCGGACCGAACGGTGAGGAGATGCACGCGGGACTGACGGGTGGCACCAGCATCGGCTTGGGCTGCGGGTCCGCGTTTGCGCCGCCTACCCTCAGAATCAAGGCGAGAGCACCTCCTGCGATGAATAAACGGCTCACCATCGGCCCCTGGCTAACGCGATTGGCTGGTCGGGTGTCAGCACCCCAGTAGGATGATCTTCTAACGCATAGGTTGAAATAGACGGACTGCTACACGTTAAAATGTTGACAGTTCGCCGGGGCCATGCATCACTGGCGCGTGATTTGGTGCTAGGATCCAGTCGGCATGGCAGGAAAAGTCTACATCACGAATGTGAGCGCCTCGTTGGCGGATTATACGGTCAATTACTCCCATGTAAGCATGACCGGACGGCCTGTAGATTCATCCACGTACACGCCCTACTTTACGTTCGCCAGTCGCGCCAAGTTTCCTGATGACCGGGCGGCCACCTTCGCTTTCGGTGAGAACGCCTTTTCCGTTTCTTACGCAGACACGATCCCGCCTGAAGCGCCACGCACGGACTATCGAATCTGCATCCCTTTGGACCTATCAATCGACGACGACCTCATTCTATATGTCTACCGTAACGGCGTACTTCTGATGACGACGCGCGGCGTTGCACTCCCGCCAAACAAAGAGTTCATCCCTAACGAAACGTGAGGGTGATCATCCCGGGACCTCATGGCCTCCGGGCAGCCCACTGCAACCAGAACCGGAGGTGTCGAATGTCAGGTAACGTGATCGTGTTCAATAGCTACAACGAGCCCATCCACAGTCTGCTCGTGTCCAATAACCAGGCTGGCAAGATCGGCGGCTGGGCGGCTGGCCCAACTCCACCGAAGTATACCCCCAGCGCGCTCTCCGTCCCGCTCTCGAAATTTCCTTCGGATAGCGACGCCGTGTTCGCCTATGGCGACAACGAAATGGTTTTTAAGTGGGACAGCCGCACCGGCCACACCACGGTGACCATTCCGGAGGATCTCAGCCTTGATGACGATCTTATCCTGTATCTGACCCAAAACCAAGCCATCTTACTCAATTCCAGAGGTAATGTTTTGAAGCCGATCTTTGAAGTAACAAGTACTAAAAGCGCTCTGTAGATCCGTGTGCGGAATGACGCTCGCCCAGGCGAGCGTCTCCTTGTGCTAGTCGCTGCTCGGTTGATCGGCGACTGCGAGCGAAGGCCTGAATGGCGGCATTGACTTTCAAGCTAGACCGCCAGAAGCAAGGATTCGCGCTCTACACGTCGCCTGAGGCCGAGTCCTCGGACGCGCTCGCGTCGGCTTCGTTTCTTTTGTTGCCGATAGACGGGGCTGGCGATCCGCCAGCCAGCCTTGGCCTGCTCGATGCCTGGAACCAGCCCGGTGTTTTCCTTTTCTCGGTCCAGCCACCGCCGGGAACCCCTTCCGCCCTTGCTCAGTCGCTCGAGCTGACGCCTCCGTATGGAACGACGCGCGGCCTGGCCTGGATCACTTCCGCATCCACGGAGTCCTTTGCCTTTTCATGGGTTCCGCTGTTGTACATGTCGCCCGGGATTGGCCAGGTCGCCGGCGCCAGCGGCACGCTACCTTTTGGAAACATTCAGTTGCTGTTTCCCTCCCAAACGTCGGTGACGTTCGCCGCGGATCCGCCATCCGCGACGTTTAACGGTGACGGCATCCTGCTGCAGCGCGCCGACGGGCAGGGGGCGCCGGTTCAACCGGATGCCTATCAGATGACGCTCTCCTTCGCTGCCGCGCCGCCAGGTGGCTTCACCTTCACCGCACAGTGGGATCCCTACAACCTCTTCAGCCTCTTTGCCGACGATCCACAGTCGCCGGGGCTTCAGGGAGGCGAGGTGCGCTACTTCTATCCGGACGCGGAGGCGCCCTCTGGTCAGGCTCAGCTTCGCTATCCGGTGCTCCCGCCGCTGCCGCCGGGCCATTGGCCAAACTTCGTACTGTCATGTGAAATGGCCCCGCTCGCCCCGCTGGACGGCACGCGCACCCGCTTCATGTTCCAGGAGCAGACTGTCAACCATCTGGCGTCGCCGGTTGGCAGCACAGTCTCCGGGCAGCCGGTAACGCTCACCCCGATTGCAGGAGCGACCGGCCCCCGCGCCGGGCTCTACCCCGCCGCCCGCCCGGACCTGGGCGGGGGCCGGGCGAAAGCCGCGTATCTGGCGCCGATTGGGCCATTCACGCTCAGCGTCCCCGGCGGTTCAGCCAAGATGATGTGCGGAACGGCGGGCACCGAGTTCCTTTCCGTGGCGACCGGCGATGTCCTGGAATTCGTGCCGTCCCGGCCAGCGTATTCGGCAGCGTTCTCGCCTGTCGCAGGCGCCCGAGCTGCGCGCGCGGCCCGGCTGAATGGGGCCGCCGACACGGCCACGCTCAATGCCACCTTCAACACGTCCTGGGTGCGCTTCACGTCCGGCGCCGCGACCGCGCCGCGCGGCTACTACGCTCAGCCCAGCGCCTCCGTCAGTTTCGGACGTGGCACATTGCCGAAGCCCATGCATTACGCGGCGGCAGTGGCCTCGCTCGTGTCCACCCTCGCCCCGGCCAGCCAGAACGAGCCTTCGCCGCATTTCCCCCTGGTGCCGTACGGCAGCGTGTTCAGGCTCGCTGATGGCACCGAGCAGGACGGCGCCACGCTGGCCAGCTTCGAGAAGCAGGTGCTCGCGCCCGTACGCGGCGGCCAGATCCGCGGCACCACCCCGGACCGGCCGGTCTTCGCCACCGAGGCCGGGGCCCCGCTGCCCGGCACCCGGACCTCGACGCCGCAAGGGCTGCTGGTGAAGCTCAACGCAGCCCCCACCACCGCCCTCGCTGCCGCCGAAGCCGCGCCCCCGGCCGGCACATGGCAGTCGCTGGTGCTGGCCCGCAGCGGCAGCCAGTACCTTTCATTCGAAGCAGACCCCCAAACCGGGGTGGTGGACGCGAAACTCGCCAGCACGCTGATGCGCGAGCAGCTGTTCATGGTGCTCAACAACTGGACGCAGTTCCCCAACATCGCCCGCGAACTCACAGTCGGAGGCTTCAACTTTGAGATTGCGCCGGACCCCGGCGATCCGGCTGCACGCGCCACGATTCTGGTCTTCAAGTACGCCACTACGCTGAGCCTGATCGACCTCATCTATGCCACCGAGGACTGGGCCGACCCGGCGTATTTCGTGGGCGGTGGGGACCAGGTGTCGGCGGCGCAGACCACGCTGCTGAACGCCCTGAAGGTGGCGAATGACGCGCGCACCGACGTGGACGACCCGTTCGGCGACTTCCGCCAGTTGGCCGCCGATCCAGCCTGGACCGGCATGCTCGCCTTCAACGCCCCGATCAACGGCAACGGGATGCCCAGCGATCTGCAGATGCTGTTCGCGGGCATCGACGGCCAGCTCAAGGCGCATCATTTCGGCGTGCGGATGAACCGCATTCGCGAAACCACCGAACCGGCCCCGGTGCCGGACATCAGCGAAAGTTCGCTGTTCGGCGTGATCTACTATGGGCACGGCGAGGCCGCCGCCCGGCCGCCGCTGGTTCAGGTGTCACCTGCCGACCCCGACCAGCCCGACTACGTCTTCACTGTCGAAGAACTGGCTGTCACCATCGCCAACTCGGCGGTTACCCAGTTCCACTGCCGCGTTGGAATGACGATCGAGAAACTGTTCGGCCGCGAGGTGACATTGGCCGGCGTTGGCAATCCCGCTGATGTTCCCGCGAACACCGTTGTTGTCGCCGGGCAATACCAGCGGCATGGCGCAGTCGGCACGGTCACCTTCAATGTCAGCGAAAAGGGTGCCTTCCTGTTCAATCCGGATGGCGGACGGGTGCGAGTCCTGGAGTCGTTCGGCGTCACCGGCGCGTCGCTGGTGCCCGTGACGTCGCAAGACACAGACAAGACCGTGCGCTCGAACTTCACCTTGGCAGGTGCTCTGGCGTTCGCTCCCGATCCCTTCCCGGGAATCAAGGGCCTGGATCTGTATTCCTACGGCCTGGGCGATGCCGGCGCTGTCGAGGGCGTGCGGATCAGGGGGCTGTCGTTCGCCATCTCCTTCAAGCTGGACGCAACCGGCAAGCGTGACGGCCCCACCACGATCGCGCCGGACCTGACCGGACTGCTGGCGGCGGATAACAGGCTGGCGCAACGCAAAAGCGCGCTGGTGCGCATGCTGCCCCTGAAGCTTAGCGCGATCCTGCACGACCCGGACGGCATTGACCCCAAGACCCTCGGCGCCATGGAGGTCAACGTGCCGGAGCTGATGAACGCCGCCGTCCCGCAGCCGGGACCTGGCAATGGCAGTACGCTGACGACGCAGGTGGCCTATGTCACCTCGAAGCCCCAATACGCCCTGCAATTCGCATTTCCGCTTGGTTCGCTGGGCGCCCTGGCGGATGGGCACGCGTCGCTCGATGCGTCCCTGGTGCTCGCCTGGGGGCCCAGCACCTTCACCCCCGATAACGACGGCGCCGCGGTGTTCGTGCAACTGCCGCAGGTCACCGCCGGGGCGTTCGGCTTCAACCTGCAGGGGTTGCTGAAGACCACTTTCGGCGACGCCAACCTGGGCATGGTGAAGGTCAATGACCAGTCCGTCTATGTGCTGATGTTCAATAACGTTGCCCTCAGCGTGCTGGGGATCACCCTGCCGCCAAAGGTGATTACCGATTTCATTCTGTTCGCCGACGCAGCCGATCCGGGTGGGAGCAACCTGGGGTGGAGTCTGGCCGCTATGCAGACATCCTGATGGGCGATGATCCGGTCCTGAACGCCAAAAGCGTGACCGCCCTGATGAACGCGCTGGACGACGTCTATGGCTGGGAACTGCCCCGGACCTTCCCGGCCGGCACGCCGCTGGGCGAGCTCTGGGCCGTTCCGATCGGGGTGGTGAAAGACCCCGTGACCGGGGTTCTCTACAGAGCGACCGCGACTGCGTCCTACGCTGTCGCCGCAATACTGAGCGGGACCGTCGAGGCCGAGGTGCTGGGCACGACCAAATCTATCGTCCCGCATCGTCCTGTTCCGAAACAAACCACAACGAGGAGAGCCCGTCATGACTAAGCCACCCACCAACGTGACCGCCACCCCGCGCCAGGCGGTTGCTGCCGTCGCAACCGATGCACCGCAGACCAAGATCGTCTTCGGCGTCACCTTCAACCTCCACGGCACGCAGGTGCCGGTCAGCACAGCGGATATTGCAAACGCGGCGAAGCAGGGCATCGAGTTCACCCTGCCATCGCCGGTGGATCTTGGCACGCTCACCGACTTCCAGGCCTGGTTCGAAAAGCAGTTCGCGATCAAGCTTCCTCTCGGCACGGACCTGCCGTCGCCGCTGGGCGATATCATGAGCAAGTTGGCGACGCTGGACGTCAGCGTAGACCAGTTTCACGTGAAAATTCCGGGCTCCGACAACAAGGATGATCCCAAGCTCTACACGCTCGCCATGTCGGCGGTATGGCCACCGGGCCAGGGCATCCAGCTGATCCCCGGCGTGCTGTCCATCGATGGCGCCGTTTTCGGCGTGACCAACGAGGCGAAGACGGCCTGACGCAGCATCCCCATGTCCCGTTTCACCCTTGGCGTCACGGCCACGCTGGTTTTGCCGCGCTCCAATTCGCTTGCCATGGATGCGGCCCTGCTCAGCGATGCCGGCCAGGAGTATGGCCTTCAGCTCGTGTTCGAAACGGGCGATGGCCCGACTCAGTTCATCCTCGGGCCGACGCCCACGCAGGCGCCCCTGAGCCTGGGTGCGATAGTCACGCAACTGGCGAAGATGCTCCAGATCGACGCGGTAGCGCAGGTGGCCAGCCTAACGTCATCGTGGCCGTGGAGGGAGATCTTCGCGGTGCAGATCGCCCCGTATCTGACGGTCGCTGTCGGTGACGCGCCCGCGGTTCAGCTGGTGGTGAAACTGTACAAGGACAACGTTTACGGCATTGGCCTGGGCGGCTCCTATGGCCCCATCACGGTGGAGCCCAACTTCACCGTTTATGACCTGATCGTTGGCTACGACAGGGCCAAGGGCGGATTGGACGTACGGGCGCGGGTTAAGTTCGCCGAACAGAAAAGCGCCCGGCTGGCCAGGCTGGGCGCCAACGCCGCCACGGTGGGCGCGGCCGAGGAGGAGGAAGGCAAGACCTCCGTCGTCAGCTATCCGTTCCCGGTTCCATCACAGGGCGGCAGCAACTTCCAGGTCAAATATTTCGGACTGGGCCAACGCTTCGGCCCCACCGTCGATGTGCAAGCCGAAGACCCGCTTGCGAAGATGTTCATTGATCTGGAAGCGACCTTCACCACCAACGATCCGGCGCAGTTGCTGACTACGCTCGCGAAATATTATGATGCCTCGCGTGACTGGTTCGTCGCGGCGCATCTGCTCATACGCGGCTGGGAAGTCCGAGCGGTGTTCAATGATCCGGCCTTGTATGGGTTGGAGATCACCTGCTCGGCTGACCAGTTCAAAGGTCTGCTGTTGGAAATCCTCTACCAGAAGCTCGGGCCGCATCTGGGTGTTTACTACGGCGCGCTCACCATGCCGGAGCGATACCGGCAGATCAATCTGGGCGCAGTCTCACTGACGGTGCCATCATTCAGGATCTGGATATACACCAACGGCGACTTCAAGGTCAGTGTCGGGTGGCCACTGGGCGAGAACTCGATTGGGTTGCAGGTCGCCATCTTTACTGGTGGGGCTGCATTTTACTTCGGCAAACTGCGCAGTGGCGACAACCCGGAAAGCGGCGCCAAGGCCCTGCGCGCGATGGGCTCGCTCGCCGCCACCGACGTGGTCACCTACAACCCGATCATTGTCTTCGGCCTTGCGCTATGGTTCGGCCTAGGCCGCTCCATTAACGAGGGACCGTTCTCCGCGTCCCTCTCGCTGACGGCCCAAGGCACCTTCCAGGGCATACTCGCGTGGAAGGATGCCACGCACGGCGGTAGTATCTCAAAATCGCCTGACTACTACTGGTTCGCCGCCACGCTGGGAATCGTTGGCCAGCTTCAGGGCGAAGTCGACCTGAGCATCGTCAAGCTCAGTGTGCTCGTGCGCCTGTCAGTCGTGGCCGGAATCGCCTTCGAAACGGACTTCGGCACCAAAGTCGACGTGACCGCGCGGGTCGATGCCGAAGCCAGCCTCAGGATTCTTTTCATTACCATTTCGGTGGGCTTCCACACCACCATCTCTACGTCGTTTCGGGTCACCAGCGGCGACCCGGTCGCCACGCCGGACGGTCCGCGCAATCCGGCTTTCCATGGCATGAACGACTCCGCGGTCGTGGGGCTGGAGCAGTTCGAGCAACGACTGCTTGCGCATAACACCCGAATGCTGGCCGCGCTTGCCCCGCGGGACATGTCCGCGGCCCTTCCGCCGGCGCCTGCCGGCGCTATGGGGGTCTCGCTGTCGTTTCTGTTGCAACCATCGGTCGTCTATGCCGGCAGCACCGGCAGCCTGGCCGGCGTGGCGACACTGATTATCCCGGCACCTGCACCCGCCGGCGCCGTTGCGGCCGACCCCGCGCCGACGGACCTCGAAAAGCTGGTAAGCGCGCTGGCGTCGTGGCTGCTACGCGCATGGTCGGACGGGCAGGGGACATGGGCGCGCGTTGCGGCCAATCTCGGAGCCGGGCGCAACGCGGCGCCGGCGGGGTGGGCGGTGGGGCTGGATGGCTTTTTGGCCTCCGAGGTGGCGTTCACCATCAATCCGGTGGACCTGACGAAGACCGGCGAGAACAGGAACTGGGCGCTGTTCCCAATGTTTGATGCGCTGCAAATGAGCTGGACAGGCCACGACCAGCCGTTGGTGTTCGCCGATCACGCCCGTACCTATCCGGATTATCAGGCTGTGGTCGAAACCTACTTCGCCGAATTGTCGCTTGGTTCGCTGACCGCCAATCCCGATGCCCGTGGCGAGGCCCGCTTCGGCAAGCTGGCGGCGCTCGCCGACGGGCCACCGCAGGGCCCGTCGCTGACCTCCTTTATCGTCGGTGACTATTTCCTCGCCTTGGCACGCCAGATGGCCAAAAGCCTGGCGGACCAGGAGCAGCAGCAGCACAAGCCCGGGATCATGCCGGACGTTGCCCTCGCCCGTACCTTGGGGGGCCTCACCTCGCGCTATTTGATGAACGGGATGCGCCTGCCCGATCCCGCAACGACGCCGCCCGATCTGAAGGACGTTGATCTGAGGAAGCTGACCATCAGGGCAGGCTACGCGCTGAGCGGGCAGCAGTTCACCGTGACCCTGGGCGGCGAACCGGCCCCGACCGCGGTGACCGCCACGCTGTCGCTCGCACCCGCTCCGCGGCCGATCGCCCCGGCGATCCATTTTTCCGCTGGCGCGACGAGCGTCACCTCCACGATGCCGGTGGAGCCCGTCCCCCCGGCGCCCAGCCCCACCTGGACGCGCGCCGGCCTGCTGGCCACTGCGGCCGCGCATGTCACGGTGTCGACGATCCCCCCGGTGCACGCCGAGGCCGTATGGTTCGCGGCGCGCGACCGGCTGCCCTGGGACGGTCCGGCGGGGACCCAGTTCGTGGCGCCGCTGCCGCCAGCGGTCCTAAGTGACGTCGGCCAGCAGCCCTTGACACTCACTGTGCAGACCGGCCGGCCGAACACGTCGGATCCGCCTGAGATGCAGACCGTGTCGCCCGCGCTGATGATCCAGCTGCCGATCCACCTGGTGAACCGGGTGCGCAACGCGAATGTCGATGCCGGCGGTGGCCCGGTCAGCCCCTACCTTGCCGATGTGTACCGGATCGAAGGCACGGACGACGAGACGCGCGAGCGCATCCATGCCGCGCTCGGCTCCGGCAAATTGTCCGGCGCCACCGTCTCGGTGTTGTACGACGCGCCCACCACGGGCTACAAGTCGGACCCGATCGACCTGACGAAGCACCCGATCGTGCTCGTGAAAACGAATCTCTCCACCAGCAGCCAGCCCGTGGTGGCGAACATGGCGCTGCGTTTGCTGCGCGGCGTGGCGCGCACCGAGGCCGATCCGCTCGGACCCACGTCCACCATCTTCCCGGACCCCGCCCAGCCCGCCGACCCGACGAGCCTGCAACGGCTGGAGGCCCTGCTACAACTGGTCTGGGAGGCCAGTGTCGTGCATTCGGGTGGCTTTTTCCTGCGTTACGCCAACGCCGGTGGCCACCCGTTGCCGTTCAGCATCTTCACGCCAAAGGGCCAGCCCGACCCCACGGACGGCATCCCGTCGGGCGACATGGCGACCATCACGCTGTTGGTGTGCTTCCCCGCCTCCACCCAATTCGAGCGCTGGCATAACGCCTTCGCCTTCGTGCCCCAGGGAAATGTGGATGGCACGTTGTATCTGGGCGTGGCCGACGCACAAGGAACGCCGCTGCGGCAGGCTCAGCCGTCCTATCCGCCCGGCTGTATCGGCTTCGAGGCGGACTGGGCTCTTGCCCATCTGCTGACGCGGGACAGCGGCACGCTGTTCGACCCGGACTGGGTGGCCGCCCTGTATCACCTGATGCAGTTCCAGGTGAGCGGGCAGGCGAGCGACAGCGCGGAGACCTTCGGTACCTCGCTTTGGAGCCTCGCGCTCAGCCCATCCACAGGCAGCTCGGGGCAAGGGGCGAGCGAGGTCAACCGACCGGCGGGCTTCGACGCCAACCAACAGACCTACCGGCAGGTGGTACCGGTCTATCGCTTCGTCCAAGGTGCCGGTTCGACACCCAGCCCCTATGCGGCCATCGGCGGCCTGCCGAATCTGGTGTTCAAGCTCAACGACGTGTTCGGCAACGCGCTGGACAGCGACACGTTCACCACCGACTTCGCCGTTCTCTACAACGACCTGCTGCTGCCGCCTTTGGAATGGCCCGGTGTACAGGTCGCATACCGCTTCGAAGCCAAACCAGCCAAGGAACTGGCGTTCGCCATCCGCTTCGATCCGGCGTTGGTGGTCTTCGGCGGCACCGCGCTCGCGATGGTGCCGGTGCATGGCCTCGCCGAGGGCAAAGTACCCACGGACGAGGACAAGCAAAAGCAGCAGGCCGAGGTAGCGTTATTCAAATACGCGACCATCGCAGCGCAGCTCGCTGATCCGAACACCAGCCTGGTGGTCACGCAATCGGTGCTGCCGTCCAACGGCGGCGTGGTGGGCGACGGCGCGGCGATCAAGGTGACCCTTGCGTCATTCGTGAACCAGGTGATCGCGCAACTGCAGCTGGTGCTGTCCGGCAGTGTGCCGCACAAGGTCAAGCTGGATGTGGTCATCCCGGTGCAGCCGTCGGACCTGGCGAACCGCACGGATGACATCTTCGCGGTGACGGTCTCGCTAACGCTATCGCGGCCTCCGGCACTGGTCGCTCCCCAGGCGCGCGATGAGATGCCCCGGGCTGTCTCCGTGTCGATGGCGGTCGCCGCGAACCTCGACCCGCCGGAAACCGGGACACCTCGAGCGCAGCTACGCGCGCAGGCGACAGGTGGTCCCCCGCCGGAGGACGTCACGCTGACGGCTTTCGCCACAGACTTCGAGGCTTGCTTTGCCGGCTTCGACGGGGCCGATGGCACGGCGCGTCTGGCGGTGCGCTCGGATGTGCCGGACTTCTCGGCCGCTTCCGCCGCCCCGGCGCTTTGGGCCATGCGTTGGAGCGCCACGAAAGGGGTTCGCGCCACGTTCCGGCAAGATGCCGCCGCCTATTACACGCTCGCGCCCCTCAGCACGAAGCTGATGAACGGTGCCGCAC
>Ga0073928_10010462_pt1 | contig 11042 bp, 8 predicted proteins | sample PaiPotPPA55metaG_FD_76969 | JGI IMG/M metagenome (GOLD analysis project Ga0073928, IMG submission 76969) | Iron sulfur acid spring bacterial and archeal communities from Banff, Canada, to study Microbial Dark Matter (Phase II) - Paint Pots PPA... ...
AAGACCAGCGACGACATCACCGCGGGCGCCGGACCGGCAAGAGGTACCGACGGTTGCGGAAGTACCGGCAGTATCGGCCCGTTCACCAGCGGCACCGGCTGGCCAGGCGCGGGTTGTGGCGGGGGCACCACCGCGGCCGGCGGCGGTGCGACGCCGATCGTCAGCGGACTGTACGAGTAGTTGAGGTACCAGGGGTCGCCGGGCGCGGGGATGAGCTTGGCGTCCTCGTCGCCCCACCGGGTGCCGAGCAGAAGCGTCCGCTTCAGTCGCGGGTAGGTGATGTCGAAGACGGCGAACAGGTTGATGTAGTCACCCTTGGTGATCCGGTCAGCGAAGGCGGGCCCGTAGGGGAAGGCGCTGATGAACGTGAGCGTTTGGCCGATTTCGGGTCCGATGTCGGCGAGCGAACGAAGGGCCGGTTCGAGGTTTTTCAGGTTGGTCACCAGGTCGGCCTTTGTGTCGTTGACCAGCCCCGTGGCGGTATCGCTGAACTGTCCGAGCTTGTGCAGCGCGGTCGTCAGCTGCGGCCGCTCCTTGATCAGCACGTCCAATGCCGGAGGGATGTCCTTGAGCGCGCGGTCGATCACGTCCCGCTTTCCGGCGAACGTCGAAGCAACTCGGTCGAGTTGCTGGATGGACGCGACGATGTTGTCCCGCTGTTGATCGAGGACGCCGACGAAGGTGTCGAGCCGGGTGAGCAGCTCGCGGACTTCGGGTTGGCGTCCGGACAACGCTGCGTTGAAGTTATGGATGATGTCACCGATCTGTCCCAGCCCGCCAGCGTTGACGACCGCCGACAGCGAGGACAACGTCTGCTCAGTGGTCGGATAGGTCGACGACTGGTTCAAGCCGAGGGTGGCACCGGGTTGCAGTCGGCCGGTTGGCTTTTCACCCACCGGCGGGTCGAGAGCCAGGTGCATTGATCCCAGCAGGCTGGTCTGCCCGACCGTGGCCACGGCGTTGGCAGGCACGGCCACGTCCGGCTTGACCGAGATCTGCACGTTGGCATGCCAGCCCTCGACCGTCATCTTGCCGACGCTGCCGACGACCACGTCGTCGATCATCACCGGCGAATTCGACTCCAGCGTAGCAACATTGGGGACCTCGACGTGATAGGTGACGGCGTCGGGTCCCCGTCCCACGGCTCCCGGCAGCGGCAATGAGTTCAACCCGTCAAAGGCGCAGCCTGTCAGGGTCAGCACAAGGCAGGACGCGACGATGGTCAATCGCTTCACGCGATTCATGATGGCGGCGTCCCTTCGGCAGGCAATAGGGGCGCATCGGGTGAAACCGGTTGGGCCGGTGGGGCGCCCGGCGCCTGGGTCTGCGGAAGCAGCATGTTGTTGACCGCTTGCGACGATCCCGGGTTGATGTTGGGTGGCGCCGGTGCCGGTGCGCCAGGCAACACCGGGATCGACGGAATGGCAGCTACATCGTCATGTCCGTACAAGCCCTGCCCCGGCGGCTGCGGCTGTCCCCAGCCGAGTGGTCCCGGCACATCACCCATACCGGTGTAGGCGGACACCGCCGGGGGCGACTCGGGAGGGTTGCCGGGCCCGGCGCCCCCCGGTGCCAGCTTCGGGTCGGTGTAGAGGATGTATTTCGGGTCCACCGAGGGCCGCAGGTACGGGTTGGTGGGCAACGGAAAGTTGTTGAAGTTGAGCAGCCGCAACGCGGGACCCAGGTATTGCGCGCAGAGTTTCGCTGTCTCCGGTGCGGTGGTGTTCGCGACACCGCCGATCAGACCGCAGAAGAACCACACCGGATTCGAGAAGTTGGAGAGCGAGAACGCTCCGGTCACGCCGCCCGAATTGGGATAGTAGATGTCCTCGTAGTTGGCGATCGCGGTCGGCGAGACGTGCAGTACGTTCTCGAGGGCCATGTGGTTGTTGACCAGGTTCTGGGTGACGCTGGCGAGGCTTCTGATCTGCTCGGCCGTCTGATTGCGGCTGCCCGCGACGAACCGCTGCACATCGACGATCGCGACGGACAGATTGCTCAGTGCGGCGTCCAGATCGGACTTGCTGTCGTCCACCACGCTGGTCAAGCTGGCGAACCGGTTCTCGAACAGCACGATCTGTTCCTTGCTGTCGCGCAGCGCGGTGACGAACGTCTGCAGGTTCTTGATGATGTCGACGATGTTGCCGCTGCCTTCGGCGAAGATTCGCGCCGCACCGGACAGTTGGGCCAGCGTCTGCCGTAGCTTTGCGCCGTTGCCGTCCAATGCGTTCGCAGCGCTGTCGATGAACCTGGAGACGGAGGTGCCGGACACGCCACTCTTGGGCCCCAGTTCGGTTGCCAGGCGCATCAATTGGGTTTTGACCTCGTCCCACTCGACGGGAACCGCGGTTCGGTCGCTGGAAATCACCGCACCGTCACGCATCGTCGGCCCGTCGCCGGTCCGGTAGGCCGGGGTGAGCTGGAGGTAGCGGGCCGCGACGAGGTTCTGAGCGACGATCACGGCCTTGGCGTCGGCCCGGATGGGCACGTCGCGGTCGATTTTGAGGGTCATTTTCGTCTGCGTGCCCTCCGGCGTGATCGACTCGATCTTGCCGACCTTCACGCCCGAGACCCGCACCTCGTCGCCCGGATAGATGGACGTGGCGGTGGGAAAGTAGGCCGTAATCGTCGTGGGCGCGAAGAACACCTGGCGAACCAGGAACGCCGCGCCGGCAACGAGAAGGGCGACCAGAGCTATGGCCGCGACGGTGACGAGTCTTTTTCTGTTCATCGCGGCGGAAGGTCTCCTGGCTCCGGAATGCCATTGACGGGGAACGGAAGCTCCGCCCGCGGCCCGGCGTTGTCCGGCGGCTGGCCGGCGTCGACGCCTCGCCTGAACCCGAAGGCGTACTCGAGGAACGGCTGAAGAATCTGCGCCGGCGAGATGTTGGGCACCAAGGCGTTGTAGTAGGCGCCGTTCGACACGATTTCGCCCTGGGTCAGCTCGTATTTGGCCAGGCCGGGCAGTGCCTTGGCAATGTTGTCGCGGTTCTTTTCCAGCACGTGGTTGATCGAGTTCAGCTGGTCGAGCGCGGGCGCCAGTTGCTTCTCGTTGTCGGCGACCAGACCGGACAGTTGACGCGACACCGCCGAGGTGTTGGCGAGCAGGCCGACGATTGCCTGCCGACGGTCGTTGAGCACCCCGATCAGATCGTTGGCGTTGAGGATCAGCGCGTTGACCTGCTGGCTGCGTTGGGACAGGATCCCGGTAACGTCCCCGGCGGTCTTGAGTAGCTCCGCCAACTTGTCGTTGCGGTTGTTGAGCGACCGGGACAACCGGGACAGGCCGTCGAAGGTGGGCCCGAGCTGTGGCGCGATCTGGTCGATCGTCTGCGACAGCGTGTCCAGCGACTGGTTGAGATCCTGTGTGTTGGTCCCCGCCGTATTCGTGGTGAGGTCGCTGACCGCGTCGGTCAGCGAGTACGGCGACGACGTTCGGGTGGTCGGGATCACGTGCCGCGCATCGAGCGTGCCATTGCCCGCCGACTCCAGTGCCAGCACGCGCTCACCGAGAAGCGTGCCGGTGCGGATGTGTGCCGTGGTATCCGACCCGAGGGCGTACTTCCCCTGGATGGTGAAGGCGACCAGCGCATCGCCGTTCTGCAGCGAAATATTCGATACCGAGCCGACCTTGATGCCCGAGAGGGTGACGGCATTGCCGACGGCGAGACCGCCCGCCTCGGAGAACAGCGCCTGATAGCGCAGCGACGTCGCCCACTGCGCCAGCCGCTCGGGCTGCAGCCCGATGGCGATGACGAGGATGATCAGGACAACGCCGATGAAGCCTGCCCTGATGAGGTGGGATCCGCGATATCTCAGCATCAGCCCTCAGCGCACCTTCCGGTCTCTTGTTTGATCCACGGAAAGACCACTGTGCGGCCCTGCAGGTCGCTGGCGCGGAAGGTGATCCCGCAGAGGTAGTAGGGGAAGAAGCCGCCGTAGGAGCCGACGCGCGCGAGTTTGCGATAGATGTTGGGTAAGCGGCCCAGGGTGTCGTCGAGGCGATCCTTGTCCCCATTGATGTTGGTGGCGAGCCTGTTCAGCTGGGCGACGGTGCCGGCAAGGGGCGAGCGCGCCGCACCGAGCAGGACCGCCAGCGACGCCGTTCCGTTGTCCAATGACTCGATGGCTGTGCCGATCGGGTCGCGGTCATCGGACAGGCCGTGGACGAGTTTGTCGAGCCGGTCGAGCGCGCCCGAGAACTGGTCGCCGTCTTTGGACAGCGTGTCCAGCACGGTCCGCAGGTCTTCGATCAACTGCTCGATCACCTGGTCGTTGTCGGCGAGCGAGTTCGTCAACGAGCTGGACTTGGCGAACAGCGAATCAAGCGTGCCGCCCTGGCCCTGCAGCACCTGGATGAGCGATGCCGACAGCGCGTTCACATCCTGCGGATTCAGGCCCTGGATAACGGGTTTCAGGCCGCCCAGCAGCAGGTCAAGGTCCAGGGCGGGCGCTGTGCGGTCCTTCGGAATCTGGGCGCCCGCGGGAAGTATCTTCGTGGACCCCGGGCTGTCGACGAGCTCGAGATAGCGGTCCCCGACCAGGTTGAGATAGCGGATTTCGGCCTTGGTACCGGTCGTCAGCGCGACGGTGCGGTCAGCATCGAATTTCACCAGCACCGTGCGGTCGCGTTGCAAAGACACATCCTGCACGGTGCCCACCCGGATGCCCGCGACCCGCACGGTGTCTCCGTTTTTCAGCCGTGATGCGTCGGTGAAGACTGCCGAATAGCCCTTCGTCGCACCCGTTCTCACCTGCCCGAAGATGACGAACAGGAAGGCGGTCAGCATCGCCATCACGACCGCGAAGATGGTGAACTTGATGAGCGTGCCCATTGCGCGCGTCATCCCGGCTGTCCGGTCTGTGCGGTGTTGCGCGGCGGTCCGTCGATCGGCCCGAACAACCACTGCTTGAGGGCATCGGAGTTCAGCAGGATGCCCTGGTTCCCGTATTTCGTTGGGTTGGTGCCGACATCACTGACGAGGATCGGCGGCCGGAACTCGGGGGTCATTACGGGCAGGCCCAGTTCCTTGCAGTACGGGCCACCCTTGGCGGCCACCTTCGGGAGGTCTTGCGGATAGCGGTAACGCTCGACGCCGAGGGTGAGGCCGGACGACACGAGAATGCTCGAGAATTCATTCTGAGAGTGCGCGAACGGCAGCAGTCCCCCGAGGCCGCACCACAGGGCGTCGTGGTACCTGTTCAGCAGATCGGTGGTGGGCACAAGCAAGTGCAGCGTGTCGGTCAGCCCCTTGCGGTTGCTGCCGATGACGTCGTTGCCGATATCGGCCAGACCGATTGTGCTGACCAGGAACGCGTCGAGGTTCTGTTGTTCGTCGACGAGGCTGTGGCTGAGCCGGATGGAGTTCTCGACGGTGGTGATGAGGTCCGGCGCCGCGTCGGCGTAGGCGCTGAGCACGGGAGCAGCCGTCTCGATGTCGTGGCTGAGGTTCGGCAGGCTCGGTTCGATCTTGGCCAGGAACGCGTTGAAGTCGGACAGCGTCTGGCCGATCTTCTCGCCGCGGCCGTTGAACGCCGTCGCGATCGCGCCGAGGGTCTGGTTGAGCTTGACGGGGTCGATCTTGTCCAGCACCGCGACGAGCTGCTGGAAGACGGTGTTGACTTCGACCATCACATGCTGGCCCTGAATCACCTGTCCCGCATGCAGTCTCTGCGGGGAGGGTTCCGACGGCTCCTCGAACTGCACGGCCTTCGCCCCGAACACGGTCGACGACGCGATGTCGACCCCCACGTTGGCGGGAATGAGGTGAAGCTGGGCGGGATCCACCGCCAGGTGGATGGCGGCCGTACCGTCGGGCTTCGCCTCGATCGAGCTCACCTTGCCGACCTGGACGCCGTGCATCTTCACCTTGGCGTCCGGGTTCATCACCAGGCCGGCGCGGTCGGAAATCACCGTCACCGGAACGGTTTCGGTGAAACTGCCGCGGAACAGGCTGACGGCAAGGACGACGATCAAGCCGATGGCGACAACCATGGCCAAGCCCGTCAGGGGGCGCACCGCACTACTCTTCACCGGCCCTCCCCTACCCGGACAAGTTGAAGTTGCCGTTGGCGCCGTAAATGGACAGGGATACCAGCAACGTCACCGATACGACGACGACCAGTGAGGTGCGCACCGCGTTGCCGACCGCGAGACCCACACCCGAGGGTCCGCCAGAGGCGAAGTATCCGAAGTAGGTGTGGATCAACAGAATTGTGATCGCCATCAGGATGGCCTGCAGGAACGACCACAGGAGGTCGATCGGATTCAGGAAGGTGTTGAAGTAGTGATTGTAGAGGCCACCGGACTGGCCGAACAGCACGACCGTGGTGAACTGGCTCGCGACGAAACTCAAGATGACGGCGATGGAATACAGCGGGGTGATCGCGATCATCCCCGCCACGATTCGGGTCGACACCAGGTATTCGACCGGGCGGATGGCCATCGACTCAAGCGCATCGATCTCCTCGTTGATCCGCATCGCCCCCAACTGCGCGGTGACACCGGCCCCAAACGTGGCCGCCAGGCCGATGCCCGCGACCACGGGTGCCGAGATACGCACGTTGATGAACGCCGCCAAGAACCCGGTCAGCGCTTCGATGCCGATGTTGCCCAGCGACGAGTACCCCTGGACCGCGAGGGTACCGCCGGCGGCCAGAGTGAGGAATCCCACGATGACGACCGTGCCGCCGATCATCGCCAATGTGCCCGCCCCCATGGAGATCTCGGCGATCAGCCGGACGATCTCGCGCCGGAAGTGCACGGCCGCGTGCGGCACGCCGCCCAGCGCCCTGAGATAGAACAGCAGGTGATCGCCGATGCGGGACAGCAGCGATACCGGCCGCTTGAGCTGCCCGGTCAGCCGCGGATAGGTCGTCCGCAGGATCGTCATCGTGCCCATCGAATGATCCCCCCGGCTACTTCGCACTCAGCCGGATGCCGATGGCCGTGACCACCACGTTGATCACGAACAGCGCCATGAACGCGTAAACCACCGTCTCGTTGACCGCGTTGCCCACCGCTTTGGCGCCACCGCCGGAGATGGTCAGGCCGCGGTAGCAGGCCACCAGCCCGGCGATCAACCCGAACAACGCCGCCTTCACACACGAGATGATCACCTCGGGCACCCCGGTGAGCAGGGTGATGCCAGCGGCGAACGCGCCAGGGTTCACGTCCTGGATGAAGACGGAGAACATGTAACCGCCGAGGATTCCGATGATCACCACCAGGCTGTTGAGCAGCAGCGCCACCAAGCCTGAGGCCAGCATCCGCGGCGTCACCAGCCGCTGCACGGGATCAATGCCAAGCACTTCCAACGCGTCGATCTCTTCACGAATGGTGCGCGACCCCAGGTCTGCGCAGATCGCTGTCGAACCAGCTCCCGCCACGATCAGCACCGTCACGATCGGCCCGACCTGGGTTACCGCGCCGAACGCCGCACCCGCGCCCGATAGGTCAGCCGCACCCAACTCACGCAGCAGGATGTTCAGCGTGAAGCTGATCAACACCGTGAACGGGATCGCCACCAGCAACGTCGGCGCCAACGCGACCCGAGCGATGAACCAGCACTGCTCCAAGAACTCCCGCCACTGAAACGGCCGCCGAAAGATGCACCGCACCGCGTCGGCCGACATCGCGAACAACCCACCGACCGCCTGCATCGGCCCCGACAAATTCCGAATACGAGGTAACCCCGCCGACCACCGCTCTGCTCCGCTACCCCGTGCCATTGGCCGGTCCTTCCAGGATGGTGACAGCCGACACTGCGGTCGGTCCGCCGATGTTGTGCGCCAACGCAACCCGTGCGCTATCCACCTGGTTGGCCGCCTCTCCTCGGAGTTGCGCGAAAAGCTCCACGCACTGTGCGACGCCCGTAGCCCCTGGGGGATGGCCCTTGGCCTTGAGCCCCCCACTGGGGTTTACCGGCAGCGCACCGCCGACACTTGTCACTTCAGCCTCGACAAGCTTGTAGCCCCCGAATCGCTCGGCAAAGCCGAGATCTTCATAGCTGATCAACTCGATTCCCGTGAAGAAATCGTGAACTTCGGCGACGTCGACGTCGGCGGGTGTCATGCCCGCCATCGCAAACGCCTGCTTGGCTGCCCGTGTCGTCGCGGGAAAGGTTGTCATATCTGGCTTGTGCTGATGCATCACCGAGTCGAGCCCGAGGCCGACACCGCGGATCCACACCGGACGGTCGGTGAAGCGGTCAACCACATCCTCGGCCGCCAGCACGAGTGAGGCGGCGCCGTCGCTCTGCGGGGCGCAGTCATAGTGCCCGAACGGTGTCACGACGATGGGGGCATCGAGCGCCTGCTCGAGCGTGATCTCGAATCGCAACCGCGCCTTTGGATTGTTCACCCCGTGGCGGTGGTTCTTCACCGCGACCATGGCGAGATGCTCGCGGGTGGCGGGCGATTCGTGCATGTAGCGGCGGACATGCAGCGCGAACCCAGCAGGCGAGACCAACCCGAGCGGGTAGTCCCACGCCATGTCGCGCGCCATCGCCTCCCACTCCCAGAGCATGTCTGCCGACGTGGTGTCGCGCAGCTTGTCGGCACCCATCACCAGCACGACGTCGAAAGCGCCTGAGGCAACGCCGAACAGCGCGTTTCGCACGGCATCGTTGCCGGTGGCACAGGAGTTTTCGATACGGGTCACGGGCAGCTCAGGAAGCCCGAGCGAATCCGCGAGGATGCCCGACGGAAAGCCGTCCGCCGTTCCCATCGCGCCGAACCACGCACCCTGGACATCGGTCTTCACCATGCCCTTGTCGACGCTGGCCGCGCACTCCGCGAACGCCATCGGCAGCAGATCCTTGATGCCAAGGGCGAAATGCTCACCGAAGGCGGTCATGCCTGCGCCGACGATCGCTACCTTTCTCATGCCACGACCCTCATGCCACGACCCGCTCCGGCTCGAACATGTACCCGTAGTCCGGCACACCCGAGCGCAGCGCAACGCGCCGCAGCGCCAGTCGCCCCCGGTCCCCGATGTCCACGGTTCCCGGTTCGGCGCCGGTCACCTTCACCAGGGCGCGGACGCCGACACCGTCGAGCTCGACAATCACCAGCGAGTACGGCGTGCGCAGCCCGGGCACCGGCATGTGGACAGTGGTTTCGGTGTAGACCGTTCCGGTACGCGGTAGCGGGATCAACTCGTAGTCGGTGGCCAGCGCCCCGTCGTCGCCGAGCCGGTAGCGCGGCGGGAAATCCAGCGCTGCCTCCCCGTCGGGCGCATCGGCGAACCGCCCTGCCTCCCAACGAGTCTTGGCCTCGAAGGCGCGCTCGTAGGCGGCCAGCGAGATCGGTATCTGGGCACCTTCCACGTCTGTCCCAACAGGGATGGGCCGCGCGGGCGGCTCACGACGGTGTAGCTCGGCCACCCCGTTGCTCACCGTCATGCCGGACAGGCTGGCCTGTTCGACCGCGACCAATGGCCCGCTGGTCCCTGCGCCTGCCATGCCCGCCAGCGCGAAGAGGCTGGCACTCGCGCCAGTCGTCGGCAACGCCGGTGGATTGCCAACGCACAACTGTGCCGCGCGCTCGTGCTCAACGCCTGCCACTGCGGCAGGGGTGTCGAGCCAGGCGGCCGCGAGCGAGGCGATCAGGCCCCGCTCGTGCAGCAGCCGTGGGTCGCCGTAGTCGTGCACGCCGCCGGTGGCGTTGCGGGTCCGCACGGGAAGGCTGCGCGCGACCCTGGCCGCGGTGCGCACCTGCAGTCCCCGCTCGCCGGTCAGAATGGCCGCCGCCCCGGCGGGGTCCAGGTCGGTGCCGATGATCAGTGTCCGCGGCCGGGCCGAGCTGACAGCGTCGAGCGTGGCGGGTGCGCCGCCGAGGCGTTCGTCCACCTCGAGTTCGGGGTCCAGCCCCAGACCCGCCAACAGGACCGCGGCATTGCTGCTTTCCAGCAGGGGCAGGTTTCGGCTCACCAGAACGATTCGCTCGACCGCCCCGCTGGCAATCAAGGCGGCACGACCGGCCTCGACCGCAAGGGTGATCGCGTCCTCGTCGTCACCGGCCACCCGGTGCGCAGGCGCGCCCCAACACGGCAGGTAGGTGCCGATCGACGCGACGTAGGGCATTGAAACCTCTCCCGAACCTAGGTGACGGCGCCTGCCGTCTTGAGCTCGATGATGCGGTCCCAATCCACTCCGAGTTCCAGCAAGATTTCGTCAGTTTGCTCTGCAAATCCTGGCGCGGGGCCCGTTTGCGGTGCGGCGATATCGAACTGCACGGGATTCGCGACCAGTTCAAGTTCCCCCGTTGACACGATGTACTCGTTCGCCCGGACCTGGGCGTCCTGCGCGGCCTGCAGGGTGTCCTGTACCGGAGCCCACGGCCCCGCCAGGGTGGCGAACCGTTCGCTCCATTCGGGCAGCGTCCGCTTGGCCATCGCTTCGGACAGAATCTGCACCGCGGCCGCGGTGTTCTCGGCGATCGACTCCACAGTGGCGAAGCGCGGATCGTCGATGTAGTCCTCGAGGTCCATGTGCCTGCACACGTCGGCCCAGAACTTCGTCGGCTGCATCATCACCAAGGAGATGTAGCGGTCGTCAGCCGTCGGGTACACCCCCACCAGCGGGTTGATCGGCGACCCGTGCACGCCCGGCGGGGGCTGCACCATCAGCTGGCCGAGGTGGCTTGTCAGTGCGACCGTGTGGCCCATCGACCACAACCCGCTTCCCAGCAAGGAGACGTCGACCACCGACGGTTCTCCGGTGCGCTCGCGCTTGAGCAGCGCGGCCGCGATTCCGCCCGCGAGGTTGGTGCCCGAGATCGTGTCGCCGTACGCCGGCCCCGGCGGGCCGATCATTCCGTCGATGCCGGCCGGGGTGATGGTTGCGGCGGTGCCTGCGCGGCACCAGAAGGCGGTCATGTCGTAGCCGCCTTTCACTGATTCCTCGCCGCGCGGCCCCAGCGCGCTGCCCCTGGCGTAGATGATCGCCGGGTTGACGGCGCGGATGTCGTCGATGTCGATGCCGAACTTCTGCCGGTGTCCTGGCAGGAAGCTGGTGAGGAACACGTCGGCACGTTTGGTC
>Ga0073928_10010464_pt1 | contig 11040 bp, 12 predicted proteins | sample PaiPotPPA55metaG_FD_76969 | JGI IMG/M metagenome (GOLD analysis project Ga0073928, IMG submission 76969) | Iron sulfur acid spring bacterial and archeal communities from Banff, Canada, to study Microbial Dark Matter (Phase II) - Paint Pots PPA... ...
CACCCTCTACGAGCTCGCGGGCAGGAATCCGAACCTGCGGTTTAGTCCGCATTGCTGGAAAGTCCTGATGGCTCTTGCGCACAAGGGTCTTGCAGCCGAACGTGTCCCGTTACGTTTCGCTGATAAAGAAAGAATCGCGTTTTCGGGTCAGTCGCTCGTGCCGGTTCTCGTTGACGGCAAAGAGTCCGTGAGCGATTCCTGGCGCATCGCGTTACATCTCGAAGATCGATTTCCGACGCTGCCCTCGTTATTCGGGGATCCCAGCGCGATTTTTGTGACGCGTTTTGCCAACAGCTGGGCGGATACCGTCCTTCTACCGGCAGTCGCGCGCGTGATCCTCGTGGATGTTTACAACTGTTTGGATGATGCAGATCGGAGCTACTTTCGGTCAAGCCGAGAAAAGATCTTCGGGATGCCCTTGGAAATCGTCGTCGCCGATCAACCCAGCCGCCTTGCCGACTTGCGCAAAGGCCTGCTGCCAATAAGACACGTACTGAAGAGACAGTCGTTCATCGGCGGCGAGGCACCCACCTATGCCGACTATTGTGTGTTTGGCATGTTCATGTGGGCTCGAGGTTGCAGCGCAATCGAGTTACTCGAGGTCGACGACCCGGTAGCCGTTTGGCGCGAGCGATTACTCGACGCATTTGACGGCCTCGCGCGCGCTGCTCCCAGGGTTCAACGGCCGCCAATGGTCTGATCGGCCTTGCCCTTGCGCAGCATGTCGATGTCCATGGTGGGACGTGCCCTGGGTATGCCCCGCGTCGCAAAGAACACGCAGCTGCGCGAACAGCTCGCGAAACTCGCTGCGCTGGTTGATCACTATGCATCACTGATGTCCTGGCGAGCTACGTGGCTCTCACGAGGCTACTCAACAGGCTGCAGAGCCTCTCTGGGCAGACGGGCTTCACCAGGTGGTGATCGAAACCGGCCTCAAGGGATCGGCGCCGATCCTCCTCCCGTCCATAGCCGGTAAGCGCGATGAGGGTCGCCGAGGCGGTCCCGGGCGACTGTCGCAAACGCCGTGCGAGCTCGTAGCCATCCAGCGTCGGCAATCCGATGTCGAGGAGCATAACTTGGGGCTGCTCGTTGCTCGCTCGCTCGAGCGCCGCGCAAGCGTCCGTTTCGACGAGCACTCGATGCCCTTCCAGTTCCAGAAGTGTCGCCAGAACGTCGGCCGCGTCCTTGTTGTCATCCACGATCATGAGGTTCAGCCCCGTCGCGGCGCTCGCCCTCGCCCCTCGATGTCCGGCGATATCATCAGGCGCAGCGCTCGTGTCAGCCGGCAGCCGCACGATGAACTCGGAGCCACGCCCCAAGCCTTCGCTACGCGCTTCCACTGTGCCCCCGTGAAGCTCCACGAGCCGCTTCACCAGCGCGAGTCCGAGCCCAAGGCCTCCCTGGGTGCGGGCTGCGGATCGGTCGGCCTGCGTGAACAGGTCAAAGACATGGGGAAGCAGCGCCGGGGAAATGCCGATTCCTTGGTCACGAACGTGCAGCACAAACCCATGAGGCTCATGTTCAACGCTGAGCGTAAGCTCACGGTCGCAGTCGCTGTACTTCGCCGCGTTGCTTAACAGGTTGCCAACGATTTGAACCAGGCGAACATCGTCTCCCCGGACTCGCATCGGTTCATTCGGCACGTCGAGACTCAACCGATGGCGGTGGCTCTCGATCATGGGGCGGCACTGCTCTACCGCAGCCCCGATCACCTCTCTTAGATCTACGGACATATTCGAGAGATGTATGAGCCCCCGCGTGACACGCGATACATCGAGCAGATCGTCGACGATCTTCGTCATGTGTTCGACCTGACGCACGATGATGTCGCTCAGCTGCTGGACGCGCGGAGCGGCGGGGGCGGAAAGCTTGAGCACTTGGGCAGCTGTGCGCACGGGCGCGAGGGGATTTCTCAATTCATGCGCGAGCATCGCGAGGAACTCATCCTTACGCTGGTCCGCATGGTGAAGCGCGTCCTCGGCCTGCTTGCGAGTCGTGATGTCGCGGCTCACCGTCCCTAAGCCGATCGCCTGCCCTCGCACGTCGGTCAACGCGAACACGTTGTAGATCATCCACAGCGGCTCACCGCTCTTGAAGTGCCGGAAGCGGATCTCAACTTCGGACTGGCCCTCGCGCAGTACCCGGGGAAAGAACTCTTGAAGGATGAACTCCCGGTCCTCGGGAAAGAAGAACTCAATGATCGGTGTATGCCGGGCCTGCTCGAGATCATCGAGCCCCACCAGCCGCAATCCGGCGTCGCTGACGAAGAACGGCACCCCTTCGAGATCGCACACGCCGATGAACTCGCCACTTTTTTGCGCCAGTGCCAGAAATATCTGCAGTTCGTGCTCGGCCAGCATGCGCTCGGTGATGTCGATTACCAGGCCCGGAAGGGCCTGAGGCTTCCCGCACTCATCGTAGTGGACCTTGCCTCGCCCCATCACCCATCGCACCGAGCCATCGGGCCGCACGATGCGAAAGGCATCCGACCTCAACGCTCCACTCCGCAAAGCTTCGTCGCAGACAGCACGGAGGTATTCACGATCTTCCGGATGGACATGCTGCCGAAAGAGATCAGGCGTGGCATCTCTTACCTCTTCTGTCGTCAGCCCGTGCAGCCGCGCAAAGTTGCTGTCCGATTCGATCCGGTTCGTCCGAAGATCCCACACCCAGGCGCCAATCTCCGCGGCGCTCAGCATGCCCTCGAGCCGTGTGCTCGCCGCACGCAGTCGCTGCTCACTCGCGCGCAGGGCGTCCCTGGCCTGCCTCTCTTCGGTAACATCCCGCCCAATGGCATGAAGCCCCGTGGGCGTCCCAAGTGGCCCAAAGGTCAATCGAGAGTTGATTTGCCAGATCATGAGGCGGCCACTTCTCGCCGTGACCACCACCTCGTAGCGGGTGGAGCCGCCGTCGCGAAGCTTCTGCGCACGCATCGCTCTCGTTAGCTCCAACTGACCGGGGGAGATGAACTCCGAGATCGAGCGGCCGACGATTTCCTCGGGCCCATACCCAACTGCAGCCGCCACGGCGGGGTTGCACGAGGTGATCCGCAGTTCGAGATCAGTGGTAAAGATGAAGTCGTTTGCCTGTTCGAAGATCGTGCGAAATCGCTCCTCGCTTTCGCGCAGCGCCGCCTCGGCCCGCGCCCGCTCGATAGCGTCCCAGGTTTGGTCTGCTACGTCTCGGACCAGCCGGATCTCATCCTCCTTCCAGACGCGCGGCCCGGCGTGATTGACGTAAAAACCAGCATGCCAGCGGCCATGGCGAATGATCGGAGCTCCGATCCCGGAAACCATTCCGATCTCACCAAACCTGGAATCCGCCGTGAGCGGATCGGTCCGCGCATCAACGATCGCCAAGGTTCTGCCAGCCTGCACCTCCGCGAGATAGCGCGTGCCTATTGCGACCGCAGGCCACGACTCCGTGAGAAGCGGAAGGTCACCTGCGGACCATCCAACGGTGAAATGGAGCTGATCCTCGCGCACCTCGAAGAACCCTACCCGATCCGCCTGCAGATCGCGGCCTATCGCCTCCGAGGCGGCCATCATCATGACCTCCGGGTCGGCGGTGTGCCGGCGTCCTTCCATGAGTCGCAAGAGCAGCGCCTGCTGATGCTCGGAGCGCCGCAGTGCCACTTCCGCGCGGGCTCGCTCGACCGCTGCCCAAGTGCGCTCCGCGGCTTCGTGCATGAATCCCTCTTCCTCATCGGTCCACCGATGGGCGGCAGCCCGGTGCGCATAGAGCAATGCCGCGAACCGGCCCGTCTTGATGAGGGGCACTGCAAGGGCGGCGTGTATACCCAGGGCGAGGCGGGCGGCAACAGCCTCCCTCTCCACGCGAGCATCGGTACGCACATCATCGACACGCACGACGTGCCCGGCCCGTAACGAGGTCACGAGCTTGTAACCGTAGTCGGCAATCCGGTACTGGCCGGCGGCACTCGGCATCTGTCCGTCTGTCCACTCGTGCTCGACCGTCAAGAACTCGCCTGTCTCGTCGATCTCGCCGTAGCCGCAGCGGCCCACGCGCAAGTATCGACCGAGCACTCCGGCGGCAGCGATCATCACCTCGCGAGGACTGGCGATGCCGCGTAGTGCTTCGTCCAGCATGATGCGGAATGCTTGGCGCCGCTCCGTAAGCACCTTGGATGTCGAATCGCTGCAGACGATCAGCAGTCCGCCCACGCCGCCGCTCTCATCACGTACCGTGGTGTAGGAGAATCTCCACCAAGTGTCTTGCGGAAAGCCATGCCGAAGCACGGCCAGATGCAGCTCCTCCGACAAGGTCGACTCGCCGGCCATCGCCTGATCGACGAGCGACGCAATGTCGCGCCAAACATCCGACCAGACGTCCGACAACCGCCGTCCGAGCGCGGCCGGGTGACGCACCCCGAGAATCTCAGCGTACGCATCGTTGTAGATCAGCGTGAGTTCGGCACCCCACGCGACACACATCGGTTGCCCGGAATTCAGCACGATTCCGATTGTGGTGCTTAGCGATGGTGGCCAGAGCGAAGGGTCGCCCAGCGGGGTGGCAGACCAGTCGTGTGCGCGTATGCGCGCACCCATCTTCGCGCCGCCTGCAAGGAAGGGGGAAGTTATCGAAGGCGCGCTGGGATCAGCCGGTTCGGCGCTCAACAGTGCCGACACTAACACCCCTGAGCCGTAGCACTACGGCAAGGTTCTAGACGCAAAGTCACCCCCGCGGCAGATAACGCCGCATTGTCGAGAACGCGCCATCCGGCGCTACCTGATGCAGTCGGCCTTGTGCAGGCAGCTCGTATGAGTTCGGAATGTTTGCCTGCCACCCTCGTGCTTGCACAGATGTGTGCGCACGTACGCCCAAGGATAGTCAAGAGTCGGGCCACGTCAAGGGCCTTGGCTGCTCAAGCCGGAGCGGGACGGCGCCAGCCGGTGATTTGCTGCGGTGCTCACGATGCTGCATTGCCCTCGACCGCGGCACTGCACGTCGACGGCATCGTGCTCTGCCGGATTCATGGCAACGAATACTGCTGCTGGATGAGCCCATGATCCTGTTGACCGATGATGATTTGTTGGGTGGATATGGGAACCTCGTAGAGGTCGTTTGATCCCGCGATGCAACTGTTGTATTGCCTGTCCGTCCATCCGGTATTAATCGCAACCTGTCTCATGCAAATCCCGCCTGGGCTCTCAAAGGCGCACGAATCCGCCGACGAGACCTACGCAGTCGCCGTGGTGATACTTCCGCTGCCGGCGCGGCGGCGTTCAGGCGTCTTGTCGGGTTGCAGGTTGTTGGAGTCGTGGGTCTTGCTGCGCTCGGTGCCCTGCACTGCGCGCGGTCCGTTGTGTTGTGGTGGGTGGTGGGTGCTCAAAACTTCAACATGTCGGGCAAGAGATTTATCGGGTGGTTGGATCTGGCCTAGTGCGTCGCGATGTTCACAGGGTTATCCCCTGGCATGGGGATATCAGAAAAGCAAGGGGCAGTCGTGGCGGGAACGAGGAGAAAGACGACGCGCATTTTGGTTCTTCCGCTCAGGTCTTTAGCCGTTCCAACATTTGCTCGACGACCGGGCCGGGCCGCTTCGCAGGCGCTTTGAAGTATGCCATGCCCGCACACAAGAAGTGGTATCGCCAATCGGAATTCGCTAGCTGTGCGTAACTGTCGAACACAGCTTCCGAGAATTTGTAGTCGTGAGGTTCATCCGCGTTATAAACAAGATGATGTCGGGCCTTTGCGATCAGTGCTTCTGCATCACCGCCGGTCTGCAGATAGCTCAAGGATTTGCGCGCAGCGTGCAAACGGCGTCCAGCGGAAACCTCCGCGAAGATCTCGTCGATTGCGTCGACGGCTGTGCTATCAAGCGGGAGCGGCTGCAGAGCTTCAAGGCTGATTTCAGGTTGAGTCGGATTCACCAGCTTGCGGAACATCGCAATGAATGCCGCGCACTGTAGCAAGGTCAGCTGCTGTGTCTGTTCGTCGGCGCAGACTCGGTAGGCGTAGTACAACGCGTTCGCGGTGGTCTGTGCATGCAGCGGCACGATACCCGGCTGGTGCAGGAGCAATTCAGCGGCCGTATCGAATAAGACCTGCCAAATTGCCTCCGGCGAGATTCCCTGCCGCAGCAATGCGATGACAACTGTGCCCGATTCGTCCTCCGATACCCGATATAGAGCTGCATGTAGTTCCGCCCGCGCGCCGGGATCATTGCGCCCGTGCTTCCAGTTCCGCGGGATCTCACGCAACCGTTGCAGGTTTTGCCGCCACGGCTGATCAGACGGAAGATCGTGACTGGCCGGATTAGGATCACGATCGCTGTTTTGCAGCGCCGCCACCGTGGAGCGCAATATGGGTCCGGCCTGTGCGCTACCGAGAAGTTCGATGAGGCAGTGGGCGTTGCTGACGGCAATGGCTTTGTGACCGATCGCTCGAAGGTCGCGCGCACCATACGGAAATAGCAGCGAGAAAATCTCTTCTGGGCGGGCCACCTGCGTGTAATTTAGGATCGCAGCATCGGCAGCATCGCGATCCCAATTGTCCAGCCCAACGATCACGGCTTGCCGGGCCGCCTGTGCGCTGCCGACCGGAGCGGCGGCCCTGGTCGGCATACGCCAGCCGTCTGTGTCCCGCTCTTGTGCTTGTGTCTCCTTGAAATAATCCGTAGCCCAAGCGATGGGCAACCATTTGTCCGAGGACGATAGGTGTTGAGTGGTCAAATGGATTGACCGCAACATCATGACCGAATGATATTTGTATCCCACGTCAGGGTAGGGCTGGACATTACGTACGGCAGCCAGGGCTAAAGCCGAAAGCAGATCCCCGTAGCGAAGACCCCCGCGAATTAGTCGGACGAGCTCGCGCGGGATCAGCTCTCGGCGCGAGTCTTCTAATAAATTGAGTAGCACCGCGACGGCTGGATCTGTCGCACCAAAGCCAAACCCGCTGGTCAGGCTCAAACCAGTGGCACCGGCCGCATGAATGAACGTTCGTCGGTTCATGGCGAGGACGATCGCACTTGCCACCCGTCACTGTACGCCAAATCGGTTGCGCCGGCCGAGGCGATTGAATCATTTGATCAAGCCGTGGCGACATTAGTCCGTTATAGGCGGTGCACAAAAGCGCGGGCTGGTATCGTATTGCGCGTTCGACCCAGCCGTCGGTTTAGCCTAAGCGTTGCCCATCCGACATGGGTGAATGCCGGCGTTGTTCGGCGTAGAGCTCCAGGGAGTCGATATCGGTGAAGAGCGTGTCGAGAAAATAATCGCCGAGGCTTCTTCTCTGCCCGAGCATAGAACTGCCGCCCACGGTCGAGATCCTCGAGCGCCTTCGGCAGGATCTTGATGTTCACTCAGCGCGCTTGCGCAGTTCGCGTTTCGCGGCTTCCCAATCGATCGGCTGCTCCTTGCCCGCATCGTGACGTGCGGTGGTCTCCCGAAGCACCTCCTCGTGCCAAGGGGGAGATTCAAGCCGGGCTTCTTCCCCGCTCAGCGATTCCCACAACTCTTCCATGGCCCGAAGTTTTTCGTCCCAGGACATATTCTTGATAGCCAGTGCGCTCATAGCTACAGGGTACCGCTCCGGTCGCTGGCCATCAAAGCGAACTGGCCGCGGGCAAAAATCACGCAGGCTTATCATGGCAGTACGATCTGCGGTGGCTCAATGGGACGACCGTCGATTTCTGAGGAAGGCAACCGATTGGGGCGATACTGCATCCTGTGCTCGCGCATCAGACCGAACGAGGCATTCGGTGGCAAGGGTGAGCGCGCGCGTGTTTGCCGGAAGTGTCGCAGAATGCCCCGAGAAAAGCGCGACACCCAGTTGCGCGAGCGCGAAATCCTCGGCTTCCTGGAGCAATCGCACATCTCCCCAAAGAATCTTGCACGTCTGCAAGCTTTGAGGCGATCGGAGAACCCACGGATTGCGGTTCTTGCATGCCTGGTATTAGAGGTTGGGGCAGTTACACCTTATCGCCGCCGGCGGATCCGCACTCTGGCGCGGGAACGTCGCGATGTTCTGAAGCGAATGGAGGAACTCGGTCTGATCATGCCGCCGCCTCCACCGGAAGATATGGACCCGTACGACATCGACCCAGTGGTTGCCTGGCACGAATGGGTAGAATACGCACGAAATAGTCTTCAGCGTTAGTAAAGCCTGAGTCCTTCCAGACGCTGAGGAGGAGTGTGATGACTTCGAGGATCGTGGTCTTGCCGACGTCGCTGCCGCCGATAATGACGTTGACGCCGCGTGACGGCTTCCACTTGAGAGAGGTGATGCCGCGAAATCGCTCGATGGTGAGAGCGTAGATCGCTGGGGCCGGCCGTGCGGTTTGAGTCATCTCGCCTCCCAGACTTGCCGCCAGGCTGCGAAGTCCGAGGGACGGATTCGATAGCGGGCGAAATTGCCTTCATGCAGGCTGATGAGCTCCTCTTCGGCCAGCTCGGCGAACCGCCGGCGGCCGTCGGGATCGATTTCTTTCTGCGACCAAGCGGCTATTCGCGCTGTTGCATCCTTCCGACTCACGTGCGCCCGGACGAGGTCGGCGATGAGCTCGCGAAGCTGTTCGCGGTAGCGAAGCCGGAAGGGATCAGGTTCCCCGAGGGATTGGCGTACGGCAGCGTAGCGGGCGGCTGACCGTTCGTAGGCCCAGATGAAGACGTCCTTGAGGAGGTCGATCTTGGTCAGCTCGTAGACACCGAGCACGGCTTCGGTATAGGTCTGCCGGGGCACGTCAGCGAACGACAACGGCGACAAGTTGCCCTTGATCAGTGGGATATTAGCGGCGAGGCGGGACACGCGTTTGTTCACATCGTCGAAAGGCTGCAGGTAGGGAAGCTGCACCATCACGAAGAACGCTTGCTCGAAGGGATCGGTGATCGCGGCTGCGGTCGCCAGAATCTGATCGAAGCTTTCCTCGATAAGCTGCGGCACCTCCAGCGGGTGGAAGGTAGAGCGCTCGATGCCGACGGCGATGTAGCGCAGCCGGCCGGCTGCTGCGGGATCGGCGAGGAGGTTGTTGGCCAGGAGCGCGTGGAGATTGAGGATGGTGTAGCGGTTGAAGCCGATCTCGTCGGCGGCGCTGACCAGGAACTCGATCGCGTCCTTGTGGTTCAAGATCATCTGCGCTTCGAGATGCGCGCGCCCTTCGGCCTCTTGGCCCAACTCGATGAGACGCTTGGTGTCGAGAAGCGAGTAGGTGTTACCTTCAAGGCGGCTTGAATTCCACGATAGATCGATCAACAGCCTGTTGAGGATCTGCTTTGCGTAGGTGCCGGCGGGCTGTTCCGCGATCTGTTGGCGGCCGACGGTCGCGAGATGTGCGCGGTCCTGTTCGGTCAGGTAAAAGGAGACGTTCGGCCTGTAGAGGTCGAGGAATTTGCGGTCGTAACCGACCGGCTTGCGGACTTCCGGCGCCTGACGGACGTAGTCGCGGATTGATGTCCCTGCTTCAGAGAGCGGAATGACAGGTTGGTTGGCGTCTTCCCGAGCCATTCCGTCGTCGGCCGCATCGGGCACTCGGTATCTTGCCCAGCGCCCATCGCCATCCATGATGAGGCGATTTCGGCTGACGAGGTGCTTGAGGCGATATTGGAGAGTGCGCGACGGGATCGGGGCTGACAGGGCGCGCAGAATCTCCGGCGCCGACACGCCCTTGGGGTGGCGGCGCACGACGTCTTCGATCGTTGCCAGTGCTTCTTCGGGGATCTGGTTCGCCAAAGGGGCCTTTCCTGCGCGTAGAATCTAGGCGCAAGAATGGCGCAGATAGACGCAAGAATCAAGGTTAGGCGCAAGAATAGGCTCTAGGCGCAAAAATAATTGCGCCTAAAGGCGATCAGGCGGCTTCTACGAACGTGTCGCGGCATAAAGACTCCCTGGCGGATAGAAACTAACGCGGGGGCTAGAGACTTGCTGTCGAAGCGCGCACCAGGAGAGTGGGGAGATATGGGTCGACGTTCAATAACCGGCGGAGTGGTCGCTAAGGGCAGCCAGAGAATTCAATACGACTTCAGGCTGGACGGAGTTCGCTATCGACCCACCTTAAAAGCGATACCCACCGAAGCCAATTTGCGCCGCGCGCGCGAGCACTTAAAGGTCATCAAGGAGCGGATTCGGCTCGGCACATTCTCGTTCATCGAGGAGTTCCCGGATTTTCGCGACCTACACAAGGTCTTCCACACTCCCCGTACCGCACCTGCAACCAGGTCTTCGACGAATACTTGAGCTACTGCGACTCGCGGCTCAGCAGTTCGGCTACCGCGATCATCCGGATCATGCAAATCCCGCTTAGGCTCTTAAAGGCGCACGAATCCGCCGGCGAGACCTCCCTCGAATCGATCCCTTCCGAATCCAGGATGCGGAAGCGCTGATTACCGCGATCCACCAGGACTGGGGCGAGGTACAAGGGAACTTTCATGAGCTTCGCTTCTTTACTGGACTTCGGCCGTCGGAGGAGATCGCACTCAAAGAGCGGGACTTCGATGAAGTCCGCAGAACTCTGTCAGTCACCAAGGCCCGGGTCTACGGCGTCGATAAGGATACGACCAAGACTCATGAGGACCGTGTTATCCAGCTTTGTCCTCGCGCGATGGGGGTCCTCCGCCGTCAACGTGCACTCCATCGTCACTTGAAATCTCGGGGACAGATAGATCATAACCAATTATTCTTCAAGCACGACGGCGCGCCCATTCGCGATCTCGGGTACCTGGCGAAGTGTTGGCGCAAAAGCTCAGAGCGATTGGGCTTGAGGTTCCGGCGCCCCTATTGCGCCCGGCACACCTCCGTCAGCTGGAACCTCATGATCGGCAAGAATCCGCTCTTTGTCTCCCGACAACACGGACACAGCGTCACGACCATGTGGCGCACCTATGCGGCGTGGATGGAGGGTGCACTGGAAAGCGACATCGCGCTGATCCAGGCGGCGATGAACAGAGACGGACGATCTATTGAACGGGCGTCCAACACCCGGACCGAGTTAGCAGGCGCTTTTTTTTATTTTTTACGACCCGCAACTAAAGATATATCAAATATAAGACTGAATATATTTGCCGTAAAACAAAGCATATA
>Ga0073928_10010465_pt1 | contig 11038 bp, 8 predicted proteins | sample PaiPotPPA55metaG_FD_76969 | JGI IMG/M metagenome (GOLD analysis project Ga0073928, IMG submission 76969) | Iron sulfur acid spring bacterial and archeal communities from Banff, Canada, to study Microbial Dark Matter (Phase II) - Paint Pots PPA... ...
CGCAGTTTCGACGACCTCCGACGCGACCGGCACCTACAATCGATATGTTTTCCCCTTGCCGAGCAACTTTCCGGATTACCCCAAAATCTCCGTTTGGCCCGATGCCTACTATTTGACGATCAATGAACAAGACCCCTCCACTTTTGCTGCTCTGGGTGCCTACGTTTGCGCTCTGGATCGGACCAACATGCTGCTGGGCAATCCGGCCACTGCACAGTGCTTCCAACTGAGTCCGTCCTACAACAGCCTATTGCCGGCAGACTTGGATGGATCGATTCTGCCACCGGCGGGTGCCCCGAACTACATGATGAACCTGGGGAACAACTCGTTGAATCTCTGGAAATTTCACGTGGACTGGCAAAATCCCGCAAACACCACAGTGACCGGGCCCACAAATTTGCCGGTGGCCGCGTTTACCAATACGTGCGCGACTTCCTCTAATTGCGCTCCGCAGCTCAGCACAACGCAATTGGTCGACGGGCTTGGGGGCCGGCTCATGTTCCGGCTAGCCTACCGCCACTTCACCGACGGGCACGAGTCAATCGTCGCCACACACTCGGTCAGCACGCCAAGTGCGGTGCGCTGGTACGAGTTTCGGATTCCCGGAGGTGTGCCGGTAGTGTTTCAACAGGGAACCTTCGCGCCTGACTCCAACTATCGATGGATGGGTTCCATCGCGATGGATCAGGTAGGAGACATCGCGGTAGGCTACAGCGTTTCGAGCGCGTCCATGTATCCCGCGATTCGGTATACGGTGCGCCTGCAAAGCGACCCGCTGAACACGATGGAAGCGGAAAACTCGATTATCGAGGGAAGCGGCGCGCAAGTGGGCAGTGATCGTTGGGGAGACTACAGCGCGATGAGCATCGACCCAATCGATGATTGCACTTTCTGGTACACCAACGAATACCTCCAGTCGAATGGGGATTACAACTGGCACACGCACATTGCTGCTTTCGCGCTGCCGTCGTGCACGAGCAGTGTGCCGGTGACAGCGGCTCCCAACGGACTGATTTTCCCGGCGCAGGCGATTGGTGTCAGCAGCCCCCCGCAGAATGTGACCTTGACCAATCAGCAGAGCGTGCCTCTGCACATCGCCAGCTTGGCGACCAGCGGAGACTACTCGGAATCGGACAACTGCGTGAGCGGCAGTCCGATCCCTGCCGGGGGCACGTGCACGATCAGTGTGACGTTTAAACCCACGGCAGCCGGCAGCCGGATTGGCCAAGTGAAGGTGAACGATGATGCGCCCAACGGTTCTCAGACCGTAAACATGACAGGGACGGGTGCGGCTCCAGCCGTCACCTTGTCGCCGGGCTCTTTGCAATTCAGCGCTCTCGTCAGTTCGACCAGTCTTGCTAAATCAGTGAAGCTGAAAAACAGCGGCACAGGACCGCTGACCATCAGCGCGATTCAAGCGAGCGGAGACTATGGGGAGAGCGATAACTGCGTGAGCAGCAGTCCTCTAGCCGCGAACGCCACTTGCACCGTCAATGTGACGTTTTCACCGACCGTGATGGGATCGATCCCGGGAGCCATCACCATCGTCGACAACGGAATAAACGGTGCTCCGCACCGGATACAGCTATCGGGCACGGGACAAGTCACGATTGCGGTCTCGCCCGCCAGCCTGGTTTTTCCCGCGACGAATGTGGGCAGCACCAGCAGTCCGCTGACGGTCACGGTCACCAATAACGCCAGCACGACGCAGAGCATTTCATGGAACGCCGGGGGCGATTTTGCCACGCTGGGCAGCGGCGCCAATCCTTGCGGCAGTTCGCTCAGCGCGGCGTCGCATTGTAGTTTGAGCGTGACCTTCAGTCCGACGACAAACGGTACGGCTGGTGTCGTAAAAGGTGGCCTGGCAGTGAGGGCTGCAGGGACGGTCCTCTACAATCCGCAGTCGGTCGATCTCTCTGGAAGCGCCACCGGCGGGCCAGCGAGCAATCCTTTAACCTTCACGCCCGCCAGCTTGAATTTCGGCGGCACGGTGATCGGCACAACCAAGACGTCGCCCGTGGTGCAACTCACGAACGCAAGCGGCTCCTCGGTGACGTTGTCGAGCTTGACTGCGTCAGGGGAATACACGGTTGTTCCTGCGACAGCCGAGCCTTGCAGCAACGGGTTGGTGCTGGCGGCCGGTGCCAAATGCAAGTTCAACGTCTGGTTGACCCCGACCAGCAGCGGATCAATCGTGGGTTCAGTCACGGTAGTGGATAATGTGACTTCTGGACCTACGATTCAGACCTACAACCTGACAGCGAGCGGCGTCTGGCCGACCGCGATGTCGCCAGGTACCTTGAATTTCCCCCCGACTGCAATCGGAAGCACCAGCTCGCCGCTACAGGTTACAGTCAAGAACTTCAGTGGGGCGGCGGTAACGCTCAGCAATATCGTGGCCAGCGGCGATTACAACATTGTCGCTGCGGGCACCAGCCCCTGTAGCTCAGGTACAGTTCTGAGTCCGAACGGAACCTGCACCTTTGGAGTGACATTCTCCCCTAGCGCAACCGGAAAGATTGCGGGGGTGGCCACGGTGACCCACAATGCCCCGAATAGTCCGCAGGTAGTGGCTCTGACGGGTACCGGAAACTGAAAACTGGGCTTTGGTCTAAAGCTTGAACAATGTAGTAATGGTAGTATTATCAATGATATGCGTGTGTTGTGTGAGGTCTCGCATTAAAGTTATGGAGCCTTTCTTCTCCCTACTTTCCACCTCTTGCACGATTTTGCACAGGTGGCTAAGATAGCTCAACGTGCTGGGGATACCTAAGATCCCAGCTTATCTAGTATTTGGCTAAGTGGTTCCCCCCCCCAATAAAATTTCCGGACGGCTTGCTGGCCTCGTCGCCAGATGGGCGGCGTCGGAGTTCTTTCTACTCCAGAAGTCACGAAATGTGACTGAGAGGGCGAAGCTATGAGTGGCACGGCACTGCAGATGGATTTCGGCGCGGTGGGAGCAGGCCCGCTGGTGGAGACTCCCCAGTGGTACGCGATTCGAACGCGATCGCGCCACGAAAAAATTGTGGCCGACCAACTGGAGAAGCAAAGCATCGAAAGCTTTCTTCCGCTGGTGAAGAAGGCCCGGCAGTGGAGTGACCGGACGAAAGAAGTGGAACTGCCTATGTTTTCCGGTTACAGCTTTGTGCGCCTGACCTTGTGTTCGCCGGCCCGCCTGCATGTGCTGCAAACCCACGGGGTGGCAGGTTTCGTGGGCGTGCGAGGAATCGGGATTCCGGTCCCCGAGGTGCAGATCGAGAACTTGAAGACGGTGCTGGCGAATCACGTTCCGGTGAGCGACCATCCGTTCCTGGCCGTCGGTCAGCGAGTGCGGGTGCGGGGAGGGGCGCTGGACGGCATTGAGGGGATCCTGGCGGCTCACAAGAGTGACCGCACCCTGGTGATCTCGATCGACCTGATCCATCGTTCGTTGTCGGTGTGCCTCGATGGATACTGCGTTGAGCCGATTTGAGCAGCAGGTTGCAACTGGGGGCGGCAAGCTGTTCTCCGCAAAAGGGTGACGCAATCTGTGGCAGATGGGGTGCAACTCGTGAGGTTCAATATGAACGAAACCGAAGTGAAAGCGAAAATCGAAGATAATGGGATCGCCATCCGGTCTCATGCCTGGCCGAGTGGCAATCGTGTGAGCGTTGCAGCCAGACCTCTGGAAATGGTGGACTTGTCTCTCCGCAACTTTCGCAACGAAGCGGAAGTTCACGCCATCCATTCTGCCCTGGCGCAGACGGGGTGGAATCGAAAGCGGGCCGCCAAACTGCTCAGCATCAGCTATCGTTGTCTCTTGTATAAGATTCGCCGGCACAACATCACGCCTGCGGTTGAGCATGGTTGAGCGGGTTCTGCGAAGCTCGGAGAGAGCAGCCAGATACAAGATTTAGACCCAGGTGAGGACGAAAAAGAAATGTTCTTAGAATTCTATGGATTGCGGGAACAGCCCTTCGGAGTTACGCCCGATCCTCGATTTTTGTATTTAAGTCCGGCGCATCGCGAGGCCCTTGCTTGTCTCTATTACGGGATCGAGTCCGGACGCGGTTTTATGTCGTTGATTGCCAAGCCGGGGATGGGGAAGACGACTCTGCTGTTTCAGCTGCTGGAAAAATTCCGCAGCACCGCACGCACCGCTTTCTTGTTTCAAACCCAGTGCAGTTCCAGGGAATTTATGCGTTTCCTGTTGACCGAGTTGGGTTCGGAAACTCATGAGCTGGATTTTGTTCGCATGCATGAGGAATTTAACAAGCTTCTGTTGCAAGAGGCTCGTGCCGGAAGGCGGTTCATCATCGTCGTAGATGAGGCGCAAAATTTGCACTCCTCGGTGCTGGAGACCATTCGGCTGCTGTCCGATTTCGAAACGCCCAAGGCGAAGTTGCTGCAGATTATTCTGGCCGGGCAGCCGGAACTGGCGGACAAGCTGGCCAGCCGCAAAATGGCGCAACTGCGGCAGCGCATTTCCTTGCTGAACGGACTGTCGCCGCTTTCGGTGGAGGAGAGCAGTAGCTACATCCAGCATCGTCTGCGCATCGCCGGGTATTCCGGTCCTCCGCTGATCGCACCCGCCGCGATGCAAGCCATCGCTCAATTCACCGAAGGCATTCCGCGGAGCATCAACAACTTCTGTTTCAATGCGCTCTCGCTGGGTTGCGCCTTGCGGCAGAGAGTCATCAATCTTGCGGTGGTAGATGAAGTAATTTCAGATCTCGATATCAATAAACATGTAACCGAAGTTCCACCGCTTCCCCCTCTGGACCCGGAGTTCCTCAGAACCGCGGCGAGCCGGTTCTCCGTGGGGTCGCGCCCCACCACCTACGCTGCCGAAATCGAAGCTTCCGACACCCTGACACCCGCCGAAGCCAAGGCGTACATGCAGCAGTTGGCTGTGCAACTGAGAGATTGGAAGCGAAACCTCGATTAGCGAAACCTGCATTAGCGAAACCTTGCTTAGCGAAACCTGGATTAAGGTCTCGATTTCCGGTGTTGCCTGGGATACTCCGAGCAAAGCTTTGAGTTTCCGGGCGGACTGTGCCTCCCCGGGCCGCATTCGTAGACAAGAAACTTGCCCTAGCCGCTCCGGAATGCGGGGAACAATGCCGGACCGCAACCGAACAGAAAGAGGAAACTGATTTGGATTTCGCATGGAGTGACGAACAGCAGGACTTCCGTAAAGAGGTCATCCGGTTCGCCAAACAGGAACTCAATGACGACATGATCCGGCGGGATCATGAGGAAGAGTTTTACTGGGACGGCTGGAAGAAGTGCGCGCAGTTTGGCATTCACGGTCTACCCGTCTCCGCAGAGTACGGCGGAGGCGGAGCAGATGTGCTGACCACGGTGTGCGGACTGGAAGCTCTCGGCTATGGCTGTCAGGACAATGGGCTGATCTTTTCGATCAACGCTCACATGTGGAGCTCGGAAATCCCGATCGCGTCTTTTGGCACGGAAGAACAGAAAAAGCGATATCTCCCCAAGCTGGTCAGTGGGGAATGGGTGGGGGTCCACGCGATGACCGAGCCCATGTCAGGATCCGATGCGTACAGCCTGCGAACTCGAGCGGAGCGTCGCGGGGACTGCTTCGTGCTGAATGGCTCGAAGACGTTCATCACCAACGCGACCTATGCCGACATGATTATCGTGTTTGCCACGCTCGATCCTTCGAAAGGTCCAGCTGGCATCTCCGCATTCATCGTGGAAAAGGGAACACCTGGTTTCACCATCAGCCGGAAACTTCACAAAATGGGTCTTCGGACCTCTCCCATGGCGGAACTCTCGTTCGTGGATTGCGAAGTTCCGGTGGCGAGCATGCTAGGTAAGGAAGGCAGCGGGCCGGCGATCTTCACCGCCTCGATGGAGTGGGAGCGCATCTGCATTCTGGCCAGCCATCTGGGCGTTATGCAGCGCCTGCTCGAGACTTCAGTGAAGTATGCGGGAGAGCGCAAGCAATTCGGGAAGACGATCAACGAATTTCCCGCAGTGTCCACAAAGATCGCGGACATGGAAGTGCGTCTCGAAACCGGGCGCCTGGTTCTGTACAAGGCGGCCTGGCTGAAGAGCCAGGGCAAACACCCGCTCCGCGAAGCCTCGATTGCGAAACTTTATGTGGCAGAGGCCTGTATCCAGAGCTGCATGGATGCGCTTCAGATTCACGGCGGCTACGGGTACATGACCGAGTATCAGATTGAGCGCGAATTACGCGACGCCATCTCGGCCAAGATCTATTCCGGCACTTCCGAAATTCAACGGATGATCATCGCCGGTCTACACGGCCTTTGATCTCCAGCGCAACCCAACCCAGGAACCCAGGAAAACACATGGCATATATTCTTCAACAACTTCTTACGCGCAGTGCGGCTCTGTATCCGGAGAAAGTAGCAGTCTGGGCCCGCGGGCGCAGCCTCACCTACCGCGAGTTGGAAGAGCGCTCGAACCAGCTGGCCCGCCTGCTCTGTGACCGAGGAGTGAAGAAAGGCGACCGCGTTGGATTGTTCTTTCCGAAGTGCGTGGAGTCGCTGGTTTGCATGTTTGGAGTGCTCAAGGCGGGCGGAGTCTATGTGCCGCTCGACCCGCAGGCGCCGGCGGATCGCGTGGGCTACATCCTGGGAAATTGCGGGATTCGGGTTCTGCTGACGAACCGCGAGAAGCGAAACGTGCTGGAGGCTTCCGTGGTGGACGCGCTGGATTTCTGCCTCATGACCGACGGAACAGGTGCCAACGGCAGCGGTCATAAGGTGGTGCCGTGGGCCCTGTTGGCGGAGCATCCGGAATCCTCCGCGCCCGTAGTCACGCTCACCGAAACCGACTTGGCCTACATTCTGTACACCTCAGGTTCCACGGGAAGGCCCAAAGGGGTGATGCTTTCCCATCAGAATGCGTTGACCTTCGTCGAATGGTGCGCGGCAAAGTTCAATATTCGGTCCGAGGACCGCCTGTCAAACCATGCGCCCCTGCACTTCGACCTGTCGGTATTCGATGTTTACAACGCCATCGAAGCCGGGGCTGCGTTGTATCTGGTCACGGAGGACTTAGCGTTGTTTCCCTCGACGCTAGCCCGGTTTATGGAGGACAAGGCCATTACCGTGTGGTATTCGGTGCCGTCCGCTTTGACGTTGCTTTTGCTGCACGGCAATCTGGATGCGGGAAAACTCGCCCAGCTGCGCACAATTCTGTTCGCGGGCGAAGTGTTCCCCATGAAGTATCTGCGACAGTTGGCGGAACTGCTTCCGAACGTGGAGCTCTATAACCTCTACGGACCGACGGAAACCAACGTCTGCACCTATTACAAGGTTGATCGGAAGAGTCTTGGGGAGATCGAGAAGCTGCCCATCGGAGTGGCTTGCGAAAATACAGAAGTCTTTGCCGTCAACGACAAGGACGGGATCGTGACGGAGCCCGGAGAGACCGGGGAACTCTACGTGCGCGGCCCGGGGATCACCAATGGGTACTGGGGGGACCGGGAAAAGACCCAGAAAATGGTAGTGCCAAACCGGTTTCAGCCGAATTTCGAGGAGAAGATGTATCGAACGGGAGACTTGGTCTCGCTGGGGAAAGACGGCAATTATGATTTTCTGGGACGGCGCGACAGCATGATCAAGAGCCGTGGTTACCGTATTGAATTAGGCGAAATCGAAAGTGCGTTGCTCAGCCATCCCGGAGTGCGTGAGGCCGCGGCAGTGGCCATTCCGGATGAGATCGTAGGGAATCGAATCAAGGCGGTGATTGCCGCGCATGCCGCGCAAAGCCTGCAAGCGGTGGAGTTGCAGCGTTACTGCGCGGCGCGGATTCCAAAATATATGATCCCGGAGCACATCGAGTTTCGCGAAAGCTTACCCAAGACCTCGACCGGAAAAATTGATCGCGTGCAGTTGGTGCAGGAGAGGCCCAGCCTATGAGAATCAAACTTGTGGAAGACCGAGAAGAGACCGTGGTAGCAACGGAAGCAGCTCCCATGGCGGCGCCGGCTTCTGGCCGCCCTGCAGAGGAGCAATACCGTCCCACGTCGCTGCGAGTGTTTCGCGAAGAGGCGGAGGTTCATGCCATTAGTCTGGCTCTGGAATACGCTGGATGGAATCGCAGGCGCGCGGCGCAGTTGCTCCGCATTTCCTACCGTGGCCTGCTGTACAAGATCCGACAGTACAACATCACCGCGGCAAGCAGGGACGAGATCGAACCGGGCCGGGGACTGGGCGAGGAGAGCTGAAAACCGTGACGAACTGCGAGCGGTGCGATCGTGTCGTTGGTAACGCGGACGAAGTTTGGAAGGGGGCGACTGCCATGAGGACCATCAGAAAATTGAGAGTGCTACCCGCAGTCATAGCCGCCGTGGCGCTAACGGTCAGCTTCAGTTTTGCCCAGGAGGGCTCGCGTGCTGAGGATACTGCCGCCAAAGCTGCCGGCAGCACCCCTGCCGAAAGCCAGGGGGCAACGGGCGATCTGCAACTGCAGTCGCGCGACACACGTTATCGGATGCACGCGGGAGATTCCTTCGACATGAACTTCGAATTAAGCCCGGAGTTCAATCAAACTGGAGTAACGATCCAGCCCGACGGATTCATCACTCTGAGGGGCGTGGGCGATCTCAAAGTGGAGGGACAGACGGTGCCGGAACTGACCCACACTCTGCAAACCGCCTACGGCAAGATCTTGCACGATCCGGTCATTTCGTTGGTGCTGAAGGATTTTGAAAAGCCGTTCTTCGTAGCCGACGGCCAGATCGGGCACCCTGGGAAATACGATTTGCGGGGCGACGTCACCCTGACCCAAGCGATTGCAATTGCGGGCGGCTTCAAGGACTCCGCTCGACATTCGCAAGTCTTGTTGTTTCGCCGTGTGTCGGACCAGTGGATGGAAGCCAAGATTATTAACGTGAAGAAGATGGAAAAGGCAGGCAATTTGAGGGAAGACCCAATGCTGCATCCTGGTGACATGCTGTTCGTCCCCAAGAACACAATGTCCAAGATCGACAGGTTCTTCCCCTCAGCCAGCATGGGTACGTTCTTCCCCATGCCGTAAGTGGTGATTTGGAGCGAAAGCCAAATGTTTTCCGCAAACAGAATCGTGACCGCGACCACGGGTGCGCTGCTGCTGCTGCTGCTGTTGCTGGCTGCCTCGTCGGCCCTGACGCAGCAGGTGGTGTCCGATCCGAAGCCGGCCAGTGGCAGCGACGCACAGTTCCAGAACCGCTCCCCACGGTACAAGATTGCTCCGGGCGATTCCTTCGACGTGAATTTCGAACTGAGTCCTGAATTCAACCAGACCGGGATCGCGGTGCAGCCCGACGGTTACGCGACCCTGCGCAACATCGGAGATATCAAAGTTCAAGGCAAGACGGTGCCGGAATTAACCGAGATCCTGCGCGCTGCCTACGGCAAGATTCTGCATGATCCGCCCATTTCGGTGATTCTCAAAGACTTCGAGAGGCCCTATTTCGTGGCCGATGGTGAGGTGGGGCGGCCCGGGAAGTATGATCTGAGAGGCGACACCACGCTCACGCAGGCGGTAGCGATGGCCGGCGGGTTCACGGACAGCGCCAAGCATTCGCAGGTGCTGCTGTTTCGTCGGGTGAACGACCAGTGGTTGGAAGCCAAGATTTTCAACCTGAAAAAGATGGAGAAGTCGGGCAGTCTCAAGGAAGACCCCCAGCTCCACCCGGGAGACATGGTTTTTGTTCCCAAGAACGCGTTTTCAAAAATCGCACGGTTTATACCGTCGTCCAGTTTGGGGACGATGGTCAGGCCGAATTAAGGCAATTTTGCGGAGGTGTTGTGAACCAGCAATTCTCAACCAACAGTGACCGAGACTTTTCCTTCAGCGCGAAAGATGTGGTCGCGATCGCGTTCCGGCGTACGCGAATCATCGGGGTGTGCTTTGCCGCAATCTTTCTGGGTGCTGTGCTGGCAGCCGTGCTTTCGCCGGCTTCCTACCAGGCGCACACCAAACTTCTGGTCAAGCGTGAGCGCGTCGATCCCGTGATTACCCCTGGGCAGGATGCGCCTGTCATGGTGCACGACGACGTGACCGAGGAAGAGTTGAACTCGGAGGTCGAACTGCTGGAGAGCGACGACGTGCTGCGCCAGGTCGTCCTCGCAACTGGATTGCATGTGCACCACTCGTTCTTGAGTTCCGGCAAGTCCGACGAAGCCACCAGGATTGCAAAGGCCACGGAACGTCTGCGCTCCAGTCTGCAAGTGGACGCGGTGAAGAAGTCGAACCTCATCAGCATCACGTACTCCTCAAGTGACCCGCAGTTGTGTGAGCGGGTGCTGAAGGCTCTGAACGACACTTATATCGAGAAGAATACGGATGTTCACCGACCGCACGGTCAGCACAAGTTTTTTGAACAGCAGGCGGAACGCTACAAGGCTGAATTGAACCAGGCGGAACAACAACTGAAGGAGTTCGCGTCGGAGCCGGGGGGAGTATCTCCCACATTGGCGCGCGATAATACCCTGCTGAAGTTCTCCGAATTCAAGGCGTCCTTGGACCAGACCCAGGCGGAGATGGCGGCCACTGGAGAGAAGATTCATACGCTGGAAAAGCAGGAAGCCACATTGCCCGGGAGGATCACAACCCAGTCGCGTGAAATCGATGATGCTCCGCTGTTGCAGCAGTACAAGAGCATGCTCATGAACCTGGAACTGAAGCGCACAGAATTGTTGACCAAGTTTCAGCCAACCTATCCGTTGGTGCAAGAAGTAGACAAGCAGATCGCGGATACGCAGGCCCAGATTGTCGCCGAGGAAAGCAAGCCGGTACGCGAGCAGACGACCGACGCGAATCCCACTCATCAGTACGTGAGTACTGAACTGGCTAAGGCGAAGGCGGATTACAGTGCGCTGCAAGCGCGGTACACCGCAACGCAAGCCATTGTGGCGACATATCGCACGCAGGCAGAACAGCTCGAGCAGAAGGGGATCGTGCATCAGGATCTGGTGCGGACCCAGAAGACGGACGAAGAGAACTATCTGCTCTATTTGAGGAAGTCGGAAGAAGCGCGGATGTCGGACGCGCTGGACCAAAGGGGCATCCTGAA
>Ga0073928_10010466_pt1 | contig 11038 bp, 11 predicted proteins | sample PaiPotPPA55metaG_FD_76969 | JGI IMG/M metagenome (GOLD analysis project Ga0073928, IMG submission 76969) | Iron sulfur acid spring bacterial and archeal communities from Banff, Canada, to study Microbial Dark Matter (Phase II) - Paint Pots PPA... ...
AACGTTGGCTAACTCGGTCAGGGCCAAACCAGAACCGAATGAGAAAGGCCGGAACCCTCATCGAGTTCCGGCCCTTTCTTTTTCGATTGGTTCAGATCTATTGGCAACCGGTGAATTGCAGGTTCGGTGTAATGGCCTCGTTGGTAAACGGCCCGCTTGGAGGCGTCAACGCAACCGCCGGATTCGAGTTCAAGTCGACATTGGTGCAGGTGCTGGTGGTGATTCCGTCGACCGCGTAGGTGGCCAGGGGCGCAGGCTGCATCAGCGTTGTTCCACTCGCGGACCATGCGCCGACGTAAGCGCCGAGCGAAGGAACCGGCAATGAGTAGTTGATGCAATCGGTACCGGCCGGGCATGCAACGGGCGGCGTTCCCACCGGACCCGTACCCGTGGTGACAACCTGCGAGACGCCGTAGAACGGCGTTGCGGCAGGTTGCTGCGGAATCGTGTAGATGGCGGAGTTGACGGTTGCGAGCGCCGTCAGCGTGACATCGATCGAGATAGGAGCGGTGGGGCTGGCATTGTTCGCCGAAGTTACCAGGCCGTTCAGATTGGCAAACGAATTCGCCGCTGCCAGCAGTGGTGGATTGAGTTTGATGTTGCCGGTGGTGTCGCCAACGGCAACGCCGGTGATGATAGAGGGCGGATAGAGTGCACCATCGGAAGCACGTACGCCGGATACGACAACGTCGTAGTTGCCGGCAGCCAGGGGGCAGAAGACGAAGGTGCCGTCGGGGTTGGCGATCGTTGATTGAATGACGCGGTCCACGCCGCTGGAATCCTTCTGCTCCACCGCTACCCACGCGGTGCCCGCGACGGGCTTGCCGGTCGATCCGTCAAGAACGGTGCCGTTGATCGAGGCCGAAACGGTGCTGACCTCGCCGGCATGCAGCACGGGCTTCAAGCGGTATTGGCCGTTGCCTTCCTGCACGATCGATTGGCAAGTCTGGAAGTCAATATCCAGATCGGTCGTCTTTCCGGCTGCGTCCGTCAGGCCGCCACCTGCCATCTGGCCCGGAGGGATTTTGATGCCGGTCTGGTCCTCGCTCGCGAGGTTCAGGGTGTGGAAGCTCGAGTCCTTCGAAAGCTCGACGCAGTTGGCCGAGCCGTTGCCGCAGACGTTGCTGCTGATGCTGGTGCTGTCGGCGGCGAGGATGATGCGAATCTGCTGGTAGGTGCCGGCCTGAATTTGCTGCGCGTCGCCCAGTGAGGCGAGGAAGCACTGGTTGTTGGCCAGACCAAGCAGGTCAACCTGCTTGGGCGCGCTCGCGAGGCTGGGGGTTAGGTCGACCCAGCCGCCGTCGTTGGCGCCGGCGTTGGGGCTGGTATGGGCTTTGACGTCAGTGATGGTGACGTAAACGTGCGAGAAAGGCCCGTTGGGGGTTGCGCAGGTCGCAGGATCGCTGATCATCGTGGTGACGGCGCCCATGCCGGAAGTGGAAACATTACCGGACACGCTGCTGCATGCCGCGACAAGAAGTGCGGCTACGGCTAAGCAACAAAGAGCGAGCAAAGGCTGGAAAAGCGGGCCCAATGAAACGGCTTTACGGTGTTCCATCATTGATTTCCTCCAGAGGGTTCTTTTGAGCACGAGGGAACCAAGGCAGTCCAGGTTATGAGTTCCTGGTGAGTGAGAGAAACAGAGAAGCAGAATACGTAGAAGGATTAGAGCAGGTTGGAAGGTGGATTGGCTTGCGCGTTTAGCTCCGCTACTTCCGGATAACCTTGACGAAAGTACCATCCGGCAGGTCACCTTCGAGCAGATGAACGACTCCACCCTTCACGTAACCCTCGATAACCTCGTCAGTTGCGCCAACCGAGGTCAGTTTCCTGCCGGGAACAGGCCGCTCCGGGCCGGTTCGGCCCTGCGCGGGTCCCTGACCCTCCGGTTGCCGCCCCACCCCCTTGTCCATGGCCTCGTTGGCTAGCTGGTCGGCCTCCTTGTTTCCGCCGCGCAAGGTATGTCGCATCTCAAACCGTTCGAGCTGGCCGGCGAGGCGCTTGGCTTCTTCCCACAGGGGGCGCAGTCCGGGGCTGGCCACCTTGTACTGGCCCTTCATCTGCTTCACCATCAGCTCGGAGTCCGACACTACCCGCAGCCGTCGCGCACCATGCTCTTGTGCCCAGGCTAGAACGGCAAGAAGTCCTTTGTATTCAGCGAAGTTATTGGTCTGACGGCCGAGAAATTCGCTCAACCGAGCGACGATCTTGCCGTTTGGGTCTTCAATGACGGCGCCGTAACCAGACGGCCCCGGATTCCCCCGCGACCCGCCATCGCAATGGGCTGTATACGAGCCACCGATCTCAGCCGGAGCGGCTTCCATTCCGGAAAACAGACTCTCGTTCATGCTCCCCAGTGTAAATCCACTCCATCGACGCACCCGGAGGGTACCGGCTGTCGACGGCAATCCCGGTCGGGCGTCACCCAGAGGCCGTTTAGCCGCAAACGCCGCTCACAAACAGGCTTGGCAAGAGTCTACTCAGATGCGATTACGTCTGCACCACCGGAGTGAAAATCTCGATGGCAACGGATGCAGTGAGCTACCCATCATCGCCGACCGCTCTTGCCGGCTCTTTAGGCTGGCCTGCCAAAAGGACGATACAATCTTCCGCAGGCATGGCATCCCGAGCAATGGACGGACCAGATCGCGCTGCGGAGCGGCTGCAAGCGCGTGCTCCGGAGATGGAGTTGATTCGCGAGGCTCAGGCAGGATCGCGGGCGGCCTTCGATGCCCTGGTCCGCCAATATGAGCAGCAGGTGCTGAGGTTGGCTCTGCACCTTACTGGTTCCGAGCACGATGCGGAAGATATCTACCAGGAAGCCTTCCTTAAGGCCTTTCGCTACATAGGCAACTTCCGGTTTGAGTGCTCATTCTATACGTGGATTTACCGGATCGTGACCAACCTCTGCCTCGATCAGCTTCGCCGCCGCAAGACGCGCCGCGAAGACCAGGCAGTGGTGTTGGACCACTCCGGTGACGAGATCGATATTCTGTCGTCGGTTTCTGACAATCGGTCATTCTCCAATCCCGCCAAGGAACTGGATCGCAAGGTCCTGGGCGAGAGGATTCAGGCCGCGCTCAGCAAGCTCACCCCGCGTGAACGCATGGTTTTTGAGTTGAAGCATTACCAGGGTCTCCGCCTGCGCACCATCGGAGAGATGTTGAACACCACGGAAGAAACCGCGAAGAATACGCTCTTCAGAGCGACTAAAAAGTTGAGAACTCAACTGGCGGGATTGCGTTAGGTCGATCCGACGGTACTTTGTTTGGACTGACAGCAGGACTTTTTGAGGCTGGAAGGACGTAAAGAGATGAACTGCGAACTGGCACATGAGCGGATTGTGTTGGCAGCCTACGGCGAGCTGCCCGATGAACAGGCACACGAGCTGGACCGGCACCTTGCAGCATGCCCTGAGTGCAGCCGCGAGCGCGAGCAACTGCTGGCGCTGAAGACGCTGTCGATGGCCTACCCTGTGATTGAGCCAGACCCCAATTTTGTTACCCGCTCGCGCATACGCCTGGAAGAAGAGTTGGATGCACTGCCGCCGAAGAGCTGGTATGAGCGGTTTGGCCAGCGGATCCTGAACAACTTTTCGAACCTGCAGGCAGCTCCCGTTGCGGCCCTGCTGCTGCTGATTGTGGGAGCTGGCGCCGGAACGCTGGGCGGCTACGAATTCGCGCAGGCTCGTGCGGCCCATGCTGCGGGCCGAGCGTCGGCGGTTCCGATTGCCAAAGCTGACCCCGGGCCGGTCGTCCCAGCGCCTTCGGCTGAGGTTGCCAATATTTCGAGCATCGTCCGCCAGCCTAACAGCGAAATTGTAGACGTGACGTACAACCAGGTAGTACCGCAGCATATTGAGGGGTCACTGGACGATCCTGCGATCCGCCAACTGCTGATGCTGGCCTCGGCGAATGCGTCTTCGCAGGGCGTTCGCGACGACTCGGTAGGGTTGCTGGCTGCTGAGTGCCGGGCTGGGCATGCCTGCCAGGGCGCGGGCATCCGCGACGCCCTGATGGTGGCGCTCCGCTACGACAAGAGCGAAGCCGTTCGCGAGAAAGCCCTGCAGGGCCTGCAGCCTTATGTCGCCGAAGACATGCGGGTGCGCGACGCCGTGCTCGAGGCGCTCCTGAACGACAGAGATCCGCGCATCCGCGCCGCAGCGATCAGCGAATTGGAGCCGGTGCAGGCTGATACCGGCGTAAGACGTGTATTGTCTACGGTTGCCAATTCGGACAATAATCCCCATATCCGCACGGTGTCCCGTCAGGTTCTAAGTCGGGCCCCGGTGTTTCAATAACAGCCCTTACCTTCAGGCAACCGCGCCGTCCATACAGAGCGCGGACCTGGAGGAAGGAACACGAGGAAAGTAACATGAACCGCTTTACGAGGCCTTACATCCGAGCTGGGATCGCCCTGCTGGGAGCCGCAATCACACTCGCGCCTGCCACGGCTCGTGCGCAGTCGACGCGCATCTGGCAAATCATTGAAGAACCCAACCGGCTGCTGTTGCACTCTAGTTCGCAAGGCTACCTTGGCGTGCTGGTAGGCGACGTCGACAACGATTCAGCAAACAAACTCAAACTGAAAGACGTGCGCGGCGCCGTGATTACGCTTATTGATCACGACGCACCGGCGGCGCAGGTTGGCTTGCGCGTGAACGATGTCCTGCTCGAGGTCAACGGCCAGGCAGTGGAGAGTGCAGAGGCTTTCGGGCGCATGATGCGCGAAATTCCTCCGGGCCGCAAGGTGACGATGCTGATCAGCCGCGACGGCGCGACCCAGACCGTCACAGTGCAGCTTGCCGACCGCAAGAAGCTGGACACCGACATCTGGAACAAACTGAACAACGGCAGCGACATCAGCGCTCCGGTCGAAGGCCTGGGCATCCTGGGCAATGGTAGCGGCGGAGACGCTCCGCTTCCGGGCGGATTTCACATGCCATTTGTAGGCAACAGCACGTTGAAAGTCGGCGCGCTGGTTGAGCCGCTCACGGCTCAGATGGCTGACTATCTCGGCATTCAGAATGGTTTGATGGTGAAGCAGGTGGCGCACAAAAGCGAAGCTGCCGCAGCCGGCATGAAAGCCTTCGACGTGATTCTCAAGGTGGGACCCGACAGCATCGCTACGGTTTCCGACTGGGATCGCTCGATGCGCGCCAACCAGGGGAAGGCCGTACAAATCACAATCCTTCGTGACAAGAGACAGCAGACGCTGACCCTGCAGGTGGACTCAAAGAAGAAGAGTGAACTCGACTTCGAAGAGCTATTTCCCGACAGCGATTGTCCGTTGATGGCCTTTGCCGATCCCGACGTGATGCAGGATCTGGCCGAGCATCTGGACATCGACGAGTCTGCTGCGCAGTCCATGCGCGATCAGGCCGAAGCATTGCAAGATCAGCTCAAGCAGTGGAAGGACGAGTCAGGCAACTACCATTTTGAGATCACTCCGCAGCAGGCAGAGGAATTCCGCAAGCAGGCTGAGCAGTTCCGCGATGCCTTCAAAGGTCGGAACTTCGGCGTTGATCAGAAGCAGATGGACCAGTTGAAGCGGCAGATGGACGAGTTCGGCCAGAACCTCAACGGAGATGGCTTCAAATTCGACCAGAAGCAAATGGATGAACTGAAGAAGCAGATGGAGCAGTTCCAACAGAACTTCAAGTCGCAGGATTTCAAGTTCAACTAGAAGCAGCTGGACGAACTCAAGAAGTTGATGGAGAACTCCGGCCAGATTCAGATCCCCACATTCACAGAACAGCAACGGGAAGAGGGGAAGCGGCAGATGGACCAGCTCAAGCGCCAGATGGAAGAGATGCAGGCGCTGGGCTTCGGCCACCTGGTCTGACGAATCGAGTTTCTCGTAACACGAGGGCGCCGCCGGGATCTTTCCGGTCGGCGCCTTCGTGTTTTAGTGTGTAGTGCGTACGCACGGTTCGGGGCTCATCTGACCCCGGACTCTCGTACGAATGGAGGTCGTTTGATGCTGATGGAGCGGTTGTTCTCTTCCGGCGTGATGCAAATGGGTCCTTCACGAACAGACCCTGATCGTCAGGTCGGCGTCTTCAATCCCAGCGCCCTTGCCAGCCTGCCCGAGCTTCGCGCCGCCAGGATGGACGAGTTTCGATGGCTCGCCGGCGAGTGGAAGTACGAAAACGCCGTTCCCGCAACAAACAGCAATCCGGCTTACGCAGACATCGGCACCTGCAAGTATTCGCTCTCGGAAAAGAACAACTGGATCTGCATGGTTGCGCCCGATGGCCGCGAGATCGAGCAGATCACATTTGATCCGTTCAGCCGGCAATGGATCTATGTGCTGATGAACGGCGCATACGGCATGCTGCGCTCGCCCGAGGGATGGGTCCGCAAGCAGATAGCCTTTACAGGCCTGATGACCATGCTCGGCTTCAACTGCGAATGGCGCATCCGATGGACGAAGGATAGCCCGGACCGATTCTCCTTCATCAATGAAGAGCGCAGCGTCGATGGCTCATGGGCCTACATCGACGAGTGGCGGTTTACACGCAAGAGCTGACAGGACAGCATAGTTCGCTCAAACCAGGCAAGTGACAATCGCCTTTCCACTGGCCGCGGCGCTCGCGTAGAAATCACGTAGGCTTCGGACTGAGTCCATCAACACTTCAACGTCTCCCTCCCGCCATCCCGGATAAATCTCGAGCCTGTTCATTCGGGCAGCGTCAAAGCGCGCTGAAGCCTCCGATTCCATTTTCGGCTGGCTCAGTGCTTCCTCGATTGCCGTGACTTCTTGCGGGTTGAAGAAACGTGCCGGTCCGTATCCTGAGAAGCCTTCGTCATTATCGCCCAGCGGTTTTCCGCCGAGGACTGCCTTGCTTGGCAAAGATGCGCCAGGTTCGATCTCGCCGCAGAGCATGTAATGCACGCCGTGCCACTCCTTCTCCAGCGAAAGCCTGGGGCGCTGTTTGTTGGCCGTCTGCATCATGCCCATGGCACGCTCGCGCCGTTCCTGCATCACTTTCAGAAGCGCCTCGCGACCCTCTCCTCGAGCGAATTGCTGAGTTGTGCCGCCGAGCCGTGCTTCGAGTTGCTCCCGAATCCGTGGGTCGAGATTGGCCAGTGCGCTGGCCAGCATCTGTGGTCCCGCCGTGCGCACCCGCTCCTCCATCTTCTTGCTCAACTCGCTAAAAACCATCGGCATCGCGGGACCAGTGTGGAAGAGCGCTTCGGCCAGTGAAGGATTCGCTATGATCTTGGCAAGCTCATCCCCATCCACCTGAATGAACACCGCCGTCATCGACATATCGCTTACCCTCGCCAGGCATGTGCGCTCTTTCACAACCCGGTCTCTACTGTGGAGGCTGCAGTATGCACCCCGGGGTTGAGCGGGCGATCTCCCACTCTTCCTCGGTCATGTCCACCGACACATCCGCGAACAACGGCGTGCTGAGATAGCGCTCGCCGGTGTCGGGAAGCATGCACAGGATCGTGGATCCCTTAGGCGCAGTATTGGCTACCTGCAAGGCGCCCGCAAAGGTCCCGCCCGAGGTGATGCCGACGAAGATGCCTTCCTTTTTGGCCAGTTCCTTGCTGTACCGGATGGCGTCGGGATTGGCGATGCGCAGAACCTGGCTGATCGCCTTCGAAGCCATGGCATCGCCGGTCAACTTGGCGATGAAGTCGGGACTCCAGCCCTGCATCGGATGCGGCTTCCAGCTTGGATGTCCTGACTTCGCCGAGCCATCCGCGTTTCGTTCCTGCTCGATGCCACTCGACAGCATCGGCGCATCGTCCGGTTCGCAGACCACGATCTTCGTATCGGGGCGCTCCTTGGCCAGCACGCGCGCCACGCCTTTCAGCGTGCCGCCGGTGCCGAATCCCGTCACCCAGTAATCTAGCCGCTCGCCTTTGAAATCCTCGAGAATCTCCTGCGCCGTGGTGCGCGAATGCATATCGGCGTTGGCTTCATTTTCAAATTGGCGCGTGTAGTACCAGCCGTGCTTCTCGGCCAGTTCCACCGTCTTGTTCACCATGCCAACAGCGCGCGCCGCGGCCGGCGTCAGAATCACCTTGGCGCCGAGAAAACGCATCAGCTTGCGCCGCTCGATGCTGAAGGTCTCTGCCATCGTCACCACCAGGGGATAGCCTTTGGCCGCGCATACCATGGCCAGGCCGATGCCGGTGTTGCCGCTGGTCGCCTCCACCACGGTCTGGCCTGGCTTGAGCTTGCCGGTGCGCTCCGCCTCTTCAATCACGCCCAAGGCGAGGCGGTCCTTGACTGAGCCAAGAGGATTGAAGGCCTCCACTTTTACGTACAGGTTCACGTCCGGGGGTGCCAACCGGTTGATTTTGACCACCGGCGTATTGCCGACTGTTTCGGTAATGCTCGCGTACTTGCTCACTTTCTGACCTCCGAATGCCCGCAATTGTACAGCGGCGATTGGATGCGGTCTTTAAAGAATCTTGCAAAAACGCTAGGGAGAGGGTGCGAAGTCAGGTTACGAGGATGCCGGGCAAGAATCAGGAATCCCGCCAGTCGAGCGGTCCAGTAAGATTTCTGCGAGGTCGCCCCATGCAGGAAACCGAAACCCTGGCACAACGCACATCGCCTTTGAACATTGGCTCTGACCAGTTTCGTACCGCTGGGCATCAGCTCGTCGATCGTATCGCCGATTTCTTCGACTCGCTTCCGCAGCGGCCAGTCACTCGCGGCGAATCACCTTCCACGATTCGCCAAGCGCTTGGCGCAGAGCGCTTGCTACCAGGCCATGGCGCTGACCCGGCAGAGTTGCTCAACCACGCCGCCGCCCTTCTCTTCGATCACTCTCTGTTCAATGCGCATCCCCGCTTCTGGGGATACGTCACTTCCTCGGCCGCACCCATCGGCGCATTGGGCGAACTGCTGGCGGCAACCGTGAACCCCAACTGCGGAGCCTGGCTGCTTTCTCCCATGGCCAGTGAAATCGAGGCTCAGACGATCCGCTGGATTGCAGAAATGCTCAAGTACCCCACCGATTGCGGCGGCCTCTTCGTCAGCGGCGGCAACATGGCCAACATCGTCTGCTTTCTCGCCGCGCGCCAGGCCAAGGCCGGCAGCGATGTGCGGACCAGGGGCGTCGAAGGCACTCGTCTGCGCGCGTACTGCTCGAAGGAAACGCACACGTGGATTCAGAAAGCCGCCGACATCGCCGGGCTTGGGACCGATGCGGTGCGATGGATTGCCGTCGACAGAGAAATGCGCATCGAAATGGACGCTCTGCGCGCGCAAATCTGCGCCGACCTCGCTGCCGGCGACAAGCCCTTCATGGTCATTGGAAACGCAGGCACCGTCAGCACCGGCGCCGTCGATCCGCTGCCCGAGCTTGCGGCACTCTGCCGCGAACTGGATCTCTGGTTCCACGTCGACGGGGCGTACGGCGGATTCGCCGCGCTTGCGCCTGACGCTCCCGCCGCATTCTCGGGCCTCAGCGAGTGCGACTCGATTGCCGTCGACCCGCACAAATGGCTCTATGCGCCGCTTGAGGCTGGATGCGCACTGGTGCGCGATCTTTCAAAGCTGCGCGACGCGTTTGCGTATCACCCGCCCTACTATCACTTCGGCGTCGAAGCCATCAACTACTTCGATCTCAGTCCGCAGAACTCGCGCGGCTTTCGTGCGCTCAAGGTGTGGCTCGCCCTGCAGCAGGTCGGCCGCGATGGCTACGTGCAGATGATCTCCGACGACATACGCCTCTCGCGCGCTATGTACGAACGCATCGCGCATTACCCCGAACTCGAAGCGCTGACCCAGGGACTCAGCATCACCACATTTCGTTACGTTCCGCAACACCTGAAGCGCATCGACGAACAAGCGGAGAGCTATTTGAACGATCTGAATCGCGAACTGCTCACGCGTCTTCAGCAAGGCGGAGAAGCTTATCTGTCCAACGCGATCATCGGCGGAAAGTACGCACTGCGCGCCTGCATCGTCAACTTCCGCACCACGCTAGAGGATGTTGAGGCGCTACTGCCCATCATCGTGCGCATCGGTGAACAGGTCGACATCGCGCTGCGCCCCTCAGGCCTCGGGTGAATTTGCGCGTGGCCCAGCCTTCCGAGAGCGCAAAACTGAGGTGCCCTCCTTCCGCAGCTTCACCGCGGAAGGAGGGGAGAATGCCGATTACTTCACGCCCTTGTCGGGATTCCAGACGCTCTGCAATTTGCGCACATAGAGAATCTGGCCCACGTGATACGCGTTGTGCGCGCCGACATGCGCAATCAGCGAGGCGTTCGCAGCGAGTTTGGTATCGTCGGCATCATTGACCGCCTTCTCCCAATCGGCGAGGACCTGGTTGAGCTTCTTCACCAGGTCATCCCACTGGGCCCCGGTGAAGTTGTCAAAAGTCTCGTTATTGTTGCCATCGAATTTCGGGTTCTTCTCGCCTTTAAAGTCGTTGAGCGCACGCTCGTCCCAATACCAGATGTGGTAGGCCAGTTGCCCGACCGAGTGGTTGCCTTTGCCGGGACTCCACATGGCTTGTTGGGCGGAGAGTCCATCGACAGCAATGCTGACGGGAACAAACCAGTCTTCCTGGTCGTGCGTAGTGCGCAACTGCTCCAGCAGCACGCCACGCAACGTGGTGGGTGGTTTCTTGTCATTGGTCTGTGCAGAAACAGGGAGCGTCAGGAGCAGGAGAAACGCAAGCTTTTTCATCGATCGCGACCTCGCGGGAGATGCAGTGCCGGAAGTATAACGCCAGGCCCGATCGTCGGGCTTCCGGCAAGGCGCGTCTCCAGACCGCTTCGGAACTTCTTCGCGCGCTCGCGCCACTTCTCGATTGGAATACGGCTCGGATTACGCTAGCTTTCGAGTTCACATGACACCCGGACCACAGCCCGTCCTCAAATCTGCGCCTCGGTCGGATTCGCGCTCCCTGCTCCAGCTTGAGCAGCAACCGTCGCTTGGGCTGCTTGCGATCGGCATGATCGGTTTGGGCGTGCTGGGGCTCTCCGTGGGAGACTTCGCGATGGTGTGGCAGCCGGTGGCGCCGTGGTTCCCGGCGCGAACCGGATTGGCCTATGCGGCT
>Ga0073928_10010467_pt1 | contig 11038 bp, 8 predicted proteins | sample PaiPotPPA55metaG_FD_76969 | JGI IMG/M metagenome (GOLD analysis project Ga0073928, IMG submission 76969) | Iron sulfur acid spring bacterial and archeal communities from Banff, Canada, to study Microbial Dark Matter (Phase II) - Paint Pots PPA... ...
ACCCGCTCGCGCGGCACCTGGCTGCACAGCCGGCCGATGACGATCGCGAGTTCCGCCTCATGCTGCACGTCCTGGGAGAAGGACGGGTAGGCGATCGTCTCGTTCGGGCCGATCACGCTGGTGGAGGGCTTGAGGAAGGTCAGCGGCACGGCCGGGACCTCGTTGCCGAGCTCCTTGGCGTGGTCGGCGTAGTTGCGGCCCACCGCGACGACCTTGCTGGGCAGCACCGGGGCGAGCAGCCGCACGTCCGCGAGCGGCCAGGCGCGGCCGGTGGTACGCGGTTCCGGGGTGAACGGGTGGGCCTCGAGCTCGGCGATCACCATGGCCTCGGGTTGTTCCACCTCGCCCTCGACCAGGCCGAAGCGGACGGCCCCGGCGTCGGCGGCGCTGTCAGGTAGGGAGAATCTCGCGATACGCACGGGGTCAAGTCTAGGTGCTGGCGCGCGGTCGGCAGCCTGGATATCCGCTGGGACACCGTCGGCCGCCGCCGCTCTATATCCGTCGCTCAGCCCTCGAGCCGCAGCAGCCCGTAGGTGACGGCCTCGACCAGCGCGTTCCAGCTAGCCCCGACGATGTTCTCCTGCACGCCCACGGTCGTCCACTCGTCGCGGCCGTCCGTCGTCGTGATCAGCACGCGGGTGCGCGAACTGCTGCCGTGGTCGCCTTCGAGGATGCGGACCTTGTAGTCCGTCAGCTCCAGCTCGGCGAGCTCCGGGTAGATCTGGCCGATGGCGTTGCGCAGGGCCGTGTCGAGCGCGTTGACCGGTCCGTTGCCCTCGCCGACCGAGATGATCCGCTCGCCCTTGGCGTGCAGTTTGACGGTCGCCTCGCTGATGTGGGTGCCGTCCTGCAGCTGCTCGACGATCACCCGCCAGGATTCGACGGTGAAGAACCGGGGGCTGTGCGCGCCGCCGAGCTCGTCGCGGATCAGCAGCTCGAAGGACGCGTCTGCCGCCTCGAAGGAGTGGCCCTGCGCCTCGAGGTCCTTGACCCGGTCCGTGATCCGGGACAGCGCGTCCCGGTCGCCGGACAGGTCGAAGCCCAGCTCGCGGCCCTTGAGCTCGATGGACGCGCGCCCGGCCATCTCGGAGACGAGCATCCGCATGTCGTTGCCGACGACCGCGGGGTCGATGTGCTGGTAGAGCATCGGATCGGCCTTCACGGCGGAAGCGTGGATGCCGGCCTTGTGCGCGAACGCGGAGAAGCCGACGTACGGCTGCTTGGTGTGCGGCGCGATGTTGGTGACCTCGGAGATCGCGTGCGCGATGCGGGTCATCTCGGCGAGCGACCCGTCCGGCACGACGTGCAGATTCTTCTTGAGCTGGAGGTTCGCGACGATGGTGAAGAGGTTGGCGTTGCCGGTGCGCTCGCCGTACCCGTTGGCCGCGCCCTGCACATGCGTGGCCCCGGCCTCGATCGCGATCAGCGAGTTCGCCACCGCGCAGCCGGAGTCGTCGTGGCAGTGGATGCCCACCCGCGCACCGGTCTGCTCGATCACCTGGTGGACCACCTCGCCCAGCTCGCTCGGCAGCATCCCGCCGTTCGTGTCGCAGAGCGCGACGAGGTCGGCGCCCGCCTCGGCCGCGGTGCGGACGAACTCCAGCGCGTACGCCGGATTGTCCTGGTACCCGTTGAAGAAATGCTCCGCGTCGACGAAGACCCGACGGCCTTCGGCGACGAGGTGCGCCACCGTGTCACGCACCATGGCCAGGCACTCGTCCAGCGTGGTTCGCAGGGCGAGGTCCACGTGCCGGTCGTGCGCCTTAGCCACGAGCGTGACGACAGGGGCGAGGGAATCGCGCAGGGCGGCCACCTGGGGGTCGTCGGCGGCTTTCAGGTCGGCTCGGCGGGTCATGCCGAACGCGGCCAACTGCGCGTGCTTCAGGTCGAGCTCGGTCCGAGCGCGACGGAAGAACTCGGTGTCCTTGGGGATCGCCCCGGGCCACCCTCCCTCGATGAATCCGACTCCGAGGCCGTCGAGCTGCTTCGCGATGACGAGCTTGTCCGCGACGGACAGCGCGAGGCCCTCTTGCTGGGCTCCGTCGCGCAGCGTCGTGTCGTAGACGTGGAAGCTGTCGTTCATCACGCGGCACCTCGTTCTGCTGGCTGGTCAGGGGCGGGTACAGCGGCGGAAAACAAGAAGACCCCTCGCGAAACGCGAGAGGTCTGCACATCGGCGGCGAGCTGTAGCTAGCTCTATGCCGATGCGCCGTCGGTAATAATGAACCGCCGAGACTGCATGCCCGGCAGTCTGCCACGCTTCACCGTGCGCGGACACTCCGTCTCGTTGAGTGAGACGAGGGTGAGGGGAAGGTAACCGTTCGGTAAGGCGAGATCGAGCGGCTGCACGTCTCACTCGTCCGGCACGTCCCGCATCCCGCGCAGCGGCGAGAAGAAGACGAACAGGCCGGCCAGGCCGTCACCGAGCACGCCGATCCACACCGTGGGACGCACCCCGAGCCAGGTGCCGAGACCGCCGCCGAGCAGGGCTCCCAGCGGGAGGGTGCCCCAGACGATCCAGCGGACGGAGGCGTTCATCCGGCCCAGCAGCTCGGGCGGGCAGATGCGCTGGCGATAGGACAGCTGCGCGGTGTTGTAGAGCAGCACCGCGAAGGAGAAGGCGAAGTTGCCGGCGGCGAACAGCAGTGTTCCCCAGCCCGGCCGCGCCAGCGGGATCAGCAGGTACAGCGGGACGGGCACGAGCATCGAGGCCCAGATGATCCTCGCTGAGCCGACGGTCTTCGCGAACCAGCCCGCCGTAAGCCCGCCGACCAGGCCGCCGATCGCGCCGAGGGAGAAGAGCAGGCCGACGACGGTGGGCGAGGCATGCAGTGTCCGCACCAGGTAGACGATCTCGACCGCCTGGTAGGAGGCGGAGAAGAAGTTCCCGGTCGCCGTGCACGCGATGATCCGGCGCAGGATCGGGTGCCTGACGACGAAGCCGAGCCCCTCGTTCATCGCCGCGCGGAACGTGACGTGCTCGGCTCGACGTTCCGGTTTGAGCTCGGGCGTGCGGATCAGCGCCAGGGACAGCGCGCTCACCGCGAAGGAGACCGCGTCGATCAGCACCGCCGTGGCCGCGCCGACCAGTCCCACCAATGCTCCGCCGAGGGGAGGTCCGAGCAGTCCGGCGAACGCGTTCGTCGTGCCGAGTTTGCCGTTCGCGTCCACCAACTGCTCGCCCTGGACAAGAGCGGGAACGTAGCTCTGGTACGCGACGTCGAAGAAGACGCTCAGGGTGCCGCCGAGCAGGGCCACGACGTAGACCTGCCACAACGTCGCGTGCCACAGCGCGGCCGTGATCGGGATCGAGCCCACGAGCACCATGCGGGCCACATCGCACCACATCATCAAGCCGTGCTTGCGCAGCTGATCGACGATCACACCGGCGGGGAGGGTGATGAGCAGGTACGCGAGATACGTCAGAAAGGTGATGAGCGAGATCTCGAAGGTGCTCGCCCGCAGCAGGGTGACGGCGAGCAGCGGCAGCGCGAGGGTGGTGATCGCGCTGCCCACGTCGCTGACGGTCTGACCGCCCCAGAGCAGCAGAAAATCCCGGTGCCGCCAGAGGGATCGGGCGGCGGGCGGGGACTTCGGGGATCTCCTGCTGCTTTCGGGACTCTCAGACGTCTGGGTCACGCCTCTTGGATAGCGGATCGGGCGGGCGCGATCCAGCCCTTTCGGCTGAGGGCAGAGTCGCGTGTGGTACCCCAAGGCGTCGGGGCGGCGCCGTTGGACACCCATACGAGCGATCTTCTGATCGTCCGATCAGGTGATTATCAGCTGACGGCTTGTCAGGGCTGGTCAGGTGGGGTCAGGCTGACGTCCGGCAGACAGGATCTATCCACGGAGTTACCATGACACTCATGAGCCTTGCTCCGGTCCCCGATTGGCTGATTCCGCCGGAACGCGGATTCGAAGCAGCCGATCTCGACCACCTCCCCGATCTGCCTCCGCACACGGAACTGATCGACGGAAGCCTTATTCTCGTGAGCCCACAGGCCGATTTCCACACGCTTGCCCTCGACTTGCTCGTCTCCGCACTGCGCAGCACCGCGCCCCCGGAGCTGCGCGTAAGGCGAGAGATGACCGTCACGCTCGGACCTCGGCAGCGACCGGAGCCGGACGTGATCGTGATCCATGCGGAGGCGGTGAAGGATCGGCGGCAGACCACCTACCAGCCGGACGACGTAGTGCTCGCCATCGAAGTCGTCTCGCCGGAATCCCGCCTGCGCGACCGCAAGCGCAAGCCGTCGCTTTACGCCGAGGCGGGCATCGAGCACTTCTGGCTGGTCGAGAATAAGCAGGGCAAGCCCGTTCTGCACACCTTCGTGCTGGAGCGCGATATCGAGTCCTATGTCCCGATCGGGATCTATGAGGACATCGTCCAGCTGTCCGCGCCCTATCCGATCAAGATCGACTTCGGCGAGATCGACCGATTCTAACAGCTCTGAGTGGAGAGTCCCCGCGCAGCGTGCCGCGGGGACTTTCCACTCAGACCTGATCCAGACCTACCGCGCCGCCTCGGCCTCAACCCGCGCCGGGACGATCGTGTGCAGCCAGCCGTGCTTGTCGGCGATGTCGCCGTGCTGGACTCCGAGCAGGTGGGCGCGGATGCGCTGGGTCAGCGGGCCGGGCTGGCCGTCGCCGATGACGATGGCGCCCTCGGCGGACTTGAAGCCGCCGATCGGGGTGACGACGGCCGCGGTGCCGGAGCCGAAGGCCTCGGTGATCGCGCCGGAGGCGGCGCCGGCGTGGAGCTCGTTGACGGAGATCCTGCCCTCCTCGGCCTTGATGCCCAGGTCCTTGGCCGCTTGGAGCAGCGAGTCGCGGGTGATGCCGGGGAGCAGGGAGCCGGACAGCTCGGGGGTGAACAGCGTCGCGTCGTCCCCGGTCCCGTAGACGAAGAAGACGTTGTTCGAGCCCATCTCCTCGATGTACTCGCGCTCGATCGCGTCCAGCCAGCACACCTGGTCGCAGCCCTCGGCCACGGCCTGGGCCTGCGCCAGGAAGGACGCCGCGTAGTTGCCGCCGCACTTGGCCTCGCCGGTGCCGCCGGGGGCCGCGCGCACGTAGTCGGTGCTCAGCCACGCGGTGACCGGCTTGCCGACGCCGCTGAAGTAGGCGCCCGCGGGCGAGGCGATCAGCAGGAACAGGTACTCGGACGCGGGCCGGTTCACGCCGAGGCCGATCTCGGTGGAGAACAGGAAAGGACGCAGGTAGAGCGACTTCTCCGGGTCGTCCGGCACCCACGCCGCGTCCTGGGCGACCAGCGCGTCGATGGCGCCGACGAACAGGTCCTCGGGCAGTTCCGGCATCGCCATCCGGTGGGCGGAGCGGGCCATCCGCTGGGCGTTGGCCTCGGGGCGGAAGCAGGCGATCGAACCGTCGGACTGGCGGTACGCCTTCAGCCCCTCGAAGACCTCCTGGCCGTAGTGCAGCACGGAGGTCGCCGGGTCGAGCTGGATCGGGCCGTAGGGCCGAAGCTCCGCCGAGTGCCAGCCGCGTCCCTCGGTGTACTCGATCGCGACCATGTGGTCGGTGAAGTACTGGCCGAACTTCGGGTCGGCGAGAATGGCGGCCCGCTCGGCGTCGCTGAGTGGGTCGGCAGTCGGCTTGAGCTCGATGAGGTTCATGGACATCGCGGTAATCCCTCTAAAAGTCGGGCCGTAACGAGAGGCAATGCTTCGTGACGGCCCGACCGGGGATCGGTGGGGGGTACGCGGCCGCTTTGGGATGACCGTGCCGTCACATGTGTGACGGACGACCAACCAAGCGTGCCGATCTCCGGGACCGTCACACTAGTTTTTCTCGCCTAGTGAGACGGTAACCCAGATTCTCCTACCGTCTCACCCTGCTACTCGTACTCGGATCGCGTCACCGATCTCCGAGGTGCTGCGTACGCCGAGTTCGGCGCGCTCGATCAGGTCCGCTCCGACGGCGGCCTCGATCCGGGCGGCGGCCTCGGGGTGGCCGAGGTGGCCGAGCAGCAGCGCCGCGGACAGGATCGCCGCGGTGGGGTCGGCCTTGCCGGTGCCCGCGATGTCCGGGGCGGAGCCGTGTACGGGCTCGAACATCGACGGGAAGGTGCGGGCCGGGTTGACGTTCCCGGAGGCGGCCAGGCCGATGCCGCCGGTGACGGCCGCGGCCAGGTCGGTCAGGATGTCGCCGAACAGGTTGTCGGTGACGATCACGTCGAAGCGCTCGGGCTGCGTGCTCAGGAAGATGGTGGCCGCGTCCACGTGCATGTAGTCGGTCGTGACCTCGGGATACTCGGTCGCGACCCCGTTGAAGATGCGCGTCCACAGGTGGCCTGCGTACACCAGCACGTTGTTCTTGTGCACCAGGGTGAGCTTGCGGCGGGGCCGGGCCTTCGCGCGCTCGAAGGCGTCGCGCACCACGCGCTCGATGCCGTAGGCGGTGTTGACCGAGACCTCGGTGGCGATCTCCTGGTCGGTGCCGGTGCGCAGCGTGCCGCCGTTGCCCGCGTACGGACCCTCGGTGCCTTCACGCACGACCACGAAGTCGATAGGGGCGTCCGAGCGCAGCGGGCCGGTCGTGCCGGGCCACAGCTTCGAGGGCCGCAGGTTCACGTAGTGGTCGAAGGCGAAGCGCAGCTTGAGCAGCATCCCACGCTCGATCAGTCCCGAGGGGATGCGCTTGTCGCCGGGGGCCGCGCCGACCGCGCCGAACAGGATCGCATCGTGCGCCTTGAGCCGCTCGAGCGTCTCCTCGGACAGCGCCTCGCCGGTGGTCAGCCAGTGCTCGGCACCGAGCTGATAGTCGGTGGTCTCGAGCTTGACGTCCGCGGGAAGAGCCACGGCGAGGACCTTGAGGGCCTCGGCGGTGACCTCGGGGCCGATCCCGTCGCCGCCGATGACGGCGAGGTTGATCAGCTGACTACGGCTGTCGCGGCTGCTGACTTCGGTGTCACTGGGCATGCCCGGTAGGGTACCGCCGTCTCAAATCCGCGCAGCATCTCGTCCGCATCGCGAGACTCCGGCGCGTGCTCGTCGCGCCAGTCATAGGCCTGCTGCAGGGCGAAGCGCGCGGCGGCCCTCGCCTCGGAATCCTGGGTGCTTCGACGGTGGTGCATCGTCGTGTTCCGTCCCTCGCTGAACGCATCGGTCTGGGTACGGACACGCGGGCTTGTGGCCTGCGAGCGATTTCCGGACCGGCCTGGATGGCGCCGATACTCGGAAGTCCTAGTACCGAACGTACCCCGGTACCGGCCGACTTGTCTTGTTTTTCTTCGGACTTCCTACTATCTGAGACGACCGCGTCCGCCCAGGGAACGCGAAAATCCCCCGGACCACGCTGGCCGGGGGACGCTCACGGGGGACATTCATGCAGGGAAACTACGAGGTCAGGACCTTGTCGGCGAGATCGGCGGCGCGGGACCAGGTGGCGCCGATGGCGTCGGTGATCTCCTCCAGCGTCTCGGGCGGGAGCGCGGAGTCCACGGTCAGCGCGACCAGCGCCTCGCCGCCGCGGGCGTTGCGGGAGACCTGCATCCCGGCGATGTTCACGCTCGCCTCGCCGAGGATCCGGCCGAGGGTGCCGACCACGCCGGGCCGGTCGGTGTAGCGGAAGAAGACGGTGTGCTCGTCCAGGCCGAGGTCCACGGTGAAGCCGTTGACGTCGACGATCCGGTGCACCTGGTTCTTGCCGGAGACCGTGCCGGAGACGGAGACGACCTCGCCGCTGGCCAGCGTGCCGCGCACGGTGACCAGGTTGCGGTAGTCGGGCGACTCGGAGGTGGTGGTCAGCCGCACTTCGAGGCCGCGCTCCTGGGCCAGGTACGGGGCGTTGACGAAGGAGACCGGGCTCTCCGTGATGTCCGCGAACACGCCCTTGAGCGCGGAGAGCTCGAGCACCTTCACGTCGTGCTGGGTGATCTCGCCCGCCACGACCACGTCGAGCTGCTGCGCGCCGCCGCCGGCCAGCGCGGTGAACAGCCGGCCGAGCTTCTCGGCGAGCGGCAGCCCGGGGCGCACGTCCTCGGCGATGAGCCCGCCCTGGATGTTGACCGCGTCCGGAACGAGCTCGCCGCCGAGCGCCTGGCGCACCGAGCGGGCCACCGAGACGCCGGCCTTCTCCTGCGCCTCGTCGGTGGACGCGCCGAGGTGCGGGGTGACGACGACCTGGTCGAGCTCGAACAGCGGAGAGTCGGTGCACGGCTCCTTCGCGTAGACGTCGATGCCCGCGCCGGCGACCCGGCCCTCCTTGATCGCCTCCGCCAGCGCCGCCTCGTCCACCAGGCCGCCGCGGGCCACGTTGATGATCCGGACCGTCGGCTTGACCTTGCGCAGCGCGTCGGCGCCGATCAGGCCGAGCGTCTCCGGGGTCTTCGGCATGTGCACGGTGACGAAGTCGGACTCGGCCAGCAGCTCGTCCAGCGAGACCAGCTGGGCGCCGATCTGCGCGGCCTTGCCCGCCTGCACATAGGGGTCGTAGGCCAGCAGCTTCACACCGAAGGGCAGCAGCCGGGCCGCGACGAGGGCGCCGATCTTGCCGAGGCCGACGATGCCGACGGTCTTCTCGTCGAGCTCTACGCCGGTGTACTTGCTGCGGGCCCACTTGCCGCCCTTGAGCGCGGCGTTGGCGCTCGCCACGTTCCGCGCGCTGGCCAGGATCAGGGCCACGGTGAGCTCGGCGGCCGAGGTGATGTTGGAGGTCGGCGCGTTTACCACCATCACGCCGGCGCGGGTGGCGGCGGGGATGTCCACGTTGTCCAGGCCGACCCCCGCCCGGGCGATCACCTTGAGGTTCTTGGCGGCCTCGATGGCCTCGGCGTCGACCTGGGTGGCCGAGCGTACGAGGATGGCGTCGGCGTCTACAATCGCGGGCAGCAGCTGCTCGCGATCGGCGCCGTCGCAGTAGCGCACTTCGAAGTCGGGGCCAAGCGCAGCCACGGTCGCGGGGCTGAGCTCTTCGGCGATGAGCACAACGGGTTTGCCTGACACAGCGGTCTCCGGTCGTCCGTCGGTGGAGTGGGGGCTTTAAGCAACGGATGAGCGCCCGGGTCCACGACGCTGTGGTCCTGGCATACGACGATCACACGGGCTGTCGGCGAATGTTAACGTCGCGTGTCTTCCTGCCGTACAGGTGCCATGGTACAGATTCGTCGGCCATACGCCAGGACCTCTTTCGACAGGTGGACGGCCGCCCAACTCGCGCCAAGGCGGGTCAAGAACGTACAAGAGTCACAGCCCCGCACGCAGCCAGGATAAAACCCATGAGTGAACAAATCGTGGCCGCGGACGCCGCGCCGCCGATCCGTTTCGAGACCAAGATCGCCGTTCTGCTGCGCGAGGACCTCCAGCCCTGGCAGGCCCTGAATGTATGCGCCTTCCTGATGAGCGGAGTCGCGGCGGGCAATCCGGAAACGATCGGCGAACCCTACGAGGACGCCGACGGCAATCTATATCAGTCGATGTTCCGGCAGCCGGTGGTCGTGCTGGAAGGGAACAAGGAATTGCTGCTCGCCGCGCACGGTCGGGCCCTTGATCGCGAATTGCCGATGGCCCTTTACACGGAAAACCTTTTCCTGACCGGAAACGACCGGGACAACCGGGCGGCGGTGCGCGCGGTGCCGCGCGAGAGCCTAGATCTGGTCGGGATCGCGGTCCACGGCAAGCGGAACGTCGTGGACAAGGTGATGAAGGGCGCGGCGATGCATCGCTAACGGGTTTATGGTCGTATGCATGCGGGAGACGCAGGAGGTCCGGGCATGGCACCCGCGCGTGCCCGGACTGGTCGAGGCCCTGCACGCTCGCTTCGTCGACCACGTCTACCCGATGCACACGCATGACACGTGGACGCTGCTGATCCTCGACTCCGGCGGCATCAAGTACGACCTCGACGTGCACGAGCACGGTTCGCTAGGCCAGACCGTGACGCTGCTGCCGCCGCACGTGCCGCACAGCGGAAGCTCGATCCGTCCTGAGGGCTTCCGCAAACGCGTGCTCTACCTGGACGAGTCCTATCTGAGCGACGCCCTGATCGGCCGGAACGTGGACCATCCCGTGTTCGTGGACGGACTGCTGCGCGACCGAATCAGCAGGCTGCACGAGACGCTGGTGGCGCCGGGCCAGGAGCTCGAGGCGGAGAGCCGGCTGACGCTGATCGCGGACCGCTTGGCCGGTCACCTGGCCGGAACCCCCGACCTACTCCCCCGCGCCCGCGACCCGCGCTTGGCCTGGGAACTGCGGGACCTGCTCGACGCCCGGCTGCCCGAGGGCGTATCCCTGGACGAAGCCGCGCGGATCCTGCGTGCGCACCCGGCCTATCTGGTGCGCGTATTCAGCCGTCAGTTCGGCATGGGCCCGCATCAGTATCTGACCGGCCGCCGGGTGGACCTAGCCCGTCATCTGCTGCTGACCGGAACGCCGACCGCCGAGGTCGCCACGGCGGCCGGTTTCTACGACCAGTCACATTTGACGCGGCATTTCAAGCGATTCCTGGCCACCACTCCCGCGCGGTTCGCGACGAGCAATGGCGTCATAGAACCGCCTGCACCTCGGCGTAGTGGCACGCGGCGCGATGCGCGTCGCCGAGACCGTGGCTGATCAGCAGCGGTTCCTGACGGGAGCAGCGTGCCGCGTCCACCTCGGAGAGCGTCAGCAGCTTCGGGCAGCGGGTGCGGAAGCGGCAGCCGGAGGGCGGGTTGGCCGGGGACGGGACGTCGCCCTGAACCAGGATCCGCTCGCGCTCGCGCTCCCGGCGCGGGTCCGGGATCGGGATCGCCGAGATGAGCGCCTGCGTATAAGGGTGCAGCGGACGCTCGAACAGTTCGTCCGAGGGGGCGATCTCGACGATTTTGCCGAGGTACATGACCGCGACCCGGTCGGCGATGTGCCGGACGACGGACAGGTCGTGCGCCACGAAGAGATAGGCCAGGCCGAGTTCGTCTTGCAGGTCTTCCAGCAGGTTGATGACGCCGGCCTGGATCGAGACGTCGAGCGCCGAGACCGGCTCGTCGAGCACCAGCACCTTCGGCTTGAGCGCGAGCGCCCGCGCGATGCCGATGCGCTGG
>Ga0073928_10010469_pt1 | contig 11037 bp, 10 predicted proteins | sample PaiPotPPA55metaG_FD_76969 | JGI IMG/M metagenome (GOLD analysis project Ga0073928, IMG submission 76969) | Iron sulfur acid spring bacterial and archeal communities from Banff, Canada, to study Microbial Dark Matter (Phase II) - Paint Pots PPA... ...
AATTAATTAAGCAGCAAGTGCCAAGTTGTTGTTGGCAGTTCTAGTTTCCACCAGATTACGGGCAGGTGGCCCCCGGCATGCCTTCGGGCCGCGACAGCTTCCGTCGAAACCGTGTCGCCCCCAATTGCTACGAATCGCTACAACTGTATTATATCACCCGCCTCAAATGAGGTGTGGCGACCGATGATTCGGCCGCCACGATCGGATACTCATTAGGAGAGTGTTGTTCTTAGCGAGCGAGTGTCGTCTTTAGCGAACCCCACCAGCAATCACCAGCGTTTCGCCGGTAATCCAGGAAGATTCTCCGGAAGCCAGAAAAACCGCGGCCGGCGAGATGTCTTCGGGCTGCCCAATGCGTCCAAGCGGCGATTGCGCTTCGAAGGCCTTGCGAAAATCGCCCTCATTGAATCCCGCGACGTGTACGCCCTCGGTTTCCACGAGCCCTGGGTTGATGGAGTTGACGCGAATTTTGCGCCCTCCAAACTCTTTAGCAAGAGAGCGGGTAACGCTGTCCACGGCTGCCTTCGTAGAAGCGTAGACGGAAGCACTCGCTGGAGAAATTATTCCCGCTACCGAACTTATATTTATGATGCTGCCTCCATCCTTGCCAAAATGCTTCGCCGCCTCTTTGGACGTAAGCAGCAGACCAAGAACATTGAGATCAAACAGTCTGTGAAAGTGATCGTCCGAAACATTTTCCAGCGGCAAAAACTCATAGACTCCCGCGTTGTTCACCAGAATGTCCAGCTTGCCGTAGGCCTTTTTTGTTTCCGCGAACAGGCGTTCAATTTCCTTTTGTTTCGACACGTTCGCCTGCACCGCGATAGCTTTACCGCCTTTTCCGGTGATCTCTTTGACCACCCGGTCCGCGCCCTCCTTGCTGGATGAATAATTGACTATCACAGACGCGCCTTCCGCCGCCAGATGCTTTGCAATCGCCGCGCCAATTCCTTTGGACGCCCCAGTGACTACCGCAACTTTCCCCGCCAATCGTTGTGCCATAAATCCTCCTCCAATATGGTTTTTGTACCTGCCAGTACAGATGTGCGGGCCGTAGAATCGGGTATATGTTTCTGAGGCTGATTTCTTACCGCGCGGTACAGAATAGACATAGATGTTAAACTGTCTGTTATGAAGTCTCAAAGTCACAAAGAGTTACCCAAGCCGACCGGGCGTCCGTTATCGTTCGACCCCCGCAAGGCGCTCGATCGCGCATTGGATGTCTTTTGGCGCAAGGGCTATGACGGGGCCTCCCTGTCGGACCTCACCAAAGCCATGCGCATCAACCGGCCAAGTCTTTACGCTGCTTTCGGAGATAAAGAAAAATTATTCCGCAAGGTGCTCGATCACTATGCGGAGGGTCCGGCTTCTCATTCAAGAACTGCTCTCCAAGAGCCGACTAGCCGCGCGGTTGTCGAACGGCTCCTCTATGGAACCGCTGATATGCTCACCTCCGGCCGTAATCCGCAGGGATGTTTGTGGGTGCAAGGCGCGTTGGCTTGTGGAAATGGCGCCGATTCGGTGCGCAAGGAATTGATCTCGCGTCGTTTGGGCGGAGAGGCGGCACTGCGCCAGCGCTTAAAACGGGCGATAGTGGAGGGCGATTTGCCCCCAGACGCAAACCCGGCCAGCCTTGCCCGCTACATCGCGATCATAATTCAGGGAATGTCTGTTCAGGCTGCCAGCGGTGCCAGCCGCAGCCAACTTCGCGGCATCATCGACATTGCCTTGGAGTCCTGGCCGTCCCGGCGAAACTCATAAGAAACAATTGGGCACACACCCGTGCGCAGGCGGTTGACTCCCAACCGTGCAACTCCCAAAATCACAAAACGGGGCATTTTTGCCACTTGCGCCCCCAAATGTTTATGCCACAAGAACCTACTGCCATCGAGCAAGCTGTTTCGCGAGCGATTCGCGACAACCTGGATACGATCCAGCGCACCACTGACGAGCTGAATCAAGCCGTCAATGACGTGGTCGCCGCCTGCGCCAGCAGCAAACCCACCAACGCGCTGCCGCCGATGTTGCGCGCGCAGTCCACGGCGGCATCTATTGCCGCAGCTTTGGAAGTCCTTTCGCGGTTCGTTGCGATCACTCTTAACCCGGGTCCACGTTCGCCGCTCGAAGCCGAGATGACCCGGTTGACCAGCGCCATCAACGCGGAGTCAGCACGCCAATCGCACGGCGTTGCCGCAAAGGAAACAACAGGTGCGCCTGCGGCGCCGATAGCGCCAGTTGACCCTGCGGAATCCCCGAGAAGCAACGAGTTCGCGCCGGCCGCACATCCTAAAGTTGAGCCTGCGGCGCCGGAATCTGCGCCGTTAGAGGTTCCTCAAGCCGGGCCATTTCCTGAAGACGTTGAAGTGGCAACGGAAGGCGATTTTGACGTTAATCAACTGTCCACCGAAGAGCAGGAATTACATCGTCGCGCCAATCGTGTTGCTAAAGTTTCCATGCAGGATATTAAAATGCTCCGCCCCGACGCCGTGCGTTTGGGCCGCGAAAATAAAGATTTGTGCGTTAGACTGCGTGACGACATTGAAAAAGCTCATCGAGAATACGATCGCCGTTTCCGCCCCATCATGGATCATCCAGTGGACTACTTCTATCGCTGGATGGTCGAGATTCTTGCCGACGGCGATGCGCACGCTCTTGGCGAGTATCCTTACGCGATACACGCGCAGCATCGCTAGATCGCACGAACCTTTCTACGTGAATTTTCGCTTCCACCACCATTCATCCTCAGTTTTTTTTACGCGGACGGTTGCGCTCTGCTTGAGTATTTCGCTTTTGTTCGGCAATGCGAGCATCGCCTTGGCGCAGTCTGCGCCGCAAAACAAATCGCGAACACACTCGAAGAAAAAATCAAAGAAGCCTAAGACTGTCCCGTGCAAGGCCGATTGTGGAGTAACCACTTCTGCGCCGGAAATCACTTCTCCGACAACGGGCGACGCGGCCGCTCAAACCGAACTGACTTCGCTTGCACGGGGGTTGCACACTGCGGCGCCCGGCGCGTACGAAAAGTTATCCTCGTTCGCTACAAAAAACGCTTCCACGGTTTGGGGCCCGCGTGCCGCTCTGGCACTCGGATACGAGGACTACACCAAGAACCGCCTGCCGCAGGCACTGAACTGGTTCGCGAAAGCAAAGAAGGACGCCCTTCTCAGCGAATATGTTTTGTACTGGTCCGCGCAAGCCAAGCGTGCGCAAAAAAATATGGCCGGAGCCTTCGCCGACCTGCGAACTTTTCAGCAGGAATATCCAAATAGCGCGATGCGCGAACCATTCTTAGAAGCCTATGCTCCCACAGCTCGTGATACCGGCCACGCACAGGAGGCCATCGAAGCTCTGAACGCTTACCCTCCGGCGAACACCAGGCCCGTTTTGCTGCTGGAACGCGCACAAGCCTACAAAATGGCCCACCAATTACCGCGCGCGGCGAAAGATTACCAGGCCCTTTATTACAAATATCCTTTGTCCGACGAAGCCAAAGCTGCCGCCACGTCCTTGCCACAAATCGCTCGTGAGTTAGGCCGCGAGTATTCAATCCCCGCCCCCGAAATGCAGGAGCAGCGGGCGCAAATATTTTTCGATGCCCACAAATGGAAAGAAGCGCGCGCCGAATTCGAGAGAATTCTGTCGATGGTGGGCGATCCTGCCAGTCCCAAACGGCAACGCGCGCAGTTGCGCATTGCGCAAGCCAGGATTCAGCTCAAAGGCTCGCCTACCCTGCTCTCTTCTCTGAACACACCCGATCCTGAAGTCGACGCCGAGCGCTTATTTGGTCTGTCACAAGCCTATCGCACAGCGAAGAACGAAGCTGAGATGTTCGCTACGCTCGACAACATCACACAGAAATATCCCAAGAGCGTGTGGAACGAGGAAGCCCTAATGGCTTCCGGCAATTATTATTGGGTGTTGCTCGACCGCCCGAAGGCCGTAGCGTACTACCAGCGATTGGTCGACGCATTCCCGGAGGGCAAACACGCCTACAACGCCGAATGGCGGATTGCTTGGATTGCTTTCCTGAACAACCAACCGGACGCCGACCAACGTCTGACCTCCTTTCTTCTGAAGTATCCGACGTCCGCCAACGCGGTTGACGCGCTGTACTGGCTTGGCCGCAGCGCCGAGCGCACTGGCAATCCCGGTCACGCACGCAGTGATTACGAAAAAGCCATCGAGCGATTTCCGCAAACTTATTTTGCGCACGCCGCCGCGGCTCGGCTCAAACAGTTGGGACCCGGCGAGGAAGATCCATCTGATTTTCTGGCAAAAATTCCTGACCCTTCTCCGTTGCGGGCCTTCGATGAACCAATTCCAGAATCTGCTGCCGACCGCTGGGCCAAAGCCCAGGCGCTGCGCATCATCGCCTTCGATGCCTCCGCGGAACTGGAATTAAAGAACGCCTATTTCGCCACCTCATCTCCTCGTTTTCTGCTCGAAGCGGCACAAGCGGCCTTTGATCAGGGCCATTTTGCTGCTGGCATGTCTTACGGGCGGATCATTCTTCCGAGTTTCGAATCACGCAAATTATCTGACGCGCCGATGGCCGTCTGGAAAATACTCTATCCCTTGCCGTACGAAGCGGCTCTCCGGCGCGAAGCAGCGCGCAACGATTTCGACCCGATGTTTGCCGCGGGATTGATCCGTCAGGAATCTACGTTTCAAGCGGACATCGTGTCTTACGCCAATGCCATCGGGTTGATGCAGGTCCTGCCAAAAACGGGGAAATTGCTCGCCAAGCAATTAAAGATTCGCTACAACAAAAAGCTTCTGTACGACGCCAACTACAACCTACAGTTGGGCATGTTGTACATCGCCAATCTCGTCCGCCTTACCGGCGCCCCTGAATACGCCGCCGCGGCCTACAATGCCGGCGAAGATCGCATCGCTCTTTGGAAGGCTGAACGCAATTACGAGGAAATACCCGAACTCGTAGAATCCATTCCCTTCACCCAAACGCGCGAATACGTGCAAATCGTCTTGCGCAATGCCGCCGTCTACCGGATGATTTATGGCTCTGGCGCTACACAGAGTACGCCGGTCACTGCGGCTTCCAGTCGCGCCAGGACTCAAGAGCCCGCCGAATCCGGCAGACTGAATTAAGCAGCAAAGCGAGGGTCCCACGTCGGCCACCAATACATCCGGCGAACTTGCGCGGCGCATGCTGTCCGCCAAAGCCGAGCAATTCACCGAGTCCGTCATTCGAGAAATGACGCGGTTGGCGCTTGAGCACCAGGCTGTCAACCTGTCGCAAGGTTTCCCTGATTTTGCAGCGCCCGTGGAAATTAAAGAAGCCGCGCGCCAAGCCATCGCGGACGATATCAATCAATACGCGATCACCTGGGGCGCCAAAGCGCTGCGCGATGCCATCGTAGAAAAATTTGAGCGCACGCAGGGCATTCGCGTCGATCCCGAACGCGAGATCACCATCTGCTGCGGGTCCACGGAAGCGATGATGTCTTCCATGATGGCCATCATCAATCCCGGCGATGAAATCGTGGTGTTCGAACCCTACTACGAAAATTACGGCCCTGATGCTATCTTGAGCGGCGCTACACCGCGCTTCGTCAAATTGCGTCCGCCCGATTGGTCGTTTGACGAAAGGGAACTGACCGCAGCCTTCGGTCCGCACACAAAAGCGATTATCCTCAACACCCCGAACAATCCCACCGGCAAAGTTTTTACGCGTGCCGAGCTGGAATTTATTAGGGGCCTATGTGTGCGCTGGAACGCCTTTTGCATCACCGATGAAATTTACGAACATATTCTGTATGACGGCGCGGAGCACATCTCCATGGCGCAGCTTGATGGCATGCGCGAGCGCACCATCGTCATCAATGGAATGTCAAAAACGTATAGCGTTACCGGCTGGCGCGTTGGGTGGGCGATCGCTCCAGCCAAAGCAACCGCAGCCATTCGCAAAGTGCATGACTTCCTGACCGTAGGCGCCGCGGCGCCTTTGCAGCAGGCTGGCGCGCTAGCTCTGAAATCCCCGGACTCTTATTATCAGAACCTCGCCAAGAGCTACCGCGAAAAGCGCGAACGCCTGTTAACGATCCTCACTGCGGCTGGTTTCACTGTCTTCAAGCCACGCGGCGCGTACTACATTATGACGGACATTTCCGCTTTTGATTTTAACGGCGGCGGCCGCAGCAGCTCCGAAAAAACCACCAACGATGTAACTTTCGCAAAGTTTCTAGTCGAAAAGGTTGGCGTCGCCGTCGTTCCTGGTTCGAGCTTCTACGGCAATCCCAGCGATGGCTCTTCCCAGGTGCGCTTCACTTTCTGCAAGAAAGAATCGACTCTGGCCGCCGCGGAAGAGCGACTGGCGCGCCTTCCTCAACATCTCGCCGATTACCGGGCTCATGCGGAAGCGCCGCACCCACTCGAACAATAAGCCGAGTACTGTAAATAATTTCTAAAGTTTATATAAATCTGCGGCAATTCAGACTCTAGAACTGCCATCCAGAAGTATTACTAGGGTAGGAGACCGACGGTCGGTTGCCCTGTGGTGGTTAGTCTCCTACCCCGCGAGTGGTCTTGCTTCTATAGACGGAGTGAGTCAGGTTATAGTTCCGGGCTCGCAAAAAATAATTCGCCTTCCTATCAGATTTCCACGATATCTAGATACCGCGCCACCGACGCCTTCCACGAAAATTTGGCGGAAATCGCTTTTTGCAAAGATTGCGCAGCGACCGGCTCACCATGCGTCAAATAGGTCTGTTTCGGCGGCGCAGGCAACGCGCCCATCCAGCGAAGCAATTCGCTTCTCCCAGCATGCGCCGAAAGTTGGCTCATTTGTATGATCTCTGCGTTCACGGGCACGTCTTGCCCAAACAAGCGCAAGGTTTTCGCGCCTTCTTGCAGCGCACGGCCGCGCGTCCCCTGTGCCTGGAACCCCGCCAGAATCACCGCATTTCTTCCGTCGGGTAGCCGATGTGCAAGGTGGTGGAGTACTCGCCCGCCGGCCACCATTCCGCTGGCCGACACGATGATGCAGGGAGTATGCACATTGTTTATAGCCTTTGATTCTTCCGTGGTCCGGGTCAGATGAAATTCGTGAACGTTGAGCGGATCTCCCTGGCCATTCGCATCGATCTTCGTGAACTCCACATCGTGATCGTCGCGATATTTCAGGTACAATTCTGTCGCGCTCAGGGCCATCGGGCTGTCCACATACACCGGCAACCGCGGAATTTTCTTTTCCGCTTCCAGTTGCCGAAGGTAATACATAAACGTTTGCGTTCGTCCAACGGCAAATGCTGGAATGATGATCGAGCCGCCGCGGTGTACCACACGATTCACGATATCGGCAAGCTGTACGGCCGGGTCGCCACCAGGATGTTCGCGGTCTCCATAGGTGGATTCGCAAATCAAAACATCAGCGGCACTAGGTGGTGTATGTGGATCGTTCAGAATAGCTTGGTCGTAACGCCCGACATCTCCGGAAAATACGACAACCTTTTTAGCGCCATTCTCGCTGATCGTCAGTTCCAGGCTTGACGAACCAAGAATGTGCCCTGCGTCGTAGGAAACGATGCGGAATACGGAGTCAATCTCGAATTCGCCCAAGCGGGGCATCGGCTTCATCAGGCGCAGCACCGGATCCACATCTTCGCTGGTATACATGGGCTCGCGCTCCGCTCGTCCGCTCGTTTCCTTCTGTGGATGTAACGCATCTTCTTCCTGAAGGTGAGCCGAATCTTTCAGCAACAGCGCGGTCAGATCAATCGAGGCGGGATTTGCAAAAATTGGACCCCCATATCCAGCCTTCACGAGCACGGGCAACCAACCGGTGTGATCGAGATGCGCGTGCGTCAGCAGAACATAATCAAATGTTCTAGGATCAATCGATAATGGCTGGTAATTCCGCTCGGTGAGCTCGCGAAGGCCTTGAAAAATTCCGCAATCTACAAGCAACCGCTTTCCTACCGCCTCCACCAGATATTTCGAGCCGGTCACGCTCCCGGCGGCGCCCAGAAAAGTCAGCTTAGCCATAAATTATTTTAGTGGATCAGCAAAAACTCCGGGCAGGTGTGATTTTCGGACCGAAAGTGTTACCTATGTTTCCGGGTCGGACCTATATCTTTGGTGGAGCCGATGGGATTCGAACCCACGACCTCCTCGATGCCATCGAGGCGCGCTCCCAACTGCGCCACGGCCCCACCGGGTCATTCAGCGATGTTAGCATTCGCGCGTTAGCCTCGTCCATCAGAGGGCTCTGATCAGTTGTTGTTCGCCGCACTCAAAATAGCCATTGGAGTTTTAAGAAATTGCCAAATTCGGGAAAACCCGTTAATTGGCGGGGAATTCACTGCTCAATTGTCGGACAGCCTACCAAGAGTGTTTATCCTTGTGAATATGGTGAAGACCTTATAGAAAAGAACGACCACTTTTTGTCAACGGTCGCCTGGACTACCAGCATCGGGACGCGGCCATCTCAATTTTGAACAAGGAGAAACAACTTCGTGAAGAAGAAGCGCGCCTCGCAACCCGCTCCGCGCAGTAACGTGGCCGGCAAGCCCATACGCAATGAAATTCTGATGGCCATGTCACCCCGCGAATTTAATCTTGTCCGGCCGCATCTTCAATTCGTGGAACTCGAGCAGCATCGCATTCTTCACGAGCCGTATCGAAAGCTAAGATTCATGTATTTCCCAAACCGCGGGCTCATCTCCCTGGTGGTAGTGCTGAAAACCGGCCGGACCGTGGAAGCTGGCATTGTTGGCAAGGAAGGAGCCTCCGGCACCGCTCTATCCGCTGGCGTCACAAGCAGCGCATTGCGAGAAATAGTGCAAATTTCTGGCGAAGGATTCAGGATCAAAAGCGCAGTGTTTCAAAAGCTCGTGGCAGTCCTTCCCGACCTACGCAAAGCGTTGAACCGTTACGTGGTTCTACTCGGTATGCAAGTTTCACAAACCGCTGCTTGCAATCGCCTGCACGATATTGAGCAACGCCTGGCTCGTTGGCTACTGATGGCGGAAGATGGGGCTGCCACTTCCACACTGAACATCACTCACGATTTCCTCGCGACCATGCTTGGCACCGACCGCCCCAGTGTCACCCTCGCGGCCGGTCTGCTGCAGAAAGCGGGCCTCATCGAATATGGTCGCGGCGCGGTAAAAATCACCAACCGCCCCCAACTGGAGGCTTTCGCCTGCGAGTGTTATTCCGTGATTCGTGATTACGCGAGGAAGCTTTGAGACCTCTCGGTCTTCCACTAGCTTAGACGTTCTCATGCGAATATAAATCCATGCTTGATAGAACCAGGTTGCGGTTGTTCGCGAAACGTGCGCTCCTGGGACTTGTTTTGGGGCTGGTAGTTTCCTTCGCCTGCGACTATCTCTATTTCCGATTTCGGATGCTTCACCCGCAACCCGCACATCCAGTGGAAACGTTTACCGCGCCTCGGCTCTATGCCATTGCGGTAAAAGGCGGGAAAGTCGACTACGAGCTGGACGAGCAAAGTCCTCAGCAGACTTGGACTTGTTCGCATTCATTGTTTCCGCAGGCAGGCTATTCCCCCTGCTGGTACATAAAGCCCAAAAGTCGCCAACCCATCTCGATGTAAGTCCGCTTGGCAGCACTGCCTTGGATTACGGAATTAGGACTCCGTGGGTATTAGAGTTCATTCTCGCGGCACAAAAAGAGCCAGCGTATAAGCACCCAGCATCGTGCCCACCGGAATAAACGGCACCGCCAGCAATCCCGCCACCACTGCCAGAATTCGACTCGCTCCGGCTCCTGCTAGCAAGCTAATTCCCGCCAAGACCCCAAAAATCCCACTCGCGGCCGACAAGACCATCCATCCAGCGTAAATCAAATGAAACGCGCTCATCAATGGGTACGGATTAGGAACCCGGCTGAGCAGCGCCCCAAACATAACTGTCGCTACTGGAGTGAAACTCAGCATCCAGACCGCGGCAATAATGCGGAGAATGCCGTAAATCAGCCAGAACAAGCCCAGCGTCCGCCCGCTCCTTAACGCTATAAGAGGCCTGGAAGTGTCAGCCGACACATGCCCTCCTCGGAAGAGTTGTGGTACATCGCTCGTTCAGCGTTCACTTTACATAGGAAACGAGTGGTGCGGACACAAGATTCTGGTATTAGGAAAAAATGCGACAAAAATTCAGGTGGAAAGGGGTTGACCGAAGGAAAAGAGGAGAGACGTCCCAGCCCGGTTGCTTCGATTTCTCGAAGCGTTTCGTCTGTCCCCTTCTCCCTCGACTTGGCGGATGTCAATAACCGCACGGGCATAGTCGCAAAAAATAAGAACCAGCTCTATCAGGGAAATCCTGTAAATCTTATTAGAATTTACTGCAAATCGGGCGGGAGTCACGGCGCGTGGCGAATCCACCACAATACCTTGCCCATAATTCGCCAGCTGCGATTCTTTCCAAGCTTCACGGCCTCATAATCACGGTTCTCGGATTCCAGAAGCTGCACGCCATTTACCAGCAAGAATCTTGATAGGGTGAGCCCACTCTCGCGCTGCCAGGTCACCACAATCTTGCCGCTTAATTCGCTGGGGTTCGTCGCCGAACGGTCCACCGCTACAATGTCATCGTCGTTGATCAACGGACTCATGGACGCTCCACGAACTCGCAGGCAAGTCGTTTCTGCGGGGTGCGGGCACCATACCGCAGGCGCGGCGATCATTTCATGGGCTGGGATGTCATCGAGGTCCAGAAAGGGGTCTCCTTTGCCTCCGTGGGTGGCGGCGTGGGCGGCCAGCACCGGAATTGCCACCAGTCTGGCCTTGGGAACGACAGGGTTTTTCTTCTTGTGGCTTCCCGCCACTACGATCTCAAAATCAGGAAAAGCCGCTTTCCTCATGATCCCGTGGCCTTCCGGGAGCATCTTGGAAAGATCCGAAGTCTTGAAACCTGCTCGCTCCCAGAACCATGACGAGTCAGGCTCGCCGATCAGATTTCCGATCTGGATGTACGCTTGCGCCGGCGGTTCATGCGTGCCCCGTTCCCACCTTGATAAAGCCATAGCGGAGTAATGGAGCCGCGAGGCGAAGGCCGC
>Ga0073928_10010470_pt1 | contig 11037 bp, 11 predicted proteins | sample PaiPotPPA55metaG_FD_76969 | JGI IMG/M metagenome (GOLD analysis project Ga0073928, IMG submission 76969) | Iron sulfur acid spring bacterial and archeal communities from Banff, Canada, to study Microbial Dark Matter (Phase II) - Paint Pots PPA... ...
TGTCGGTTTTCCTTTACCTGTAGAAATTAGGTAGTGGAGGCGCAGTTCTATTCCTTTACCTGTAGAAATTCTCTTACCAGTAGAATTGCAGGCATTGATGAAAGAGCGCAGTTGGCGCGGCAATTGCAACGCAAAGCGCTCGCCAGGACGTCTCTGAAGCCTCTAAAACGCATGCGCAATTGTTCTACAGGTAAGGGAATATTTCTACAGGCTGAGGCAAATTTCTACAGCTTTAGGAATAGAGTAACCCGTCTGGAATGAATAAAACCGTTCTACAGGTAAAGGAATAACGACACTGCTCCGAGGAAACAGTGTTCCGTGATTTCGTCCTCGCCCTGGATATAACCCATAAGAAGAGATGCCTCCGCTGACAACGACATCTTCTCATTGATCTCTGGTTAAATATCAAAGCTACCTCTGGCTATGCTAATTGTTCTCAGCAAAGACCATATGCTTTTGGAAGAAAGGCAGAGCATCTGTATAGAATCGCCCGTCGACGCCCCAGTCTGCTCCAAATGCTCCGTTGTACTCCTCTGCCTCGTGAATAACTCCGAATTCATTCAGCTTATGCGTGAAGGCTTGATTGGCATACACATGATCAAAATTGCCATCGTTACGCGTCCAGTCAAACTTGAACCCTCTTAGGGATTTGAGGTTGTCGGCATACTGGGGAATCATCGTTTCCAGGTAGAAGTTATTGCGGAAGCGATCCATGAGTTTGGAATCAATGATCAGCCGATCCCCTTCCTGGCGAGCCAGCAGATCGATGAACAGAGGCGGTTTGTCGGGATCGGGCAAATGAGCCTGAAACATGGTGGCAAAGATCCGTGTACCTCCATCTTTCTTCACGTCATCCATGGATTTGGCATTAGCCAAGATATCCCATTTGGGTATTGCCGCACTAACCCTGACACCTGTTCCAGTCCCCACTGGGTGCATTGCATATACAGAGCCAAAGACTTTTGGATGCCGCATACCGAAGCGGATAGCTCCATATCCTCCGATGAAAATTCCGGCAATGCCGCGTGAGTCTCTGTTGGGTAAAGTTTTGAAATTTGCATCGATGTACGGCACAAGTTCCTGAACCATGAAATCTTCCCAGTTACCAGTGGCCGAAGAGTTCACGTACCACGAACTTCCAAGTGGTGTATTCATATCAACCGCTACGAGGATGAATTTCTTGATCACATCCTCCGCAATGGCGCGATCAAACAGGCCCTGAGCATCTCTGTGATCAAAATCGAAACGATAGCTGTCCTCGAAAGGGTTAGGAAGAAAGTAGATCACCGGGTAACGCTGCGATGAGGACTCGTCATAACCGGCGGGTAGATAAATCAGCATCTTTCTCACTGGATCGGTGTCGGCCTTATTGTGTGCAATATTCTCCGACCGCAACTCTCGGGCTATGACCTGGCTTTTTGCGGAAACGGCAAAGGTCGGGACGGCATTCAGAAAAGCGAGTGCAAGAGTGAAGGTGAAAACCAGCGTATTGCACGTTCGTGGTGAAGTCATCATGCTGCCGTCTCCTCATTTCATCTGCCATTTCAATTTCGTCCAACTGTTCTGCCAGCTCCTTGCGCCGTTGCAACGATGTACCACGCAGGCCAAACCAGCGACCAATTCAGAGTCCATAAGCCTCTGCTATTCGATGGAAGAATCATCAATGTCGTTATTGCGATTGCCAGAAAGATCGCTAAGGCCAAGTTGATCCGAACTAACCGCAAAGCCTGGCGAGCTCCCCAGATAGCGGGTAGAAGAAAAAGAAACAGACAAAGCCTCGAGAGGGATGGCTCCCTGAACCGCACCAAACAAAACAAACATGCTATGCAAGACGAAGCGCTACTTACCCAAAGCGTCCGCCGTGACAGCGATCTCATGACAAAGCCACAAGCCCAGGAGCAACCGATTAGCAGGAGGCCACGGCAAAGTAGCTGCAAGAAAACTTCATGGATAACGTGCGAAGACCCAATGAGAATCCTGTGGTCGATGAGGCGTTCATACATCGAACTGACAGACACAGAGACTCCCATCAGAATCAGACTGCCAGGCAGCGCCAGTCCGAACACAGCCAACCATGGCTGCCAGTTCTTCCAGTGCGACAACTGCCGACGAACCACTAGTCCTAGTACGTCAAGCAAACCCTGCCAGGCGCCTTCGCCGGTCTCTAGCAAATCGCCCAGTACCGCCTCACGTTCGTCCCGCTCTAGCAGTCGCGCCGCAACTTCGACCAGTGGCCAGTGCGTGCTTGTCATGACGCTCTCCCGGTCCGGTTCACCACCCACGACGCGCCGCGGCTTACGCGCGTGACGGCATCATAGAAGTCCTTCGCTGCCTGCACCCCCTTAGGCGTTACACGAACCATGCGCTTGGCGCGGCCACCCCGCTGCGGCGTGGCATCACTCATCCATGTCTTCAGCAGCCCCTTTTTCTCTAGGCGATCTATGGTTGTATAAAGCGCGCCGATGGAGCATCTGCGTCCGGTCGTCACCTCAATTTCTTCGCGAATGGGAGCGCCATAAGCCCTGTCCCCAAGTCCAGCAGCCGCGGTAATTAGCAGGTATTCAAATTCACCAAGCATGATTAGAACTACATTGTGGTATTAATCATGCGTGATGTCAAATTGAGTTTTTAGCAGCCTTCCGCCTCCCAATCTGGGTGCCAAAGTCAACTGATGAAGGCAGGCCAATGCGCTTCTCGTCACTTGGTCGCAAGTTTCTCGCCAACTTGTGCGTCGCGTCAGGGGCGATCATCTTTTGGTCGAAGAGTTTCGTAACAGCCTCGGATCGGGCGCGCAGCGGTCGATGGAGCGGAGACATCCGTGGACACTGGCCGACATCTCGGTACTAATTGGCCGCAACGTTTGCCCAACAAGACCTAACCATCAGATCTCTCCGAAAAAAGCGCATGCCGTACCTGTAACGCTACGCATTGAAGCGATCAGACGTGTCAATGCATTAGCCGCGTACGGCCTGAGGAAGAACCCCTCTTCGATAGACAGATATTGAGGAGCACGGATATCAATGGCTGGCCACGCCGCTTCCCAATCGACGTTTGGTACTCCTGTTCTTGCAAAAGGCAGTCCAAGCAGATTGCATGGCATCGGAGATTACTTGATCCGTTTCGTCATATTGGCCGTCGGTGGTGAGATTTCCGAACACGTATCGGATCTCTGCCGTGTGCAGGGCCAAAGTCCTGCTCATCCGCTCTCCGGGCGAGACTCGAGCAAAGTTATAGCAATAGAAGGGGCGACGAAGCCCGGCAAAACGGTGAGCTGTCTGGAGTGCAAGGTTCCCTGAAGACCATCTCGGTAATCAACCAGTCGAGGCATTCATAGGGTGTCTTACCTGAGCGGTGGAGGATATCCGTAACCTGCGAACCATGCGTGCCGCAGAGTAATGTTGTGATTTTTTCGACACCTTTCCGGCTATAAATTCCGCCGGGCTTGAGGAAGTTGAGGAACGCTATCGCTATATTTTGGGGAAAGGGCAGTTGCGGTCCACCGGGTTTGACGAAATAGCGCGCCTCATTCTCCGTGCATCCAAACATGATAGGTACATCATCGCCCCAGCCGGGAAAGCCATCTGCATCTACTAGTTCGTCCGGCACGGAGACCCATATGAGATCAGCGGGTGTATGAACCCCGCCCCCACTGACACCGCACAAAGCTTGCGATGCCTTGCGCAAGACATCTGTGGAAGTTGTGCGCAGATCATCCATCGTCTTCGCACCCACCATTTGCATCAGGCGCTCGGTCGTCGCCTGCGTCCGCGCAAAAGTCCACGGTTGAGCGATGGCACTTGGCTCAAAACCTCCGCTCTGCATGATGCCACGATGGAAGAGCCCGCGCGCGCGACCCGTCGAAAACAACGTACGGATCGCCTGTGCCCCAGCAGATTGCCCAAAGACCGTAACATTATCCGGATTTCCGCCGAAAGCCCTGATGTTTTGCGCGATCCATTCGAGAGCTGCGAGGAAATCCAGTACGGCAAAATTCGCGCCGGCATCAGGGTGCGCGAGAAAACCGAATACTCCCAAGCGGTAGTTGATCGTTACAACAGTGACGCCACGTCGCGCGAGACTAGCGCCATCATAGGCATCTTCCGATCCGGCGCCGCCCAAATTGCCTCCACCGTGTATCCAAAGCATGACGGGCTGCAACGCGTCGCGATCCAGCGAAGCGGTCCAAATGTTCAACGAAAGACAATCTTCACTTTGTCTCGTCTCGCGCAAATTGAAACAAGCGCCCGTGGTCCGTATCGCAATCGGACCGAACCGTTTTGCAGACCGAACCCCTTCCCATGGCTCAGGCGGTTCGGGAGCGCGCCAGCGCAACGGCCCAATGGGAGGTTTCGCATAAGGAATACCCAGGAAGGTGTGGATGCCACCAATGTTCAAGCCTTCCAGGCGTCCTGATTGGATCGTAGCTTGTGAATTCACGTTGGAATCCCCTATCAATCGCTATCGTCGACCGTAGGCCTTCAAGAAACCCGAGACCGCTATCTCTACCCATTGCTCAATAGCGGCGTCGTTCTTAAGCAGCGGGGGCAAGCCTAAGGTCGAGCGAATCATACATGCAGTAGTTCCACCTCATTGGAGATGGACATTGGGTTCAACTGACATGCCGGGACGAAGCTCGTCCATCCCTGGCTGATTCGCTTTGAACCGTATGCGCACCGGCAGACGTTGAATGACCTTCACATAGTTTCCGGTCGCATTCTCGGGCGGCAGCACGCTGGTACGGTCGCCGGTCGCAGCGGGCATGTTCTCGATATACCCGTCGAAGTCCTTGCCGAGAGCGTCGACGTGAATACGTACGCTTTGCCCCTTGTGCATATGCTGAAGCTGAGTTTCTTTAAAGTTTGCGGTCACCCACAGGTCGTCTGTCTGCACGACCATCAGAAGCTGCTGCCCGGAAGCGACGCGCGCCCCGATCTCCCCACTACGCTCGGTGACAATGCCATCCACCGGCGAGACAATGTGGGTATAAGCGAGATTCAGACGCGCCTGATCGAGTTTGGCGGAAGAGGCGTCGGCGGCAGCTTCCCGCGACTCAATGGAAGCTTGACGGATCGAGATCTGCCTGGAGGCATTCTTCAGCGTCTGGTCCAGCTTGCTCTGTTGTTCCTCCAGTTGTGCACGGCGCTGCTCGATGGTCTTTGCCGCTGACTGGAGTGCGGCTTTATTCGCGTCTACCGTGGCGCTTTGCGCCTTTGCCGTCGCCATAAACTGATCGTAGTCCGACTGGGCTACCTCCCGCTTGCCGATCAGCTCGGTGTATCGCTGCAGGTCCGATTGTGCCCGGACGTTCGTTGCCTCTGAGCTCTTGAGCTTGGCCAGCGAATTGTCATAGTCATGTTGGGCGGCAGCCAGCGCCGCCTCCGCATCACTGACCTCTGCCCGCCCGGTGGCTTCGTCAGGTTTCTGGTAACGGCGATCGGTAGGTTGGGACGTTCGCCGGTGGCGTCAGCTCGCGCCTGATCGTAATCGGCCTGCGCCTGCGCCAGCGCAACCTGATAGTCCTTGGGGTCGAGTTCGACCAGCGGATCTCCCGCCTTCACGCGCTGGTTGTCTTCGACGTGAACGGGCAGGATGGTACCGTCCACCCGCGAAGAGATGGGGTTCATATGACCATCGATCTGCGCGTCGTCGGTATCTTCGTAATTGGCCGCATTCAGACGCCATACTCCGGTTCCGACGGCGACGACCAGCAGGACCGCTAGAGGGATCAGGAATTTCGGACGCTTTTTGGCAGGGTCGGAGGGCGTCGGCGAGCCTGCGGGATTGCCGTTCGCCGTCTCTCCGGAGGTTCTCACTTCGATCTCGGCATGCTGCAAATCGGTTGTCATTTAATTTCCTTTCAATAAGCCGGAGACATTCTGTTCCGCTTCGCCAGTGGCGCGCCACATGTCGATCTTTGCGAGGTTCTGTGAGAAGAGACTGTTGATGTAATCACTCTCGGCCGCAGCCAGAGATTGCTGCGATTGGACGACCTCGACCGAGTCGGTCACGCCCGCTGCAAACCGATCCTGTGATTGACGCAGCGTGTCCAGCGCGAGCGTGCGATTCTTCTCCGCAACGGCAACCTGATCGCCTGCTACCTTCGCATCGATGTATGCGTTACGAATGTCAAGTTCAACGACGCCTAGCTGATCCTGGTACTCGGCGCGGCGTTGATCACGACTGCTTGCGCCTGCTGAATATCGGATTCAATGCGGCCGCCCTGCCAAATGGGGATATTGACCGAACCAGTCGCGCCAAAGACACCGTTTCCGCTGGTCGGCGTGACCCCCTGAATCCCGTAGTAACCGCTCACTCCGACCTTGGGAATGTGCTCTGCGTGGGCCGCCTTCAGCGCCTGTTCTGCTGCGCGCAGAGAGGCTTCGTAGGACTTCAGATCGGCACGCTGTGCGATACCTTGGGTGATGATCTCCTCAACCGGCCGCAGGGCTGTCGGGTTCGGCGCGAGCTTTTCCTGGAGCGTCAATTCCGTGCCCAGCGGTAATCCAAGCACCCTTGCCAGCGAGAGCTTGCGCTTGGCAAGATCGGCTTGGTCGGAGAGGAGTCGCTGTTGTTCGGTCTGCAACTGCACCCGGCTCCTCTGGCTATCGATGAGGGCCTTGGTGCCTGCCGCATATTGTGCCGCAGCCTGGTCGTAACTCGATTGGGCAAGCTTAACCTGCGCGGCTTGCGATTCGACAAGCGCTTCGCTGGCGAGCACATTCAGATACTCGCCAGCGACCGCCAGTACGACCAGCTCATGTGCATCCTGCGCACTCAGCTCCGAGGCATGTTGCAGCTCTTTCCCCGAGCGGTAATTGTGCAACGCCGTCAGGTCAAAGGCGTCTTCGCTTACAGTTCCACGAGCGTCGTAGTAATGAAATGGACCGACGGTCTTTGGAAATGCAAAGGGCAGACCCTCAAGAGCCAATGTGCTGCCACTCAACCCGAGGGCCTCGAGGTTTTCCTTCTCCTCGGTCATGCTGAGGCTTGCATTGATGTTCGGAAGCATCTGGCTGAGAGCCGCGAGCCGCTGCGCACGAACCTGCCGCAGCGAAGTATTGGCGCTCACACCTGGCTGCGGCGGGCGAGCATCGTGGTGAAGAACGACGTTCCACAGGAACCACCGATATTTCGAGCAAGATTGGTCAGGCCGGAAACATCGTTGTTCTTGTCCGGCGGAATGCCGACGTAGGCCAGCGTATTGATCGGGACAAACATGAAGGCCAGCCCAAGGGATTGATAGAAGCGCAGCAGCGAGGCATGGCCGAAGCTCATCTGCAGGTTGAGTCCGGTCATGTGGTAGAGCGCCAGCGCCATAGCTGTAAAGCCGAACATGATGAGATAGCGCCCATCCACCCTGGAGATCAGGATGCCGACGATCGGCATGCACATCACCGTGGCTAGGCCGCCAGTGGACATGGCGAACCCGGAGAGCTCCGCAGTGTAGCCCATGAGGGACTGCAGCAGTTGGGGCAGAAGAACCGTCGTGGCATAGAGGGTGAAGCCCAAAGCAAACATCATGGCGAACGCCACGCCAAAGTTCCTGAGCGCGAAGAGCCTCAGGTCAAGGATGGGACGCCGCTTCCGATGAATCTGCCATAGTTCCCAGGCGACAAGACAGATCAAGCCGACGATGGCAAGCGCTGTAAAGATCACAATGAAGTGAGAGGAAAACCAGTCATCTTCCTGCCCCTTATCGAGAACAACCTCAAGCGAGCCGAAGGTGAGTGCAATCAGACCGAACCCCAGAAGTCCAGTTTGAACCCGCCTTTTTTGCTTCTGCTACCTCTCTCTTAATCGTCGGAGTGTCTTCGACCAAGCGATGGGTCAGAAAAAGAGAAAGGATGGCGACCGGGATATTGATGAAGAAGATCCAGCGCCAGTCAAAGTTATCGGTGATCCAACCGCCCAGAGTGGGGCCGATGATCGGCGCGGTAATCACCGCCAATCCATATACTGCAAAGGCCTGTCCTCGTTTTGCAGCAGGAAACGTATCGGCCAGAATCGCCTGCTCGGACGGCTGCAGCCCGCCCCCGCCGAGGCCCTGCATCACACGAAAGAACAGCAGGAGGGGAAGTGATGGCGCGAGTCCGCACATCAGCGAACTGAGCCCAAAGATGGCAACACAGGTCATGTAGAAACGCTTCCGACCAATGATGCTTCCCAGGTACGCGCCGATCGGCAGAACGACAGCATTCGCAACCAGATACGACGTGATGATCCAGGTTGACTCATCTTGGGAGGCACCCAGCGAGCCCGCGATGTGGGGCAGAGCCACGTTTGCGATGGATGTATCCAGCACCTCCATGATGGTCGCCAGAGTCACAGTGATCCGCAATGATCCACGGATTGTGCTTCGGCTTGTAGTCTTCGGGCATCTGCCTACTCGGTGAGAGATTTTGAAGCAACCGGATTAGCGATACCATATGGAGGCCCTATTCGTTGGTTTGTGCTGGGATTCAATGGTTCTTCCCTGACAAAGATTGCTGTACAGAAACATCTGAGTGCTGCAGTTCAAACATTCATGAAGGCGTACGGGAAGACTGCTCCAAGGTGAAAGGAGCATGTGCTTGAGCACATTTGGTGCGAGAATCCCGCCACTAATTGAGCGTTCCTGCCGCGATCATTACAAGCCTATTGTGCTCCAGAAACTGCAGTTATGTTCCGTGTCGAACGTTCCGACCGGGAGCGACGTGATCGTGTCATTGATGTTGAGAAGCTCGCCTTGACGATAATTCGACCAGATGGGATCCCCTCCATAGGGAAAACTGCTCGGATATCCGGTGAGCCCAAAACTGGTCCAGTAGGAAATGACCGATCGTGAGAGCGTAAGATCCTTGCGGGTCAATGGGGTGCCACCGGGAGAGGCGAGCCCGAAGACGTAAGGGAGTTCCGCGGTGTGATAAGCGCCATAGGTCAGGCCCGGCGTGGGTGGCAAGAGGTAGGGACCCAACGGACCCATTACAGGGTCCGGATCGCTGAATTCATACCCGTAAACGGTGGTATGTTCGGCGAGGGCGATACGCTTTTGCTCGGTCGGGCACGCGATAAAGGAATCGGTTGCCACCGCGGCGAATGCCTGGATCGGGCTTTGGTAATCGCCGACGGGATATTGCGCCTGAATGGCCTCCGCGTTGGAGCCGAACAATTCCTCCAGGATTTCCGTATATCCGCTGGCCGTCAGCGGCGGGTTCACAACTTGCGGGAAGACCAGCTCGATCAGATTGGTAGCCTCATTGAGGTTGTTGCCTGTGATGACCTGAACCTTGTTGAATTGGCCGGACTGAAACGCAGCGAGCGGGGTCTGTTTGAGGAGATACCCATCGATGACTGGGAGGATCCATGTGAGAAATCCCGAGGTGAGGAACGCATCAGCCGGGGCGGCACGGAGGCAGGCCGGGATGCTCGAAGCTCCAGAGCAGCCCACCTGAGAAATGATCCCGAGGCTGCCGCCCGCTTCCGATTGCGCGAGAGTCTGGCTAGGGATGAGCGGGGGTCCGATGGAGCTCTCGACGATGGCATGCTGGAACAAGCCGGCGGCGAGGGGGGAGGCGAGCTGATATTCGGTGGAATTGGCGCCGGCAGATTCTCCGAATAGGGTAATGTTATTAGGATTTCCTCCGAACGCGGCGGCGTTGGCCTTGATCCACTTAAGAGCAGCCTGTTGGTCCTCCAAACCATAATTGCCCGAAACCCCATGCGGGCTTTCCGCATCAAGCGAGGACGCAGTCAGGAAACCGAGCGCACCGAGACGATAATTGATTGTGACGACGATCTCTTCCGATTGCTCGGCGATCACCTGGCCATCGTAGTAAGGCGAATTCCCCGTTCCCTCGACGAACCCACCGCCCGGGATGAACACCAACACCGGCCGGAAGACGAAAGAGCGCGTTGCGGGCGTGTACACATTGAGATACAGACAGTCTTCGCTGCCGAGGGGGGAGCCATTCGATGCCTGTAGAGAAGGCTGCGACGATTGTGTGGTCTGGAGCGGTGTTTCCCAAGACGCATGGGGTTGCGGTGGCGCGAAACGCAGATCGCCGATGGGCGGTGTCGCGAAGGGTACGCCAAGGAAGGCGTTGATCGCGGGAGAAGTTCCGGCGACTTGAATGCCGATGATCTCCCCATTGGTTGTTTTAGCCGTGGGCGCCTGCGCCCAAGCTTGGGTCGTCCAAAATAGGGCGACGAGGACAAACAATGCGACTCCTCCTATCGCACCGTCTTGCCATCCTGGACAATATTTTGATTCATGATTCGTGTCGATGATCGTCATGGGTACCTCGCAGGCTTGAATGTGGTTGAAGGGCTTTGGTGCAAACAGCGAGAGTGAATCACCGGTACTCGCTGAGGAGGCAGTTAGTCGAATTGGCACTCCTCCCTCCTGCTTCAGTATTCGGGGCGCTCATGATCCCCGATGCCAAAAGGGGGGAGTCCTTTCGGGTTAGCGAAGCGTCCGATGAAGGAATACAACGATGATTCCCATTGTTTCGTTCGACGACCAGAGATCGGATGATTGCGGATCGCCCTCCGCTACCAGGCCTCCATGACCTGCGCCGTGGACCACGTAGCGGGTGCTGCTCACGCCCGCCGCGCGCAGTGCCTGGTGCAGAATAAGGGTCTGGCTAGGTGAGACAAGCCGGTCGTTGTCCCCGTGCAAGAGCAGGAAAGGCGGATCGGTCCGGCCGACATAACTGAGCGGGTTGGCGGACTCTGATCCGGTAGGACTCTCAGGCGAAGGCGAAGTGTAGCGGACAATCGGGTTGCCTGGTGCTGCCACCATTGCCTGAGCTCTGGCATCGAAGTCGGCAGCGACTCTCGACATGTCGGAGGGACCAAATTCGTCCACAACCGCCTGCACCCGGCTGCTCCGGTCCAGATCGTCTCCCTTGTCGAAGGTCTTCACATTGCCGGTTACACCAGCCATCGCTGCCAGATACGCGCCCGCGGACTGGCCCCAAACCGCAACGTGATCCGGATTGATTCCATATTCCTCGGCATGAGCGCGCAGGTAGCGGATCGCGCTCTTCACGTCCGCAA
>Ga0073928_10010471_pt1 | contig 11036 bp, 10 predicted proteins | sample PaiPotPPA55metaG_FD_76969 | JGI IMG/M metagenome (GOLD analysis project Ga0073928, IMG submission 76969) | Iron sulfur acid spring bacterial and archeal communities from Banff, Canada, to study Microbial Dark Matter (Phase II) - Paint Pots PPA... ...
AGCGCCTGTTCGGCGTCCCCGATCGCCCTGAGGTACGCAACCATGTCGTCCCGGTCCCGCGCGGACAGGCCGAGATAAAACACGCGGTCGAAATGGTTCACCACCTGCGCATAGCTCGTATACCTGCCGTCGTGAAAATAAGGTGCGTTGAAATTGGCATCCAGCAGGGTCGGCGTTTTGAACAGGCCGCCCGAGCCGACATCATGCTGCCGATGATCGACGAACGCTCCCGTGGGTACATGGCATCCTGCGCAGCTCAGGGCGGGATCATGCGCGAAGGGTTTGTAGAAAAGCGCCTCGCCGCGCTTTTCTGCATCCGCCGGTCGTCCGGTCAGCTTGCCTCCGGGCCCAAGCCGGCGATTCGGGACGAAATCGACGTCTTCGATGTACGCGACGATGGCATCGAGCACTTCCCGGGACGGCTCGGGCCCGGCGAATTCGTTGACGATGACATTGCGCACGAAGTCGGTCAGCGACAGTGTTCGTCCGTCGTGGCCGTAGGGGGCGAGCAGGTGCGCGCCGCGGAGACTGGGTATGGTCAGGGGATCGAGAACACCGTTGTCGGCTTTTGGATTGAACAGATGTCCCGTCGTATCGAAGGTCCCCGGCTGAGTCGACAAGCCGGGAATATATAATCTTGGGTTCGTCGTTGCGTTGACGTGGCAGGTGTTGCAGCTGATGCCGGCCTGCCGCGCGGCGCCGCCCAGCGTCAACGGCGAGCTGAATGCGACATCTCCCAGTTTGACCAGGTAGGATTTGCGGCCGCCGCCGCTTTCGGAGCGGAAGACCTCGAGCGGCCGATCAAACGCCTCGTCGCCAAGCTCGGAACCGGCCGGAAGCAGACCCGCATTGCCTCCGAACTCGGCACCGGCCGTTCCCGTCAATGCCGCCGCGGCCAGAAGCGCGGCGAACGCGGCGGCGAAGCGCTTGCGCTTCGCGCCGAAGCGCCTGCGTTTCAGAGACATGCCGTGCCTCGCACTCAATTTGCGAGCCCGGGTCTTTCAAGACCGGACTCTCGGCCTATCATCACGAGATCATTGGCCAGCGTTTCACTTAAGGTCCGCAGCCCCACCTGATCCAGTTCCTGAAGCGACGCCACCGACACCAGCGCGTGCATTCGCCCGAGGTCGTCGGTGAACGTTTTCGCAAGCGCGGCGTTTCTCTTCTTGGTTGCGGGACCGAATACGCGGGCGTAGGCGGCGGCGATGGACGCGACATTGTCGCGGATCTCCTGCAGAGAATTGCCGCTGAACGGTGATTCTCCACCCTCGGCCTTGTTCTCCCCGATCTCGTAGGCGAGTTTCGTCGAGCCGTTCAGCAAGCCCTGGGCGGTCAGCGTGGTCGCGCGCAGCTGAGTGTCGAAATCCTCGAGATCGTTGACCAGCTCCTCGGCGGCGGGGAGCGCCTTCACGTCGTGTGCGCCGAACAGCTTTGCTTCGATCGCGTGAAACCCCTTCTCAGCATCGGGCCACGCGTCGATTTTCCGGTCGAGATCCGCGAAGAATTCGTTGGTGATCACCTCCGAGCCTTCCCAGCCGCCGCGCGCGGCAAGCCATGCCTGCTGCGCGCCGGCGAGATCTTGGGCGGCAATGCGCTCGCGCATGTTCTTGGTCGCGCCGAGGCAGCGGGCGATCTGGTCCAAGACATAGGACTTGAACCCGGCCGCGGCCGAATCGAGCGGCGATGCGTCGGGGACACGGGTTGCCGCCGCAGCGGCAATCGCCCAGAAACACACTGTGGCCGCAATGACGCCCATTTGAGCGCGTACCAGCGCATGCCGACTAAACAGAGTCCACCCCCATCCCACGCGTTTGCGTCACCCCGCAACTTGTATCTTTTTTTCAAGACAGATTTGTGTCGGGCGCCTTCTCGACCGAAGGGTGGACAGAGGGGTGCGCGTATCCATTGGATGAAGGTCCCAACAAAACCGTCATCCGCTTGGAACACGGTTGTTACAAACAGCCACTAGCGTCCGCGTGTTCAGCATCGATACGTTCAATCTGGCAAAACACCTGAGGGGAATAATGTGACTCATAGAGAAACGTCCACGCGAAAAAAAGCGCTGGCGGGGCTCATAGCGGGATGTCTGGCATCGGGCATCATGTCGACCGCCACGCAGGCGGGCGATCACGACCGCGACCAAGGCCCGGGCAAACGACCGACCATCAAGCACGTGGTGATCATCTTTCAGGAAAACGCTTCCTTCGATCACTATTTCGCCACCTACCCGGACGCGAAGAACAGCGAGGGAACCCGCTTCGTGGCCCGCAGCAATACCCCGACGGTCAATGGCCTGACCGATGGGAACAGCCAGTTCCCGGAGCGCGTCAATACCGGCCTGCACAATTTCAACCCGAATACCCCGGTCGGAACGCCGTCGGGGCTGAATCCGAACGGCGGCGCCAATCCCTTCCGCATGACTCGCGACCAGATCGTTACCTGCTCCAACAACCACGATTACAAGGGTGAACAGCTGGCGACCGACAGCGGATTCATGGACATGTTCCCGCAGGTGAACGCCGGCAACGGCGCGGGCTGCGCCACCGACGGTTCGACCGTCATGGGCTATTTCGACGGCAATACCGTGACCGCCATGTGGAACTGGGCGCAGCGGTTTGCCATCAGCGACAACTCCTGGGGAACCACCTACGGGCCCTCGACCCCGGGCGCGCTCAATCTCATCTCCGGGCAGACGGCCGGGGCGGTGGCCCACACATTCAGCGGCACCAAGGGCCCCACGGGACAGCTCGCCGACGCCGTCGTGACCGCCTCCATTCCCGACGTGTTCTTCGTCGGATCGACCAATCCGGTGGTGGCGGCGGACGTCCTCGGTTCTGCGGCTCCGGTATCCGTTCAGACGGGCACGCTGGTGACGGACCTCGATCCGTATCTCGATGACTGCGGCAACGACAAGGGCGGCACGGCCGCCGCCACCACGGTCGAGATGACCGGCAAGAACGTGGGCGATTTGCTGAATCAGAAGGGTGTGACCTGGGGCTGGTTTGCCGGCGGCTTCCGCACGGCGGCGGCGGCGAACCCGGCGACGACGAACCCTGCGCAGCCGCTGGCCGGGGTCAGCAACGACCCATTCGGGACGCCGGTATTCGGCGGCGCGGCGAACGATGGGCAGGCACAGAACGTGGGAGCCGCGAACTTCGTTCCCGCTGCCTGCAAGGCAGCCCATGTCCTGCACCCGGACGCGATCACGTCATTCGACGGCAAGGCCACCGTTCATCCAGTGCGCACGGACTACAACCCGCACCATTCTCCCTTCCAATACTATGCGTCGACGCGCAATCCGCACCATCTGCCCCCATCGTCGGTGGACATGATCGGCAAGACCGACCGGGCGAATCATCAATATGATCTGCTCGATTTCTATGCCGCGCTCAAGAACGGCAACCTTCCGGCCGTGTCCTTCCTCAAGGCCATCAACCGAGACGACGGACACCCGGGCGGCGAATCCGATCCCCTGGCCGAACAGCGCTTCCTCGCCCAGACCATCAACCTGCTGCAGCAGTCGCCGGAATGGGCGTCGACCGCGGTGTTCATCGCCTGGGACGATTCGGATGGATGGTATGACCACGCAGCGCCGCCGCTGGTCAACCCGTCCGCCGCCGCGGGCTTCGATGCGGTAAGCGCCGCGAACGGCGGCAATTGCGGCTCGCCGAAGGCCGACGCCCTGCAGGCGCGGTGCGGATTTGGCCCGCGATTGGTGCTGAGCATGGTGTCGCCGTGGGCGAAGGTGAACTACGTCGACCATACGTTGACCGACCAGTCCTCGCTGCTGCGATTCATCGAGGATAACTGGAATCTCAACTATATCGACGGTCCCGCCGTCACCGATGCGGCCAACGGCGTGCGCAAGCCCGGCTTCGCGGTCGCGCCTCAGAAGCAGTCATTCGATGTGGTGACCGGATCCTTCGACAACATGTTCGACGATGAGCGTCATATGGGCCGCTTCATCATCGATCCTGTGTCCGGAGCGGTAATCGCGGACGACCGCCGCTAGTCGGGCGAGCGTCGCTACTCAAGTCCGTTTCGCCCGCTGCCGGCCGCTCAATCCGGCAGCGGGCGAACTATTTGACCACCTGCAGTTTCGGGCGCTTCGGTTTGGCGGCGCTATCCTTCCCCGCGGCGGGTGCGGCCGGCGGCCCATCCGTGGGATCGGGATCGGCATCCCCCTCCGGGAAAATCATGCCCTGGCCCGTCTCACGCGCGTATATGCCCAAAATCGCCCGCACCGGGACCTGCACCGCGAACCCCACACCCCCGAAGCGTGCCTCGAAGCTGACGAAATCGTTGCCCAGCTTCAGCATCTGAGTCGCGGAGAAACTCACATTGAGGACGATTTTGCCGTCTTTCACGTATTGGCGAGGCACGGTCACGCCTTCGGCGGACGCATCCACCACGATGTGCGGTGTCTCGCCGCTGTCGGAAATCCACTCGTGCAAGGCACGAAGCAAGTAAGGTCGCCGTGGCTTCACGGGTGCGGTCCCTGTGAGGGCAGCATCAGGCTAGTCGGCGCGATCAATGCCGCATGTCCCGTTCGGCTTCGCTCAAACAGGAGCGGAACGTGGAGCGCGCAAAAATCGAATTCATGTATTTCACGATGGGTTGAGCCTGGGGCGGCAGATCTATTCCGTAGGTCTGCAGCCGCCACAAGATGGGTGCGATGCTGGCATCGACCAGCGAAAATTCATCGCTGAGAAAGAATGGCTTGGCCTTGAACACTTCCGCGCTCGCGCAAATCGCTTCACCCAGCACCTTGCGGCTGTGGGCCGCCGTTTTGCTCTGGGGGTCCAGCTCGATGTCGTGAGCCAGGGCGTACCAGTCCCGCTCCACGCGATAGAGCGCCACCCGGAATTGCGCGCGGGTGACCGGGTCGATGGGCATCAGGGGCGGATGCGGAAAGCGCTCGTCCAAGTATTCGATGATGACGCGCGAGTCGTACAGCACCAGGTCTCGGTCCACCAAGGTCGGCACACTGTGGTAGGGATTCAGATCAAGCAGGTCCTCAGGCAGATCCTTCACGTCGACATTGACCAAATCGATCGCGATTCCCTTCTCGGCAAGCACCAAGCGCGTCCGGTGGCTCCAGGGGTCAGCCGGCGCGGAAAACAGGGTCATCACCGAGCGACGTGCCACTAACGCGATCTCCTAGGGAGCATGGACAAACGACTCCCCGCTGCTGCGTCAGTGGACGTCCTTCCAATATTCTTTCTTCAGCAGATAAACGAACACGAAGAACACCAGCAAAAATAGCGTCACGAAAACGCCCATCGACTGGCGTTTCTCCTTGACGGGCTCACCGGCATAGTCGAGAAAATTCGCGATGTCCCGAACGAACTGATCATACTCTTCTGGCTTCAAGGCGCCTGGGGTCATTGCATCGACTCCCACCAGCACCATCCTGGCACTGCCGCGATCGTCCGGCTCGTTCTTGAATACAGGCTTCTGCAATCCGTGCAGCCCCGCCAGCACATCTGGCATTGCAGCACTCGGCAAATACAGATTGTTCACGCCCCAAGGGCGCGTCTTGTCGACGTAAAAGCCCTTCATATACGAATATAGGTAATCCACGCTGCGGGCCCTGGCGATCAGCGACAAATCGGGCGGCTGCTTCCCGAACCAACCTTCCGAATCCTTCGGCATCGCCGAATTGATGGTCTCGAAGGGCTTGTCCGAAGTGAACATCAGACTGCCCGCAAGCTCCGACACGGGAATACCGAGGTCCGCCGCCAACCGGTTGTAGCGCAGATACTTGAGCGAGTGGCAACCGGAGCAGTAGTTCATGAAATTACGCGCGCCCCGCTGCAAGGACTCAGTGTTCTTGATGTCCGCGCCGGACGGCTGCAGTGCAATCCCCCCCTCCTCCTCCGCCACGGCGGTGCCGGCGGAGAACAGCGCGATCGAGATCAATACCCAGCTTTTAAGCATGTCCTGTGACCCTTTCCGGCACCGGCTTCACGCTGTCGAATTTCGTGTACCAGGGCATCAGCAAAAAGAAAGCAAAGTACAAAATCGTAGCGACTTTGGCCAACGTCGGGTAGATGCCCGACGGAGGTTTCAAGCCGCAGATTCCCAAGGAAATGAATGATAGAACGAAGATCGCCAACATGACCTTGTAGATGGGACCGCGGTAGCGGATCGAACGCACCGGCGAGTGATCCAGCCATGGTACGAAGAACAGCACGACGATGGACGCGCCCATCACCAGCACGCCCCAGACCTGCGTGCCCGCGAACGAAGGCACTGCGCGCAACATGGCGTAAAACGGTGTGAAATACCAAACCGGCGCAATGTGCGGCGGCGTCTGCAGCGCATTGGCGGGTTCGAAATTCGGTGCTTCCAGGAACAGGCCGCCGAAGGTCGGAGCAAAGAATATCACGCCGCAGAACAGCAACAGGAATCCCGCGACCCCGACCAAGTCCTTCACCGTGTAATAGGGATGAAAGGGGATGCCGTCGAGCGGGTGGCCTTTCGCGTCCTTGTGATCATGGATCTCGATGCCGTCGGGATTGTTGGAGCCGACTTCATGCAGCGCCATGAGGTGCGCTATCACCAGGAAAACGAGCGCCAACGGCAGCGCGGCCACGTGCAGCGCGAAGAATCGGTTCAGCGTGGCATCGGCGATGTAGTAGTCGCCGCGGATCCATTCGACCAGGGCACCGCCGATGTAGGGCAGGCTGCCGAACAAGGACACGATCACCTGCGCGCCCCAATAGCTCATGTTGCCCCAGGGGAGCACATAGCCCATGAAGCCCTCGGCCATCAGCAGCAGGAAAATCAAACAGCCGAAGATCCAGATCAGTTCGCGCGGTTTACGGTGCGACCCGTACAACAGCGCGCGGAACATGTGCAGATAAACCACGATGAAGAATGCCGACGCACCGGTCGAGTGCATGTAGCGGATCAGCCAGCCCCAGTCGACGTCCCGCATGATGTATTCGACCGACGAGAACGCTTCGGCGGAAGACGGCTTGTAGTTCATCGTCAGGAATATCCCCGTCACCAGCTGGTTCACGAGGATCAGCAAGGCGAGAGAGCCGAAGTAGTACCAGAAATTGAAATTCTTCGGCGCGTAATACTCGGCGACTTGCTCCTTCCACATTTTGGTCAGCGGAAAGCGCTGGTCGATCCAGCCAATCAAACCACCGCCTTTGCTGCTGTCGGCGGACTCGGGTGCTGCGGCCATCGCGTGAACCTCTTTGCTAAACGGTCTTGGCGGCGTCGTCGACGCCTATGGTGATTCGCGCATTGCTTGCGAGCGCGTAGGGCGGCACGGCCAGATTCTTGGGCGCCGGCATGCTCTTGAAGACCCGGCCTGAGATATCGTATTTCGAGCCATGACACGGGCAATAGAAGCCGCCGGGCCAGTCCTTCCCTAAGTCGGCGCCGGCCACTTGGAATGAATTGTTCGCTTCGAATGCGCCCAAGGGCGAGCAGCCGAGGTGAGTGCACACCGCTAAACCCACCCAGTATTCTGGATTGCGCGCCCGCACGGCGCCGCTGGATTTTATATAGTCGGGCTGGGTGGAATCATCGGACTTCGGGTCCGCCAGCATCGCGTCGTGGTTGCCCAGCTGATCGATGACGCTCTTGACTCGGCGCACGACGAACACCGCCTGGCCGCGCCACACCACCTTCAACATCTGTCCCGCCTCGAGCTTGGAGGCATCCACTTCCACCGGAGCACCCAGCGCCTTGGCCCGCGCACTGGGCTGCCACGACGCCAAGAAGGGAACCGCGGCGAACGCGACGCCGATCGCCCCGGTACCGACGGTGGCCGCCGTCAACAAGCGGCGCCGGCCTAGGTCCACCTGATCATTCATTCGACGCCTCTGCGAAATGTTGACAAATCTTCACGCAAACCCCTCTGGCCGTAGTGTTTCCCAAAGAATATTGGGAGCGCATTATACACAGATCAGTGGATTTTCCCTTAAGGCTCGAGGAGCGATATTAATTGCGGAACACTCGCGTCCTCGTGAGCTTTCTGATCAGAGCCGTGGTGGTCGGCCTCGCGGCGGCATTTCTCGTGGTCTGGTGGAAGCCCGCGCTCTTGGGAAAGGCCGCCATTCCGCCGCAGAACGCGCCGGCCGCCCCAATCCGTCCGGCGGTGATCATGCCGAGCTTTGCCGATGCGGTCGCGCGAGCGGCGCCTGCCGTCGTCAATATCTATACCGCGCGTCTGGTGACGGAGCGCACCCAGGCGCCCACGCTCAACCAATTGTTCGGCGATTTTTGGCCGAGCTATCGACAGCGCGTCGAGCGCAGCTTGGGGTCCGGCGTCATCGTCGACGCGGCCGGGACCATCGTGACGAATCAGCACGTCATCGCGGGCGCTGATTCCATTCGAGTGCAGATTGCGGACGGCCGCATCGCCGATGCGACCATCGTCGGTCAAGACCCCGACACGGATATTGCCATTCTGCACCTGGCCATGGACAAGCTGCCCATCATGCCCGTGGGCCGCTCGGATACCTTGCGGGTGGGCGATATCGTGCTCGCGATCGGCAATCCCTACGGCCTCAGCCAAACCGTCACTCAGGGCATCGTGAGCGCCACCGGCCGCGGCCAGCTCGGGCTCGCGACCTTCGAGAATTTCATTCAAACCGATGCCGCCATCAATCTCGGCAATTCCGGCGGCGCGCTCATCGATGCGCATGGAGACCTGGTCGGCATCAATACCGCGGTGCTGAATCGCGCCTACGGCGGACCCGAAGGGATCGGATTTGCGATTCCCGTCAATCTCGTGCGCGGCGTCATGGAACAAATCCTGAAGCAGGGTCACGTGGTGCGCGGCTGGCTGGGTTTCGTGCCGCAGGACCTGTCCGACGAGCAGGCCGCGCAGCTCGGAATCGCGGCGGGAGGCGGAATCACCGTGGTGAATATTCTGGTGAAGAGTCCGGCATTCGAGTCCGGCGTGCGGCCCGGCGACTTGATCACCGGCCTGGCCGGCGAACCCGTGCAGAGCTCACAGGATCTCGTCAGCAAGGTGGCCGCGCTGCCGCCCGGCGCCCTGGTGGACCTCGAAGGCCGGCACGGCCGCGAGCCCTACAAAGTCAAACTCAAAGTGCTGGAGCGCCCGACCCGCCAGGTCCAACCACAATAGATCCGCCCGCCAGTGATGTCGGCATCGTGTGCTTATCGGTTCGAGCACTCGTCCGGGGAGGGTAAGAAGCCTCAAGGCAACTGCTTCTTATGTTGCCTTGAGGCTTCTTACCCTCCCGGGCGAGACCTACCGCAACTTACACTATGTCGGCGTGCGGCGGATCTTCGCTCCCAATTGCTGCAGCTTTTCCTCGATCGCTTCATAGCCGCGATCGATGTGATAAATGCGTTCGATCTCGGTGCGGCCGTCCGCCACGAGCCCCGCGAGCACCAGACTGGCAGAGGCGCGGAGGTCAGTGGCCATCACGGGTGCCGCCGTGAGCTTGTCGACTCCCTTGATGATGGCGGTATTTCCCTCGAGCCGGATCTCCGCGCCCATGCGGCGCATTTCCAGCATGTGCATGAAGCGATTTTCGAAAATCGTTTCGATGATGGTGCCGACGCCGCTGGCAACGGTGTTGAGCGCCGCAAACTGCGCCTGCATGTCGGTCGGGAACGCCGGATACGGCGCCGTGCGAATGTCGACCGCATCCGGCCGGCGTCCGCGCATATCGACTTCGATCCAGGTATCACCGACGCCGACCTTGGCGCCGGCCTCCTGCAGCTTGCCGATGACCGCATCCAAGTGGTCCGGGCGGGTATTCTTGACCCGGATGTGACCGCCGCTGATGGCGCCTGCGACGAGGTACGTGCCGCTCTCGATACGATCGGGCAGGACTTCGTAGGCCGTGCCGTCGAGGCGCTTGACGCCTTCGATGACGATTCTGTCGGTGCCGGCGCCCTTGATCTTGGCGCCCATCGCGCAGAGGAAATTAGCCAGGTCGACCACTTCGGGCTCGCGCGCGGCGTTCTCCAGCACGGTCTCACCCTCTGCCAGTGCGGCGGCCATCATGAGGTTTTCGGTGCCGGTGACGGTGACGGTCTCCAATACCAGACGCGCCCCCTTGAGGCGGTCCGCACGAGCCTTGATATAGCCGTTCTCGATATGAATATCGGCTCCCATGGCCTGCAAACCCGCGACGTGGATGTTGACCGGACGCGCGCCGATCGCGCACCCGCCGGGCAACGACACGTCGGCGCGGCCGAAGCGCGCCAGGAGCGGCCCCAGGACCAAAATCGACGCCCGCATGGTTTTCACCAGCTGGTAGGGCGCGAAATACTCCTTGATGGTGGATGCGTCGACCTCGATGCGCATTTTCTCGTCGATGGTCACCGAGACGCCCATGCGCCCGAGCAGTTCGATCATGGTGGTGACATCTTGCAAGTGCGGGACGTTCGACACCGTCACCGGGCCGTCCGCGAGCAAGCACCCCGCCAATATGGGCAATGTGGCGTTCTTGGCGCCCGAGATGCGGATCTCGCCCTCGAGCGCTATGCCGCCTTGAATCTGTAGTTTATCCACGTCGCTTAATCCTGTCCCTGGCCTGCGAATTCCTCCGGTGTGAACACCTGCAGGGCGAGCGCGTGAATCTCGTTGCCCACCGCTTTTCCCAAGGTGCCATAGACCAATTGATGGCGCTGCACGGATCGCTTGCCCGCGAACGCGGCCGAAATCACCACGGCCTCGAAATGCACGTTGTCCTCGCTCTTGACGAGCGCCTTGCTGCCGGCCAAGCCGGCTTCGATGATTTGCGCCACCTGTTCTGGATTCATGCCCGCTCCTGCAAATTGTCCAAGCTTACCCTGTATCATTCGTGCATGAATATCGAGTTCACCGACGAAGGCCTCGTCGATCTCGGCCGCCAGGCGCTCACCATCGAGATCGACGGTTTGCGCGCACAGCTGCCGCGCTTAGGGGCGGATTTTGCGCGCGCCTGCCGCATTTGTCTCGATTGCCGGGGACGCATCGTGGTCACGGGGATGGGCAAGTCCGGTCATATCGGCGGCAAGATCGCCGCCACGCTGGCGAGTACCGGCACGCC
>Ga0073928_10010472_pt1 | contig 11036 bp, 11 predicted proteins | sample PaiPotPPA55metaG_FD_76969 | JGI IMG/M metagenome (GOLD analysis project Ga0073928, IMG submission 76969) | Iron sulfur acid spring bacterial and archeal communities from Banff, Canada, to study Microbial Dark Matter (Phase II) - Paint Pots PPA... ...
CGCCGGTGCCGATCCAGCCGATCAGGTGGACCAAAAAGCCCAGCGCCAGCTTGCCGGTATGGCCGTAGATCAAACCGAGCTCGGCCTGCAGCACCTCGACGCGTTCCCCGGCGTTGGAGAACCAGTTGCCGGCGATGCGGCGGCCGATGCGGGCGAACACGGGTGCAGCGCCCTTCTGCACCCAGACGAAGCCGAAGCACCCCAGCACCGCCAATCCGATCCCCACCTCGACCGGCACGGCGAGCGCCGAACGCGGCGCGCGCGCCAGCAGAATGCCGAGACCGAGGCAGGTGAAGGCGATCTGAGCGAGGAATTCCGCGGTCACGTCGACCACGGTGGAGGCGGTGGCGGTGTGCCACTCGACGTCGTGCAGCGTGACCGCGCGGGCGCCGAAGACAAAGCCGCCGATCGCCGAAAACGGCAGGCAGTTGCCGGACGCGTCCCGAACCATACGGCCCCAGATCAGCACCCACGGCCGGCGCATGGTGCGCGACGGGGTGATCAGATCCCAGGCCACGCCGAGGATAACAAACAGCACGAGCTGCCAGCCGACGATGACACCGAGTTCAGGCCAGCCGATGCGGCTGACCGCGGCGATGACGTTGCCGAACCCGTAATAGGACACCAGCAGCAGCGCGACCAGTGCGCCGACCAGCGCGAGGATATAGGACAGGCGTTTCATGATGCGCGGCTTCTGCCCGCGCCGAGGCCTCAGGGCAAGCTCGCACTCCCCGCTGCACCCCACGGCCGCGCCGCATCGCCCTCTCAAACCGACCAACATCGCCGCACCGCTTGATCGTTGCAGCCCGTCCGATACTGGCATTGCCGCTGCGGGCGGACGGTTCCAGCAGAATTCAACACGAAGGCAGCATGAGGGCCGCCAAGGGCCACGGAGCAGGTCTCTGGCTCAGACGACAAAGCGGCGGAGGCCGTCCACCAGGCGAGGGGCATGGAAATTCAGCAGCAACCCGACGCGGATCTGGCTCATTCGGAGATAGGTCAGGATCTGCGCTTCATAGGCTGGGATCAGCGTCGAGACCGCCCTGACTTCAAGAATAACCGCTTCGTCGACCAGAATGTCCGCGCGAAACCCCAACCGGATCGGGGTGCCCTTATAGATCACCGGAATCACGACCTGACGCCGGAACGAAATGCCGGCCTGGCTCAGCTCCTGGCATAGGCAACCAGCATAAACCGACTCCACAGCCCCGGCCCAACGACCCGATGCTCCTCGATCGCCATTCCAATGAGGCGTTCCGTTAGCCCGCGATGCTCGAGCACCCTAAATCTCCGTGGCCCTTGGTGGCCTCCGCCCTTCTCAGTGTTAAAGATTAACAAAAGCCAAAGCGGCAGGGTCTTCCCAAAAACTCCATTTGGGATCAGCCCGCGCTGCGCCGCCCACCTTCGCCAGTCATAAACGCGCATTCACACGACGCCTAAAACGCGCATTCGCACGACGCCTAAAACGCGCATTCGCACGACGCCTAAAGCGCGCGTCGCGCCGCTGGCCGCATCCAGCGCACAGCCCTACCCTTGCCGTGGCGTCTTCGCGCGGGCAGAAGCCCCACGCATCGGAATGGAGGCGCCATGACAACCCTTGTGACAGGCGCGACCGGCTTTGTCGGCTCTGCGGTCGCGCGAACCCTGGCTGCGCGCGGCCATACCTTGCGGCTGCTGGTCCGCCCGACCAGTGATCGCCGCAATCTGGCTGGGCTGGACGCCGAGGTGGTGACCGGCGACCTCACCGATACCGACTCACTGATCCGAGCCGCCGCTGGCTGCCGCTATGTAATGCACGTCGCCGCGGATTACCGGTTCTGGGTGCCCGATCCGGACGCGATGCTGCGGGCCAACGTCGATGGCGCGCTGGCGATGGTGCACGCCGCCGCACAGGCCGGCGCCGAACGCATCGTCCACTGCAGCTCGGTCGCGGCACTCGGACAAATCGGCGACGGCACCGCGGCGGACGAGGCGACGCCGACAGACCAGGCTGATTTCGTCGGCATCTACAAACGCTCCAAATACCTCGCCGAGAAAGCCGTGCTGGAGAAGGCCAAACAAGACCGGCTGCCGGTGGTGGTGGTCAACCCGGCGGCCCCGGTTGGTCCGCGCGACATCAAGCCGACGCCCACCGGCAAGATGATCCGTGACGCGGCGGCGGGTCGGCTACCCGCCTACCTCGATACCGGGCTGAACATCGTCCACGTCGACGACGTCGCCGAGGGGCATGTGCTGGCACTGGAACACGGCCGCATCGGCGAACGCTATGTGCTCGGCGGCGAGAACATGCTGCTGAAGGACCTGCTGGCCCTGATCGCCGATGTTGTCGATCGCCGCCCGCCCTCGCTGCGCCTGCCGGAAGCGGTCGTGTGGCCGGCAGCGTTCGTGATGGAAAAGCTGGCGAGCGTCACCGGCATCGCGCCAATGATGACCCGCGACCATCTGAAGATGGCGCGCAAGAAAATGTTCTATTCCTCCACCAAGGCGACGGCCGAACTGGGTTACCAGCCTCGGCCGGTGCGTCTGGCGATCCAGGACGCCGTGGCGTGGTTTCGCGCCAACGGGATGCTGCCGGGATGACGACGCTCGCGCTCATCGCGTTGCTGATCTGGATCTATCTGCTGTTCGCCCACGGCACGTTCTGGCAGGCAGGGCCGGCGCTCCCGGTGGCCTACCCGATCACCGCGCCAGCCGTGGCGATCGTGGTGCCGGCGCGGGATGAGGCGCCGTTGATCGAGGCAGCGCTGCGCTCGCTGCTGGCACAGGATTACGTCGGGCCGTTCCGGGTGATCCTGACCGACGACAACAGCTCCGACGGCACCGGCGACATCGCGAGGGCGATCGGCGATCCGCGCCTGACCGTGCTCTCCGGCGCGCCGCGACCGTCGGGATGGAGCGGTAAGCTATGGGCGGTTTCGCAAGCCGTCGCGGCAGCCGGCAAGGCCGAGATGGTGTTGCTGACGGATGCGGATATCGTGCACGAACCCGCGCATCTGTCGTCTCTCGTTGCCCGAATCGAGAGCTATGGTGTTGATCTGGTCTCCGAGATGGTCAGACTGGCCTGTGACAGCCAAGCGGAGCGGGCGCTGGTACCGGCCTTCGTGTATTTTTTCCAATTGCTGTATCCGTTTGCCTGGGTGAACGACGGCCTGAAACGAATTGCCGCCGCAGCCGGCGGAACGATTCTGATCCGGCGGCGCGCGCTGCAGCGGATCGGCGGGGTGGAGAGCGTGAGAGAGGCGTTGATCGACGATGTCGCACTGGCGGCGGCGGTGAAAAAAGGCGGCCGGATCTGGCTTGGACACTCGGATCTGGCGCGATCGGTGCGGCCGTATGCTTCGGTGGCCGAGATCTGGCGGATGGTCACCCGCACCGCTTTCGTGCAGCTTCGCTACTCCGTGCTGCTGCTTGTGGCCACCACACTCGCCCTGGCGCTGATCTTCCTGGTGCCGCCGGCGGCAACGCTGTTCGGGCATGGACGCGCGTTCTGGTGCGGCCTGGCGGCGTGGATGATGCTTGCGGGCTCGTATCTTCCCACCCTGGGCAGGTTCGGCCGTTCGCCGCTTTGGGCGCCGCTGCTGCCGGCGATCGCCGGGTTCTACATGGCCGCGACGATCGGATCGGCGGTGAACCATTTTCTCGGCCGCGGCGTCGCCTGGAAAGGACGCGCCTATCAAGACGCCGCCGGATGACCTACGCCGACGATAGCGACGTGCTGGATGTTGAGACCTGGTCGGGAAAAGGCCGTCACGACGAGAATTTTCCCGTCGGGTCCCGCCTGATCGCGCGCAAGTATCGCGAGCCGATACACCGCTATTACAACTTCGCCCGCAATGCCGACGACATAGCCGACTCGCCCTCGCTTGCCCCTGCGCAGAAGATTGCCCGGCTCGATATCATGCAAGACGTCCTGCTTGGGCACCGCCAAGCCGGTTCGCCGAGCGCCGCGGCGTTGCGCCACAGTCTGTCAGAGACAGGAATTAGCTCGAAGCACGCGACGGATTTGCTGATCGCGTTCCGCCAGGATGCGACCAAGCTGCGCTATGCGACGATCGACGAGCTATACGAGTACTGCACCTATTCGGCGGCGCCGGTGGGGCGCTACGTGCTCGACGTGCACGGCGAGGGTCAGGATTGCTACGCACCATCCGACGCGCTGTGCATTTCGTTACAGATAATAAATCATATCCAGGATTGCGCCAACGATCTCGCCGAGCTGAATCGTTGCTATTTACCCCAGGCTTTGCTGGATCATTTCGGCGCCTCGATAGAGGATCTGCGCTTGCCGGCCGAGACACCGGCGCTGCGCCGGGCGTTTGTCACGTTACTGGGTCGGGTCGATCGCCTGAACCATGCGGCGGCGGCACTGCCGAAAGTCGTCCGCGACCGCCGCCTGCGCATGGAGACCGGCGTCATCCATGGTCTGGCAAAACGTTTGACCGGACGGCTCGGCCGTAACGATCCATTGGCAAATCGCGTCAAGCTGCGGCCCGCCGATGCGGTTTTCAGCCTGCTGTCCGCCGTGCCCTATCTGGTATGACTGCATCTGGCATGACTGCACGGCCCGGAACGACCGGCCGAGCCACGCCGCTCGGTGTGGCGCAGCAAGATCTGGACGCAGTAGAAACAATCGTGCGCGCCGCAGGCACCTCGTTCTACCACGGCATGCGGATGCTGCCGCCGGATCGCCGCCATGCCATGTATGCGATCTACGCATTCTGCCGGATCGTCGACGACATTGCCGACGAGGCGGGATCGGTGGAAGAGAAACGTCGCGGGCTTGCCGCCTGGCGCGACAAAATCGCCGCGTTGTACGAAGGCCGCGCCCAGGAGCCGGTGACCCGCGTACTGGCAGCGGCGGTGCCACGGTTCCAGTTGCGGGCTAACGATTTTATCGCCGTGATCGATGGGATGCAGACCGATGCTGAAACCGTCGTGGTGGCCCCGGACATGGCGACACTGGATCTCTATTGCGATCGCGTGGCGTCAGCGGTCGGTCGCCTCTCGGTTCGCGCGTTCGGCGATGCAACCCCGGCGGCCGATCGCGTCGCCCATGCACTCGGCCGAGCGTTGCAGATGACCAATATTTTGCGCGACATCCAGGAGGATGCGGAGCGGGGCCGGATCTACCTGCCGCGCGAGTACCTTCTCGATGCCAACGTGCCGATCTCTGATCCGGAGACAATCCTGACCGCCCCCGGACTGCCGGCAGCCTGCGACCGGTTGGCGCGGTTGGCGCATGGCTATTTTCGCGAGGCCAGCGAGGCGATGCAGCAGTGCGACCGGGTGGCGATGAAACCGGCGCGGCTGATGGGGGCGACCTACGACGCAATACTCTCGCTGCTGGAACGGCGAGGCTGGAAACGGCTGCATCGGAGGGTCGGTCTGCCGAAATGGAAAAAACTGTGGCTGGCGTGCCGCTACGGATTGTTTTAGCGGCGGCGACGACAGTTTTTTGCCGTAATTTGCTTGCCTTCGTATCCTATGCCGATGCAAAATAATATCAGTCGATTAGGGTGAAAACCTCAGCCCGACTGCCAACCGATTCGCGCCCTTCACACTCATCCGGAGCCACGCTCGTGATTACCTCGTTCAAGCGCCTGATCGTCGCGCTGGCATTTGTTGTGCCGGCGGCTGCCCTGGTAACGTCCCCGGTCATGGCCGCCAGCCACACCAGGGCGAAGCACCATGCGTCGGTCCACAAGGCCAGCGCCCACAAGACCCACCACGCCAAGAGGACGACCACATCAACCGCCAGCTGATGACTTGCTTTTCCTGCCTCTCCCGCTCGCGGGAGAGGTGACCCTTTACGTTGCGTTCGCCTCCAAGAGCGATCGCAGCCCCGCCAGAATACGGGCCGGAGGCGGTGGGCATCCCCCGATCGTCAGATCCACCGGGATGGCAAGTCCGGTGCCCCCCAGAACAGCGTAGCTTCCCTTGAAGACACCGCCGTCCACCGCGCAGTCGCCAACGGCGACCACCCATTTCGGGTCCGGAGTCGCATCCCATGCTTGTTCTAGCGCCATCTTCAGGTTGCGGGTCAGCGGGCCGGTGACCAGCAATACGTCGGCGTGACGCGGGCTGGCGACGAAACGCAATCCGAAACGTTCCAGATCATAAAGAACGTTGCTCAGCGCCCGCATCTCCAGTTCGCAGCCGTTGCAGCTTCCAGTGTTGACGTGACGTATCGCCAGGCTGCGGCCGAGTCGGGTTTGCGCCGCCGCCTCCAGCCGGGCGCGCAAGGATTCGGTGGTCTCGGGGTCTGCTGCACCGACCGGCTCGGATCGGGGTGTTGCTGTCATCACAAGTCCATTCCGGATGCGGGCAGTGCCAGTGAGGCACGGATCAGCGCGGCATCAGCGGCCTGGGCATTCGGCAGCACCCGTTCGGCGAGCGGCCACAACGCCCAGCCGGGGTCGCGCGGGAACACAGCGGCGATCTGCCCATGGTCGAGTCGCAGCCAGTGCCAGACATCGCCGCGGATCGACTCGGCGCAGGCGATTCCCTCCCCGCTGACCTGCGGCAGAACAACGCTGACCGGTCCGTCCGGCAACGCGTCGAACGCCGCGGCCACCAGGCGCAGGCTTTCGCCGATCTCGAAAATCCGCAGATGTTGTCTGGCCAACGCGTCGCCCTCGGAGCGGATCGCCAGACGCGGGCTCAATGCCCCATAGCCGGCCGAGAACACCATCCGCCCATCGAACGCGCGCCCCGACGCTCGGCCGACAGTACCGCCGACCCCCAACGCGGCCGTCAGTGCTGCGGGCGCCCGGCCCAAACCGGACAGAATCGAGGACAGCGCGGGGCGTTCGTGCAACCGGCGAATGCTCTCCAACCCAGAGGCGACGGCACCCAACGCCCGCAGGACCGCCTCAGCGCCGCCCTCGGCGATGTCAACGGCAACGCCGCCGGGCACCACGCAATCCATCATCAGCCGGTGGCCGAATGCCGCATCCGACGTCCGCAACAGGTTTTCCCGCAGCATGCCGCACCGCGTCCACACCAGCTGCGCCTCCGCCAGGCGGGCAACCTCGGCAAGGTTGTCGAGATGGCCGGCGACTCGCTCGATCTCCATCATCACGATCCGCAACGCGGCGGCTCGCGGCGGTGCCGTGACGTCGCTCGCCGACTCGGTGGCCTGAGCGAACGCAACCGAGTGGGCCACGGTGGCATCGGCGGACAGCCGGGCAGCGAAGCGGGCGGCGGTGCGCGGAGATTTGCCGCGCATCAGGGTCAGCGTGCCCTTATGGGTAAAACCCAGCAGCGCCTCGGCGTGCTCGATGACAGCGCCGTTAAGAGTGAGCCGAAGATGCGCCGCTTCATCGACCAAGCCCCAAAGCGGTCCGAGCGGAAGCAGCATGGCACTCTGCTGATCGGCAGCGGAAAGTATTGGCGGTTCGGCCGTGCCGTCCTGTTCCGGCCGGATCGCCATCGGGCGGCTCTGCGGCCAGTGGCCATGATCGAGCCAGGGCCGCGCATCGGTGCCCCCCTCGGCCACATGCCCCCACAAATCGTGGATCATCCGCTCATACAGCACAGTGCCGGGCAGCGCCTGGGACAAGGCCGGGTAGCGCCCGGCTGCAACCGGGGTCGAGACCGGCACGATGGTCAGCGCTTTGGGGTTCTGAAACAATGCATGAGCCTGCATGGTGTCGGCCCAATGCGCGAGCAGCGTCCAGGATTCGGCGATCGATGCGTGGGCCAGGGCGCTCCAGCCGGCGTGCGACAGGATGCTGCGCGACCACGGCCGGCACAGCTCGACGTCCCCGTCCCGGACGATGTCGCTCGCGCTGCGGGAATTCGGCCGGGCCGCGTCAAGGGTCATGTGCGGCCGGCCGTCAGGATGCGCCACCAGTGCACCAGCCCGTCCGGAGCGAAGTAGCCGGCGAGGACGGCAAGCAGCAACGGCAGCCAGGCGATCGATGGCACCGTCGGCCGCGTCGGCAGGTCGGGGAACCGTCGCGGCATGCTGGCCAGGACGATCGGAACCAGCGCGGCGCCCACCGCAAGCAGCAGCCATGGTTCGTGGGCGCTGATCGTCAGGACGACCAGAACAAGGCCCGGAAATACCCCAAGCGGCGGGATGCCGCCCAAACCGGCAATGGCCAGCGACGCAGCCGGTCGGTCATTGAACCTCGCGGCGGACCGGGACAGGATCAGCAGGATCAGCAGAACCAGTGCGGCGAACCGTCCCTCGCCCTGGCCGACGCAGATGGTCAGCGCGGCGATGCTGGCCTGGCTGAGCTGCAGCAGTGTAATTCGGTGCAGCCGGACGGGGCTCACCAGACGAGCGGCACAGGCCAGCAGAGCGACCACGGCGATGCCGGCGGCAATCGCTTCGACATCGGGCGGCCAGGGGGACCGGTTCGCCAGGCGCAGAACCAGGATCACTACAACCACAGCGAGATCCGGAACCACCGCGGCGATCATGGCGAAACCGATGAACAGGCTGAACGCACCCAGGACGGATGGTGCGGGACCGGATGGTGGGAGAATCGACGGTGCGGCTTGCAACAGCATCCCGAACAGAACCAGGCCGGCGGCGACGAACGCCAGAACCGCGTCGCGCCAACGCCGCGACAGCGTCGGCAGCAACGCAGCCGCCATCGCGGCAAGCACCGCCAGCCATGCAACCATCAGATTTGGTGCACACACCGCCAGGATGACGAACCCGGTCTGCGCCAGCGCGGTCGCTCGGCGGACCGGGCTGCGGGCCTCCCGGTTTCGCCTGACGCAGGCACACAGCACGCCATCCAGGCCAAGCAGTGGGGCGAACACCGAGGCGAGCGAGTCGAGCGGCACAATCAGCGTCGCGACGAACAGGCTGACTGCGAGCAGCAGATCGATCCATCCAAGCCAGCGTCCGGCGAGCGGCAGGCTGACCATCCAGGACTTCGCTCGCGCCACCGGCTCATGCTGCGGTGAGGAGGCGATGGCCGGCACCAGCAGGCCGGCGGCGAGTGGAAGCAGCAGCACCAGGCATGCGGCCGGCAGCAGCAATGACGCCGGCAGGGGCTCCGGCGCGGCAAACAGGCAGCCGGCCAGCGCAGTTCCGTTCTGCAATGCAACCAGTGCCATGACCTGCATCAGCGGGTGCGAACGCGTCGCTGCCAACAGAACCGACAACAGGACGATCGCCAGCGGCAAGGCGAGGCTGCCTTGCGACTGGCACAGGATCGCCAGGACGGCCGCGGCGCTGATGGCGAGTTTGGCACCTCCGACCGGGGCGGCGCGGGAGTCCAGCATGGGCGTTTTGTGCCGCACCAGCCAGATGCCCGCGCCAAGCATCAACGGCGGCAGCGCCAGCAGTGGGCGGTGCAGCACCACGGCCGTCATCGCGACCGCGGCGGACTGCACGGCCAGCAGCATCGCCGCGGCGGTGAGCTCGCCGGCGCGGAGCAGGGCGAAGCTCATCACCAGCGCGAGCCCCGCGCTTCCTTGCGCCAGCGCGGTCATGCCGTCCCCGTGCTGGCCAGGACCATGATGGTGGCGAGCAGCGCAAGCAGCGCCGCGATGCCGATCAGGTCGGGCAGGCTGCGGCGCGGAACGCGGCCCAGCAATGTCTGGATCGCCGACAGGCCCAGGATGAACGCCGCCAGTTTTACTGCCCAGGAAACCAGGCCGATCAGCCAGGCCAGCGGCAAGCTATCGGTGGCGGCCATTCCGACCGGCAGGAACAGGCCGCCGATCAGGTCGATCCAGACCAGGCGCCGCAGCCAGAATGTCATCCGCGATATCACCATGTCGGGGCCGCTGGCCATCTGCTCGAGGCCGCCGTCGATGCCGCTTGCCTCGGCGAAAACCAAGGCCAGCATGGCAGTCAGGGCGATCGCCGAGGCCGCAGCCGGCAACAGCAACCCCTCCCGTTGCTGGCCAATGATCAGATCGAGGTTAAGGTTGCCGCCGATCAGCGCGAGGCTAACCACGGACAGCATCAGCGCGGGTTCCGCCAGGACGGCGCGTGCGCTGGCGTCCTGTGCGGCCAGCGCGGGCAGAGGAGCGCCGGCATCCAGTGCCGCGAGGCCGCTCGCCATGCGCGCCAATGTCAGCAGCGACACGATGACCAGAACGTCGGCCAACGGCGCGAGCGCCATTCCCAGTGTGAACGACGGCACCAGCGCCGCCGCTGACAGGGTCGCTCCGAGCCCAAGCGCCGGCGCGAGACGGGAGACGACGGAAACGCTTTCGACCGCGATCGGGGTCTTGCGCGACCAGCGAACCAGATCGCGCCATGGCAGCAGCACCGGCGGGCCGGTGCGTCCGCTCAGCCGGGCATCGAGCCAGTCGAGCGCACCGGCGACAGTCGGTGCGGCGGCCAGCATCAGGACGATGTGCATGATCTGGGCGAGCAGTGACAGGACGATGGTCATCCGATCACCGCCAGAACCAGCAGCAGCACGCTGAAACCGGCAAGCACAATCCACAGCCCCGCGAAGCTGGAAAGCGGCCGCGGCGTTGCCCATCCCATCAGCCACGGCAGGCGGGGCCGAGGCAGCGTGGGTAGCGCCGGCACGAAGCCCTCGCCGACGGACTGCGCGGCGGGGTCGCCGAACGGAAGCCCGAACGGCGGCTCCATCCCATCCGCCCAAAGACCGGCGGTTTTGGCTTGCTTGCGTGACCAGCGCGGCGCCTGCAGCACGACTGCGGTTGCCAGCACGAGCAGCGCGAACACCGGAAGTGCCAGGTAGCTCGGCGACGAGATCGAGGGTAGCAGCAGCGACAGCCCGACCCGGGCACCCGGCGGGGTGCCGCTCAGCGCCCGGATCGCCGGTTCGGCGAGCATCCAGATGACCGGCCCCGGCAGCACGCCGGCAACCAGGGATAGACCGGCCAGAATCAGCAGGATGCTGCGGGCGGCTGAACTGCCTTCGCGCGCACCGGCGCCCTGCGGCGTGCGTGGCCGGCCGAGCACCGCCGTGCCCAACAGGCGGAGGCAGGCGGCGGTGGCGAGCGCGGCGGACAGGGCGATGGCCGCACCGATCAGCGCCAGCGGAAGCTGGAACAGCAGGCCGCCAGTGCGCGGCGCGGACAGGATC
>Ga0073928_10010474_pt1 | contig 11034 bp, 13 predicted proteins | sample PaiPotPPA55metaG_FD_76969 | JGI IMG/M metagenome (GOLD analysis project Ga0073928, IMG submission 76969) | Iron sulfur acid spring bacterial and archeal communities from Banff, Canada, to study Microbial Dark Matter (Phase II) - Paint Pots PPA... ...
AGATGTCCGAGAGCGAGGACCCGACCAGGTCGGCCGCGGCCGGACCAGGCGACGATCCAAGCGGAAGTGGCGGCCCGCCGGGCGACGACCCGAGCTCGGGCGGTGGAGTCGGAGCTGAGGACCCGAGCGAGGGAGGCGAGGTCGGCGAAGACCCCTTCGACGACCCGTCGCAGGGCTCGGAGTCCGGCTCGGACTCCGACGAGGACCCGATGTAGGTCCAGTTTCACGATGTAGGACCAGTTTCACGGCTTCTCAACATCCGGCTGCGGAGCCGGGCATAAGGTGGACAAACCGAGTCCCGGGCTCGGAGCCCGGCCGGCCTTGTGGGGGCGGCTGGCCGGGCTTATCCTCGCCGGTTAGGGGAGCGGGTCTTCACGACAGTTTCACAACCGCCCTCAGCGCGGGAATAGGCTCCCACCACCCAATCGAGAGGAGACCAGGTGCCAAGTCCGATCACGCACTTCGAGGTCGTCGGCAGTGACGCAGCCGCGCTTCAGCGCTTCTATGGCGAGGCGTTCGGCTGGCAGATGCAGGACGTCATGAACGGCGCCTACTACATGGCATTCCCCGGTACCGGCATCAACGGTGGCGTCGGAGCCGCGCAGAACGGCGACGGCGGCCACGTGACGTTCTACGTCGAGGTCGAGGATCTGGACGCCACGCTCGAGAAGATCGCGAGCCTCGGCGGCAGGACGGTGCAGGAGCCGATGGACATCCCCGACGGCCCGACAATCGCCATGTTCGCCGACCCCGAGGGACACCTGATCGGCCTGGTCAAGGCGGCGTAACGCCCTTCTCCCAGACGGAGATGTGCTTGACGCTGTCGCTGGTGAACGGCTCGCCCAGCCAGCTGCTCCACCGCTCGACGAGCGTCATGCCGGCAAGCCGGGCCATGAGATCGAGCTCCGACGGCCAGACGTATCGGAACGGGATCGAACTGGGCTCGAGCCCGCCGTCGACCACGCTGTAGTGGTGCGAGATCAGTCCCTGGTTGGCTAGGTCGGGCACCGGTGGTCGTCAATCGGATCCCACGCGGTGACCGCTCACTCGAACACACGCAATTTGGGCGATTCCTGAGCGCCGATCTTGTACGGTCGAGCGGTCGCTGCGAGCATGGCGCGCACGGCATCCCGACCAAGAGGGCGCTGGGGCATGCGGGGCAGCACACCATTTGAGATCACCGAGACGGTTGACGGCGAGGGCGTGGTTCGGCTCGTCGTCGCTGGCGAACTCGACCTCGCGACCAGGGGCGAGCTCGAGCGGCGGTTGCTCGAGCTGAGCTCCGCTCCCACCCCCGTGCGTCTCGACCTGTCGAGGCTCGAGTTCATCGATGCCAGCGGGATCCGCGTCCTCGTCAGCGCGACAGCCGGAACGACGCGGCTGGTCGACGCCAACCTGGCCCCCCAGGTCTCGCGCATGCTTGCCGCCTGCGGCCTGCCCCTCGCTTAAAAGGGACGTGGCCCCGGGGGCTAGGGGCCACGTCGCGGTGTCCAATTGGGGAGGTTCTCTCGGTACCGGGGGGCGTCCTGCAACCGGGCTCCCCATTTGGGCATCGCACAACACGCCGCAGACGTTGAGAGTTGAAGGCTGGTGCTGGACGCACGTTCGACGGTCTCGCGTCGCGGTGCGTCAGACTCCCTCTATGCGCCTCACGGCCCGCGGTGACTATGCGGTGAGGGCCGCGGTCGAGCTCGCGGCCGCGAACGGCGCGCCGCGCAAGGCCTCAGAGCTCGCGGCGGCCCAGGACATCCCCCCGCGCTTTCTGGAGAACATCTTGCTGGCGCTGCGCCGGGCCGGTCTGGTCCAGAGCCGGCGCGGCACCGCGGGCGGGTTTCGGCTCTCCCGGCCGGCGGAGGAGATCACGATCGCGAACGTCGTGCGCGCAGTCGAGGGCCCCATCGCCAACGTGCAGGGCGTCTCTCCCGACCAGGTCGCCTACTCGGGATCAGCGGCTGCGCTGCGAGACGTATGGGTCGCGGCGCGGGCGAGCCTCCGGGCGGTCCTCGAGCAGGTGACGCTCGCCGATGTCGTCAACGGCACCCTTCCCGAGGAGGTCAGGCGGCTGGTTGCCGATCCCGAGGCCTGGAGGGCGCACGCCCCGCAGTCGTAGACAGCAGGGGCACCGACTCGCGCGACTCCAAAACCCGCCGCTCCCGGTCTTTATTACCATTTTGGTCGGGAAACTTGGTACAGTCCGTTCCTACGACCGCTTCGACGGGGCGCAAAGCTCGACGCGGCAAGGAGACAGACAGTGCACATCGACCCTTGGATCGTGGTTTTCGGATTTGGCGTGGGGATCCTCGTCGGCGTGACCGGCGTCGGTGGCGGCTCGCTGATGACCCCGATGCTGATCCTCATCTTCGGAGTCACGCCGGTGACCGCGATCGGCACCGACCTTGCCTACGGCGCGGTCACGAAGACGCTCGGTGGATGGCGCCACTGGCGCCACCGCACGGTCGACCTCGGGCTCACCTTCTGGATGGCGATCGGTGCGGTCCCTTCGGCGGTCGGCGGAGTCGTGGCGCTCAAGGCACTGCAACACAGCGAGAAGGCGAGCTTTACCGACAACATCCTGATCGTGCTCGGCGCCGTTCTGCTGCTCTGTGGGGCCGCGATGCTCGGACGGCTGCTGCTCCATCCGGGAGGCAAAAACGAACACGAGCGCGCGGTCCTCACGCCGGCGAAGCGCATGATCGCGATCGTGCTTGGCGTGACATTCGGGTTTGTGATCGGCGTGACCTCGGTTGGCAGCGGCTCGTTGATCACGGTCGCGTTGATTCTCGTGTTCGGGCTGGGGCCGCGACAGGTGGTCGGCACTAGCGTGTTCTACGCCGCGATCCTCCTGTGGGCGGGCGCACTGGCACATCTCGTCGCGGGTGACATCGATTTTGGGCTCGTCGGCACGATCCTGATCGGATCGCTGCCGGGCGTATGGATCGGCAGCGCGATATCGCCGCGGGTGCCGGTCAGCGCTCTGCGCGTCGCTCTCGGCCTGTTGCTTGTCGGGGCGGGCCTGGCGCTCGTGCAGAAGGCCGGCGCGAACATTCCGATCGCAGTGATCGCAGCATTCCCGCTTGTGGTTGGCGGATTCATCACCGCCGCCTGGCTACGTGGACGCGCCCGCACGAAATCGGCGGCGGCGACCCCGGCCCGGGTCGAACCGGCCGCCCTCATCCACTAGCCGGCTACCGCGCGCGGTCCGACTCCGAGACGTCGCGCTCGCCGACGGCGAGTCGCTGGGTGCCGTGGGCGGGCACGCGCTCTCGCGCGATCTCGGCGCGTAGGGCGGCCTTCGCCTCGGCCGCGCGCTCGTCGGCTTCGCCGAGCTCGTGCTCGAGTTCGCGCGCCTGGGACTTGAGCTGCTCGACGCGAGTCAGATCGTCGCGATACACCGCCTCACCCAACGGCGTCAAGCGACGCCTCAGCTGCACGCGCAGAAGCTGCCGGCGGTGCCACAGTCGCGCCAGCTCTACGCCGGTGTGGGTGGAGCTCCTGATCATCACGCTGCTCAGCCTCACCATCCCATCGGTCCGGCGGGCGGCGACGCGCGCGACGCGAGCGCCACGGCTCTCGGGCTCCCGCTTGGCGGCCACCCGGAACAGGCAGACCTCGGTGGCGGACGCGGCCAGCAGCACGATCCCCGCCGGCCACGACCCGGCGATGAGCATCACCACCGCGCAGACGAACGTGATGCCGGCAAGCCCGACGAGCAGAGTCGCAGGGCCGAGCCCGAGGGGCCGCCGCTGGGCCCAATGGACGGTCGTGGGGAATCGCACTTCCCGCTCGGGAAGCATGTGCGCGGTCTCTCCGTCATTCGCCGGCAGCTCGTCGGAGCCCGCCCGCGTGCGGCGTTGATCGCCGTCGGAGCCCGCCCGCGCGCGGCGTTGGTCGCCAACCATCCCTTCCTTATGCCCTTTAGCGCCGGTCTTGACGCGCCCGACGCGGGTTTGATCAGATATCGAGAGTGGAAGTTGGGTCACGCGAGCGTCTCGAGCCTGAGCTTTCCGAAGACGTTCTCCGCAGGTATCGGGTGATTCGGGAGGCCGCAGCGCGCGACGGTCTCGACGCGGTACTGGTGTGCGCGACCGAATACACGGGCTTCGAAGGGGCGATGTTCTACCTCTCCGGGTTCCGGATCCTGCACCGGTACGCCTACGTGCTGCTACCCCTCGACGAACCGCCGACGAACATCTTTCCCGGCGAGGGTCGGTGGGTCGGCGATCACGCCGAGGGGTGGGTCGAGGACCGCGTATTCGCCGAGACGCCGGGCAAGTGGATCTCGCAGCGGATCCGCGAGCGCGGATGGAACCGCGTCGGCGTCTACGGCATGGATCTGGTGATGACGGTTCGTGACTACGTCGAGCTTCCCCATGACCGAGTGCTCCGGTGGGATGAGGGCTTCGACCTCGCGCGAGCCGTCAAGTCCGACGCGGAGCTCGAGTCTGTCCGCGAGTCGATGCGGATCAACGAAGCCGGCGTGTTCGCGGTGATGGACGCGTGGGGGCCGGGCGTCACGGAGGCGCAGCTGATGGCCGCGGCCGAGGAAGCCTTCGTGCGCCGGGGAACGCGGCGGCTGACGATGGACATGGTCCTCACCGGAGCCGATGGGGCGGCGCTCCCGGAGATGCGCCTGCCGGACGAGACACGCCGCGTCGCCGAGGACGACATGCTGATCTACGGCCTCGAGGTCGCTGGCCCAGGCGGGCACTGGGTCGAGTTCTCGAGGCCGATGTGCGCGGGTGAGCCGTCGGATGAGTCCAAGCGGATGATGGACGCCTACCGCGAGTACCACGAGATCTGCCGCCGCGAGATGCACGCCGGCGCGACGGCGCGTGCGGTCCACCGCGCAGTGTCGAAGCCGTTCACCGACCGCGGGTGGAAGCTCGGGCACGTGACGGGCCATTCGATCGGGATGACGATGATCGAGCATCCGCGGATCGGCGAGCCATTTGACGTCGAGCTCCGCGAGGACATGGTGTGCTCGATGCATCCCCACGTGATCAGCACCGACGAGCGGACCTGCCTGTACTTCCAGGACACCTGGCACGTGCAGGCCGACGGAGCGGTTCCGCTGAGCGACGTGCCGGTTGACTTCTTCGATCCGCGCACTCGCTCGCCGCGCTCGACGTGAAGCTCGAATTGCCCCGGATCGCCCTTGGCTGCGGCAATTTCGGCGGCGTCGGCTCGGCGCCGGCGTTCTTCGGCGAGGGGCTGGACGAGCAGCAGGCCCTCGACCTGATGGACGCCGCCTGGGAGGTCGGGATCACGCATTTCGACACGGCCGACGCGTACGGCGGCGGTCGCAGCGAGGCGGCGATCGGGGCCTGGATCGCGTCGCGCGGGGTTCGCCCGACGATCACGACGAAGACGTATAACCCGATGGACACCGGCGCCGACTACGGGCTCTCGCCGGGGCGCATCGAGCGCCAGCTGCGATCGAGTCTCGAGCGGCTGGGGGTCGACTATGTGGAGCTGTATCTCGCACACGATTTCGATCCCGACGTCCCTCTTGCCGATTCCTTCGCCGCCTTCGAGGAGCTGCAGGGAGCCGAACGGATCGGCGCCTACGGCGTCAGCAACTTCGACGCCGCCGGTGTTCGCGCGGCGCTCGCGGCGGGCCGCCCACGCGCTGTGCAGAACGCCCGCAGCCTGCTCCACCGCGACGACGACGCCGAGCTCCTCGCGCTGTGCGCCGAGCGTGGGGTCTCCTATCTCGCGTTCGGGCCGCTGGCGGGAGGTTGGCTGACGGGCAAGTACCGGCGCGGCGAGCCGTTCCCGGCTGGGTCGAGGATGACGCAGCGACCTGAGCCCTACGCGGAATTCGTGTCGGAGGGCACGTTCGACGTCCTCGACCGGCTGGCTGCGTTCGCCGCCGCACGGGGGACGTCCCTGGCCGCGCTGGCGCTGGCATGGCTGCTGGCCGACGAGCGGGTCACGCAGGTCGTGATCGGTCCGGGCCGGCCCGAGCACCTCGAGCCGGTGCGCGAGGCGCTTGCCCATCCGCTGAGCGCGAATGAACGGGTCGGACTCGAGGAGCTGATCGCGTAGCGATGCTCGTCCTCTCTCACGATGAGGTGATCGCCGCGCTGCCGCCCGAGGAGTGCGCCACGGTGATGGCGGAAGCGCTCGCCGCCAGGGCTCGCGGCGAGACGTACATGCCGCTGCGCTCGGTGACGAACCCCCCGGACGCGCCCGGGATCCTCGGGCTGATGCCCGCCTGGCGCGGCGAGGCGTCTGGATGGCCGAGCGCCTTCTCGCTCAAGGCGATCTGCGTGATCCCCACCAATCCGGCGCGCGGACTGGACGCTCATCAGGGCGTGGTCGTGCTGTTTGCCGGCGACACAGGGATTCCGCTGGCGATCCTCGACGCGTCGGCGGTCACCGCGATCAGGACCGCGGCGGTCAGTGCGGTCGCGACCGACCTGCTGGCACGCGAGGACGCGCGCGTGCTGGCGATCCTCGGGGGCGGAGTGCAGGCGCGATCGCACCTCGACGCGCTGCTGCGGGTGCGTGAGTTCGAGGAGGTCCGCGTGTACGCGCCGACGCACGACCACGCGCGGGCCGTGCTCGACTCGATCGAGCGGACGCGCGCGGGCGGAACGCTCGTGGCCAGCGCGGCCGCCACCGCACGCCACGCGGTCGCGGGCGCGGACGTGGTCGTGACCGCGACCAACTCACGCGCACCGGTGCTCGAGCTCGAGTGGCTCGGCGCCGGCACCCATATCAACGCGGTCGGCGCCAGCACCCCTGCCTCACGGGAGCTGACGCCCGCGACCGTCGCCGCGTGCGCGGTGTTCGCGGACAGCCGCGAGTCGATCCGCAACGAGGCCGGCGACTACATCGAGGCAGTGGAGCTCGGGCTGATCGGCGAGGACCACGTTCGGGCCGAGCTCGGTGAGGCGCTCGCGGGGCTCGCGCCGGGACGCCGGGACGATCGGGAGCTGACGCTGTTTCGCTCGCTGGGGCTCGCGGTCGAGGACCTCGCGGCTGCTCAGTACGCGGTACGCGAGGCCGCGCGTCTCGGCCTCGGCACGGAGGTCCACCTGTGATCGACCTGGCCGCGATCGAAGCGGCGCGCGATCGGATCGCGGATCTGGCGGTGCGGACGCCGCTGGTGAGGCTCGAGGTCGACGCCGAAGCCGAGATCTACCTGAAGCTCGAGACGCTCCAGCCGATCGGCTCGTTCAAGATCCGCGGCGCCGCGAACGCCGTCCGCGCCGCGCCCGAGTCGACCCGCGCCGCCGGCCTCGTCACGGCGAGCGCCGGCAACATGGCGCAAGGGGTCGCCTACCTTGCGCGCGAGCTGGGCCTGCCGGCGACGATCGTCGTTCCGGAGCATGCGCCCCAGGCCAAGCTGCGCGCCGTGGAGCGGCTCGGAGGCGAGGTCGTCCGCGTCCCCTACGACGACTGGTGGCAGACGATCGTGACCGGCCGCGTGGAGGGGAGCGACGGGCTGTTCGTCCATCCGGTCCAGGACGAGCTGGTGATGGCCGGCAACGGCACGATCGGCCTCGAGATCCTCGAACAGCTGCCGGATCCCGACGCGGTCGTGATCCCGTTTGGCGGCGGCGGCCTCGCCGTCGGAATCGCCAGCGCGGTTCGCGCACTGCGTCCCGCGACCAAGGTGTTCACGGCCGAGCCCGCAACCGGCGCCGCGCTGGTCGCGGCGCTCGAAGCGGGGCAGCCGACCGACGTCGACTACAGGCCGTCGTTCGTCGACGGGTCCGGCAGCAAACGGGTGCTCGACGCGATGTGGGCGCACGTCTCGGGCCTCGTCGACGGCGCGTTCGCGGTCTCGATCGACGACGCGGCGCAGGCGGTTCGGCTTCTGGCGGAACGGGCGCACGTGATCGCCGAGGGTGCCGGTGCGCTCGCGCTTGCGGCGGCGCTGTCGGGACGCGCCGGAACCGGGAAGATCGTCTGCATCGTCTCCGGTGGCAACATCGACTTCAGCAGGCTGTGTGAGATCCTCGCCGCCCCTGACCGGGCGGCGTCTGGAGGAGGTCCAGGATGAGCAGCAGTTCAGAGCCGGTCGCAGGCCACGGCGACGCCGCCGCCGCGTGGGACGAGATGCACACGCCGGTTCTCCCCGGTGAGGGCGCGAGCGACTATGAGCGCTACCTGCGTACCGACGAGCTGCTGTCGCTGCAGAAGCCGCCGGAGGAGCGCACCCACCACGACGAGCTGCTGTTCCAGACAGTCCACCAGAGCTCGGAGCTGTGGCTGAAGCTTGCCACCAGCGAGGTCGACGAGGCGGCGGGCAAGCTCGAGCAGGACGAGCGCGCGGCCGCGATCAGGCTGCTTCGCCGGGCGGTCCTCTGCATCAAGTTGATCACCGACCAGATCGAGATGCTCAACCAGATGTCGCCGTGGGAGTACCAGGCGATCCGGGTCGTGCTCGGCCACGGCAGCGGCTTCGACTCGCCCGGCTTCCGCCGCGTTCCCAAGGTCACGCAGCGCGTCTGGGTCGCGTTCGAAGGGCAGCTCGAGCGGGCCGGGCTCGAGCTGACCGAGCTCTACCAGCGGGGGCGCGAGTTCGAGGAGCTCTACCAGCTGGCCGAGCTGCTCACCGAGTGGGACGAGCGGATCTGGGTATGGCGCTTCCGGCACTACTCGATCGTCGCCCGCGCGCTCGGCGAGCAAACCGTCGGGACCCAGGGCACCCCCGTGCAGGTGCTGGGCAAGCTGATAGCCCAGCGCCAGCTGCCGGCGCTGTGGGAGACCCGCAGCCGGCTCGTTGAGCTGTTCGACGCCGAGCGCGACGGACACGCCGGGTAGCCCGCCGCGCACGCGAAACTCGCCTCGTACCTTGGCGGTGATCGACCTCACGCAGCACCTCGAGAACGGGATGCCGCGCTACCCCGGCGACCTCGAGCCCTCGTTCGAGGACACCGCGCGTGTCGAGGTCGACGGGTTCGCGATGTCCGAGTACCGCCTGTCCAACCACCTCGGCACCCACGTCGACGCGCCCTCGCATCAGATCGCGGGAGGCGACACGCTCGACGACATCGGACTCGAACGGCTCGTCACCGACGCGCTCACGCTCGACTTCCGCGAGCACGCCCGGGGCGCGCTGACGCTCGTCGACCTCGAGCCGCACCTCGAGAAGCTCGAGCCGGGCGACCTGCTGTTCATCTGCTCGGGAAACGATCGCAACTGGGGCAGCGACGCGTACTGGAGCGGGTGGTGCTACCCGGACGCGCAGGCGAGCCGCGCGATCATCGACCGCGGCGTGAGCGGCGTCGGCTTCGACGGGCCCTCCGCCGACCCGGTGGAAACCGAGGCCTTCGAGCTGCACCGGGTGTGGCTGGGCGCCGGACGGCTGATCGTCGAGAACCTCTGCAACCTCGATCGTCTGCCCGAGCGGAGCCGCGTGGTCGTGGCGCCGATGAAGGTCCGGGCGGCGAACGGCGCTCCGGCGAGGGTGATCGCGCTGACGGCGCCCTAACCTGGGCCGCCTAGGCCGCCGAGCCCAGCGCCGCGATCAGCCGGTCGACCTCCTCGACCGTGTTGTAGTGGATCAAGCCGATTCGCACGGCCTGCTTGTCGTAGCCGAGCCGCTTGTAGAGGTCGAGCGAGTACCACGAGTCGTGGGCCCACACGCCGATCTCGAGATCCGCGAGGTGCTGCGCGACGGCGGCCGCAGGAACGCCGTTGACGTTGACCAGGAACGTCGGCACGCGGCCTTCGGTCCCAGGCCGGCCGTAGACCGAGACCGAGTCCGGCAGCGATCCGAGGAAGTGCGCGGCCAGCCGGCGCTCGTACGGGACGATCGCGTCAAAACCGCCGATCGAGTCAAGGTATTCGAACGTCGCGTTCAGGCCGCCAAGCAGCTCGTAAGGCGGCGTTCCCGTCTCGAACCGACGCCCAAGGGGGGTCATCGGCGCGGGGCGCGCCTTGTACGGCCGCCACGCCTCGAGCACCTCCGCACGGCCGTAGGCGATGCCCATGTGCGGACCGCAGAACTTGTACGGCGAGCACAGCAGGATGTCCGCCCCAACGCTCCGCACGTCGATCGGCAGGTGCGCCGCGTAGTGGACCGCGTCGATCCACGCCAACGCCCCGACTTCGTGCGCGAGGTCGCAAACGCGCTTGGCGTCGACCAACGTGCCGACCGCGTTGGAGGCCCAGGCGAACGCGACGACGCGCGTGCGCGGGCTCAGCTTGCGCTCGAGATCCTCGTAGTCGAGCGTCGTGTCGTCGCAAAGCTCGATGTGCTTGACGACGAGCTGCTTGTCGTATGCGAGCTCGAGCCACGGAGCGACGCCGCCGTCATGGTCGAGCGAGGAGACCAGGATCTCGTCGCCGGCGGAAAGCTCGCGGGCCGCGGTCCGCGAGAGCGTGAAGTTCAGCGAGGTCATGTTCGCGCCGAACACGATCTCGTTCGGATCGCATCCGAGGAAGCGAGCCGCACCCGCCTCGGCGCCCTCGAGGATCGCCTGGACGCGCCGGCTCGTCTCGTACAGGGCGCCCATGTTCGCGCTCGCATCCCTGAGCGTTCGCGCGATCGCCTCACCGACCTCGTCGGGGACCTGCGAGCCGCCCGGCGCGTCGAAGAATGCGAAGCCCCGCTGGAGCGAGGAAAAGCGCGACCTGATCGCGTCGATCCGCTCCGTTTGCGCAAGTACGTCAGTCACACGCTCCCCTAACGCAAAAAAAAGGGATGCCCAGGCACCTGTTCGCTAGGGTAGCGATTTGATCAAACCCGGCGGCGCGCCCGAGGTCAGGCCCGGGACGCATCGACCGAGGAGCCGGGGCGCCTGGGTCCGAGATGCCGGGCCGCCTGAGGTGTGGGAAGTTTCTTGAGCATGAACCCTCCGAACAACGCCGACGCGCGGTGAGCTTTCGCGTAACCCGCCGTTCTCACGCCAGCTGGCAGGGGACCGTGCCGGAAGGCGGCGGTCGGCTGGAGCTCGGCAGCGGCGCGTTCGAGGGCCCGTTCTCGCTCCGCGCGCGCATGGAGGACGTCGAGCGGGCTACCAATCCCGAGGAGCTGATCGCCGCCGCCGAGGCCGGCTGCTTCACGATGTCGCT
>Ga0073928_10010475_pt1 | contig 11032 bp, 17 predicted proteins | sample PaiPotPPA55metaG_FD_76969 | JGI IMG/M metagenome (GOLD analysis project Ga0073928, IMG submission 76969) | Iron sulfur acid spring bacterial and archeal communities from Banff, Canada, to study Microbial Dark Matter (Phase II) - Paint Pots PPA... ...
GGCTTCGGAAATCTAGTTAATCTGGCAAGGAGCAATGGCTAATGGCTTATAGCGATAAGGTAGTCGAGCACTACAACAACCCCCGCAATGTGGGCAGCTTGCCGAAGGAAGACCCCAACGTGGGTACTGGTCTGGTAGGCGCGCCGGAGTGCGGCGACGTCATGAAGTTGCAGATGAAAATCAATCCGGACACGCAGGTCATTGAAGAAGCCAAGTTCAAGACCTTCGGCTGCGGTTCGGCAATCGCCAGCTCGTCCTTGGCCACCGAGTGGGTCAAGGGCAAGACCGTCGAAGAAGCGCTGAGCATCAAGAACACCGACATCGTGCGTGAGCTAGCGCTCCCGCCGGTGAAGATTCACTGCTCCGTGCTCGCGGAAGACGCCATCAAGGCGGCTATCGGCGACTGGAAAAAGAAGCACGGCATCGAAGTGGCGGCCGTAGCAAAAGTCGCGCACTAGGACGGGTGGCCTACCCTTTGCGGTTTGTGCAAAGGATTTACCTGCCGTGGCAGGTGGGGCGCTACCAGGAACTGTGTTTGCGATAGTATCTTGGTGAGCTGTAAGCTCGTTGGCCGCATCGTTGTAATCGCTGAAAGGGATTTGTTATGGCCACAGAACTAGCTACGCCCACAACCGCGAAAATCACTCTCACCGAGCGTGCTGCGCGTAAAATTCGCGCGCTCCTTGAGAAAGATGGAGTTTCCACGGAACTGGGCGGCTTGCGCGTGGGTGTGCAAGGTGGCGGGTGCTCTGGCTTGTCTTACGCCATGCGCCTTGATACCCAGGCACGCGATCGCGATAAAGTTTTTGAAGAGCACGGCGCGCGCTTGTTCGTCGATCCCAAAAGCTTTCTGTATCTGAACGGCACTACGCTCGAGTACGAAGAAACGCTGATGCGCCAGGGCTTTGTTTTTCAGAATCCCAACGCAGCGCGAAACTGCGGTTGCGGCAGCTCCTTTACCGCCTGAGCGTGCCGTTCATTTTCGGAAGACCATTCAAAGTGCTTGGTCGCTCCCATTCGCCCCTCACAAAAACGCAGAGGGTGCCCCACCCTCGGTTTTCAAGGGTGGAGATTTTTGACTCGCGCAGCTCATTTGGTCTGTCATCAACACCGATTCCAGATTTCCATCACCAATGAACGCACCCAAATCAGCCACCGTTTCCCCCACCACCTGCTGGAGCTGTAACGCTCCAACAAACGCCGCGGCATTCTGTCCCCAGTGCGGAAAAATTCAGTCCTTGCCCGCCAACGCCGATTACTTCACGTACTTTGGCCTGCCGCGAAAACTGTGGATGGGCATGGATGCCCTGGAACAAAAATTTCTGCAGCTAAGCTGGAAGCTCCATCCCGACAATTTTGTGAATACCGACGAACGAGAAGGAGAAATGTCGCTGCAACGCAGCTCCAGGTTGAACGACGCCTACCGTGTCCTTCGCGATCCGGTCGCGCGCATCGAATATCTGCTGGAACTCGAAGGCATGCGCAAGGAAGGCGAGCACAAGCAGCAAGCCCCGCCAGAATTACTCGAAGAAGTATTCGAACTGAACGAATCGCTCGACGAGTTGCGCGAAGCGAAATCCGCCGGCGCAAATCTCGATGCGCTAACCATCAAGCTGCGCGTAGCCGAAAAGAATTTCGGCGAAAAACTTCACGAAGTAGACGCCGAAATGAAAACCGCTGCTCAGCAGTGGGACGCTGCCCTCGACGCCAACGCCAACGAATCCGATCGCGAAGCGATTTTGCAGCGTCTGAATGAATTGTTGAACCGCCGCTCCTACATTCGCAACCTGGTCGCCGGCGTGGAAAAAGAATTACAGGGAGCAAGCTGTTAATGGGACGCATTGTCGGCATCGATCTGGGAACCACCAACAGCCTGGTTGCTTACGTTGACGCGCAAACGGGCCAGCCCAGGTGTATTCCCGGGCCCTACGGTTCAACACTCTGCCCTTCCGTCGTTAGCCTTGATCCCGACGGCAGCGTCATCGTTGGCGAAGCCGCGCGCCGCCGCCTGCTCACCCAGCCCGAACGCACCATCTATTCCGTTAAGCGCCTGATGGGTCGCGGCCCTGCCGATGTGCAAAGCGAATTGCAGCTTTTCCCGTTTCGGATCGACCCGGCCAGCAAAAACGTCATCCGTGTAATGCTGGGCGACAAAATGTTTACGCCGCCGGAAATTTCTGCCTTCATTTTGCGCGAATTGCGAAACTGGGCTGAGTCCGATCTTGGAGAAACCGTCGATCGCGCGGTCATCACCGTCCCCGCCTACTTCAACGATGCCCAGCGTCAAGCCACGAAAGACGCCGGCCGCATCGCCGGCCTCGAAGTCTTGCGCCTCGTAAATGAGCCCACCGCCGCGGCCCTTGCTTACGGCCTGCACGAAAAACAGCGTGGCCACGTAGCCGTCTACGATCTCGGCGGCGGCACCTTTGATATCTCCATCTTGAAACTTATCTCCACCAGCGAAGGCGATATCTACCAGGTCCTCGCCACCAACGGCGACACTCATCTCGGTGGCGACGACATAGACAATCTGCTCCAAGCCTTTGTGCACCAGCGAGTTTTGCAAAACGGGAATTTCGATTTTTCTTCAAATCCTGAATCTACACAGGAACTGCGGAGATCGCTTATCTCCGTGAAACACGAATTGTCCGAAAGGGATTCTGCCATTTTGAGGTTCCCTCTTCCTAACGGCGAAATTTTTACGCACGAATTCTCGCGTGCGGACTTCGAAGCTCTTATTCGCCCGATCGTGGATCGCACCATGGGCCCCGTAAAGCAAGCCCTCGCCGACGCGCACCTCGCACCCGGAGCCATCGAGGAAGTCGTCCTCGTAGGCGGCACCACTCGCACACCTTTAATCCGCCGCACCGTACAGGAATTCTTCGGCCGCAGGCCCCACACCGAACTAAATCCCGACGAAGTGGTCGCACTTGGCGCAGCCGTGCAAGCCAACATTCTCGAGCGTGGTGTCAGCAACATGCTTCTACTCGACGTCACTCCGCTCTCTCTCGGCATTGAAACCTACGGAGGCGCCGTCTCTAAAATTATTCCACGCAACTCCACCATCCCCGCCAGCGCGCAGGAGCAATACACCACCGGCGTCGACAATCAGACCGGCATCGACATTCAGGTCCTGCAGGGCGAACGCGAACTCGCCAAAGATTGCCGCTCCCTCGCACGCTTTACGCTGAAAGTCCCTCCGGCTCCAGCTGGCTTGCCGCGCATCGAAGTCGGCTTTCTGATCGACGCCAACGGCATTCTGCAAGTGGCCGCCAAAGATATGCGCACCGGCGAGCAGCACTCTATCGAAGTGCAGCCCAGCTACGGCATCAATGACACCGAAATCGAACGCATGCTTGAAGAATCCATCGAGTACGCCGAGCAGGATTTCGCCGAGCGCCAATTGATCGAAGCGCGCACCGAATCCGAAGCCATTCTGTCGGCAACAACCAAGGCGCTAGCCAATCCCCAATCCGCAGAAATTCCAGCCTCCGAGCGTTCTAACATCGAGGCCGCCATCGCCGCGTTGAAACAATCCACCGCCGGCACGGATTACAAACTCATCCGCAAGCGCATCGACGAATTAAATCACGCCACCGAACACTTGGCGGAGCTGCTAATGAACTCAGCGGTTTCGACGGCGCTGGCGGGCCGCAAGCTGGCCGAAGTTTGAGGTTGATTTGCGGGTGCCCCAGGTTCGCAGTTGAGGTATGAACCTGTGTCTTAAGGTTTTTCGCTTTACCGACAACAAGGTTCTCCCGACGGAGGTAAGAAAAAATGGGCGGCAGTAACCCCTACATCGACGAAGTCAAATACAAGCCCGCCACGCAGAAATATAAAGTCACATTCCTGCCCAGCGGCAAAACCATCGAAGTCGACCCCGAAAAAATCCCCTACGGACACAACGGCATCCCCGGCAGCATCCTGGACATTTCCGAAGGCTTTAAAATGGGCCTCGACCACGCCTGCGGTGGCGTCTGCGCCTGCTCCACCTGCCACGTCATGGTTAAACAAGGCCTCGAATCCTGCAACGAAGCCACCGACGCTGAACTCGACGAGCTCGACGAAGCCCCCGGCATCACCCCCAAATCCCGCCTGGGCTGTCAAACCGTCCCCGACGGCACGACCGACATAGTCGTAGAAATCCCCGAGTGGAACAAAAACTACGCCAAGGAAGCCGACCACTAAATTGAGGTTCGAAGTGTGAGGTCAGAGGTTCGAGGCGCGCACCGCGCGCGAGCCGTTCCCAGAAACAAAAATTTCGCTCCAAGGAAAATTAAACAATGCCGCCAAGCTTCGACTGGGACGACCTGGAAGAGATCGCCATAGCACTAACCGACAAATACCCCGACACCGATCCCCTCACCGTGCGCTTCACGGACATGCACAAATGGATCACCGAGCTCCCGCTCTTCACCGGCGACCCCGCCGCCTCCAACGAATCCAAACTCGAAGCCATCCAAATGGCCTGGCACGAAGAATACCAAGACCGGCAAAAGTAGTGACGCAGCCATCGGCCACATCTTTCATTTTCGTCCGTCGCCTTGTGCATTCCACGCTTTTTTTCTATTCTACCTAAACCGCGGGGCAACGCTCGCACTTGTCGTCTTTAATATGTCCGAGACGTTTGTTCGATACCGGCTCTGCGGAATCTTGGGCACAGCGTTAACCTAGGGGCTGCGCGCCAGATGGCTCGGATTTCTGGAGGAAATTGTACGCAGGTTTTTTCTTGCGGGCAAAACTTTCTCCACACTGATGATATTACATAGATACTCTCACCACGATTCGCTCGGCAAAGATCCAATCGCACCCGGGCTACCCGCCGCAAGTCGTTGCCATTTTGTTCTATTGTTTCGTGACGCCACCTTCGTAATGCACCTTGCGAATGGTGCCGTCCTTCGCGTCCTCTTCATAGTCAATCTGGTACTGCAGGATGCATTTCCCCTGTTTAGCAACCCAGGCCGTGCCGGTGATGTTGTAGTCCTTCAATCGACCTGTCATCAGGAGGGGCGACTTATCCATTTGTCCCTGATGCGTGGTGTCGACCGTGTACTTGTCGGTATCGAAACCGCTAATGCCTTCACTTCCCACTTTCGTCACCGTGGGTTTGCTAATGAATAGCCCCCAGGGGGTTCCGTTTTGCGGAACAATGGTCGTCCCCATCGCCCAATCGTGGGAGTCGGTCCGCACAAAGTGACTGGGCTGTGTGACCTCTGCAAAGCCATCGGCCACAGTTGTGCTGATCGCAGTCACGTGAATGGGACCGCTATCCACAGCCGGCGAACTGGAGGTTTTCTCGTCCGAGGCCGCGTGCCGCCGCTGGTGAAAAATTACATCGAACTTGTCTCCCGACAGGTCGGACTCAAAGTCTTTCGACGAGCCGTCGCTCTCGTTCTCTTTGTTAGAGAAATGAATGGGCTGAGGCAATGGAGGACCTTGCGGAAAAGTCCGAACTCTACTTCTCAGCCATCTGTCGGTTGTCCTACCTTGCGTCCGCTTTCGGGCCCTGTGTTATAACTACGCGACCCATGCCACTCAAAGTGTTGGTTGCCGATGACAATGAGGTGGTGCGCCGCTCAATTGTGAGGATTCTTAAAGAGAATCCGGATGTCGAGGTAGTTGGCGAGTCCATTAATTACGCGCAGATGCTGGAACTAACCGCCGTGCTAAAGTATTGCTGGACATTCTGATGCCGGACGAGGTCGCCTACTCGCAAGAGGAGATAAAACAGCATTTGCTTCACAACACCTCGTGCGTCTTGGCAATGTCCGTCTGGCACGATGACGATGCTAAACGACGTGCAGAAAGTATGGGCGCCAGGGCGCTGCTCGATAAAGGCAACCTTTACGAGGACCTGAACCGCTGGATTAAGTCGCTTTGCACACCGGAATGAATTGCGTGTCCGTTTTCCGGACTTTCCTTCTTAGCTATACGTCAATCCCACGTACTTCGCATAGAACGCCCTGTACGCATCCATGAAGGCTTTCTTTGTAGCTTGCTCGCGTATGGCTTCTTCCGTGGTTAGCCTATTGTGCGCCCGGCGATTGTCCGCAACTGTCTTCGCGTTGCGGTAAGCCATCATTTTATCGAATAGCGCACCGAAGTCCGCGTTCAGCGGGCGCGGTTCCCGACCCCGCACACGATTCGCGCCCCACGCATTCAGGACGTCTTGAACCGCTTGGTCGGCGTCGAGCTCCAATCGAGGCATCATTAAAAAACTTCTCCCGATGGTCACATATTAACTCTGTGCTTTTATTGGCTGTCGGTTTTACCTTTGGTTATGTATCTTTCCTGGTACCATCCTCTGTCTGTAGTTCGCTCAATGGGGCTACGGCACAGCCGCTGTGTCCGCTTTCCGGACTTACCGCAGTCGGAAAATAAATTACCTACCTTGAATCTTCGCAATATAGTCATCCGTCGCTACCCGCAGTTCGTCTATAAGTTTGTCACGCCTTGCTCTATCGGCTGCGGTACCTCTTTCAACATCGGCAACCAACGCGGCTTGTGCCTTGTCCACTCGGTCTTTGGCTGCCTGCACATCGGGCGGTAATGGCATGCCCCTCGTCCCTACTCGGCTATTCGCTCTGTCGGTCTTCCCTTACTCTCTATCCGGCTAATGGCTCTCGGTTCTCAGTTTCGAGCCTCGTAGAACGCCCGGTAAGCGTCCAGGAATACTTTCTTCGCTGCTCGTTCGTCGGCTGCCTCGTGCTCGGTTAGCTTATGGCGCGCACGGCTGTTGTCGGCAACATTCTTCGCGTCGCGGTAGGCCCGCATTTTCGCGAACAGTGCCGTGAAATCCGTGGATAGGCGTTGCGGCTCTGGGCGGCTCGTACGAAGGGCGCCCCACGCATTGAGTACATCTTGGACCGCCTGGTCGGCGTCTATCTCTCGCGGGGCCGCCATCAAAACTTCTCCTGCGCACCTCTATATCACAAGGGCGAGCGCAGCCTTCCCTCCGTCGCCCGGCCTACCGTCTGAGGGTTTGTCGGCAGTCTGCGGTATGGTCTCCGCCGCCCCTCCTGTTAGTGTCAGAGCATAGTGGCAATAGTTCCCATTTCGGAACGAGGCACGGCGCATTGGGTTCTCAGTTGTCCGGGTTGCTACTTTATATTCAACCACAGCGAGATTCCGCCAAGGTCTTCGACGACTCCGTTTGACCCGCTCTGGCCGCGCAAGCCTGACTTTCCAGATGGCGGTGCAGGCCTGACGTGTCCGTATTGCCACAAGACTTCAGTGTTTCAACGGTTCGAATTGATGTACCGGCCGCCTTGACCCGCTATTCGGTTTCCGAACAATCTTTCTCAGCTACACGCACTAACGCGCGACATAGAAGAGCCCGTCTATATACCTTTGCTTACGCGCAACGCGCCCTTCACTTGGCCTTTGATAGCTTGGGCTTCGCGCTCAGCTCGGACGGAGTGGCATCTTTGAGGTCCGATACCCACAGCCGTGTACGGATTCGTGTATCCATTCATCGAAGATTTCCACTCGTTGGCGATGCGCCTTTCATATTCTGCGGCGATTCTCATGCTGAGAGTTTAGTCAGTTCGAAGATTACCCGCTGGAGTTCGCCGACCAGCCGATTAGAACCTCTCTTCTCATAAACTTTGGCGAGTTCGTTAAAATACCAAAGCTGCTCTTTGCGACCACGCTTGAACCGCCTCCAAACCTCGGGCCCGACGTTTCTGTAGTCCTCAAGGATTGCGCGAGCGTTATACAGCTTGTCCGCCGCTGAGACCAGCAGCGTGCTTTGAGGTTCTTTCAGAAGCCGTTTTATATACGAAGTCTTCCTCAACTCCCATTCCTGCTTCTTATTGCTATCCTCCTCAAAACTGTCTGTACACCCTTCCACGATCTTGCAGCCGGGATGCTCGAACTGACCAGAATTTATCCCTTAGGGGCACTACTTTTGGTTTGGGCGGGGGTTGCCATTGGAGGTGGGCTTGTGTCCTTGGGCTTGGGCGATGCGGAATCGACTCCGGAGCAGGGGCGTATACGCCTACCAAACTTCTTTGGGGGAGATAAATGAATGTAAAATCAACACTTATTTTAACTAGTGGACTGCTCTTCCTGTCGGTGCCAGCCTGGGGAGACTCCATGGAATCAAGACAAGCACCTGAACCTGACACCTCTATCATCGTGAACATTTCAAACGATTGGTCTAGAGTCGGTCAATCCGATGTTAAGGACCGCGGTGGGTTTGACATCGAAGGATCCGAGCATCGGGAACATCGACACTTTGACCACGACGGAGGCTGGGATTGGGATTGGGACAGACACCGGGATCGGGACCGTGATCGGGACCATTTCGACTCCGATGACTTTCCTCCCACATCCAACGGGCCTACGCCCAGTGGACCTACACCCGGCGGTCCCTCATCCAACCCCGTCGGTACTCCTGAACCGGGATCCCTGGCTCTGTTACTCAGCGGATTGTTTTGCGTCGGATCACTGTTTTACAGGCGCAATCAGTCGTTGCTGAGCTCCAATCATCCAGCAAGTTGATTCAGCCTCGCCCGGGCTTCATGCCTGGGCGAGTTTCCTTCTTTCGCAGCGGGATAATGAACCCTCTTCGCCCTGAGGGCAAAGAGTCTCCAGGAATTGGGAAGGCTGACATTCGCTGTCAGTCGTTATTGCCGGTTCGTTATTGTTTGGGGCCGACGTGGATGCTGTGCGTCAGGACGGGGTCTTGCACAGTAGTCAAGAGATCGAAGAACGAATTGCTCGTGTGCGTGTTACCTACCCTGCCGGAAACTTTTAAGATTCCGACCGGAGCTTCGGTTAGCTCGTTACCCTGCACGTTGTTATCGTTGCCCTCGATGAGAATTGCCGCCTGACCGCTGTTGCAGACGTCATTGCCCTTGGCGACGTTATTGCTGCCAGCGAGGTCGATGCCGAACAGCACCAGAGAATTCGAGACGTTGCTTGATTCGACGTGGCCATTCAAGCCGCCGGCGTAAATGCCTACTTGATTGGTGGCTACAGAATTGTTCTCGACGCGAACGTCATCGGATTGAAAAACCAGAATACCCGTGGCATTGGCAGTGCATGTCGATCCTGCGGTCACCGAAGCCTTCGATAAAGTGAATTCCCAGGTGTCCCGAAGGCTTCGTTTTACTCTGTGCGTTAGGCTTCGAAGTGTTCAGAACAACGCAGCGATCCGTTCGGCATTATAAAAAACTGGACGTCTTTGGGGATTCCGATGAAGCCGATCGGTATTCCGAACTGATCGCGATCACTGTTCCGGGGTGGATCCGATCAGTGGTCGGAGCGAAGCGACGCTGGCGAATGAATTTTCCAGAAAGTGATCGCGATCGTCAAGCTTGTTGTTGTTGAAGCTGTGGGAAAGTGGGAATCGCGAAGCGATTTCCAAGGGCGTTGTTTGCCCGTCTTTTCCACAGCTTTTGGCCCGCCGATCGGTTTCACTTTTCTCCTTTTTCGCCGCGTTGCTTACGCATCGATTCGCCGCGCATCTCGATGCGATGAGCGTTGTGCACCAGCCGATCGAGGATGCTGTCGGCCAGTGTGGGGTCTCCGATCTGCTCGTGCCAGCGTGACACCGGTAGTTGCGAGGTCAGAATCATGGAGCGTACCTGGTAGCGATCTTCGGCGATCTCCCAGAAGTCTCTGCGCTCTGTTTCTGACATTGGAGCCATCGCCCAGTCATCGATCACCAGAACATCGATGCGGTTGAGCCGCTTCAGCAGTTGCCGCAGACTGCCGTCGGCCCGTGCCAGGTTCAGATCCCGGAACAGCGCCGCGGTTCTGGTGCAGTAGACCGCGTAACCATCCCGACAAGCTTTTTGTGCCAGTGCTGAAGCGACATAGCTCTTGCCCACTCCCGTTGGACCAAGCACGAAAATGTGTTCGTGGTTTTTCACCCAGGCAGAGTCCTGAGCCAATGCACGAATCACACTCTTACTGAGTCCTCGCTCGGCTCGGTAGTCGATATTTTGCACACAAGCGGCGCCCTTCAGACGAGAGGTGCGAACTCGCCGCGCGAGAGCCTGGTTCTGTCGCCAGTTCCACTGCTGATCGATCAGCAGTGCCAAGCGATCTAGAAAGCTCAACTCCCGTGCCTCGTCTAGTTCCTGTCGCTCCAAGGCTTCGAGCAATCCTTGGAGCTTGAGAGCATGGAGTTTTTCCATCATCGGTTGTTGCAGCATGGTCTGCTCTCCTCCTTACTCGAAATACTCAGCGCCACGAATGTTGTCGTGCGCTGGAGGAGGAGGAAGCGAAGGTGATGTGCTGAGTGGTTGTTGGTCGAGGGAGTTTTTCAGAATCGATTTCACGCTCTGCTAGCGGCAAGCTCCGGTCAGCAGTGCTATCGCGGACACGCCAATGGAGTGGGTTCTGCCAGGTCTTATCGTAAAGGGCGAGACAACGATGATGACCGGGGACTTCGGCTCATTCAAATCGTATATGACGTACTTCATCGCCGATGCTATCTCTGGCGGCGGCACATTCGTAGGTCGCATAGCACAGCGATATCCGGTCTTGGTGTTAGACCGTGAGAATAGTCAGAGCACCGTATCTCTTCGACGCTATCTTGTTGGAGATTTACGGGACAAAAAGAATGTCAGGTTGTTGGGCAGATTCACCAGCCCCGCCGCGCCCTCGATTACGGACGAGGAACTTCTTGCCCTGTGCCGAACCGTCAAGCCGTTCATCATCATCGACTCGATGCAAGACTTCCACCCTGGCCAGAAAGAGAACGACACTGACGATATGACCCAGTTCTCCCAGGAGGTCGGTGGACCTGATATACGAAATGATCAAAGCCCAGAAGATACCGGTGGTGCTGAAAGGAAACGGGAAGCGTAGACTTTATACCGTTGACCGATGCGATTTGGACGCTTGGGTTGACAGGAACAAAACAGTGGCTGCAGCGTGAAGTGGTAGCGCTAACGGGAATCGAACCCGTATTTTAGCCTTGAAAGGGCTACGTGCTAACCGTTGCACCATAGCGCCACGGAAACAATCTTACCGTGTACCGCCCTGTTCAACAACCTTTCCCAGTTTCTCGACGTGA
>Ga0073928_10010476_pt1 | contig 11032 bp, 6 predicted proteins | sample PaiPotPPA55metaG_FD_76969 | JGI IMG/M metagenome (GOLD analysis project Ga0073928, IMG submission 76969) | Iron sulfur acid spring bacterial and archeal communities from Banff, Canada, to study Microbial Dark Matter (Phase II) - Paint Pots PPA... ...
GGGCGACGCCGGCTTCACGGTCGTGCATATCGAGACTGGCCCGTATTCCGAAAATCCGCCCGAGCGCCAGGCCGTCCTGGAGATGCTCGAGAAAATGAAGCGGCCGGTCAAACTACGCGATGACTGCATCTACGCGCTAGGCCGCAAAACCGGCGCCATACTTCAAATTGGAATCCTGCGGAAAACGTGGGTAGGCCCCCTGGCCTGCCATCGGCGTTAAAAGAACGAGCATTACTTAGCTCGGGGGACACAAGCACGTTTCTCGGGAGGAATGCACAGATCAGACTTCGGAGTGGCCGAAGGCCCGTGATTTGCGGCTGCGCCCCCAAGGGACCGAGCATATGCCCAAATCGTGAGGTACGATGGTGGGGGACGGTAAACCGCGACAAAGAGACAAACCCAAGGCTAACGAGACTAAAAGAGTGGTGAATCTCGATTCCTGATTCCGAAACGTCCCTTATCGTTGCAGGCCAGGCGCACGAGTCTTAGGGCTTGGCAGGCTTTTGTTCGGACGGAGGCTGCAAAAGTGTGGAAAGACCCCACCATTCAGACTGGCGACCTCCACCTCACCTTGGTCTATTTATGCGACATTTCGCCTCCGGATACTGACAACATCGTGAAGCCGATTCAGGATGCTCTCATTGGCTTAGTGTTCTCTGATGATGCACTCATCTCGGATGTTGAGAGTCACAGGAGATCGTTATACGGCACTTTCGACCTCACACAACTTCCCGCGTTAGTGCTTACAGGGCTCACTTCGGGGCATGAGTGTGTTTACGTAAAGGTGAGCAGTTCGAAGTCCTTGGGGGAGTACCTATGAGCACATCGACCCAAGTGCAGCATGAAGCGCTGATGAACGCTGTGGCGGAGCGATACCGGCGTGCGGGTTATATGGTCACTGCGGAGCCAGGGTCGACGGCCATCCCATTCGATTTTGGGACCCTATCGCCCGGACCTCATTGCCCGAAAGGGAGATTTCACGACAATCGTGGAAATCAAGACTCACGCACAGAAGACCTCCTTCGATCAGTTGCGTGCCGTTGCCGAGGAGGTAAAACGCCATAAGGGCTGGCGGTTTGTATTGGTTACGGATGAGGACGTCGCCTCTGCTTTGCCTGCCGAAGATGAGGATGGAGACGAGTTCTCTTGGGAAGAAATTTCACATCGACTCGAAGAGGCGCAGCGCCTCGTGGATCTGGGCGAAAATGAGGCTGCGTATTTGATCCTGTGGATCGCTTTTGAGCGCATGATGCGTTTCCACGCGCGACGGGTTGCTTTGCCTGTCGATCGACTTGCGCCCGCGATTCTGATTCGTCAACTCTATTCACAGGGCGAACTCAGCATGGCGCAGTTCGACACCGCACTAAGCTGCCAGGAGGTCCGCAATCGCATCGTTCATGGCTTCCGTGCCTCCGACCTCCGCGATGCCGTCGCACGTCTGGACACGGTTGTCCGCGAGCTCCTGGAGCAATGGTCAGCACCGAGCTATCGAGATTAGGTCCCACAAGTCGGCCAGTGTCTCGTAATCCAGGCGGACGACACGTGCCCGAGCACAACGCCGAACCGAAATCGGATGGCTTTCCTCCGGGGTCGTATTCCTGTCGCGAAACCCCCTTGTGTTGAAGAAACGCTTCTTCTCATGGCGTAAGAAACTGCGCAACCGGTCGAACGCCACGGCTATCCACCCATCGCCGGTAATCCTTCATCAACCAGTAGCTGGGGCATTTCGCCCACCTTCCGTCCCGACCCACCATCCAACCTACTGATTCTTCACTTAGTTTCTTTGGCCCGCGGACTGCTTATCTAAACCAATTCACGATATCCGGTCCGGCTCGCAAGAGCAGGATGCACCCGCGTTTGGGGAAAGGCACACCGAAGATGATTCCAGCCATGATCAAAAAGCCGGCTCGCAAGAAGAAATCTGCGCCGCGGCAACAGCCGTTGGAAGTGTTTTTTTCGCCGAAGACCGTAGCGGTCATAGGCGCCACCGAAAACATCAACACCGTAGGCCGCACACTGTTGTGGAACCTGGTGACCAACCCCTTTGGCGGCACGGTTTATCCCGTCAATCCCAAGCGGCCAAGCGTGCTGGGCGTGAGGGCTTATCCCAGTGTCTCCGCCATTCCGGAACAGGTAGACCTGGCAGTGGTGGTCACGCCGCCGCCCTCGATTCCGGGCATTATCCGCGAGTGCGGCGAAGCCGGCGTGCGCGGCGCCATTGTGATCTCGGCGGGGTTCAAGGAAATCGGGCCGGAAGGCGCGGCGCTTGAGCGGCAGTTGCTGGAAGAGGCGCGGGCCGCCCAAATTCGCGTCATTGGCCCCAACTGCCTGGGCGTAATGAGCCCTCTCAACGGCCTGAATGCCACTTTCGCTACCACCATCGCCCGGCCCGGCTCGGTGGGTTTCATCAGTCAGAGCGGAGCATTGTGCACGGCCGTGCTGGACTGGAGCCTCAAGGAAATGGTGGGGTTCAGCGCGTTCGTTTCGGTCGGCTCCATGGTGGATGTGGGGTGGGGCGACCTCATCGATTACCTGGGCGACGATCCCAAGACCAAATCGATCGTCATTTACATGGAAACCATCGGCAACGCCCGCGCTTTCCTTTCGGCCGCGCGCGAGGTAGCCCTCACCAAACCTATCATCGTCATCAAGCCGGGCCGTACGGCGGCTGCCGCTAAGGCCGCCGCTTCCCACACCGGCTCGCTCACGGGTTCCGACGAAGTGCTGGAAGCCGCCTTCCGCCGCAGCGGCGTGCTGCGCGTGAACGATATTGCCGACCTCTTCCATATGGCCGAGGTGCTCGCCAAGCAGCCCAGTCCCAAAGGACCGCGCCTGACCATAGTCACCAACGCCGGCGGGCCGGGCGTGCTGGCTACCGATGCCCTCATTACCGGCGGCGGCGAGTTGTCCGAGCTCGCACCCGAAACCATGGAAGCCTACAACGCTGTCCTGCCATCCACCTGGAGCCACAATAACCCGGTGGATATCATCGGCGACGCCTCGCCCGAGCGCTATGCCAAGGCGCTCGAAATCGCCGCCAAGGATCCCCATAGCGACGGCATGCTGGTGATTCTGACGCCGCAGGCCATGACCGATCCCACCCGCATTGCTGAGCAACTGAAGCCGCTGGCCAAGCAGCAAGGAAAGCCGCTCCTTGCAAGCTGGATGGGCGGTGTGGACGTGGCGGCGGGCGAAGAGATTCTCCGCCGCGCCAATATTCCCACGTTTCCATATCCGGACGCCGCGGCCCGCGCCTTCAATTACATGTGGCAGTACAGCTACAACTTGAAGAGCCTTTACGAAACGCCATCTTTGCCCGAAGACTCCAGCGATTGGACGCCCGACCGGCGCCTGGTGGGCGAAATTGTGGGGCGCGCTCGCCAGCAACAGCACACCATCCTTACCGAATTCGAATCCAAGCAGGTACTGGCCGCTTACGGCATTCCCACCGCTCTAACCATCGTCGCCAACGATTCCGCCGCGGCAGTGGAAGGGGCCGAAAGGATCGGCTACCCGGTGGTGCTGAAGCTTTATTCGGAAACCATCACGCATAAGACGGATGTCGGCGGCGTGCACTTGAACCTGGCGAATGCCGAGGCAGTGGCGAGCGCCTTCGCCGCCATCCGGGCATCGGTAACGGCAAAGGCCGGCGCGCAGCATTTCCAGGGCGTCACCGTGCAACCCATGGTCAACCTCAAGGACGCTTACGAGCTGATTATCGGATCGAGCATCGATCCGCAGTTTGGGCCGGTCCTGCTGTTCGGAAGCGGCGGCCAACTGGTGGAAGTTTCCAAGGACCGTGCGCTGGCGCTGCCGCCGCTCAACAGTACGCTGGCGCGCCGCATGATGGAGCAGACCAAGATCTACAAAGCTCTCAAGGGCGTACGCGGCCGCAAGCCGGTGGATCTGGCGGCGCTCGAACTGCTGCTGGTGCGGTTCGCGGCGCTGGTGGCCGAGCAGGAATGGATCAAGGAAATAGACATCAACCCGCTGCTGGCCTCGCCCGACGGTTTGATCGCCCTGGATGCGCGCGTGGTGGTGCATGGCCCGGAGGTCACCTCGCTCGACCAAGTGCCGAAAATGGCGATTCGCCCCTATCCTGCGCGCTACTCAGCGCCCTGGACCATGAAAGACGGCACGGCGGTCACCATCCGGCCCATCCGGCCGGAAGACGAGCCGGCCATGGTGAAGTTTCACCGCTCGCTTTCCGAGCGTAGCGTCTACCTGCGTTATTTCCACACGGTAAACCTGGAGCAGCGCGCCAGCCACATGCCGCTGACGCGCGCCTGTTTCATCGATTACGACCGTGAAATGGCGCTGGTGGCGGAGCGGCGCCATCCAGGAACCGGCGAGTCCGAAATCCTGGGAGTGAGTCGCATGACCAAGGCCCCGAGCGCACGTGATGCCGAAGTAGCGGTGGTGGTGAGCGACGAATGGCAGGACCGGGGCTTGGGTAAAGAACTGATGGCGCGACTGGCCCTGGTGGGAGCCGGCGAAAAGCTCTCCCGGTTGGTAGCCAACATATTACCCGACAACCAGGACATGATTCGCGTATGCGAAAAGCTCGGCTTCTCGCTCCGCCACTCGCTCGAAGACGAAGTGGTGTACGCGGAATTCAAGCTGTAGCAGTGGGCGCCGCCTCGGTTTCGGTCCAACGCATCGTGCGCGCCTCGGCGCGCAGTTACGTGATTGGGCCTGACGCTCTCTAGATTCTCATGGTTGTCGTGCTTGTTAATACTTTGTGCGACTGACTTACACCTGCACTGTAGCGAACGGGTCGCGCCTGCCACAGCTTGCGCTGCCGCGCCGCTGCTCTCACTGCCCATTACAGTTGAAAATCCGATCATCAGGGAGCGGGCTGGAAGGCCGTGTTTACGGCCTTTCCGCCGACGCCTGGCGCGGCAACACTGTTCAGTACGGTTATAGCGGGCAGTCTCAATGGATGACCCCCTCCAGGGTATGGGCCGGCGAGTGCCGGCGTTTCATTATGCCGGAAACCTTGGCGACGTCCTGCACGCCGGCTTCAAGGCGTGTTTCGGCCGCTTCACATGTCCGGGATGGGCGTCTCGGACCAAGTTGACGTGACCGGGACAGATCGGGGCTGATCTCCCAGAACGCCGTATCTCGGGAGTTCGCGATCACCGGGCCAGTCAACGAGTCGGCGGCCTATCCGGCCAAGTGATTGCCAGAGCCAAGCGTGTTCATCGGGACTACCCCTGACAGAGTCGCGTATCGGCCTCGTTAAGCCGGCGGTTTAGCGTTACCGGCTACTTGAGGCCGGACAGCGAAACCTCCGATCGGGGCGCGCCAACCGATCGGGACTCGGCCGAGGCAAGCCCGCTTACGGGAGCAGTCCGGCCCGAACGGCATATGGGCTGATCTCTATACTGACGCGTGGCGGCCCCTTGTCGTCCGCGCGCTCAGTTATAATGGCGGAGAATATCCGTTGAGTTTGGGAGATCTTATAGATGCTTGCAGAAGACGGTGCGGTTTCGACGGCTACGCTCATCGATTTGCCGGCGTTAAGTGTGAATTTCCCCCCTCGCCCAGCGCCAGAGTATGTTCGGGGTAATGTCATCAACACGTTGCAAGGGCTGGTCATGGAGGGTGTCTACGCAGCCTCTGTTGAAGGGCCGGATGGGATGGGAAAGACGACCGTACTTTCTCAGTTTGCTCGTCGATTCCCTTCCACCGCCATTTCGCTGTTTATATCGCCATCGAATCGGCTCAGCTTCGACATCGACTTGGTTCGGAAGGATATTGCTACGCAGGCCCACTGGATAATCTGCGGCGAGGTGCTACAGCGTGACCAGTATGACCCCCTATTGCTAAAGTCCTACTACGGCGATCTCCAGAGGCATGCAAAGCGTTCCAAATCGATTATTTATTTCGTACTCGACGGCATCGAGGAGCTAGACCAAGCCGCTAGGGAACAACTGCTGCAGCAGCTGGCTGACGTGCTGCCAATAGGTATACCCCAATTTCGATTCCTGTTCTCCGGGGACGACGGTACCTACAAGGCGTTGTTTGGACGAAATCTTGCTATTAAGTCGTACCCACTGACGGAATTCAGTGTCGAGGAAGCCAGGGCGCTCCTTGATGGTCACGGTCTTTCGACCGAGATGATAAATGACATCAATGGGCTGTGCCGGGGTATCCCAGGTCGTCTAGCAAGTGTCCGTCGCGCTCTTGACAAGGGGGTTCCGGCCCAGGACTTTTCTCCGCGATGCCCCAACGAAGTGGCCGGAATTCTTTCAGGTTGACTGGGCACAGGTGGATGAGCGCAACGAGCAACTGCTAAGGATCCTGGCGCTATTGGCGCACGATCTGAAGCCGCATACGGTTGCGGATATTGCCGGTACGTTCAACATCTCCGAGTCACATGTTTCCAGCGCCCTTAGCACCGTGAATTTCGTCAGTGTCGAACCCGCATCTGGCATAGTGCACTTTGCCAGCGCTGGGCTCATGAGGTTCATCGCCGATCGACTGAAGGACCGTAGGCCGTATATTCAGAAACTCCTAATAAAGCGGCTGATCGCAATGCCGCGGTCGCCAGAGGCCCTGCTTGAACTCCCTAATAAACTAGAGGAGGCTGGGGAGTATCCGGACCTGGTAGACCTCTTAACGCCCGATCACCTCCTCCAGGTGCTTGAGCGAACCCAAACGCTTTCCCGCGTTGACGACACAGTTCAACTAGGCTTCCGCAGCGCCAAGAAGCTCGGAAGAGACGCGGACCTCCTCCGGTTCGGCCTCCAGCAGTCCATCATCTCAGAAATTGCTACCGCGAACACTTGGGAATCGGAGATCGCTGCGTTAGCCGCCTTGCGGCACGAGAAAGAGGCGCTGGCGCTCGCAAACAGCGCGATGCTAAGAGAGGACAGGCTCCTCATGCTGGCAACGCTCGCACATGGGGTCTGGCTGAGGGGCGACCCGGTGCAACCCGAGCTGTTGGACAACATAAAGCTCCTTATCGAAAACCTGGACTATTGGTCCTTGGGCCGGCGGGCCCGCAACATAGCATCTAAGTTAACGTGCATTAGTCCGGATCTGGCTACGGCGGTTCTGAGGAAGGCAAAATGGGCCACGGATGAGCCCTCGTTGGACCGCGCCTTCGTGGGCCTCACCGTGTCAGCGTTGAAGGACATTAAGGACGCAAATCGCCGCGATCAGGCGATGGAGATTGCGGCCCGCTCAAGACGCGATCCGAGCGCGAAGGGCCTCCTCGAGGGTGTCCGCGCCTTGTCTGGCCGCGTCGTTCCGGACGATATGCTTGCCCGCGTCAAGAAAATCGTGAGCGTTGACGCACAGATATCGCTGCTCAGGTACTGGTGCGTGCTCAACTCGTCGCACGTAGGTGCGGATAGCGTCGCCCAGGAGGCCATTCGCCTCGCCCTAGCAACCCCGGAGACCAGATTGGACGCGAGCTTGCTAGCGGACCTCAGCAGGGCGATCGTGGGTGGACCGACAATAGAACGGAAGAAGGAACTCATCGGCATGCTCGATGGGGTGCGCGGTACTGCCGAACGTTTGGGACCGTCGGTTGACTATGTTCGTCTCCAGCTTTCCTTGGCTCTCGCGGAAGCGGAGTTCGACGCCGCGGCCAGCGAGGGCAGACTAATGGAAGCCTTTGACTACAGCGCGCGAATAGGAGACGTGCCGTCCCGAGGAGAGGCGTACGCTGCCTTCCTGGGAGCGCTTAAGAGGCTACCGGCCTCCGTGACGCTTCAGTCGGGGGACAGTCTCGAGCAATCCTGCGCCGGCGAGCTCGAGGCCGTGGTTCTGACGCTCTCAGAGGCCACCGCCGATCACTACGTGTCGTTAGGGGACATCATCACGGGCCTATGCCCGGGTGATGTGGGAAAGGCCCTAGATTACATAAAAGTTGTGAACACAGAGCACCGACGAAACGCTATACTTGTCGACGTCATCGATACCCTCCTCCGGCGGCCAACGTCCGACATCAACCCATCAGAGTTGAAACGGGTCCTCGATTCGATAACCAGTACGGATGAACGCGACCAAGGCCTACTCCACATTATGGAGCGATTCGCGGACGGCGGCGGTAATGCGCCTGAGAAGGTAAGGGCTCTTTTACCTCTTATCACGGCGGTCGATGATATTGCGGAGTCGGTTGCTGCGTGTCGCGCATTTGTCTATGCGATTAAGATTCTCGCTGGAGGCTCCGGGGCCGATGACTACGGCGCATTGAAGGAGGATCTTGCGCGAAGGTTGATATCGCGGTGGCAGCACATTGATTGCGAGTGGGTCCGCATCGACGTGGGCTTCGGAGTTGTGCGAGACCTTGCCGCCATAGACGTCGATCGGGCTGAGGGCCTGCTGAAGGAGGTCGAGGCAATGAAAGCTGATTGTGGTATATCGGCTCGAAGCCTGCCGCGGCGTTTGTGGCTTGTATTAGATTGGTCGTGCGAGCGTTCTGTGGACTACTGCCCCGTCGCCTTGAGACGGAGCCGGATTTGCGAGCTATCGCTGCACTTATAGACGTGATACCCGCATACGGCGAGAGAGCTGCTCTCTGGGCGGATCTCTGCATGAGGGCCGACATTTCGGGCCGAAGCGACCTCACCGATCGCCTGGTCAAGGACTACTGTCTCCCTGCGTTTCAGCATATCCCGTTGGCGGACGCTGCCTACCGCGCAGCCGTGCTAATCCGGATCGCGCCGGCCGCATACCGCGCCCAGCCCGCGACGTGCCTCGAGGCGGTCGAGAAGCTTAACCCGGAGGACAGGGATGTGGCCTTGCGGGAGATGATCCGCTTCGTCTTGTTCAATCGCGTCCCCTCCGACCCGGTGGACAGGAGCTCGCGCGATTTGGTGGAAGTCACTTACGAAAAGCTCTTGCAGGTTGAGGCATTGGCCAAACGACTCGAGACGGACTGGATGATATACGCCACTGCCGAGGATATAGCCGACCTACTCCAGTCGCCGGCGAACCGTTATCCAATAGCCATTCCCCAGCGGGAGGACATCGCACGCCGGTTTACGGCTCTCGCGAAAACAAAGTTGCCGATCGCGAAGCAAATAACCCACCCTGGTTTTCGCATTGCGACCATCGCTCAAATTATGAGGTTCACGCAATCTAAACCGGCTGATTGGACGGACGTGATGAGCGACGCGAAAACGCTCACTAATGTGGCCGATCGGGTTTACGTATTGCAGATCATCGCGTTATCACTTCCGAAGGGCATGTCGGCCCAGTCTGCGAGGCTTCTGGAGCAAGCAAAGCAGGAAATCAGAGACATCCCAAGTATTCTCGATCAAATTGAGCGCTACCTAGGGCTGGCTGAGGACGTACGGAATCTGGATACCTTGTTGTGTCGGGAGTTGGTGAACCGGGCTGCAGTTGCCATCCGAGAGTCCGCGGAGGATGTTTACGAGCAGCGGCGTCGGCTCGTTGACATCGCCTACCGCATCGACGGGGACTTCGCTAAGAAGTTGATTGACGAATTCGACGACGACGACGCCAAACGTCGTGCCCAGGCCCAGATGAGACTGCTTGAAGTTCGAAATGCAATTAAGGAAGGTGGGGGGAAACTGGATGAGGAGAAGGTGCTGCGGCGGATTCGTTCCGTTGACGTCGCCCGGCTTGGTGTGCTGCTTCTCAAAGCCCTTAACGCTCGTCGGGTCCAGACCTATCATCCCAGCGAGATCAGGGGCCACTTGGATCTTGCGGCCGAGCAGCCATTAAAGCATGCGTATTCGATCCTGGTATGGTACGTCGAAAATGCGGTCACTCGCTTCTCCAAGACAGATCAGGCGTCGACGTTTCTGCGCCCGATCTTCGACGCGTGTGTGGTGGGTGCCCAGATGGCCGGGCAGGTCGCCGGGAGGGCTATGGTACGCCTTAGGGCCGTCAAGACGCAGGCCGCGGCGCAGCTAGGGGCCGGCTGTTCGTTGCTCACTACACCGAGAAACCGGGAACAGGCGGTCCGGATCTTGGCTTCGTGGCTGGAGAAGAACCTTTCCGGAAGCGTGTTGATACATGATCCGTACTTCGGCCCGCAGGACCTCGATTGGATCCAAGTAATACGAACCGCGAAGTCCGACTGTGAGATTACGGTTATGACGGCTCGGCGGCATCAGTCGGCTCCTCCGAGCGGAGCAGAACTCGCTGATGTATATTCATCGGCTTGGCGGCGTCTGTTCGACCAGAATCCGCCAAAAACGGAGATTGCCGTCATTGGTGGCGAGACCTCCAAGGAGAGTCCCATTCATGATCGTTGGCTGATATCGGGGGAGTCGGGACTAAGATTCGGTACGTCTCTAAACTCGCTAGGACTGACCAAGGATTCAGAGATCTCCGAGTTGACGCCGGAGGACGTTGAGCAGAAGAGAGCCGAACTGTTGCAGTACCTTACCCGTGAGAAGTCGGAGCACAACGGTGAGAAGTTAAGGCTCAGCCGATTCTGGCTCTGAAGCCGGGCATTTTTCGCCGATGCCGACAAACGATTGCTCCCCATCTAATTCGCTCCGTCCGCCTACTTGTCGCCAGTCAATCGGAAGCAATCCAAGTTCAGGTATGGTGCCCATACTGGGAGCTGCCGGGTCGGGATTGGTCCCGATAGGTCGGCTCACGTCCTCGATCTTAGCCGCGCGGCATTTTGACCGTTTGGCTCCCGACCCGTAGAAGTGAGCCTGAAAGGCCCGCGAAGTCCGGATCTGGGAAGCTGCGGGCCCGCTCCGTTCGACTACGCCCGTGAAACGCCATTCACGGAAGGCACTCACTAGTACTAGTGTGTCGGCCTATCGGAAACTGGTCGGAAACCGCGCGGAAATCTTGTTAAAACGTCGATCGGAGCCGACGCCAATGAAATCGTTGCGTTAGCGCTCATGAAAAAAAGGATCACCACGCCACCGCCGGCCGGATTTCGGTCACACATCCCGGTAATTTTCTTTTCCCCCTCACTCCAAACCACTTAACTGCAATCCCCCTTGCCTCTTACCCCCGGGCTCCCCCCCCCCGCACGCCACCCCCCCTGTAGCAACGGGCTTCGCAGCTCTGCCCCCGCTCCACA
>Ga0073928_10010477_pt1 | contig 11030 bp, 9 predicted proteins | sample PaiPotPPA55metaG_FD_76969 | JGI IMG/M metagenome (GOLD analysis project Ga0073928, IMG submission 76969) | Iron sulfur acid spring bacterial and archeal communities from Banff, Canada, to study Microbial Dark Matter (Phase II) - Paint Pots PPA... ...
CAATATTCCGAATCGGCCTGCCACCTAGATCCCACGGTGGCGGGCCGACTGCTGCGCCTACCCTCGGGTCATGCCCGATGTCGGCGACCTAGTGCGCTCGACAACCGGCGCGCCTGGATGGTGCTGGCACATCAATACTGCCCAAACGTTATGTAGCCGCGCTTGGCGAGCGTCAGCGGTTGTCAGGTAAGACGCTGTACGGCCGGCGCTGACAACTTATCGGTCTTGTTGTCAGTGGTTGCCCGTAGCGTCCCACACTGTCCTCAATGACCCCTTCTTTCGCTTGGACACAGCGATCGGCCCCGACTCGGATGCGTTGCCGCAGCCACGTCGGGTCCGGGGCCGCACACTTTGGCGCAAACATCAGGTAATTACCTGATGTGCCCAGGTCGGGTGGGCCAGCACACTGCAGTGAGCGTGGTATGTGGCCCGCCACGGGCTGCAGAGCGGCGTCGACGGGTCTGTCTGATTAACCGCGGATCTGACCTTGGCATCGCGGCGGGACACGGGAACGACAAAGGAGCGACGATGAGAAACGCCAGCTATATCGGTCGGGGCGTTGGCCCTGGCATTGGGCGTCGGGGCTGGGGTGGTCGCAACCGCGGGGGTGGCTGCTGCCAAGCCGTCCAACTCGGGTTCGTCCTCGGCGGGCAGCGGACCCAATGTGAGCGTGTCGACCAACGGGGTGCAGCGGGTGCAGAAGGGCAGCGCCACCGCCACCTCGTCAGGCACCGGGTCGGTGGCCATCGCCCATGGCGCCGGTAGCGCCGCCACCGCCGCCGGCGCCCACGACAAGGCCAGGGTCAACGGCACCAACAGCACCGCCCTCGCCGGTGACGGCACCAACAACACCGCCACTGTCACCGGCAACAACAGCGTGGCCTTCGCTGAGGGCGGCAGCAACAACACCGCCACCGTCACCGGCAACAACAGCTTTGCCACCGCCATCGTCGTCGGTACCAACAACACCGCCACCGTCACCGGCAACAACAGCACGGCGCAAGCCGAGCTCGGCAACAACAACACCGCCACCGTCACCGGCGACAATAGCCAGGCCCTCGCCGGTAACGGCAACAACGACACCGCCACCGTCACCGGCAACAACCTCATTGCGACTGCGGTCGGCGGCAGCAACATCACCGCCACCGCGCCGTGAGGTCGATGCACTAGGAACGGCCTGGGGTGGCGACAGACAGCCCCGCGGTCAAGGGATTACTGGTGTCTCGAAGTAGACCTTGAGACGTCCCAGTCCGACACCGGCGGGATGCCAGCAGGGTCACATGCAGATCTGCGACACCTTGCTGCACGATACGTCCACCCCCGCGCCGGGGACCCCCAGCGCCGATTCGACTGGACGCATCGCCTACGCCAATTACGCCAGGAGCTGCGGCGGTCGCATCGCCTTCGCGAAGACGGGCCCGACCTGCGTGCGCCTCCTCCCCGGTAACCCCTTGAGTCACCGACCCGAACGCGCTCAAGTCTCCAGACACCACGCGCGCACCCACTGGTCGACATCCCTCTTCGGGTCGGGAGTCGGCATGGCAGTTAGCCTTTCAGGCTTGCCCAGAACGGACATTGATGCTCTTGATAAAAAGTCGTGACGACGCGGCTTCCGTCCGGCTGCAGCGACAACACCTTGCCCGCTGCGGCGTCGGTGCCGAAGTCGGGCCACTCTGGCTGGTTGGCGGCCCGCGGGGCACCCGATGTGACGAACTGGCTCCAGTAGTCGATCATCTGGTCCGAAAGCGCCAGCTGGGCGGGATTCAACGGTGGCGCGCCGCCGAGGTCGAACAGGTAGCGCAGTTCCAATGAGTGGGCAGCCCCGACCGCAAACGGCAAGGTGTGGAACGGATCCGGCGTCGGTGCGGCGGGGTCGTTGAACTCATAGGCGTAGACGGCTTCGGTGCCGGCCAAAGTGCCGCCCATGTGGTCGGACACGCAGGCGAATACCCCGTCGGTCACCGCCGCCCCATACGCCAGCGGCACACTCGGATAACTGTTCAAGGGGTAATGCGCTTCGACTGCGTCGGCATTCGGGCCGAAGGTGTCCGTGAGCAGATCCGGATACTGGGCCGTGGCGTACTCATGGCCCCGCAGATACTGGAATGCGACGAACAGATTGAACTCGTCGCGGTTGGTACCGATCAACACGGGGACGCGGGCCGCTCGTCCGTCGGCGAATCCGGCGATCGGGTCCAGCGGCAGCAGCGAGGTGCCAGTGACCGGACCGCTCAGCTCCTCGCGGCCGATGTGGAAGTACCACACCGGCGTTCGCAACTTGTCCGCCGGAAGCGCCCGTAGACAGCTCGCGGCGGATTCCGGTTGGCCGCAACCGACGTGGGCCGCGTAGTCCAGGCTGACCTTCTCCGCCTCCGGCAACGCCACCTGCGCCTGGCACGGTCCGCTCTGGATGATCGCCGCCCGGAACAAGCCGGCCGAGCCCGGCGCGACGAGGTGGTCGCACACCGAGATGGCGCCCGCCGACTCACCGGCGATGGTGACCTTGTCGGGGTCGCCGCCGAACGCGGCGATGTTGTCACGCACCCACCGCAGCGCCGCCTGCTGGTCGGCAAGGCCGTAGTTGCCGACGGCGCCCGGCGGGCCGAGGGCCGGATGCGCAAGGAAGCCCATCGCACCGAGTCGGTAGTTGACGGTGACAACGATGATGTCGCCCCTGCTGGCAAGCCAGCGAGCGTTGTAGATGCCGCCGCTGCCGTTGCTGAAGCTGCCGCCGTGGATCCACACCATCACCGGACGGTGCTCGACGTTCGTCGGCGGAGTCCAGACGTTGAGGGTCAGGCAGTCCTCGTCGGTCTGCCGGCCCAGCTCCAGATCACCGCTGGGATCCTGTAGGCAGCGCGGGCCAGGGTGGATGGCGTCTCGCACCCCTTGCCAAGCCGCCGCCGGCGCGGGCGGCTGCCACCGCATGGGCCCGACCGGTGGTGCGGCATAAGGGATTCCGGCGAACATCCGGTGGTCCGGTGCAACGACACCGCGAATGGCCCCGGTGGCGGTCTGCACGAGGGCCGGATCCGCGTGCGGGGCCGCCGTCTTCGGGGGTTGACGGCCGCCGCACCCGGTGGCCAGCAACACGCAGAAGGCGAACGCCAACAGGCGGCGAACCGGTGCGCACTGCATAGGGCCCGAGCCTATCGGCAGAAGATCCACCCACCCTTCCCTCAGGTGGCCTGCGTCACCTACACTCCGAACTTGACACCCGTCAAGTTCGCCGCCGCCGCCCGGCAGTTAGGAGCCCGTATGAGCACGCCGACGATGGACGAAGCCGCGAAGGTCCTTGCCGATCCAACGGCCTACGCTGATGACGCCCGGCTGCACGCGGCGCTCACCCATCTGCGGGCGAACAACCCTGTCGCCTGGGTCGACAACCCGCCGTACCGGCCGTTCTGGGCCATCACCAAGCACGCCGACATCATGGCCATCGAGCGGGCCAACAACCTGTTCCTTTCCGAACCGCGTCCCCTGCTGGCCACCGCACTGGCCGACGACTTCGCCAAGGAACAACTCGACGCCGGGACGGGGCTGAGCACCCTCATCCATATGGACGATCCGCATCACCGCAAGGTCCGCGCCATCGGCGCGGACTGGTTCCGCCCCAAGGCCATGCGCGATCTCAAAGTGCAGGTGGACCTTTTGGCCAAGCGCTACGTCGACCGGCTGCGCGACGTCGGGCCCGAGTGCGACTTCGTCACCGAGATCGCGGTCAACTTCCCGCTGTATGTGATCATGTCGCTGCTCGGCCTGCCCGAGGAAGACTTTCCGCGGATGCACATGCTGACGCAGGAGATGTTCGGCGGCGACGACGAGGAGTACAACAAGCGCGGCAAGTCGCCGGAGGAGCAGCTGCAGATTCTGCTGGACTTCTTCACCTACTTCTCCCAACTGACGGCCTCGCGTCGCGAACACCCGACCGAGGACCTGGCGTCGGCGATCGCCAATGGCCGCATCGACGGTGAACCGCTGTCGGACGTCGACACCGCGTCTTACTACGTCATCGTCGCAAGCGCCGGCCACGACACCACCAAGGACGCCATCTCCGGCGGACTGCTCGCGCTGATCGAAAACCCCGGTGAGCTAGCGCGTTTGCGCCAGAACATGGACCTGATGCCGACCGCGGCCGAGGAGATGATCCGGTGGACGACGCCGGTCAAGGAGTTCATGCGCACCGCCGCCGAGGACACCACCGTGCGCGGTGTGCCCATCGCCAAAGGCGAATCCGTCTATCTGGCCTATGTTTCCGGAAACCGGGACGAAGAGGTGTTTGACGAACCGTTCCGATTCGACGTCGGCCGTGACCCCAACAAGCACGTGGCGTTCGGCTACGGGGTGCATTTCTGCCTCGGTGCGGCGCTCGCGCGGATGGAGATGACCAGTCTCTACAGCGAACTGATTCCGCGACTGGAGTCCATCGAACTAACCGGCAAGCCAGAACTTTCGGCGACGACGTTCGTAGGTGGGCTCAAGCACCTGCCGATTCGCTACTCCGTCAAGTGATTTCCCGATCCAGCCAAGTACCAGGTCCTGCGAAGCATTTGAGGAACCCGTCGACCGCCGCGATCGCCACGGCCTGGTAGTCGAACTCCGTCAGCGTGCTGATCCTGCCGAACGCCAGCGGGCCGATCAGTAGCGCGAAAGCCATTGTCCGGTCGACCGGTTTCAGTTCGGCGGCGGCCTGAGGGCTATCGAAGATGACGTCGAACGGCGCCGAATATTGCTCGGCGATGCGTTCGCGCAACGAGCGCATCTCTGCACTTCCCGGCTCGGACCGACGAGCACCGGGCAACCGGCCGATATCGGGTCCAAGCGACAGCCACGCCATCGCCGTAAGCATCGTCGGTACCTCCGCGATCGACTGCGCCCAGGCCGCAACGATGGCGGTCAGCCGCTCCCGCAGCGAGCCGTCTTCCGGCGGCATCGGCGCCGGTGGGATGAGCCTCATGAAAGCGGCGGCGACGAGGTCGTTTGCACTGGGGAAGTGGCGATACAACGTAGCCCTGGCTACGTGGGCGCTACGGGTGACCGCATCGATGGTGACCGCGCTTGGGCCGCCGGATTGCAGTAACGCCGTCGCGGCGTCGAGCAGGCGGGCCCGCGAGCGAGCCGGCCGCGGATCGCTACTCAAGGGGCCCACGCGCGAGCTGGGGACGGCCATCGTTTACACCACCTCCAACGCGGAAACAAGACTATCGGTCCCACACCGAGACTGCTAGTCTCGAAAGTATCCACCGAAGGAGCGCGACGCCAATGGCCGACACCCTCGCCCGGTCCGCTCAGGATATCGACGCCGGCGTCGCCACCCTCTCCACGCGCGCCCGTTTCTGGTTGCTGACGGTGGCTGCGCTGGACGTGTTGCTGGTCATCTCCTCGATGGTCGCGCTCAACGCAGCGCTTCCCGACGTCGCACTGCAGACCTCCGCGACCCAGACGCAACTGACCTGGATCGTCGACGGTTACACCGTTGTGCTGGCCTGTCTGCTTCTGCCGGCGGGTGCGCTCGGGGATCGTTACGGGCGCCGCGGCGCTCTGCTCGTCGGCCTGGCCATCTTCGCGGTCGCCTCGGTCTCGCCGACCATGTTCGACAGCCCCGTGCAGATCATCGTCGCGCGTGCGGTCGCGGGCATCGGCGCGGCGTTCATCATGCCCGCGACGCTGTCGCTGTTGACCGCCGCTTTCCCGAAGTCCGAGCGCAACAAGGCCGTTGGGATCTGGGCCGGGGTGGCGAGTTCCGGGGCGATTTTCGGTTTCATGGGTACCGGGCTCCTGCTGAACTTCTTTTCCTGGCAGTCCATCTTCTACGGGTTCGCGGCCGCAGGCCTCGGCCTGTTCATCGCCACGTGCACGATCTCGTCGTCACGCGACGAAAGCGCCACACCGCTGGACTGGAGCGGAGCGGTCCTCATCGGCGCCGCGGTCGCGGTGTTCGTATTTGGAGTCGTGCAGGCACCGGTGCGCGGTTGGACGCATCCGATCGTTTGGGGTTGCATGTCGGCCGGTGTCGCGCTCGCGGTGGCGTTCGCGATGGTGGAACTGCGGCGCAAGCATCCCCTACTCGACGTCCGGCTGTTCGGCAGGCCCGACTTCGCCACCGGATCGGTCGGCATCACCTTTCTGTTCTTTGCCAACTTCGGATTCTTTTTCGTCGCAATGCAGTACATGCAGCTGATCCTCGGCTACAGCCCGCTCCAGACTGCCTTCGCCCTCGTGCCGGTGGCGGTGCCGATCATGATTCTCGGCGCGACCATGCATTTGTATCTGCCGAAGATCGGCCTGCGGGTGGCGGTGGCGCTCGGCTTGTTCCTCATCGGGGCGGGGCTGTTCTCCATGCGCTTCCTTGATGCCGGGTCGACCTATATCGACCTTGTCGGGCCGTTCCTGGTGACCAGCGCCGGGATCGGCTTGTGTGTTGCACCAACGACTTCGGCGATCATGAACGCTGTTCGGAACGAGAAGCAGGGTGTCGCGTCGGCCGTCAACGACACAACGCGCGAAGTCGGCGCCGCCGTCGGCATAGCTGTGGCCGGCTCCGTGCTCGCCGCCCAGTACAACCATGTGCTCGCCCCCGCGCTGAGCGCATTTCCCCAGCAAGTACGCCAGTCGGCACTGGACTCGCTGGCCAACGCGCTCGCAGTCGCCGACCACATGGGCCCGCAAGGGGCGCGGCTGGCCGAGCTCGCCGAGTCCGCGTTCATCCAGTCGATGCACCTGTCGCTGCTGGTGCTGTCCGCCAGCCTGGCCGTCGCGGCGGCCTTCGTCGCGGTATGGTCACCTGGCCGCGACGGTCAGCAGCTCGGCTTCATAAGGCGACTCAGGTCACGCCCTTCAGCGCTCACGCGGCCACCTCATGTCACCGGGCGATGAACTCGGCCGCCCGATGGCCGATCATCACGATGGTGGCGTGCGGTCCCCTGCTGGTGATCGCGGGAAGCACCGATCCATCCACCACCCACAGGTTGTCGACACCGCGGACGCGGCACTGGGGGTCCACGACCGCACCCGCGTCACCGTCGACGCCCATCGGCGCGGTGCTCGCCAGGTGCTGTGAGGTGGACCATGAGACGGGCCCGACTTGCGCTGTTGTGCTGGCCAATTCGCGCGCAAGTTCGGCACCAGCGGTTAGCCTTGCCACGTCGGCAGGCTCGCGGTCGTAGCGGTGTTCGATGATCGGGGCCATGTCAGGATCCGCGGAAGCCAACGCAACGCGGCCACGGGACTCTGGCTGCATCAACGCAACACCGACGTGCGGCCGGTCGGCGGGATCGTCCCGGCGCCCGCTGATCATCGCACCGAATCCGGCTGTATAGGGCCGGATCTCGAGACCGTCGGTGGTGAGCACCGACTCCAGCGGCGGCAGCCCGTGGCTGGCCGACCAGTCCACCGGCAATACCCATTCCGGATGATCCACACAAGCGACACCGACGGGCAGGTCCGCCACCACCGACACTCCTGCGGTCCGCAGCGCGCTCTGCGGGCCCACACCGGACAGCATCAGAAGATGCGCCGACCCAATTGCCCCTGCGCTCAGCACGATCCGATCTGCGGTCAGATCCATGGCGCCATCGGGTCCGACGCACTCTACGCCGATGGCCCTGACACCGGACATCCGCAGGCGTCCCGCCCGGGTGTTGGTCAGCAGGGTGAGGTTGGTGCGATCCATCGCGGGCTGCAGGTACGCGCCGCCGGGGCCCACTCGTGTCCCCCCGTTGATGTTGAGCGGTACCGCGCCGACGCCCGCCGGTAACGGCCCTTCGAGCGAGGCCCCGTTGAGATCGTCGATCCACCGGTAACCAGCCTCACCAGCGGACCGCACGAACGATGCTGTGCAGCCATCGAATTCGGCGACGCGACGAACAAGAATCGGTCCGTCCGACCCGTGCAGTGGAGTGTCGAAGTCGAGATCGGTTTCGATCGCCCGAAAGTGCGGCAGCACGTCGGCCCATGTCCAGCCCGGCAATCCCCAGCCATCGAAATCCGTTGGCAGACCGCGGCAAAAGTAGCCACCGTTCACGGCGCCCGAGCCGCCCACCACCGCGCCACGCATGATCTGCGCCTGGCGTCTTGGCTCGTCGGTCAGAGTCGTCGGGTAGCGCCGCACCACCGAGCTGGCAGCGCCGATCGGCAGTCGTAGACCGTCACTGATCTGGGTGCGCACCCGCGGGTCGGACGGGCCCGGTCCGCCTTCGACGACCGTCACGCGGCACTCCGGATCGGCGGAAAGGCGTTCGGCCAGAACAGATCCAGCGCTGCCCGCACCGACGATCAGCACATCGCAGTGCAAGGCCGCTTCAGGTCCGGATCTGGGGTTTGAGGGCGCCGGCGTGCCGCTCGCGCACCACGCCGGTCCACAGCCCCACGCCGTAGGCGATGTCGTCGAGGCGCTTCAGCAGCACATAGGTGAGCAGCCCCACTCGCTTGGTGTCGTCGTCGGCGTTGCCGTTGCGGGTGATCCAGTCCACCACCCCGTCGACCACGGCTGCCACCAGCACCACCTGCCGGCAGCGCCGCGACAACAGCGCCGCGATCAGGGCGATGGGCCAGTACTGGCGGCAGATCGCGGACGCCAGCTGCAGGGCGGCCGACCACAGCCCGTGCGCGGCGACCACCGCCACTTCCTTGGGTTCGGTCTCGACGGTGCTCAGCGAGTTCGCGATGCGACGGCCCGTGATGGCGGCCACCACCATCGACGCCAGATATCCGATGCCCGACCCCATCGCGAGCAGGATCCAGACCACCAGCGTCCATCCGGAGATCACCAGCGGCGCCGTCTTGCCGGGATGCCGGACCGAGAGCGGGGCCGCCGATTCGCCGTAGAAAGACTTGCGCGCGAACCATTCTCGCATCTGTGTGCGGTGGTCGTGCGCGACCATCGTGATTGGTTCATAGCGCAGCCGGGCGCCGGCCTCGATGAAGCGCCAGCACAGGTCGACGTCCTCGCCGGACTTGAGTGTCTCATCGAACCCGCCCAGTTCCTTGACCACGGAGCGGCGGCAGATGATGGCGGCGCTGGGGACATAGGACACCGTGCCGTACGGCACCACCGGTGCCTCACGCAGACCCAGGTCAAGCGACGAGCGCACCGCCTCGTAACGGGCCACCAGGTTGTCGGCCTGCCGCAGTCCCACGATCCGGGGCGCGACCAGTGCGACGGCGGGGTCACAGAAATGACCGAGCAGCGCCTCTAGCCACCCGCGCCGCGGCACCACGTCGGAGTCGAGGAATGCCACAAAGTCGGTACTGCAGGCAGCAAGGCCGGTGTTGCGTGCCGCCGCGGGTCCCTTGCCGCGCGTGTGCCGCAGCACCTGAATGTCACAGTGCATGTCTGCGAAGTCGCTCTGTTGCACGGGCGTGGCCGAGCCGTCGTCGACCACCACCACGCGCATGCCGCGGAGGGTGCCCACCAGGCGTAGCAAGCCAGAATTGTTGTCGCGCACGGGAATAACGACGGTCACGTCGCGGTGCGAGGGACCGCTGGCCGGTCGCGGGTGGGCGACTGTGGCGTCGAGTAATGTGCGAGCAAGCTGTGCGCTGACCGCGTCGTGCACCTCGAGCCGGCCGTCGTCGAGCATCGTCTGCGCAGCAGGCGCGAGCCGCAGCAGCCGGGTGGGTGAACCGCCGAGCAGGGCGGAACCCTCACCGAGCACCTTCACCCGGCGATCCACCTGGACGGCAAACCCGTCGGGCAGACGCGGTCCTGTCATGTCAGCATCCCGACGCGATCCGGTGCCCACCGCGCGATGAGCCGCAAACATGCGTCGACCATCTCGGCGAGGATCCGTTCACCGTCCTCGGCTGTCGCGGTCGTCGGGTCTCCAAGAACACCGAGTTCGCTGACGGCGACGATACCGCCATCACGCATCTGGGGCATCAACTGCGTCAGCGGAGCGCTATTGCCGGGGAGGCGCTCATCGACCCGCACGTCGGTCGGCGAAATATGTAGCAATACAGATGTTTCGGTGTGGCCGGCATGCGCATCGGCATTCGCGGCGGTGCAGGCACACCAGCCCACATCGCGCCCCTCGTACCGAAGCAAAGCCACCGCGGCCGTCAGCGCCTCGACGTTTCCGCCGTGACCGTTGACGAAGACGAGGCGCGACGCCCATTGCGATGCGGACCGGCCGAACTCCACCAGCAAAAGCCGCAGCGCCGATGTCCCGATGGACACCGTGCCGGGGAAGCCTTCGTGCTCCCCACTCGCGCCGTAGCCGATCGCGGGCGCAAGGGTCCAGTTGGATTCATTCCAGTCAGCGAGCCGAGCAGCAACCGAGCGAGCGACGGCGGTGGCGATCCGGGTGTCGGTGTCCAGCGGCAGGTGGGGTCCATGCTGTTCCACCGAGCCCACGGGGATGATCAACGCCGGCGACGTGCCCTGCAGCTGTCTCGACGTTGAGTCCGCGAGGTCGCTGGGGAAAGCCACCCGCCGATGGTAGGCCGAATTCACCTGGCGTGCGCCAATTGTTGGCGCATGCGCAGCAATTGATTTCCGAGAATTTCCCGCAATCGGCCGCCACCCAATCACGCCAGCCCCCTCCGCCACGCCTGTACCAGGGGCCTTCGGGTGCTGACCGTGTTGCCGGTCAGCCGTCGGCGCCGGTGGGCACGCCGAGCGCACGGGTGAAGCCCGGTGGGACGAGGACGTCGCCGGCAACCAGATCGTGGACCGACGCACGGCCAAGGCCCATCAGCGCCGAGTCGATGCCTCCGCGCAGAACGTCGAGCACGTTCTCGACCCCGGCCTGGCCGTTGGCCGCGAGGCCCCACAGGTAGGCGCGACCGATCATCACCGCGCGCGCGCCGAGCGCCAGCGCCTTCACCACATCGCTGCCGCGCCGGATGCCACCGTCCAGCAACACCTCGATCTGGTCGCCAACGGCGTCGGCAATCGCAGGCAGTGCCCTAATTGAGGCGGGTGTGCCGTCCAGATTGTTGCCGCCGTGATTGGACACGGAGATGGCCGAAACACCCGAGTCCACAGCACGTTTAGCGTCATCGACGCGCATCACACCCTTGAGCATGAA
>Ga0073928_10010478_pt1 | contig 11026 bp, 13 predicted proteins | sample PaiPotPPA55metaG_FD_76969 | JGI IMG/M metagenome (GOLD analysis project Ga0073928, IMG submission 76969) | Iron sulfur acid spring bacterial and archeal communities from Banff, Canada, to study Microbial Dark Matter (Phase II) - Paint Pots PPA... ...
AGCACCCAGCCAGTGAGTCCGTTCGTGCGCGCCAAGCGATAAACGAAAGGACGAAACCCCACGCCCTGCACCACGCCGCGTACTTTGATGGAATATGCGTTCAACATAGCGTCACTTTGCGGCTACGATGCAGCCCCTACCCTGCCATCCCACGCGGATGACCTTTCCATCCTCCACAAGAATCGGAACGGTGTAAGGTGCAGGGGCGATCTCTCGCATGCGAGCCAAGGCCTCTTGGTCCGATTCCACGTCAAACTCCTGAAAATCCTTCCCCGACCATTCCAGCCATTCGCGCATGTCGCTGGTGTACGGGCAACTCGCTGTTCCGTACAGCTCCAGGTTAGGCATTTGCGAATCCCTCCATGGCACCGCGAAGAGTGTGATAAATCGACGCCTGAACTTCCTGAATGCGAGGAATGTAATCGGAGCGCACGATCAGTGGAAAATCCGCGAGACCTCGACGAACAATTTCTCCGCCGTCATAGCCCAGCAGCGCAACAGTGAGCATTCCGCGCTTGCGGGCCTCCTCCAGCGCCATAACAATATTTCGGGAACCGCCGCTCGTGGAAATCGCCACTGCGACGTCATTCACTTGAGCGTGAGCGATGAGCTGTCGCAAAAAAATCAGTTCGGTTCCCACATCGTTGGCGATGGCGGAGATATTTGCTGGCTCCATCGAGAGAGAAACCGCTGGTATCGGCCGGTACCCTGCAGGTGGCATTACACAATCGAGCGCCCAATCGTTGGCGTCCGTTGCGGAACCACCGTTGCCAAAAATGATCAGTTTGCCCCCGCGCTGGATTCGCTCGTTCATCGAGATAGCTGCGTTGCCGATGATTTCTGATTCTTCCTGTGCGACGCGCTCGCGCAAACGCGCATCATCGCCCGCCTTCATCTGAATCGATGCGGCGACTTCGGCCACCGCGTCAACGGTCTGTTGCTTGTCTTTGCCGAGGAAGGGATACAAAAATCCCGCGTCGCCCACCTCATGACCCATTTCGCGATGCTCGAAAAAGACGTGCACGCTCTCCCAGAGCGTGTGATACAGAATCTCGATCATTTCTTGATGTATGAAGGGATCCTGTTTGCTCGGCGCTACCGAGTAAAAGCCTTGCTGACCCGGCAGGGCAAATGTCATTGCCTGGCGTTTCTGCGCGCTTTCTAGTGCTGCCCAGACTTCGGGATCGCCTTCTGGCGGACCAAAACCCATGACCATGTCGTCGGGTTGGACGAGCACTTCAAGCCAGGGCCGGAAGAGAAGCGAAAGATCAAGAGCGGGGAGGGCCCGTTTGCCAACGATGACGGGATGCACAAACTCCACGGAAACGTGTTGCGCGTCGGTAGCGTAAGGTCCGCGCCCGAAAGCGAGCAAGCGGCCTCCGCGAAGAAATCGCTCGGACATTTCGCGGCAAGCTTCGGCAAGCCGGTAAGCCTCTTGTGCGAAAAACTTTTCAACGATTACATTGCGCGCGAGCAGCTTTTGCTCGATTTGCGTTCCCATTTCGCAGCGCATAGCCATAGAACTTTTCCTAGCAAATTCGGGGCAGCGGATCGCCGACAAGCATATCAACCAGCCGCATGCCCCCATAAAGAGTGGTGACGAGAACGGCGCTAGCGGGCTGTTCCCTGACATCACCAATTATTACCGCCTCGTTTCCGCCGGGCGCTTCGTGTAATGCCTGCAACGCGGTCTCCGCAAGGTCAGCCGAAACAATCGCGAGAAATTGGCCTTCATTGGCAATGTGCAAAGGGTCTAGTCCTAAAAGCTCGCAAGCTCCACGTACCGTATCTCGCAGAGGAACTTTTTCTTCGAACAAAACAATTCCGTGACCACAGTCCCTGGCAAGTTCGTTCAGTGAAGTAGCCACGCCCCCACGCGTCGGATCACGCATCCACCGCACACCGGGACCCGCGGCACGCACGAGAGCTTGAACCAGCGGAAGCACCGACCGGGTATCCGAACGGAGCTCCGCTTCCAGATCGAGTTCGCCCCGGGCCAACAGAATCGTTATGCCGTGGTCTCCAATTGGTCCCGACAGCAGTACCTTATCTCCCGGTTGCACGGAGCTCGCGGAAATTGTAACTCCCGGAATCAGCCGTCCAATTCCTGTTGTGGTGATATACATATGATCGGCCTTGCCGTGCTCGACGACTTTGGTGTCACCGCCGGCGATCACCACGTCTGCTTGATGCGCGGCTTTCCCCATCGCGCGCACTTCCGCCTCAAGAATCTCAGTGGGTAATCCCGCTTCGAGTACAAAGGTGACAACAATCGCTTCCGCTTTTGCACCCGATACGGCCAAGTCATTCACCGTGCCGTTTATCGCCAACTCCCCAATAGAACCGCCGGGAAAACTCAGCGGCTTCACCACGAAGCTGTCCGTGGTCATGGCGATTCGTGTGCCATTAATTTGGATATGAGCCGCATCGCCCAACGGCCCTGAGTCGGAGCCAAAGAGTAGTGGAGCAAAGAGTCCTTCCACTAATCTCCGGCTTGCTTTTCCGCCGGCGCCATGCGCCATTTCGATCTGCGGTTCGCGGAACCTGATCTTGCCGGCAAAGTTTTCCATTTTCTTTTCACACACTCACACGACGCTGGCAAGAGTTGCGTTCGAAATCGTGACCGGCTTGCGGTGCTGGTAATTGTAAAACGCGGCACATGAACCTTCCGAGGACACCATCAACGCCCCAACCGGGCTTTCAGGTGTGCATTCCTGCGCGAATAGCTTGCATTGCGCAGGTTTGAGAACGCCCTTCAACACTTCGCCGCATTGAGCGGCCTTAGGATCGGTGATGCGGATGCCTGGAACATTGAATCGACGCTCGGCATCCCACTGCGCGTAGGAATCTCTTATGCGTAGCGCGGATTGCGAAATGAATCCCAGCCCGCGCCATTCGAAATACGGGCGCAGTTGAAACACTTCTTTCATGGCTTTCAACGCCGCGCGGTTCCCTTCCCAAGGAACGACGCGCTTGTATTGATTCTCAACCTTGGCTTCGCCGTTTTTCAGCTGACGCAGCAGCATCACAATGGATTGCAGCAAATCCAGCGGTTCAAATCCGCACACCACGATGGGCTTGCCTTCGTCGGTGGCAATCCATTCATAGGGCCTGCAGCCAATCACAGTGGAACAGTGGCCCGGACCGATGAAACCATCGAGGCGCATATCCGGCGAATCCAGAATCGCGCGGATCGCAGGAATAATCGTCACATGATTGCAGAACACAGAAAAGTTTTGCAGCCCTTCCGCCTTGGCTCTCTGCAACGTTAAGGCGGTCGAAGGCGCGGTCGTTTCAAAGCCGATGGCAAAAAACATTACATGCTTGTCAGGATTCGCCTTAGCGAGCTTGATCGCGTCCGTTGGCGAATAAACAATGCGCACATCCGCGCCGCGCGCTTTATGCTCCAGCGGACTTCCATGCGCGCCGGGCACGCGCATCATATCGCCAAAAGCAGCGAAGATTACGTTCGGCTGAGCCGCGATAGACAGGCCATCGTCGATGCGTCCCATGGGCAACACGCACACTGGACAACCCGGACCGTGAATCAGGTCGATATTTTCGGGCAGAACGTCTTTTAGTCCAAAGCGATAAATTGCATGCGTGTGGCCGCCGCAAACCTCCATCAGGCGGTAATGCCACTGTGGGTCTGTCAGCCGGCGGATTTCTTCCGCCGTCTTCATGATCAATTCTGGATTCCGGAATTCATCAACGAATTTCATGTTAGCTCCCCAGAGCTAGGTGATTCGTTTCTCTTCCACATCTTCGAGGCCGTAGCCGCGAGCCTCGTCGATGGCCGCTTCGCTTTCTCCCAACATCTGCAGCGTATGCATCTGGTCGAGAGCCTCTTCTTCGCTGATTTTGCTCATGGCGAAGCCCACATGAATCAGCACCCAATCGCCCGTCTTGGGCTTGTCCTCCTGTAGCAATCCCAAATCCACTCGTCGCCGCACTCCCATCACATCAACCAGCGCGGAGTGCGTGGCATCGGAAGTGATCTCAATAATTTTCCCCGGTATTGCCAGGCACATTCTGCATCCTCCCATCGATTCCAGTTTCTCGTCACCACGATCCATGCGGAATCCTTGTTCAGTTCAAGAATCTTTGTTCGCGGTGATGTCGAAGGACAGTTTTATTTCGTCCTTCACTTTCAGCCCTCCGACCGCGACAGAAACAGGTTTGATCCTGAAATCCGACTGCTTGATTGAAAATTCCCCGTAAGCACGCAATTTATCGTCCGCGGGAGCCACATTTGCGGAAATATTGGCCGGGCGAGTAACACCGTGGAGAAACAAATCACCTTCAATCTTCAGGACGTATACCGATTCACCGAGCTGTATTCCTGAAACTTGCCTGCTTTCAAAGGCAATTTCCGGGAATCGTTTTACTTCCAGTACCTGGTCATTCATGGTGCGCGACATTTCAGCGCGGTCTCTCTCGCTAACATCATTCTGCACTTCGAACGAAACGGCTTGAATGGTCATGCCCACGGAGCTTTTAGTCAGATCGTCGGATGCAAAGTTTACTTCGCCGGAGAACTCTCGAATGGCAATTACCGGATTGTGGCCAAGTCCCGACAAAAAACCTGCGGCAAAAGCGCGCGCCGTAAAACGACTGCTCGCTGGATCGATCGTGTAGCGCACGGGCGAAGTCTCTGGCGACATTTTTACACCGGTTGCTGAATCCATAGCTGCCCCACTCGATGGAACACCGCTCACATCGCGCGCAATTTGAAATACCGCTCCACGTCCGGAATAAGATTGCTGATCACATTTTTGAGCGGGCTTCGTTCCACATATCTTCGTACCGCCGGATTGGACAGAACGATCCCTGCACCTATCACGACAAGCGCTATACCGCCCAGCATAATCAGAGTGTCTCGTTCATTCGACGGTCGGCCGTCGTGGTGCGAAACATTTCTGGTGCTCAGTTTCATCGCCATTACCTATCCTTTCTGAGATTTTCTTTCTTCGCGTTCACCGGCAACTAATGGCCATTCGCCGTTCAGAATTCTACTTACCAGCGATTCCGTCAACGTCACAGCCCGTTCCACAGCATTCTCCACAGCTTCGCTGAGTCCCATCTGTCCCTCTTCGGGTCCCAGGGTCGCGGGCTCGCAGCCCACCAGGAGAATCCGCTGGAGTGGCGGTCCCATGGACTTGGCCATGCATAAAACATTCATAGGATTCATAGCGTGAGCATCAACGGCGATTTGCGAAGCATTCGGCGAATTAATTGAAGTTAAATCTGGTTCGACTACGTATAACGTGCCTGGAGCATCACCACGCGGACAAGCATCGATGAAAATCGTTACTTGCGGCCCGTCCGCGAGCGCATAGGCGAGATCCAGTCCGCGAATGCCGAAATCAACAATGCGTACACCTTCCGGGAAGGTCCGCTGAGACAGACGTTGCGCGACTTCCACGCCAAATCCATCGTCGCCCAGAAAAATGTTGCCGATGCCGGCCACGAGTATCGCAGGGGCCGACGCTTTGGTTGAGGCGATGGGGTCGTCCGGGCCGAGGGGTTCGACCTCTTCGGGAGAAAAGAAAAAGCGATGTCCCGGCTGGCGCATCATTCCAATGTCACGCCCGGGATCATCGTCGGCAACAACGCAAATGTGAAACTTACCTTCGTAATCCTGCTCGATAGATTCGATGACCGCGGTCTTCCCTGCGAGCGCCATGTCAAAAATGTCCGCGCGCTTGCCAGGACGGAGCCTCACGCGATCTCCAACTTTCACGTCGGCTTCGCCGATGTGCAAAGTCTCGAGCGGGCTCTTAGCCTCCAGCAGATTCCACTCCCATTCGTTCATTGCTGATCCTCTGAGGTCGGCCGCATACCACGTAGCACACCGTGAAGCTTCAGAAATTGTTCCTCGGGCAAGGCTTCGGTTCGTTCCAGGATTTGTCGGGCGCGTGCATCGCCGTGGCGCATCTCGTGTTTTTCATCTTCAGTCAAAGTCAGAATCCGTAGAGCGAGGATCTCGTCGATCTCGGTGCCATCGAACAGATCGCCCGTGCTTTCAGGAGCGATTTGTGGGTAGTCGTACAAGATGATCGGCGAAGACAGCATGGCGTCGCGTTGGGTTTCTTCGCCTACCAGAACAGGCCAAGTCCCTACGTTTTTGCACTGCGCGGCAAATTCCTTGAATTCTTCAGGCGTATCTAAAAGCGAAACGAACTCGCCATGCTCAACGCTGAGGATGCTGTGCGCGGAAAGCAAAGAACGCATCAGGGCACTATCGCGGCTGGCTGCGCCAGGATCAGTTACGCTGCCCTCATTCGCAACTTCGAGCGCAATTTTGTACAGGTCGTCGTTAAATCGCGAGGCGCTCAAGGAAATTCGCCCAAGAATGGGTTCCTGCGTTCGCACGATCAACTGGGTGATCTGGCGTTCGGCGTCGTAAATGGATTCGGTTGCTTCCCTTGGCGGTAAGTCGAGCACTTGGCACACCGACGCCTTCACCAGTTGTTCGAGAGAAGACGCTTCCACGATTGCGTCGCGCTCGGCGGCTTCCTGCCATGCTTGCGACGGTTGTTTCCCCTTTTGTAACTCCTGTGCTCCGCGCGCGATTCTTGATATGGCCTGGAGGAACCGGACTTTCACTGTTATGCCAGTCCGAACGCTTCCTCTGACCAAACACTCCGTTCGCGTGTACCAAGGATCAGTTCCCTGCTGCGCTTCGCTGTAGTTCCTCGGATATACAACGCCAAAATTCCAACGCTGGCGATTTTTCACCGACGAAGGGCGATAGGGATACAGCATGTAGCCCTCGTACAGAACGGCGTTCGCGATCTCTTCAATTACTTTTACGTTCACGATCGCACCGGCTCATCCGCATTCTGAAACAGCCGCTCGACAACTTCCTCCCACGTCGGAATACCGTTGCGCACCTTGTACTCATATAGCCGTTCAAAGGCGTCCCGCCGAAGACATAGCCACGCTGTATTGGGATAATATTCGTCGATCATTTGCTTCCAGACCTTCAGGGGTAACCTGAACTTGGATTCTTTTTCCCACGAAATTGGCACAACCTGCAGCTCGTCCTGCTCGCCGCGAAAAAAGACTGTCCCACTGAAAAGGAAATTCAGCGGCAGGTCGCCCTCGGCGAGGCCGTGAAAATATTTCGTGCTCGCCACGTTAAAATCAAACGAGCATGGAACCGGAATTTCAATGGTGGTCTCCCCCTGAAACGGCGGAACGTTCACGGCAACGTGCGTCCACAGCATCGTTTTTAGTGTCTGCCCCCAGCGCCCTGGTTCGCCGAACAAGTCGCTCAAGCGAGCTTGCTCTTCTGCGGTATAGTGACGCCGCGTAACCTCTATCTGGATTTGCGCGCGCAGGGCGAGTGAATGAATGACCTCTTCGTGATTCGCATTTGCCACGCGCAATCGGAACGAAAGGGTAGGTGCGGCGGCAAAAGGAACAGCGGCAACGCCCTCGACATGGAAATCTAAATCAGGCATCTTGACCACCGTTCGCTAGGCCCGCTTTGGCTTTCAATTCCGCGAAGAAGTTGCCCACTTCTCGCCAAACTTCAGTACCCCCAGACAGCCCGCGCCAGTGCATGCGAATTAAGCCCACAAGTTTGTAACATTCATCGATGGGAACGACGTAATACTGCGGTTTCACTCCACGCGTTGTCCCGACCCGATTAACAAGCAGCGCTTCGACGTCCGATCTCAGTTTGTTCAAGATCTCGTTTTCCTGCACCACATCGTTCCAAGTGTCCAGCGACAGTAGCGATTCCGTAGGCCCCGCGGGACTCGGGTAATACGCCACGACTTTTCCGTGTGGAGTGCTGTAGAACAGGAAGGCCATTTCAATGGGAATCATCAAGCTATCCCATTGCGCATCCGTCAAACGGAAATCGCTGAGGAAGCGGACATCACGCGGAACGCGTTTGAATTTGAGATTTTGATTTCCGCTAAATAAGATCGCGCAAGCTTCGCAGGCACACATTAATTTTCGGCTGACGGTTTCTAGTAAGTGAGCATGCGTGGTCGCCAGCTCGCGACTGCACATTTCACAAGTTTCTACATTTTCGTTTCGCTTCCGCGCAAACTGACGGAGTGTCGCGAAGGCCGATGCCTTGGGCAGTAGGTTTGAAGAAGCCACGATTAGTCAAAAAACTCCATTTCTAGCCCAGGGGTCTTTAGGCACGCTCTGGAATTACTTGTTGTGCAGTGGCCGCCAGGCTCACAAGTGGCACAAATCCTGCGGTTTTCTCGACGAAACCTTCGATCACGATTCCTGAGACATCAGGAGCTGCTTCATAGATGGCTTGTTCCACGGCTTGTTTCAGTGCTGAAGCCGAAGACCCGCAGCCTTCGCTCTTGGCCTCCATGCGCAACGTGACCGTCCCCTCGTCGTCGATGCCCACAAAACTTACTGCGCCCGAATGCGAGCGCCGCATCTTCTCAAGCGCTTCCACAACTCTGGTCTTAATGTCGACGGGATGCAGACCATAAAGCAGCAGCACACTTTTCACGACGCCATCGCGCGCGAATGTATCGATGATGGATTTCGCAGCTTCACCACTCTGACCAACTACTTCCAACATGCGTTCCAGGCAGGCGCCATGCAAAGTCATCAAGGCCTGCACCAGTTCTTTGGCGTTTGCACGCAGAATTGGATCTTTCGCTTCCTCTAAAGCTCGCACCATCTTGTCGATGGATTCGATCTGACTCTCAATTTCTTTTTGTTTCGGCATTCGCGCCTTTCCGACAACGGAGCTTGGAACGGGAACGGTGAGAACGGAACAGTCCTCCGAACTCACCGCTTGGCGACCACGCGGAGCTTCCCTGCTTCTAAGGCTGCAGACCAAACATCGGAGAATGGTGAGTCTCCAGCGTTTTTCCATCACCGAGATACATGTGTACGCCACAAGGCAAGCACGGATCGAAACTGCGCACCGTTCTCATGATGTCGATGCCCTTGAATTTGTCAGGACCGTTGTCCTCGAAGATCGGCGTGTTTTGCACGGCATCTTCGTAGGGCCCTGGAGTTCCGTAAATATCGCGCGGGTTAGCGTTCCAGGGAGTTGGCGGATATGGGTGATAGTTTGCAATTTTGCCGTCGCGAATGACCACGTGATGCGAAAGGACTCCGCGAACGGCTTCATGGAAGCCGCATCCGATGGCGTCTTGCGGCACTTTGAAGTCCGACCAGGTTTTCGTGTTGCCTTTGTGAAGCTCCGCCAGCGCCTGTTCGGCGAAATACAAAGCGGCGCAGGCGGCATAAACCTGGAAGTAAGTGCGCGCACGATCGCGCTCGATTGCGTTACTCCACTTCGGAACCTTCCATTCGAATTCGACTTCGGGAAGTGACATGGTCTTCGGCAAATATATTTTCACGCTATTCCCCGTAGCCTTGATATAGCCGATGTCTACGAGGCCGGCCAACGCCGTTGCCCAGAGGCGCGCGATGGGTCCGCCACCAGTGTCGAGCGCCAGATGGTCGCCGGTGCGCTTATCGAGCCAGCGCGGCGACATCACCCAGGTGTATTTGTCTTTGAAGTTGCGGTTTTGCGGCTTCGGAATCGTGGTCTGATTCCACGGGTGATTCCTATCCACGGGATTTCCGAGCGGATCGGTCTTCACGAACGTCTCGGAATTCTCCCAACCGTCATAATAAGAACTGCCCAGCAAAATGCGGATGTTCAGATTAATGTCCACCAAGTCGGTAGTCACGAGCTTGCCGTCTACGACGATGCCCGGCGTTACGTACATCTTGCGACCCCAGTGAGTCATGTTCTTGTACTGGTAATCGCATTCGTAGGGATTGTTAAATGAGCCCCAGCAGGCCAATAAAATTCGCCGCTTTCCGACTTCTTCATAACCCGGCAGCGCTTCATAGAAGAAATTAAACAGGTCGTCATGCAGCGGCACGACTTTCTTCATGAATTCCACGTATTTCATCAACCGCACGATGTAGTCAGTGAACAGTTGTACGGTAGCAACTGTTCCCACGCCGCCGGGATAGAGCGTCGACGGATGAACGTGCCGCCCTTCCATCAGGCAGAACATTTCACGTGTCATGCGGCTCATCTGCAGCGCTTCCCTATAAAACGCACCGGTAAAAGGGTTCAGAGCGCGCATGATATCGGCGATAGTGCGGAAGCCGTGCAAATTTGACCCAGCGGCGAGCTTCGTTTCCGCCTTTGCAAGAACCGCGGGGTTCGTTTCCTTCACCATTTGCTCGCAGAAATCCACGCCGACCAGGTTGTCTTGAAATATATTGTGGTCGAACATGTATTCGGCGGCCTCGCCGAGGTTAACGATCCACTCAGCAATATTGGGTGGACGCACGCCAAACGCCATGTTCTGCGCATAGGTCGCGCAGGTGGCGTGGTTGTCCCCGCAAATTCCACAAATACGGCTGGTGATGAAGTGAGCGTCACGCGGATCCTTGCCCTTCATGAAAATGCTGTAGCCGCGAAAAATTGACGACGTGCTATAGCATTCCGCCACGCGCCTATTATCAAAATCGATCTTGGTGAAAATTCCCAGGCTCCCCACAATCCTGGTAATGGGATCCCAATTCATGTCCACCAATTTGCCGGACTTGCTGGACGAATCTCGTAGCGGAGTGGTGATGGTGCTCATGTTTCGTGCGCTCCTTTTCCTTGAATAATTTCTTAAATAATTTCGTAAAAAACTTTTCTAATAATTTCTCGGCGTGTAGCCAGTGGTCAGTTCCGGACGCGGATGCCGCCACTTGGGCTCTTTATTCACGGTGTCATTCGTAAAGTGGCGAAGCGCCCGGATGGCCTTGCCGTAAACGCTGATCGTTGTAGAGGAGACTCTGGCGCCAGGCGGTTCATCCATGAAGGGCATGAATTTGTCCGGAAAGCCCGGCATTGTGCAACCGATACAAATTCCGCCAACGTTCGGGCAGCCGCCGATGCCCGCCATCCAACCCCGCTTCGGTACGTTGCAATTGACTACCGGACCCCAGCATCCGAGTTTCACAAGACACTTCGGCGAGTTATAAGTGTCGGCAAAATCCGCTTGCTCGTAGG
>Ga0073928_10010479_pt1 | contig 11026 bp, 9 predicted proteins | sample PaiPotPPA55metaG_FD_76969 | JGI IMG/M metagenome (GOLD analysis project Ga0073928, IMG submission 76969) | Iron sulfur acid spring bacterial and archeal communities from Banff, Canada, to study Microbial Dark Matter (Phase II) - Paint Pots PPA... ...
CATAGGTCACGGGTTCCACTATCATTCACTCCGCTCATCCCCGTGAAAGCGGGGACCCAGCGCTTTCCAGCGAGGCGATGCTAGCGAAGAGCGCATGAACCCGAAAGGACGTCGATTCCTGAACAACGCGGGGTCCCCGCTTTCGCGGGGATGAGCGGAGGAGGGCTGGCGAAAGGACAGCCTCAGGACGCGACGGCGGTCTTTCGTTCCTTCAGGAACTCGAAGAACTCCACGCCCTCGCGCAGCCGCCGCTTCATCATGTCGGGGTCGCGGACCATCTCGCCGACGATGGCCCCGATCTTCCGCGGGCGGAAGTAGAAGCTCTTGTAGAAGGTCTCGACGCTGTCGAAGATCTCCTGGTGGCTGAGGTGGGGATAGTGCAGGGGCGCGATCTGCACGCCGTGCTCGTCGACCAGTTCGGCGTGCGCCAGATCGAGCCAGCCGTTCTCGACCGCCTCGCGGTGCAGGTAGGTGCCGGGATAAGGGGCGGCGAGCGAGACCTGGATCGTATGCGGGTTGATCTCGGCGGCGAAGCGGATGGTTTCCTCGATCGTCTCCTTGGTCTCGCCCGGCAGGCCGAGGATGAAGGTGCCGTGGATCGTGATCCCGAGATCGTGGCAGTCCTTGGTGAAGCGCCGGGCGATGTCGATGCGCATGCCCTTCTTGATGTTGTTCAGGATCTGCTGATTGCCGGTCTCGTAGCCGACCAGCAGCAGGCGCAACCCATTGTCGCGCAAGACTTCGAGGGTCGGGCGCGGGACGTTGGCCTTGGCGTTGCAGGACCAAGTGACGCCGAGCTTGCCCAATTCGCGGGCGATCGCCTCCGCCCGCGGGCGGTCGTCGGTGAAGGTGTCGTCGTCGAAGAAAAATTCTTTCACCTGGGGGAAATACTGCCGGGCCAGCTTTATTTCGTCGATTACATGGCCGACGCTGCGCACCCGGTAACGGTGGCCGCCGACCGTCTGCGGCCACAGGCAGAAGGTGCATTTCGAGCGACAGCCGCGGCCGGTATAGAGCGACAGATAGGGGTGCTTCAGATAGCCGATGAAGTAGTTGTCGACATCGAGGTCGCGCTTGTAGACCTCGGTCACGAAGGGCAGCCGGTCCATGTCCTCGAGCACCGGCCGGGCCGCGTTGTGGACGATGACGCCGCCCGGGTTGCGGAAGCTCAACCCCTCGATCGACGCAAACCGTCGCTCCTCGGCGACCTCCCGGATCGTGAAGTCGAATTCCTCCCGGGCGACGAAGTCGAGCGCCGCCGAGGCCTTGAGGCTGGCATCCGGCTCGACCGCGACCTTGGCGCCGACGAACCCGATCTTCAGCTGCGGGTTCTCGTCCTTCAGCGCCTCGGCAACGCGCACATCGGAGGCGAAAGACGGGGTAGAGGTGTGCAATACGGCCAGCTCGTAGTCGCGCGCCAACGGCAATACCTGCTCCAATCGCAGCCGCGCCGGCGGGGCGTCGACGAGCCGGCTGCCGGGGACAAGCGCCGCCGGCTGGGCGAGCCAGGTCGGGTACCAGAACGAGCGGATTTCGCGCCGCGCCTGATAGCGCGAGCCGGCGCCGCCGTCGAAACCGTCGAACGAGGGCGGATGCAGAAACAAGGTCTTCATCATAGCGGCTTCTCTCCGTCGACGCTCATTCGACCGCTCGGCCCGACGTGAAAATGCTGGTCCCGCCAGAAGACCGATCTGCCGAAGAAGCTGGCGACGTACACCGTGAAAGACAAGAAATCGCGCCCGAAAAGCAGCCACGCACCAGGCGGCGCGAGCCCGAGAGCGCGCGCGATCGCCCGCGCCGAGATCCACCTGAGCAGGCAGGAGATCACAAGAATCGCGCAGGAGGTCAAGGCAAATCCGGCGCCGACCGCGGAGATCGCGGCGATCGCCACCGGATGGGTGATGACGATCGAGGCGGCAAAACCGGCCGGCGTCAGGTTGCGGGTGGTGCGCGCCCAGCGCAATTCGTGCCGCCACAGATCGCGAAACGATGGTTCCACAACCTGCGTCCAGACGAGGTAGCGCGACAGCATAATGGCGAGACCCGCGTCCCGCACCGCCTCGCCGAGGCGATAATCGTCCGCCATCTCGCTACGCAATCGGGCGAATCCGCCGATGCGCGCGAGGACCTCGCGCCGCAGCGCGATCGTGGCGCCGAAGCAGCCTTTGCCGACGCCCATGGCGTCGGCCAACAGCGCGCTCGGCAGGAAGCCGAAATTGATGTGCAATGCCCCCAGATCGGACCACAACCCGCCGTTCGAGACGCCCTTGTAAAGGCAGGTGACGATGCCGATGCGCGGATCGGCGAGCGGCGCCGCGACCGCGGCGAGATAACGCCGATCGACGCGGATGTCGCTGTCCGCCAGCACCAGGATGTCGTGCCGTGCGGCCGGCAGCATGTTCTCGAGGTTCGACACCTTCAGGTTGCTGCCGTCGACCCGCGGGTCGACGACGATGACGATGTCGCGCGCCGGCAGATCGTGCTTCAGCGCGCGCGCGACGGGCAATGCCTCATCGTCCGAATCGCGAACCCCGAGCACGATCTGAACCTCGGCATAATCCTGCTCGGCGAAGGAGCGCAAATTCTCGTAGAGGCGGGGTTCGGCGCCATAGAGCGGCTTCAGGATCGAGATCCCGGCTTGCCGGGTCGGCGGCGGCGGGTCGGACGAAAGCGCGCCAAAGCGGCGGGCGACAATCGTCGCGGCGACCAGATACACCCAGGCCGGTGCGACGACGAGCGACAGAGCCCAGTCCAGCATCGTCACCGGCGCGTCAACCTGCCGCTGAACCCGGCGGGCGGGCTTTTTGCCGTTGATTTCGCATGGCGGATTGCCGACTTTTGCCCGGTGCGCGCGCCGCGCTCGTAAACCAATTACGCTGGAAAATCCGTGAGCGATTCGAGCGCCTCGTCATGTCGCGTCATCGGGGCGGGCCTCCTGTTGCTGTCGTTGTTGCTATCGTTGGCGCTCGGCGCCTGCGCGACGCCGCCGCGCGACGCCGCCGAGCGCGCCAGTTTCGAGGAGACCAACGATCCGCTGGAGCCGCTCAATCGGCAGATCTTCGAATTGAACCAGTTCCTCGACGGCATCCTGCTGAAGCCGGCGGCCCAGGTCTATGTCGCGGCGGTTCCCGGGGATGCTCGCGACGCCCTGCGGCGCGTCATCGACAACATGAAGGAACCCACGATCGTCATCAACAATGCGCTGCAGGGCGAATTCACACGTGCGAAAATCTCGTTCGGCCGGCTCGCGCTGAACACGACGATCGGCGTCCTCGGTATCATCGACGTCGGCAAGCGATTCGGCCTCGACAAGCAGACCGGCGACTTCGGGCAGACGCTGTTCGTCTGGGGCCTGCCGGAGGGGCCGTATCTGGTGCTGCCGGTGCTGGGTCCCTCGAACCCGCGCGATGCGATCGGCGTTATCGTCGACTCGTACGGCGATCCGCTCGACTACCTCGCGAACGCGAAGGACCTCGACGAACTCGAAATCGGCCGCTTCGCCGCCGACGGGATCGATCAGCGGGCGCGCGTCCTCGACGTGCTCGAAGACTTGCAGAAGAACGCGCTCGATTTCTATGCGCAATTGCGCAGCCTGTCGCGGCAGCGGCGCGCGGTTGAACTGCGTCACGGCGAGCTGCCGCCGGCCAAGGGGTTCTACGAGGATCCGGGCGCCGGCTCAGCTCGTCCTTAGCGCGGCGACGCGCTGCTCCAACAGACGCACGAGACCGTCGGCCCCGTCGCGCTGCAATACCGCGACGAACTCCGATCGCCGGGTCGCCAACTCGCTGACCGTGCCGCTCAAAAACACGTCGATGACCTGCCACTGCCCGGCCGCGTCGCGGCGCATCAGGTAGTTCAGCGCCACCGGCTCGGCGGCGGGCCGCACCAGGCGGGTCTGCACGATAACCCCGTTCGGGTTCTGCACCGAATCGGCATCGACCTCGAAGCGCTCGCCGCCGAAATCGTCGAACCGGCCGGTATAGGTCGAGATCGTGTAGCGCACGAAGGCGGCGGCGAGCCGCTGCTGCTGGTCGGGCGCCAGATGCGCCCATTCCGGCCCGACCGCGATTCGGGTCATCAGCTCGAGGTTGAAGGTGCGCAGGACCACCGGCTGCAGCCGGCTGTAGCGCTGGTCGAAGGACAGCCGCTTCGCCTCCTTCATGACCGCCAGCAGCGCCTCGCAGAACGCCTGGATTGCCGCCGCCGGGCCGTCGGCGGCCGGCGGCGCAGCAAGCGCCCCAGGGCTGCGTCTGACCGCGAACAGGCCGATCATGGGGAGGGCGCGACCCGCCAGGGCCAGCAATTTGCGTCTCGATACGGACATGACCGCCGCCGGTTTGTGGCATCGACCGTTTACACGATAGCGCGCGTGGTGAGGAGAAATTGTGGCAGCGACGGAGCGCTGCCCTATATTGCATGACGTCGCGGACTGCCGAGGCGTCGAGATGCGTGTCGTACTGGCTCAACCCAGAGGTTTCTGCGCCGGGGTCGAACGAGCGATCGAGATCGTCGAGCGCGCCCTCGAGAAATATGGCCCGCCGATTTACGTCCGCCACGAGATCGTCCACAACCGGCACGTCGTCGACCGGCTGCGCGCCAAGGGGGCGCATTTCGTCGACGAGATCGACGAGATCCCGCCCGGCGCGGTGACGATCTTCAGCGCCCACGGCGTCGCCAGCCTGATTGAAAAGCGCGCCGCCGAACGCGGGCTGCCGGTCATCGATGCGACCTGCCCGCTTGTCTCGAAGGTGCACATCGAGGGCCAACGCTACGCCAACCAGGGCCGCGAGATCATCCTGATCGGGCATATGGGGCATCCCGAGATCGAAGGCACGATGGGCCGCATCCGCGGCCGCGTGCACCTGATCTCGACCCCGGAAGAGGTCGCGCGGCTGAAGGTCGCGGACCCCGACAAGCTCGCCTTCATCACCCAGACGACGCTCAGCGTCGACGACACGCGCGCCGTGATCGAGGCCCTGAAGGCGCGCTTCCCGTCGATCGTCGGCCCGGACACCAAGGACATCTGCTACGCGACGCAGAACCGGCAGCGGGCGGCGCGGGAACTCGCCAAGCTCGTCGATGTTGTCCTCGTCGTCGGCGCGCCGAACAGCTCGAACTCGAACCGGTTGCGCGAGATCGCCGCGGAGAGCGGGGTGCCGAGCTACCTGATCGAGGACGCCCGGGCGCTCGATTCGCGCTGGCTCGAAGGCGCCTCGGCGGTCGGCATCACCGCCGGCGCCTCGGCCCCGGCGGTGCTGGTCGAAGATTTGATTGCGCGTTTGCGCGAGATGGCGGATATCGAGTTGGCGGAGCTCCCCGGGGTCACCGAGAATGTTCGCTTCCGCATGCCCTCGCAGCTTCACGAGGGCTGAGACCCGCGCCACCCCAATTTCAGACGAGGTTTCGCTGTGGCCATTCCACTGCGCCAAACCGTCCGTGTCGGCGCCTATGTCGTCGGACGGCACCTGCGGGGCGTGCGGCGCTATCCGCTGGTGCTGATGCTCGAGCCGCTGTTCCGCTGCAACCTCGCCTGCGCCGGCTGCGGCAAGATCGATTACCCGGACGCGATCCTCAATCAGCGTCTGAGCGTCGAGGAATGCCTGGAGGCGGCCGAAGAATGTGGCGCCCCGGTCGTCGTCATCGCCGGCGGCGAGCCGCTGCTGCACCGCGAGATCGACAAGATCGTCGCGGCGCTGATCGCCCGCAAAAAATTTGTCTACCTGTGCACCAATGCGCTATTGCTGGAAAAGAAGATCGAGCAGTTCCGGCCGAGCCCCTACTTCGCCTGGACCGTGCATCTCGATGGCGACCGCGAGGATCACGACCGCACGGTCTGCCAGGCCGGCGTCTACGACCGCGCGATGGAAGCGCTGAAAGCCGCCAAGGCCCGCGGCTTCCGCGTCAACATCAATGCGACGTTGTTCGACACGGCCGAGCCGGATGCGGTTGCGCATTTCTTCGACACGGTCACCGAGATCGGCATCGACGGGATCACGGTGTCCCCCGGCTACGCCTACGAGCGGGCGCCTGACCAGCAGCACTTCCTAAACCGCCGCCGCACCAAGCAGCTGTTCCGCGCGATCTTCGAGCGCGGCCGCGGCAAGCGCTGGTCGTTCAACCAGTCGAGCCTGTTCCTCGACTTCCTCGCCGGCAACCAGCCGTATCACTGCACCCCGTGGGGCAATCCGACGCGCAACTATTTCGGCTGGCAGCGCCCGTGCTATCTGCTCGGCGAGGGTTACGCCAAGACCTTCCGGGAGCTGATGGAAGAGACCGACTGGGACGCCTACGGCACCGGAAATTACGAGAAATGCGCCAATTGCATGGTGCACAGCGGATACGAGGCGACGGCGGTCATGGATTCGGTCGGCAACCCGCTGAAGGTGGCCGCGGTCGCATGGCGCGGCATCCGCACCCGAGGCGAGATGGCCCCGGAAATCGACCTGTCAGGGCAGCGCCCGGCTGAGTACGTATTCTCCCGGCACGTCGAACAGGCTATGGCGCGCCTCGGCACTGCCGAGAAACTCGCCGAGAGCGCGCGCCGGACCGACTAGCGCCTCCAGCCCCCTGCGGGTCTCCCGCGCCAGCCCCAGCAGCCCGGCGAGCTGCGACGGCCGCGAGATGATTTCGGCCACGACGCGCACGACATCGGGCATCCCGTTGATGGCGAGCGGGATCAGTGCGGCCGGCGGCAAATCGCGCTGCGCCGGGTCGGCAACGGCGCGCAGGACGATGAACGGGATCCCGACGGTGGCGGCGATGCGGGCGACGATGGCGCTTTCAAGATCGACCACCAATGCCCCGGTGTCGCGCCAAGCGCGGGCCTTGGCGACCCGCGTCGAGCGGATCGTGCGAGCCCCGAACACCGGCCCCTCGATGGCACCGATGGCGCGGGCCAGATTCGCCAGCCGCCGGCGAAACGGCCCCTCGCCTTGCCAGTGGCGGTCGTCGGCGATGACTTCGCCCGAGACGATGACGTCACCGGACCGCAGGTGCGGCGCCAGGGCTCCGGCGATCCCGAAGCTGACCAGGCAATCGGCGCGCGGCGCCGCCGTCTCGATCAGCGCCTCGGTCCGAGTCCGGTCCCCAGCACCGAGGATGACGCGGAATCCTGCCTCTCGCGCGATCTTTGCCTCTGCGGCAAGGCCCGAGGTGCATAGCACCGTGGCCGTTGGATGCATGCTGCAAAGCTCCGATATTCTTCTAAGGCTCGAACCCGCTTCGTCGTCGTGGAGATCAACCGAATTCCGGCAGCGAAGATCCGGCCGGCGACTCGGAAGGATCATGACGCGATGTCGTGATTGGCGAAATAGGACCCGATCAACCCCCATTACCTGGCGAGAAAGCGCCCCAACCGTGCCAAGGCCGGCCGCCGCCGCTTCCGCCTTCCTCGCAGCGGAAATTCGGCACCGACGCCCGGCTCGGCACGGGCCCCGTCGGCCCGCTCCCTACCGGCGCTGATGTCTAAACGCTGAAACCCCGTTTGGCTATAGGTAAATGGACGCGGAGCGCGACGAATCTTCGCGGGCCCGCAAGCGGAAAGCAAGGGGTTGCCCGGGCTGTGTGGTGATGATCCGACCAGCCGCACGATCCTCGGTTCGGCCATTTCGATGTGGAAGATCCGTTGTCAGATGCCAAAAGGGACCTGGCGCGAGTTGCCGATCGTCAGGCGCCGATAGCGCGCCAATGCCCATAGCGGGAAAAACGCTCGATAGCCGTGATAGCGCAGGTAAAACACTCGCGGAAAACCGACCGCGGTGTACCACGGCTCGTCCCAGTTGCCGTCGTTGTCCTGGGTTCGGGTCAGATAGGCGACGCCGCGGGCGACGGCCGGGTTCTCGACCTCGCCGGCCGCCATCAGGGCGAGCAACGCCCAGGCGGTTTGCGAGGACGTGCTGTATGGGGCCTCGCCGCGCGGCGCGTCGGGCCAATAGGATTCGCCGAACTCGCCCCAGCCGCCGTCGGCGTGCTGGCGCGCCAGCAGCCAGTCGGCGGCGCGGCGCATCTCGGGTGAAGCGGGATCGAAACCGATCGCGTTCAGCGCACACAGGACCGACCAGGTGCCGTAGATGTAGTTGGTCCCCCAACGGCCGAACCAGCTGCCGTCGGGCTCCTGCTCGCGCCGCAGGTAGGCGATCGCCGCGGCGACGACCGGGTGATCCGGTGGGTATTCGAGCTGCGCCAGAAAACCGAGGCAGCGGGCGCTGACATCCGCGGTCGGCGGGTCGAGCAGGGCGCCGTGGTCGGCGAACGGGATGTGGTTCAGGTAATAATGCGTGTTGTCGGCGTCGAAAGCGCCCCAGCCGCCGTTGCGGCACTGCATGCCGATGACCCATTCGGCGGCGCGATCGATCGCGTTGCGATAGCGCGCCCGAGCAAAGCGGTCCAAGGCGAGGCCGACGGCGGCGGTGTCGTCGAGATCGGGATAGTGGCGGTTTTCGTATTGAAAGGCCCAGCCTCCCGGGCGCAGACCGGGCCGGGTCGCCGCCCAGTCGCCGACCACATCGAGCACCTGCTTGCCCTCGAGCCAATCGAGGCCGCGCCGGATCGTCGGCTCGAGCCGTCCATCGCCCGTCTCCATCAGCGCGTGGCAGGCGAGCGCGGTGTCCCAGACCGGCGACAGGCAGGGCTGGCAGTAGCTGTGCTCGCCATCGAGGACGAGCAATTTGCGCAACGCCGCCATCGCGATCGCGTAGTCGGGGTGATCGGGCGGATAGCCGAGGCAATCGAACATCATCACCGCGTTCGCGATCGCCGGGAAAATGCCGCCGAGACCGTCCTCGCCATTCAACCGCTCGGTCACGAAGGCAACCGCCTTGTCGATGCTGCGGCGGCGGGCATCGGCCGGGAAATACGGCTCGGCGATGCGCAGCAGCCGGTCGAGCAGGGTGAAGGCGCGCGCCAGCGGCGACGGGGTCGGTCCCTTGATCCACTCGCGCACCGCCTCCGGCGGCTCGACAAACAATTCGCGGATCGTGATCCGCTGGGGATTGCGCGCTCTAGGCTTCACCGCCATCAGCACCAAGAGCGGGACGAGGACGGTGCGCGACCAGTAGGAGATCTTCGAGATGTGAAACGGCGACCAGTCGGGCAGCAGCATGATCTCGACCGGCATCACCGGCACCGCGCGCCACGGCAACTCGCCGAACAACGCCAACGCGATGCGCGTGAACACGTTGCAGCGGCGGGCGCCGCCGCGTTCGAGGATGGCGGCCCGCGCCCGCGCCATGTGCGGCATGTCGGCCGCGTCGCCGGCCGCCTTCAGCGCAAAATAGGCCTTGACCGAGGCGCTCAGGTCCATGTCGCCGCCATGAAACAGCGGCCAGCCGCCATGTTGGCCCTGCGAGCGGCGGAGGTACTCGGCGATCCGCTTGTGCAATTCCGGCTCGATCGTGCCTAGGAAGTGCTGCAACAGGATGAATTCGGCCGGTATCGTCGCATCCGCCTCCAGCTCGAACACCCAGTGCCCGTCGGGGTGTTGCAGCGATACCAGCGATTCGCCGGCGCGGGCGATCGCCTCGTCAAGCGACGGCATGCCGAGCCGCCTGGCGGAGCGCGGTAGTTGTCTGGCGGTTATTCCGTCCATCGAAGGCCATGTGTTGTTGTTGCTTCGCCTCGAAAACGCCCGCCGCCGTCGCGCCGATCGAGCAGTCGACGCGCCGCGACGAAGCCGGAGCGAATAGCCCCTTCAATCGTCGCGGGCAAGCCCGTATCGGTATAATCACCCGCCAGTAGAAGGTTGGCCCAGGACAGCGACGGCCCGGGCCGCCGCCGCAATTGCTCCGGAGTGGCGCGGAAGGTCGCCCGCCGCTCCTTGATGATGCGTGCGGCGGGCGGCGGATCGGCAGGCATACCATAGGCGGCGGCGGCATCGCGCCACAGCAGCCCGGCGAGCGCCTCGGCCGGGCGATCGATCAGCCGGTCGGCGGCGCTGACCGTCACGGACAAAATGCCGCGCTTGCGGAACACCCATTCCGCGGTGCCGCCGACGATACCGACGAAGAACGGCGTCGCCGCGCCGACGGCGCAGCGGAAATGGGCGTTGACGATCGGCGCGTAGCTGTCGGGCACGATCAGCCCCGGTACCAGGCGCGCGGCGACCGCCGCCGGCACGGCAAGGATGACGTCGTCGCCGTCCAGATCGATCGATCCGGTCTCAAAGACGAGTTCAGCGACACGGTCCGAGCCGAACCCCAGTGCCCGCAGCCGGGCGCCGAAGCGGATCTCGGCACCCGCCTTGCGCAATGCCGCGAGCGCCGGGTCGACAAGGCTCTCCGACAGGCCCTCGCGCGGGACCAGCGGATGGCAGGCCGCGCCGCCGCGTCCGAGCGTATCTTTCAGCAGATGCCAGAACAGCCGGGCGGAGGCCTCCGCGACGCCAGTGTTCAGGGCGGCGACCGCGAGCGGCTCCCACAGGCGGCGCGATAATACCGGCTCGCGCCCGAGCACCGCGGCGACGCTGGCCGCCGCATCGGCATGCCGCAATCTCAGGGCGCCGAGATAGTCGCCCGCGCGGGTGCCCGGCACCCGCCTCTTCGAATCTACGATCCACCATGGGAGAACGCCGCGATTGGGCCGCAAGGTCCACCGCTCGCCGGTGGAGAGGTCGACGAACGGAAAGGCGGCCTCGCCGGGACCGTCGAAGGTCGCCAGGGCATCGATCCGCCGCAGGTAGGCGATCGCCCGTTCGTTGCCGGACAACAATAAATGATTGCCGTTGTCGATGCGGCAGCCGAGTTCGGCATCGAAATACGAGCGGCAGCGCCCGCCGGCATGGCGGCCGGCCTCGTACAGCACGACCGCGCGGCCGGCGGCGGCCAGGTCGACCGCGGCGGCGAGCCCCGCGAGACCGGCGCCAACGACATGCACCCGGCCCATCTGCCCGATCGGCACTACTGCCGTCCCGACGAAGGCCGGGACCCATCCCTCCGCCCCACCCGACTTCGGTTGTCCGACCTACCGGCGGAGCAGCGTGGCAGATCAGTAGTATGGAGAACGATGGGTCCCGGCCTTCGCCGGGGCGACA
>Ga0073928_10010480_pt1 | contig 11026 bp, 11 predicted proteins | sample PaiPotPPA55metaG_FD_76969 | JGI IMG/M metagenome (GOLD analysis project Ga0073928, IMG submission 76969) | Iron sulfur acid spring bacterial and archeal communities from Banff, Canada, to study Microbial Dark Matter (Phase II) - Paint Pots PPA... ...
CGGGCGCGACATTGCCGCCCCAGCAATCGATCGCCGCGTCGATGCCGCGGATGCGGCAAGCGGCGAGGTAGGTCTGCCGGCCGCCCGAGCAGAACCCGATGACCCCGACCTTGCGGCTGCTGTGCGGCTGGCCGCGCAGGAACTGGATCGCGCCGGTCACATCGCCGATCATCTGGTCGTCGGGCACGCCGCCGCCGGCGCGCACCTTGGCGACGACCTCTTCCTGGGCGCCGTCGCCGACCCGGAAATACAGGCTCGGCGCCACCGCCGCGTAGCCGTGATGGGCGAATTTGCGCGCCACCTCGCAGGTCCATTCGTCCCAGCCCGGCATGTGGTGGATCACGACGACACCGGGGAACGGGCCGTTGCCGGCCGGGCGCGCGTAATAGGCCTCGCCGGTGTCGCCGTTGTGGCCGCGATAGGACGCCATGTTCGCCTGGATGTCTCGAAACGCCATCGGTTCCTCCTCACTTGCAGCGGGTCGGCCGGATCGTCGAAGCTCCCGGTCCGGGGCCGGCACTCGTGACACCGAAGGGAACGGAAAGCAAGCGTGGGAGCCGCGACGGCTTCGCGCCGTTCTCCAACAGTGGATTGGAAAGAGCACCGATGACCGCGCCTCGCCAGATCACCCGCGCCGGAGTACCGGCACGCGGCGGTGCTGCCGGAAGCAACCCGCCAGGCACTGGCCGAGGCTTTGGATTGACGCGTCGCACGTCTCGCTCCCCCCGTGCGGGGACTCGCCCTGGCCGAGCAACGGCGCCGCGCAGTCAATTCGGGGATCTGCTAGCAACCCGGCGCGACGAGGGTGTCGGAGCGGCGGGGGCTTGGCCGCGTCGCCAAGCCCGGCGGCTCGCTCCGGCTTCTTGAATATGTTCGCCCGCGGGGACACCGAAACGCAGGTCCCCGACGGCCGGGCTGGAGCTCGGCGAGGCCCGCTTTGTCATCGACGACTTGAGAAAGCTGATTTGTGTACCGTTCCGCGGTTTGAAACCGAGCTTTTGGGTCACTGATTGACAAAATCGCACTGAAATGCTATTATCACTATTGCCGGCGGCCGCGATGTCGGATTGGCCCCGGTGATTTTGCTGTTCGGGGCGGCCAAAGGAGATCGAATGCCTCGGGATAGTTCGCCGTTTTGCATTCTTGGGGTGGGGTTAGCTGATATTTCGCTGCAGGATCAGCAAAAGCGGACGGGCCCCGCCTTTGGCCAAGCGCCGTCTTCAAAACGAGTCACGCAAAGTTGCAGCGCCGGGGCCGGATAGCTACGTTATCGGTTTGCGTCTTTCCCGCGTGGAAGGCGGCATGGACCAGATACCGCGGCACATTCGACTGACCTCGCATCCGGGCGGCGCCGGGCAGGGCTCGATCCGGCTGCGCTGGGGGGCGCCGACGCCGGCCGATCGCGGCCCGGTGGTGGCGAGCCCGGCCGATCCGCGGCACCGCAACGCGATCGGCTCCCATTCCGGCTCCTACGCGGTTTATCGCGCGCTGGCGGTGGCGACACGGGCATTGGCGCGCGATCACCGGCCCGATCTGACCGGCACCGCGCCGGCGGCGATCATTGCCCCCTGCCCGCAATGGGCGGACGCAGAAAAGATCGTGTCGCTCGACCCGTGGGGCCATCTGGTCGGCGAGGTCTTCGCCGGTGAGATCGGCGCCGGCATCGATGCGCGCCCAACGATCGCGGTCGCCCGCGCGCATATCACCCTCCCCGAGATCCGCCAGAGCCTCGCCGAGGGCCGGCTGAAGACCGACGGCCGGGTGCTGCTTCCCGAGGGCGAGGTCCGCGTCACCAAGGCGGCGATCGACCCGGTGTGGCATCTGCCGGGTCTGGCGGCACGTTTCGGGGTGGCGGAGAGCGAGCTGCGGCGCACCCTGTTCGAGGAAACCGGCGGCATGTTCCCGGAACTCGTCACCCGGCCGGATCTCGAGGTGTTCCTGCCGCCGATCGGCGGCACGACGGTGTATCTGATGGGTGAGGTCGAGCGGCTCGCCGACGCGGGCACGGTCATCGCCTGCCGTGTCCACGACGAGTGCAACGGCTCGGATGTCTTCGGCTCCGACATCTGCACCTGCCGGCCCTACCTCGTGCACGGCATCGAGGTGTGCGTCGAGACGGCGCAGCAGGGCGGGGTCGGCATCGTCGTCTACAACCGCAAGGAGGGCCGCGCGCTCGGCGAGGTCACCAAATTCCTCGTCTACAACGCGCGCAAGCGGCAAGAGGGCGGCGACCGCGCCGACACCTATTTCCGCCGGACCGAATGCGTCGCCGGCGCTCAGGACATGCGGTTCCAGGAATTGATGCCGGACGTCTTCCATTGGCTCGGCATCCGCCGGATCGACCGCTGGGTGTCGATGTCGACGATGAAGCACGAGGCGCTGGTGGCGCAGGGCATCGCGGTGATGGAGCAGGTGGCAATCCCGGACGGGCTGGTGCCGTTGGACGCGGCGGTCGAGATCGACGCCAAGAGGGCGGCCGGGTATTTCGCCCCGTCCGGCGCGCCGAGCGCCCAGGAGCTGAGCCGCGCCAAGGGCCGTGCCCTCGACGACTGACGCTCTGCGATTGCTGACGGCGGCGGCCGTGCGCGAGCGCTGCGCGGTCGTGTTCGCCGCGGCCGCGCGCGGCGAAACCCGGCATTTCCGGCTGTGCCTCGGTCGGCTCGACGAAGCGGCATATCGGGTCGCCGCCGTCACCCGGCGGCGCTACCCCGATCTGAACGTCCCCTATCACAGTCGCTGGCGTCATTTCGCAGCCGGCGGCATCGATCGCGCGGCGCTGGTCGCGCCCGGAGCCGATCCCCTCGAACAAGCGCGGGCGCGGATCGACCTCGCCATCGTCTCGGTATTGCTCGACGCCGGCGCCGGGCCGGACTGGAACTATCGCGAAGCCGAGACCGGGATGGTCCTCACCCGCTCCGAAGGCCTCGCCGTCGCCAGCCTGCGCGCAATGCAGCAAGGCCTGTTTTCGTCCGATCCGGCATGCCCTTGGCGCGCCGATGCGGCGGTGCTTGCGTCGCTGACCCTGGCGGCCCTGGCGCGCGCCTTGCAGCACGATCCGGGGAACCCGCTCTACGGGATCGAGGGCCGCGCCCGGCTGTTGCGGCGTCTGGGCGAGACCGCCGCCGCCGCGCCCGAATTGTTCGGCCGACCGGCGCGGCTCGGTGCGCTGTTGGATCACTGGCGGCCGCAACGCGGCGGGTTGCCGGCGCCGGCGATCCTGCACACGTTGCTGCGCGGGCTCGGGACGATCTGGCCCGGCGGCATGGCGCTCGCCGGCATCCCGCTCGGGGATTGCGGGCATCATGCCGCGGTGCCGGGCGACGGCATCGTGCCGTTCCACAAGCTGAGCCAATGGCTCGCCTATTCGCTGGTCGAGCCGCTGAGTGGGGCCGGCTTCGCGGTGACCGAGCTCGACGGGCTGACCGGGCTCGCCGAATACCGCAACGGCGGCCTTTTCCTCGATTACGGCGTTCTCGAAGCGCGCGACCCGGACTTGGCGCGGACCCCGCTCGCCGCCGGCAGCGAGCCGGTGGTCGAGTGGCGGGCCTTGACGGTGAGCCTGCTTGACCGCCTGGCCGAGCGGGTGCGCGACCAGCTGGGGCGGGAAGCCCGCGATTTTCCGCTGGCCAAAATCCTCGAGGGCGGCAGCTGGGCGGCCGGACGCGAGATCGCGGCGCAGCGCCGGCCGGGGGGTGGTCCGCCGCTGACGGTCAACAGCGACGGCACGGTCTTTTAGGAGCCTTCCCGATGCAGCAGGAATTGCAACAGCGCCATCCCGGGCTGACCGTGGTCGCGCATCCGCTGGTGCAGCACAAACTGTCGCTGATGCGCGACCGCAACACCTCGACCGCCGAGTTCCGCCGCCTGCTGCGCGAGATCAGCCTGCTGCTGGCCTACGAGGCGACCCGCGACCTGCCGCTCGCCTCGACGGAGATCGAGACGCCGCTCGAACGCGGCGCGTTCCCGCTGCTCGCCGGCAAGAAGGTGTGCCTGGTGTCGATCCTGCGCGCCGGCAATGGCATCCTCGACGGCATGCTGGATCTGTTGCCCTCGGCGCGAGTCGGGCATATCGGCATCTATCGCGAGCCGCGCACCCTCCAGGCGGTCGAGTATTATCTGAAACTGCCCGAGGACCTGTCCGAGCGCGACGTCATCCTCGTCGACCCGATGCTCGCCACCGGCAATTCGGCGGTGGCGGCGGTCTCGCGCCTGAAGGAGCTGGCGGCGCGCTCGATCAAGATCGTCTGCCTGGTGGCGGCACCGGAGGGGATCGACAAGTTCCTCGGCATTTTCCCCGATATCGCGATCGTCGCGGCGGCGCTCGACCGCTGCCTCGACGCGCACGGCTACATCCTGCCCGGCCTCGGCGACGCCGGCGACCGCCTGTTCGGCACGAAGTGACGGTCTCGGCTTTGGCGCGATGGGCCGATCAGGGCGAGAGGCCGCGGTTGATCGGCATGCCCCAGGACGGCGGCGGGCGCCGCACCAGCTCCACGAACTTCGTTCGCTGTTGCGGGGTCAGGGTTGCGAGAAAATTCAGGGTCTCGGTTGTCAGCTCGCGCTGATAGCCGCGGCGCATTTCCGCCGCTTCCTCGAACAGCTTGGCGACCTTGCCCTCGTCGGGTTGCGGGTTGGCGATCTCGGCCCAGGCGTCGCCGATCAGCGGGCCGACCTGCGTGCGCATCAGCAGCAGGCGCGCGCCCACCGTATGGAAATAGCGCTCGAAGATCTGCCTGTGCTCCGGGTCGAGCTGCATTTCCGCCGACATGCGCTCGATCCGCTCCTCCGGACTCATGCGCCACGGCGTGGCGCGGGTGTGGGTCCACACGAACCCAGCTAGAAAGCACAAGTTCAGCGCCAAAGATAGCGCCAGCAACACCCAAGCCAGTCGCCGCCGCGATCGCAGCGGCGCCGCCGCGACGGCCGCGGTCACGTCTGAATGCCTTCGCCGAGATCGCGCAGGAAGCCGGTAGCGGGATCGAGCAGATCGGACGGGAAGGCGTCCTCGACCGCGTTCGGCTGGTCCGCCTGGCTGTAGGTCAGCGACGCGTCGCTGCCCATCGCAAAGCCGAGCCAGCTGGCGAGGGCCACCGCCGCCGCGAGGCTCCCCCACTGCGCGAGGTCGAACCAGACCCGTCGCCGTCGGAAGTTCAGCGCAATCACGCGCGCCGGCTGCGGCGGCGCGGCGACGAGCCCAGCGGCGCGGGCGAGGATACGCTCGCGCGCCTCCGGCGGATCGTCGACGATGCCGGCGAGTGCCCGAGCCGCTTCGACATCGGCCGCCGCCGCCGGATCGCGGGCGAGCAAGGCGGCGACTCGTTCGCGCTCATCCTCGTCGAGGCGGCCATCGGCAAAAGCGGCGAGGTCGAGAAAGCGGGCCGCCGCGTCTTCCGGCATCTCGGTCGCCAACGACCGTTGCCACAAGACGCGGTCGGACGCAGTGCCCGACCGCGATGCCCGATCCTCGTCCCGCTGCCTCATCGACATCAGCTCCCTTTGCGATATTTACGCCGGCACACGGGGAACCATCCCCGTCTCGCTCACCATTCTTGCCGGTCCTTGAAGTGGGCGCGCAATTTCAGCATCGCCTTGTGATGCGCGCTACGCACGGTCTGCCGGTCGATACCCAGCGCCGCGGCGATCTCGGGAACCTCCATGTCGCGATCATACAGCATCGCGAGGATCTCGCGCTGGCGCGGGGACAGCAGGGCTTCCGGCAATTTGAGCTTGTGAGCCGGCTCGACCGGATCGACCGCGAGGCGGGCCTCCGGCACGGCGTCGAGCGGCACCGACTCGGCCCGGCGCCGGCGCATCGCGTCGCGAGCGGTGCTGCGGGCGACGATCGTCAGCCAGGTCGACAGGCCGGCGCGCGCCGGGTCGTAGGTGCGCAACAGCCGAAAATCGTCCTTGCACAGGCGCAGGAACACCTCCTGCGTCAGATCCTCGACGGTGGTGGCCTCGCGCGCGATGCTGCGCACCGCCGCGGCGATCAACCCCGCATAGCGGCGTACAAAGGCCTCCCAGGCGCCCCGCTCGCCCCGCTCGAGCGCGCCCACCACCAGGTCCTGCGCCAATCAGGAGGCCTCTAATGTGCGGCGATTCGCCCGTCTCTTACAGGTTCGCGCCGAAGGTCGCATCCCGATCGGACCCTCAACCGAACGCCGCGTAGAAGTCGTTGCCCTTGTCGTCGATGACGATGAAGGCCGGGAAGTCGACGACCTCGATGCGCCAGATCGCCTCCATCCCGAGCTCGGGATATTCCACCAGCTCGACCTTGCGGATGCAGTCCTGGGCGAGCCGCGCCGCCGGCCCGCCGACCGAGCCGAGGTAGAACCCGCCGTGCCGCCGGCAGGCCTCGCGCACCTCGGCGCCGCGATTGCCCTTGGCGAGGGTGACGAAGCTGCCGCCCGCCGCCATCAGCGCATCGACATAGCTGTCCATACGCCCGGCGGTGGTCGGGCCGAACGAGCCCGAGGCGTAGCCCTGCGGCGTCTTGGCCGGACCGGCGTAATAGATCGGGTGCGCCTTCAGATAGTCGGGCAGCCCCTCGCCGCGGTCGAGCCGCTCCTGCAATTTGGCGTGCGCGATGTCGCGGGCGACGATCAGCGGCCCGGTAAGGCTGAGGCGGGTTTTGACCGGGTATTGCGACAGGGCGCGGCGAATCTCGTCCATCGGCCGCGCCAGATCGATCGCGACCACCTCGCCGCCCAATGTCGCCGCATCGATCTCGGGCAGGAAACGCGCCGGGTTGGTCTCCAGCGCCTCGAGGAAAACGCCGTTCGCCGTGATCTTGCCGAGGATCTGGCGATCGGCCGAGCACGACACGCCGATGCCGATCGGCAGGCTGGCGCCGTGCCGCGGCAGGCGGATCACGCGCACGTCATGGCAGAAATACTTGCCGCCGAACTGGGCGCCGATGCCGAGCCGGCGAGTCAATGCCAGCACCTCCTCTTCGAAACCGCGGTCGCGGTAGGCCTGGCCATAGCGGTTCCCCTCGGTCGGCAGCCGGTCGAGATACCGGCAGCTGGCGAGTTTGACCGTCTTCAGGTTCATCTCGGCCGAGGTGCCGCCGATCACAATCGCCAAGTGGTAGGGCGGGCAAGCGGAGGTGCCCAGCGTGCGTACCTTCTCGTCGATGAATTGCAGCAGCCCTTTCGGGTTCAGCACCGCCTTCGACTGCTGATAGAGAAAGCTCTTGTTGGCCGAGCCGCCGCCCTTGGCGATGAACAGAAACTTGTACTGGTCCCCGGGCTCGGCGTAGAGGTCGATCTGCGCCGGCAGGTTGTCGCCGGTGTTGACCTCCTCGTACATCGACAGCGGCGCCACCTGGCTGTAGCGCAAATTGGTCTCGGTGTAGATGCGGCGGATGCCCTCCGACAATGCCGCGGCGTCGTCGCCCTCGGTCCAGATCCGCTGCCCCTTCTTTCCCATCACGATGGCGGTGCCGGTGTCCTGGCACATCGGCAAGACCTTGCCAGCCGCGATGTTCGCGTTTTTCAACAGGTCGAGGGCGACGAATTTGTCGTTGGCCGAGGCCTCGGGATCGTTGAGGATCGCGCGCAATTGCGCCAGGTGGCCCGGGCGCAGCAGGTGCTGGCAGTCGGCGAAGGCTTCGCCGGCGAGCAGGGTCAGCGCCTGCGGTGCGACCTTGACGATGCGCGCGCCCTCAAACGAGCCGATCGATACGTGGTCGGCGGTCAGCTTGCGATAGGGCGCCTCGTCCGGGCCGAGCGGAAACAATTCGTGGAACGCGGCCTCGCTCATGCGGTGCTCCCGACAAGGGTCGCGCCGCAGCATCGCCGTTTCCGCGCCGGCGTCAAGCGAGCCGCCGCAGCGCCTCACCTCAGGGCAGAATGTCGATCTCGCCCGTCATATTCGGGTGGAAGCGGCAGTAGAAGGCAACCTTCCCGGCATGCGTCAGCACGGTCCGGCCGCTCTTGCCGTGCGGCAGGCGCACGTCGAAGCTGCCGTTCCGCGCAGTCGCGGTATGGTCGAGGATGTCCTTGTTGACCCATTCGATCGTGTCGCCGACATGCGCGGTCGCCGGCACGTCGTGGAAGGTCAGGTCGGAGATGACGACCTGCAGCCGCTCGGCGGCGACGGCTGGCGGCGTCGGCGTCCACAACAGGACGCCGAGCGCCAGGGCAGCCGCCGCGCGGCGGAGCAGCGACCGCCGCCGGCTACGGCAGCTTGCTGGCCAGTTCCTCGGCATGCTGTTGGTGGCCCTGGAAGATTTTGAGGCCGGTTTCCAGCAAGCTCTTCAGCTCTGGATTTTGCGCCGACGGGATCAGCGTCTGCTGCAAGGCGCCGTTGACCAGCTGGTGATAGGCGACCTCATTCTCGGCATAGGCCTTGTCGAACTCCGCCCCCTTCAGCTTCGCCAACTCGGCGCGCTTGTCCTTTTCCTGCTGGGCGACGGATTCGCTGGTCGGGTTGGGTTCCGGCGTCACATGCAGCTTCTTGACCAGCGCCAGGGCCTGCTTGTTGACCGCGGTATGATCCCGGACCATCTCGTTGGCGAAGGCGCGCACTTGCCTGTTGTGCGACTTGCGTAACGCCAGCTTCGCGTTGGCAATGTCGGCCTCGCCAGCCGTGTAGGCGATGGCGGCGATTTGCGGATCGGTCGGCCCGGGCGGCGGGCTCGGCGCCGCCGCCGCGGGCGGCGGTGCGGGCCGCGGCGGCGCCGGAGCGGCCGGCGGCGGCGTCTGAGCGCAGCCGGCGGCGATCAGACCACTGAAGCCGATGAGTGCCACGAACAAGCAGAGTCTATTGCGCGCCATATATCCCCTCCTCGGATGACAGCGACGGGCCCGTCGCTCGGCGCCAGTCCGCCCGACGCAACCGCCGATTTAGCAGTACTACCGCTTGCGAAACTTGTCGAGCGTCACGATTTCAGCCGCCGGCCGCTTTTCCAGTTTCGGCTCCGGCTCCCCGGCGGCGGCCACCGCTACCGGCAGCCCAGCGGCGGCCGGCGCCGCCGCCTCCGGCGTCTGAAACTGCAGGCCGAACTTGACCGAGGGATCGGCGAAGGCGGTGATCGCCGCGAACGGGATCGTCAGCCGTTCCGGCTTGTTGTGGAAGCTCAGCAGCACCGAGAAATGCTGCTCCTCCACCTCCAGGTCCCAGAACTGGTGCTGCAGCACGATCGTCATCTCCCCGGCATATTCCTTCGCGAGGTATTCCGGCACCGCGACCCCGGGGGCATCGGTGCGAAAGCTGACGTAGAAATGGTGGCTGCCCGGCAAGCCGTCGCGCGCCGCGCGGACGAGCGCTTCGCGCACGACGCCGCGCAACGCGGTCTCGACCATCCGGCCGTAATCGAAGAGGTCTTGGGCCACGGCTCTCGCCACTGCTGCGGGTGAGTGAGGGGCTTCTGTTGCCCGGTGCCCCTCGAACCGCGAGTTACCCTAGGCTGTCACCCCGCGAGGGGTTAGGCCGCGAGCGCCTCATGTGCGAAGTTATCGTTCGCAGCTAAGTTATGACCCGATAACGGTGGTATCATGCCGGGCGACGGATCTTGCCTTTACTACGCGCGTCGAGCCTGTTTCGCCCCCGAGGAGCGCCGGCCTCGCGCCGGCGCGGAATTGGTGGAGGCGCCGGGTACTGCCCCCGGGTCCGCAACGCCTATTTCACAAGCCGTGTATCGCCATAGTCGGTTGCCCGACCGGGGAGATATAGGGATTCCGGCAGCGAAAGGCAACCACGGCCACCAGCGCTCGAGGAGAGGAGGATGAGGCTCACGCAAGAGCAGCTGCAGGAGATCGCCGCCCAGCGCGGCGAGACCCGGCCGACCCGCCGCGCCACCGTGCCGGCGCTCGAAGAGATGCTCTACGAGCCGCTGCCGGTGCTCGATCGCGGCTTTGTTCGGGTCATCGACTACATGGGCGACGACGGCGCGGTGGTGCAGGCGGCGCGCGTCTCGTACGGCCGCGGCACCCGCCGCGTCAGCGAGGACCGCGGGCTGATCAACTACCTGATGCGGCACCGCCACACGACGCCGTTCGAGATGTGCGAGATCAAATACCATGTGAAACTGCCGATCTTCGTCGCGCGTCAGTGGATTCGCCACCGAACCGCCAACGTCAACGAGTATTCGGCGCGCTATTCGATCCTCGACAACGAGTTCTACCTGCCGGCGCCTGACAAGCTGGCGGCTCAGGCGGCGGCCAACCGCCAGGGGCGCGGCGCGGTGCTCGACGGGGCCGTGGCGCAGCATGTCCTCGAGCTGTTGCGCGCGGATGCCGAGCGCGCCTACGCGCACTACCAAGACCTGTTGAACGAGGACAGCGCCGGCGCGTCGCGCGATCCGGGCCGGCCGGGGCTGGCACGCGAGCTGGCGCGCATGAACCTATCTTTGAATTTCTACACCCAGTGGTACTGGAAGACCGACCTGCACAATCTGTTGCATTTTCTGTCGTTGCGCGCCGATCCGCACGCGCAATATGAGATCCGCGCCTATGCCGAGGCGATGCTTGGGACGCTCGCGCGCTGGCTGCCATTGACCCACGCCGCTTTTCTCGAATACCGCATGAACGCGGCATTGATATCGGCGACAGGTCTCGCCGTCATCCGCCGAATGCTCGCCGGCGAGCGTGTCGACCAGGCCGGAAGCGGTCTCCCCCCCCGCGAATGGCGCGAACTGATGGCTGCGCTCGGGCTTTCGCCGGTCCCATGAACGGCGCTAAATCGGCGGAAAGCCGGTATCTACTTCAGACACGGGTTCCGGCTTTCGCCGGAACGATGACAAAGCCTACTCGATGATGATGCGCGGCGGCGCGCGGCGGGCGGCATCGGCGCCGGCGACCTTCTCCCAGACGCGCGCGGCCATCTGGCGGAAAATCCGGGAATAGGGGTTGTCGGGGTCGGAGACGACGATCGGACGGCCGTCGTCGGAGGTCTCGCGGATTTTCAGGTCGAGCGGCACTTCGCCCAAGAATTCGACGCCGAGCCGCTCGGCCTCGCGGCGGGCGCCGCCATGGCTGAAGATCTCGCTGCGGCCACCGCAATGCGGACACAGAAAATAGCC
>Ga0073928_10010482_pt1 | contig 11025 bp, 8 predicted proteins | sample PaiPotPPA55metaG_FD_76969 | JGI IMG/M metagenome (GOLD analysis project Ga0073928, IMG submission 76969) | Iron sulfur acid spring bacterial and archeal communities from Banff, Canada, to study Microbial Dark Matter (Phase II) - Paint Pots PPA... ...
CCATAGCGTGCGCCGCGAACAAAGCGGCTTCCTTCAAACGGCTGTATCGAAAGCGAACTCCTGAGGTCCAAGCCAACCGAACCTGTCGCGCCGGTTCGCTTCCGATACAGCTCTAACGTTTCTGGACAGCGTTCGTTTCAGCGCGGCGGTCAACATGAGGCCCCTTTTTGAGCACTCCGAGTCGAGCGATATAATTATCTAGGCAAGGGCGTGCCGGAGATATCCTGCCACGTCGCTAACGAAGCGATGGAACCGACACTTCCGCGATGCGGTGGCCGATGATCGCGTTCATGGTTTTTCCCACGGCGCCGAAAGGTGGTTCGTAAATCCCGGAGAAATCCAATTGCGTTTCGGTCGAGGTCAGCGGATCTGTCTCAACGCATCGCGGACGCGCTCGTAGGGACGGTTCACATAGTCGTAGCTGCGAGTCTCACGCCCTGTACTCATCTTCCGTCCAGCCGGACCGCCAGTCTTCAAACTAGCAGTCACGAAAACTGTACATAGCGCGCTCGTACCGGAGTCCGACTGCGCCGTCCGAGCCTCTCGGGTTGATTATGCTCCCACCGTTGACTTGAGGCATCGTTTCCGAAAACAATGACAATGAATTTCGCTGTATCATGGCTACCGCCCATATTCAATCGCAATCAGGCTAGCGCTTGATATGCAAGGACTCGTGAGGAGGCTCGATGTCTCAGATTGACGTCCCACTATCGCGTGCGGGTTTCGGACAGACGCAGCGAACCGACTTTTGGTGGATACAGCCGCTGGTTGTGTTTCTTGGTTTGTCGGCATTCATCGTTTACTCCACTTGGGCTGCTCTGCAGGGACGGCATTTCAGGTTCGGACCATATCTCTCACCGTTTTATTCGCCCGAATTGTTCGGCCCTGGCCTGGAGGGTTGGTTCGGTCCGAACCCAATCTGGATGCCTGCTTGGGTCACCGGAGCGATGCTCATTCTGTGGGCGCCGGGCGGCTTTCGAGTGACGTGCTACTACTATCGCGGGGCTTATTACAAGGCTTTTTGGGCGGATCCGCCTTCCTGCACCGTGGGCGAGCCGCGAAAGACATACCTCGGCGAACGATCGTTTCCTCTGATCCTGCAAAACGTCCACCGGTATTTTCTTTATCTGGCCCTCGTGTTTCTCGTAATTCTGGCGCGGGACGTGTGGGATGCTTTCTGGTTCGACGGCAGGTTTGGCATCGGCGTCGGCACTCTCGTCCTGTTGACGAACCTGACGCTGCTGAGTTCCTACACTCTGGGATGCCACTCCTTTCGTCATCTGGTTGGCGGCTTTCGCGATCGATTGGCGGGGGCGTCGGCCCGCAAGCGAGTTTACGATTGCGCGACTTGCCTGAACCGGCGCCACATGTTGTTCGCCTGGTGCAGCCTCTTCTCTGTTGCGTTTTCTGATTTGTACGTGCGGATGTGCTCGATGGGTATCTGGACAGATTGGAGGATCGTCTAGTGGGCGAGTACATCACGCATGAGCATGACGTTCTGATCATTGGAGCCGGGGGCGCCGGTCTGCGGGCCGCCATCGATGCTTCGGCCGCTGGCGGAAAGGTCGCGGTCATTTCGAAATCTCTTCTCGGCAAAGCACACACCGTCATGGCCGAGGGTGGCGTAGCCGCGGCGATGGGAAATGTGGACGACCGGGACAGCTGGCGGGTTCACTTCGCCGACACCATGCGCGGCGGTCAATACCTGAATGACTGGCGGATGGCGGAGCTGCATGCAAAGGAAGCTCCGGCGCGAGTGCGTGAACTGGAGGCCTGGGGCGCGCTTTTTGATCGCACCAGCGACGGCCGAATTCTGCAGCGGAATTTCGGCGGCCATCGGTATCCTCGCCTGGCGCATGTGGGCGACCGCACCGGACTGGAGATGATGCGCACTCTTCAAGACCACGGAATCCATCTGGGGCTCGACGTTTTCATGGAACACACAGTCGTCACGCTGTTGAAGGACGGCGGCCGCATCGCAGGCGCGTTTGGATACGACCGCGAACGCGGTCGATTTCACCTGTTCCGCGCCAAAGCCGTAGTGCTGGCGACGGGAGGAATTGGAAGGGCTTACGAAATCACCAGCAACAGTTGGGAATATACGGGCGACGGCCATTCGCTCGCCTACCATGCCGGTGCGGCGCTGATGGACATGGAATTTGTGCAGTTCCACCCTACGGGAATGATTTGGCCACCCAGCGTGCGCGGCATTCTGGTCACGGAAGGAGTGCGCGGCGAAGGAGGGGTACTGCGTAATCGGAATGGCGAGAGATTCATGTTCAAAGATATTCCGCCGTTGTACACCAACCAGACCGCCGATACGGAAGAAGAAGGCTGGCAGTACACGCAGGGGGACAAGAACGCGAAACGCCCGCCCGAACTGCTGACCCGCGACCACGTGGCCCGCTGCATCCGGCAGGAGGTTCGAGAAGGGCGGGGCAGTCCTCACGACGGTGTGTTCCTGGACATTGCGTGGATCAAGGAGAGAATTCCGAACGCGGCCGAGCATATAAAGAAGAAGCTGCCCAGTATGTATCACCAGTTCAAGCAGCTTGCCGACATTGACATTACCCAGGAGCCGATGGAAGTTGGTCCTACGACTCACTACATGATGGGAGGTGTCAAGGTGGACGCTGATTCCCAAATGTCGGACGTGCCAGGCCTGTTTGCAGCGGGAGAGTGCGCGGCTGGTCTGCATGGCGCCAACCGGCTCGGCGGGAATTCACTTTCCGATTTATTAGTCTTCGGCAAGCGGGCCGGTGAGTACGCCGCGGCCTATGCAAAAGAGAACTCGCTGGGCGCGGTGAAAACGGATGAACTCGGATCCGCGGAAGAGTGGACGCTGCAGGCCTTCGAGCGCAAGGGGTCCGACAATCCGTACGCCGTACAACATACATTGCAGGACGTGATGCAGGAACTGGTGGGGATCGTACGTCAGGAACAGGAGATGCTGCAAGCGCTCGAGCGCCTTCGAGAGTTGAAAGGCGCCAGCGAGCGGGTCAGCGTGGATGGAAACCGGGAATACAATGGAGGCTGGCATACGGCGCTCGACTTGCACAGCCTGCTGACCGTCTCGGAAATTATTACTCGGGCGGCGCTGGAACGGAAAGAGAGCCGTGGGGCGCATTTCCGCGATGATTTCCCCACCAAGGACAAGCAGTACGACGGCTTCAACATCGTGGTGCGAAAAGGCGCCGGTGGAGAAATGCACCTCACACGCGAGCCCATTCCCCCAATGCGAGAGGATCTGCGGCAAATCATTCAGGAGATGAAGTAATGGCGACGGCCACGTTTCGGATATGGCGGGGGGGAAAAGGCCAGGGGAAGTTCCACGACTACACTACAGAAGTCTCAGCGGGCATGGTGGTCCTCGATGCGGTGCATCAAATACAGGCGGAACAGGCCGGCGATCTTGCGGTTCGCTGGAACTGCAAGGCGGGAAAATGCGGTTCGTGCTCGGCGGAAATCAATGGTATGCCGAAATTGATGTGCATGACGAGGCTTAACACGCTTCCACTGGATAGGCCTGTGACCGTCGAACCCATGAAGGCATTTCCGCACATGAGGGATCTGGTCACGGACGTATCGTGGAATTACGAGGTAAAGAGACGCATCCCGAAGTTCCAGCCGCGGCAGCCCGACGCGCCCGATGGCACCTGGCGCATTGCCCAGGAGGATGTCGAACGGGTGCAGGAGTTTCGAAAGTGCATCGAGTGCTATCTCTGTCAGGATGTCTGCCACGTCTTGCGCGACCATCACATGCACGAGCAATTCATCGGTCCGCGATTTCTGGTGTATGCGGCCGCGCTCGAAATGCATCCCTTGGACGTGGGAGATCGCGTGGAAGATCTGAGAGAGCAATTCGGCGTCGGTCTCTGCAACATCACCAAGTGCTGCACCAAAGTTTGTCCTGAAAGCATCACGATCACCGACAACGCCATCATCCCGCTCAAGGAACGCGTCGTGGACCGCTTCTTCGATCCGCTGTCGAAACTGTTCCGGGTATTCAGCAATTCGAAAAGATAGGAGACGTTATGCATTTCGAACTGAAATCCATTTCCGAGCAGAGTATTCCCGAAGCGCTAGCGAAGGTCGAGCGCTACAGACTATTGAATGAACCCAGCCTGGCGGAAAGTATTTGCCTCGATATTCTGGCCATCGCGCCCGATCACCAACAGGCGCTGATTTCGCTTCTGCTCGCGCGAACCGACCAATTCGATTCTGATGTGCATGTGAAAGCCGCACAAGAGATTCTTGTACAGATCAAGGGCGACTACGAGCGGGCCTACTACCAGGGCATCATCTGGGAGCGTTTCGGAAATGCGCGCATTCGCCACAGCACTGGAGCCGGCGCATCTGCATATCACGCGCTGCGGGAGGCAATGGACCACTATGAGAAGGCCATGAATTTTGCGATACCCGGAAACGACGATGCCATTCTGCGATGGAACACCTGTGCGCGCGTGATCATGCAGAATCTGGACGTCCGACCGGCCCCCGAGAATGAGCCTGCACAGGCGTGGGAGCGCGACGAAGCCGGCTCCAGAATCGCAGACGCTTAGCATCAGATGCGATTAGATCACCGCGATAGTCGAAGTGTGGAACCGGGCTTAGCCGAGCGTTGGAATCGGATGACGGACATGCCGGAAGTTTCTTGGCCAGAAGTCGGCTTGGAGGAAATCGCTATTGGTCTCCTCGAAGCCCGTTTCTGGACAGCATGTGGGTTTGGCAACAATCCACCTGCTACTCACCGAAGGACAAGGACGACGTTTCTTGCACCTCCATCCCGTTAGTGCGGGTCTCCGCCAAATTGCTAAAGATTCTGATAGCGGCTCTCTCGCTCTCAGTGGCCTACTGAGGCCACCCGACCTTTGGGAAATCCAGTGGGAGACAGATGGTCGAGAAAACTTGTGCAGCGTGCGACTGCAAATTGGACGAACGTTCCGTCAAGGTCAAAATCGGCGGTAAAACGGTCGAAGTTTGCTGCGATGAGTGCGCCCAGAAGCTCAAGGAAGCCAGTTCTTCGTCAAGGGGGGGTGAGCTATGAACATGAATCTACCACTTACGGGCGTTTATCGCCTGCGGCGTTGGCTAGCACAGCCTGGCGCAGTTCAATGGACAAACGCTCTAATCGCAGGCTTGTGCCTGAGCGCGGCCGTGTTGGGTGATGCGAACGGAAAGGAAAACATAATGACTTCGAAACAAGGATTGAGTGCGGCGGCGGCATCTGAAAACAAATCGTTGCCTGTCCGGCGCAGTGTGCAGACCGCGTCAGGCCGTATCAGCTATGTCGAGCAAGGCTCTGGACCGGTTGCGCTATTCGTTCACGGAGTTTTGCTGAACAGCCATTTGTGGCGTCACCAGTTAGCGGATTTGTCGGATATCAGGCGCTCCATTGCTGTGGACTTGCTGGCGCACGGCGACACCGAAATCGCGCCGAATCAGGACGTGTCGGCCACCGCCAATGCGAAGATGCTCAAGGAATTTCTCGATGCTTTGAACATCGATCAGGTGGACCTCGTAGGCAATGACAGCGGGGGAGGCATTTCACAGATTTTCGCAGCACTGTATCCGGAACGGGTGCGGAGCCTCACACTTACCGACTGTGACACCCACGATAACTGGCCGCCGGAGGCCTTCAGGCCATTTCTCGCGATGGCCGCCGGTGGAGGCTTACGCGGAACGCTCGACGCGATGTTGGCGGACAAGAGTGTCTATCGATCGCCCCAGGCCTTGGGACCAGCCTACGAGCATCCGGAACAGCTAAGCGACGACAGCATCGAAACGTACTTGCGTCCGTTCGTTAAGAACCCCCAGCGAACGCACAACCTGGAACGATTCCTGGCAGCTTTCGACAACAAGCACACTCTTGCCATTGAGCCACAGCTAAAAACGTTGAAGGCGCCAACGTTGATCGTCTGGGGCACGGATGACGTATATTTCCCGGTGAAGTGGTCGCACTGGCTTGCGCAGAACATCCCGGGCACTCGTCGTCGTGTCGAATTCAAAGATGCCAGAATCTTTTTTCCGGAAGAACGCTGGCAGGAATTCGACAAGGAACTGCGTGCACACTGGTTGCTAGTGGAAGAACAAGCATCGCAAAGAGAGCTGTCAGCGACTCATTGAGTGCCTCCCCCAAATCGCCGCAGCAAGAAATGGCGCAGAGGCCGCGGACGTACTCCGCGGCCCCCCGATTCTAGATCGGAGACAGAGTCAAATGAAACGCCGGGACTTTCCGGAGTCGCTTTGTGCAATGCATCTCTCGATTGAGATCCAGTGACGTAACTCGCGTTCGGGATGCGAAACGGCGAAACTCACTAGGCCCCTGCCGAATGGGCGTGATAGCCTAAAATCTGGTCTTCGCGTCTAGCACCCCAACGAAAACCGCTCATCCGTTTTGGTCGAGAGTATGGCGTTAAGAAACGAAGCCAAACTTGTTCCCGAATTTGTTGCTGAATGTTTGCTGAGATCTCCAACTGTCGTAATTCGGGACACGTACTGCAGGGGTAACTGCCGCCATCAGAGCGCCGAAGAGTGCACGACCACCACGCAATTGGTGTTTCCGTACAGAGGCGTATATGTGCGGCATGTTGGACATGACCAGGCCGTAGGCGAAGCGAACCAGGTGCTGTTTTTCAATGCCTTTGAAGGCTACCGGATCAGTCACCCTGTTCCTGGTGGTGACGCCAGTCTGACGTTGGTTATCAGCGAAGCAATGCTGCGTGAGTTAGCGCCGGGTTCCTTTCTGCGCGACGGCGCGAGCGTTTTGTTTCGCCCGCCGCGCCTGCGGATTGATGCACGAACCCAAGCGCTCGTAGCGTTATTACGGCACAGTCTGCGCCAAAAGGTCGCGGAACCCCTGGAAGCAGAGAGCCTATCGTTGACTCTCGTACAAAGGGCTCTGGGCCGGCGCACAACTCACGTCCCGGGAGCTACTTTCGGACGGCAGCGGTTGGTAGACCGAGTGAAGCTTGTGTTGGCGAGCGATCTGGCGCGACGTTGGACGTTGGCCGAAATTGCCGCTGAGGTGCGCGGCTCTCCGGTCTATCTCACACAAGTGTTCCAACAGGTAGAAGGGCTCCCCCTATATCGCTATCAGTTGCGCCTGCGGCTTGCACGGGCGCTGGACCTTCTCGCCCACTATCACGACCTGACGGATCTAAGCCAGGACCTGGGCTTTTCCAGTCACAGCCATTTCAGCGCCGCGTTCCGCGAAGCTTATGGCCGCTCTCCTTCCGAATTCAGGCGGTCGGCATTGAGTCGCTGACATCCTTTGCTGCGAACCACCCAAAAGCAGATCACCCAACAACCCAAGAAGCATCATAAGGAGAGTCAATCAACCCCCTAGAGCTTATGTTGGTATTGCTAGCAAACTGGTCTTCTTCCATGTCGCGCAACGCCAGCGGTATCGCAGATTACCCCGAAGTCGATTTTCGGAAGATCGTAACTGATCTCCTCGAAGCCCGTTTCTGGATAACTTCTTGTTTGCCGACCATCCGAAATAAGCCGACTTTTGGGGCGACCCCTTGCTAACCGAGGGGAGCTGCGGTGGTCCAACTCGGTAACCGAGAGGAGGTCCTTCGTGAGTAAGCCCGCCGACCTGGTCCAGGGAACGCTGGACATGCTGATCCTCAAGATATTGGCGCTGGAGCCCTTAAATGGATGGGCCATCAGCCAGCGGCTGAAACAGATTTCGAGCGACGTGCTGGGCGTCAGCGACGGTTCCCTTTACCCGGCGCTACACAAGCTCGAACATCGCGGTTGGATCAAAGCTCAGTGGCAGGCGAGTGAAAGCAATCGTCGCGCCAAGCTCTATTCGCTGACGCGACTGGGACGGAAGCAGCTCGAACAAGAGACCGCCAACTGGCAGCGCGTCTCAGCTGCTATTTCGGGCATGGTAAAGCTCAAAGAGGCCTGACATGCACATCGAACAATGGTTCTATTCCCTGCGCCTGCGTTTGCGTTCTTTCTTACATCCCAATCAGGTGGATCAAGAGATGAAAGAAGACCTTCGCGCGCATCTTGAGCAGCAGATCAACGAAAACATTGCGAAAGGCATGTCCCCGGAAGAGGCACGCCGCTCCGCCATACGCGCCATGGGCGGGCTCACGCAGATCGAACAGCAGTGCCGCGATGCTCAGGGGGGAAACGTCATGCAAGATTTTATTCAGGACTTGGGTTACGGCTTTCGGCAATTGCGCCGCAATAAAGGTTTTTCCGCGCTGGCCATCCTGTGTCTGACTCTGGGCATCGGTGCGAACGCAGCAGTGTTCAGTTGGGTGGAGGGAATTTTGTTCCGGCCTTATCCACTAGTCGCGCATCAGGAGCGGCTGTTCGCAGTTGCCGGATTGGTACCGGGCAAGAGAATTGACGGGCTTTCATGGCCGGATTTCCTCGATTTGCGCAGGGGTTGCTCGCTTTGCGAGGACGCTTTCGTCACGACCATCAGAAGCAGCACGCTGAATATTGGTGACCATGCCGAAGTCACGACCGGCAGCATTGTCTCAGCCAACTATTTCGACGCCCTCGGCGTTCATCCGATACTCGGGCGCGGCTTCGAAGCGGGCGAGGACCTAGGCAGCAATTCCCATCCCGCTGTGGTTATAAGCTATCAAATGTGGCGCAGTCGCTTCAAGGGCGACCCGAAGATCATTGGCAAGGTACAGCGCCTGGACAATGTCCCGCACACGATCGTCGGCGTCGCGCCAGAGGGATTCTTTGGGACGTTCGTAGGCAGGGCGATGGAATTCTGGGTTCCCGCATCGATGGAGGAAACCTTCGACCGCGGAGGCTACAAGCTTGAGGACCGCGGTGCGCGATGGATCGAATCCTATGTGCGCCTGAAACCCGGCGTTAGTCAGGCACAAGCGCAACAGCAAATCTCGGCCATCGCGGCACAGTTGCAGAAGGACTATCCGGCCACCAACCGTGCGCGCAGCATCGGGATATGGCCATTGTGGCAGACGCCGTTCAACCATGCCCGAACTATGGGGCCGACACTCGAAGTCATGCTCGTCGTCGGCGCTTTTGTTCTTCTCATCGCCTGCGCCAATGTCGGCAATCTGCTGTTGGTCCGGTCGTTTGTTCGACGCCATGAAATGAACGTGCGTCTCGCAATAGGGGCCAGCCGAGGCCGTCTGTTGAAGCAGCTCCTCACCGAAGGTCTCATCCTCTCGGCGCTGGGCACAGCCGGAGGATTTTTGCTGGCGTATTGGTGCCGGCACCTGCTGGTGAAGTTGCTGCCCGATGGGAGAACAATGTACTTGCCGGGAACAATCGACGGACGTGTGATGGCGATGAGCGCTGGCATTTGCTTGATCGTTACATTGATCGTGGGGATGGTCCCGGCCTTGCAAACCCGCAACCTCGATCTGGCTGGCCCACTGAAGGCCGAGTCCGGAGTGGTGGTTGGGGTCCGGTCAAGAGGCTGGATTCGATCGGGATTGGTTATTTTCCAAGTGTGTTTGAGTTTCATCTTGCTCGTCGGGGCAGCTCTGCTGCTCGAAAGCCTGCAGAGGATTCGAAGTACTAGCCCAGGCTTTTCAACGACGAATGTAGTAGCGACAGGGGTGTCAGTGGTGGCGGCCGGCTATGACGTTCCCCGAGCCAAGACATTTCAGAACGAACTCATCGACAGGCTCAAGGCGCTTCCTGGGGTCGAGTCCGCCGCTTTCGCCAGCGTCACGCCGTTGGGCTATCGCGGTTTCTCTTCAACCCCGATTGCCTTCGATAGCTACCAGTCTGCTCCCAACGAGCAACCTGAGGTGGAATACAACCAGGTCACTCCAAGTTATTTCACAACTTTGAGGATTCCTCTTTTCTCCGGTCGCGAGTTCACGCGCAGTGACGACGAGAACGCACCGTCGGTCGCCATCGTGAATCGGACCATGGTGGAGCGGTACTGGCGCGGTCAGGATCCGATTGGGCGTCGACTTCAGGTGAAAGGAGGCTGGGCGCGAGTCGTAGGTGTGGCTGCTGATTCGAAATATGAAAGCATAGGCGAGACTCCGAAACCTTTCTTCTATGTGCCGCTGCGGCAGGATTTCGACCCAGAGCCGGATTTGTATATCCGGACTACACAATCGCTGCAGAGCACATCGGCCGCAGTTCTCCGCGAAGTGCACGTGTTGGACCAAGGTCTTGCCCTGTACGGAACGATCACACTTCAGGAACAGGTGAACCGCGCCGCCGCGCCGCAACTCGTTGCCGTCACCTTGGTCTCGACTTTGGGCGGGTTGGCGCTTCTGCTTGCCGCTGTGGGACTTTACGGAGTGATGTCTTATGCCGTCGCGCAAAGCACGCGCGAATTGGGCCTGCGCATGGCCCTGGGCGCCGACCAGGCCAACCTGCAGCGGCTGGTTATTTCTCGAGGCCTGCGGCTAACCGCAGGAGGCATCATTGTCGGCGCCGCCGCTGCACTGGCTCTAACCAGACTAATGGGACAGCTTCTCTACCAAGTGAGCCCGCACGATCCGCGGGTTTTCGGATCGGCGCTGATAGTGATGACGATAGTTGCCGTCACCGCTTGTCTATTGCCGGCCCGGCGGGCGAGTCGGACCGATCCCGCGCATGTCCTGCGAGATTGATTTTTCCAGACGCGCTGTCCGGTCGGGCAATCGTTTTATTCCTGATGACGGGCCCACCCGGAAGTCATGCCCCGGAACAAACTTTCAACGACGCGGGTCAGAAGTCGGCTTGTGAGCTATGACCACGCTCAGGTGTCTTCCAATCCGAGGTTGTCGTTTACCGCATGGCTGAGTCTCTGCTTGCAGCCGAGATACCGCTCGGTTGTCTCAACGGATGCGTGCCCAAGCAGAAATTGAATCTGCTCAAGCTCTCCGCCTGCCAGATGGCATAACCGTGCGCAGGTTCTGCGGTTATGCCGCATGCGGCATAACCGCCGCTATGCCGAATCCCGGATTATGCCGAATCGAGTATGAAGCATCTGCATTTGGCGCCAAGTTGGCGCACCAAAATGATCAAGTCGATTCGGCATAGCGGAGAGGTATCTATAGGCCTTTCAGG
>Ga0073928_10010483_pt1 | contig 11024 bp, 11 predicted proteins | sample PaiPotPPA55metaG_FD_76969 | JGI IMG/M metagenome (GOLD analysis project Ga0073928, IMG submission 76969) | Iron sulfur acid spring bacterial and archeal communities from Banff, Canada, to study Microbial Dark Matter (Phase II) - Paint Pots PPA... ...
CTCGTGACTTTGCGCGATCTACGAGGTCCTGTATCAGCAATCGCCCGAAGCCGCGGCCGCGATATTGTGGATCGACAAAAAGGTCTTCGAGATAGCAGATCGGAGCGGTGGTCCAGGTGCCATCATGCAGGATACTTACGCTGAACCCGACAACCGTGGCGTCGACGACAGCCAGCCGACCGAAGATAGTCGACCTTGGGTTGAGCATGCGCTGCCACGTCGCTGTCGTTACTGCCTCCGGGATTTGGCTTTTGTAAAATGCAGCATAGCCGGACCAAAGCTGACGCCATGGGCCTTCATCCGAGGCCACGGGATCTCGCACGATTGCCATCAGGTTAACTAATGAAATCTCCGCTTACGCGGCTTGATTGGTTATCGGCTCGCAAGTGTGGGCAGTGGACATGCTGAATAGGCTAAAGGATTTCGCGGGCATCGGCGATACCAAGGCGATCCGCGCTTCGAACGATATGGGAGCGCAAGTAATAGAGCGCCTCGTCCGGATCCCGTCTTTTCAGGGCCTCAACTATCTTCTCGTGCTCGGCAACCGGCTCCCATGCGCGCGTATATTGAGAGCGGTACATTTGCACAGCCTGCATAATGACGTCGCGGAAATACAAGTGAAGATCGCGAAATAGCCGAACGCCTGAAAACTCGACGATCAGCTGATGAAACTCAAAGTCAGTTTGAGCGCTCGCCTCAAGATCCATGGCGCGCGTCTGATTCTTGAACATGCTTAGGTTTCTTTCGAGTTGCGCAACCTCACTGTCGGTAATCCGCATCGCGGCCAGCCGGCCAGATTGTCCTTCGATCAAGTAGCGAAAACGAGAAATTTCCGATTTCGGGTATGTTTTCTTGGACGGAAGATCCTGGCTTGCTTCCGAATTGCGTAAGGTATTCGAGTACGTAAACTGCGGCCGCGCGTTCGGTGCACCTACCCAAAAGCTTCCACGTCCGGGCTCGGTGCGCAGCTTTCCTGAAGCTTCGAGCAGCGAAAGCGCCTCGCGAACCGAGGTCCTACTGACACCGAAAAGCGATGAAAGTTCGCGCTGCGACGGCAGTCTTGCATCTGCATTCGAGGCGACCATGTCCTCAATGCGTGTAGCGACCTTTTTTGAAAGCGTGTTCCAGTTTTCCATTTCTGTTCCCAGCGGATCATGAGGCAGTATCGAATATCGGCACGATCATGAGCTCAATTCCAACTGGTCTGACCAGTACGAGGTCGGGCCGATTCGATTCCTCCAGATTACATTGACTCACTCGTATTTTCGCGAGCATAGTATTGAATAATGGGGACTTCCTCCAGGGGCCTGCCTATCTGCAGTTCAGTCCGGTCTGACCGGTCAGTCCGCGATGCGGGTCGTGCAATGGTGGATTGGTAAAGCCAAGGCAACTCGCAATCAGGCGCAGTTTGCCAAAGCAGAGAAACATAAAGGGTTTGTCCATGATCAAAGGCACACGGTGGTTGAGTCGCGTCGCAGCAATTTCGTGCGTGACGCTCACGGCGTTTGGATTTGCCCCCGGAGCGAATGCTCAGCAAAAATTAAAGGTCTATATCAGCACCGGCTTCGACGGCAACACATGGATGAATGCCTCGACGAACCTTCTGCGCGCGATCGCGCAGACCAAGGCCTACAAGGATCGGGTGACGATCGAAGTTCAATCTGCTCGCGGCGACGCCCAGACGCAGCTGCAACAGATCAATGCCATGACCCAGGCCGGCGCCGATATCATCATCGCCTGGCCAATCTCGCCGACGGCGCTCAATCGCGCGGTCCGCGCGGCCTGCCAGAAGGGCGTGACTTTTGTCACCTGGGATGCGGAAGTGACCGAACCCTGCGCTTATCATGTCGGCATCGACCAGGAATGGGCCGGAGCCGGCCCCGCCGAATGGCTGGCGCAGAAGCTCAACGGCAAGGGCAACATCATCTTCATGGGCGGCATACCCGGCACGATGGTGGACACGCGCCGTAACGCCGCCGCGAAAGCGATCTTCGCCGATCACCCGGACATCAAGATCATCGCCGATACACCCAGCATGTGGAATTCAGCAACGGCACGGCAGAAGATGGCCGAGATCATCGCCGCGCAAGGCTGGGACCGCATCGACGGGGTGTGGACGCAGACCGGATGCGGAGAGTTCGTGAAGTTGGAGATTGAGGCCGGTCGTAAGGATTTCAAGCCGTGCGCCGGCAATGGTACCAACGGGTTCCGCAATTCCATGCTGGCCGCCGGTTCGGCGGAAGGCGCCGCCGGTGGGCCCGCCGTCTCCATGGGATCGCCGCCCTGGGCCGCGCCTTATGCGTTCAAGCTCGCCGTCGACATCCACGACGGCAAAAGCATGCCAAAGGTGAACCAGATTCCGATGCCGCTGGTCACCAATGTGGCTGTCCCCAACGTCGACACGCAGCAGAACACGCTGTGTGAAAAGGCCGACAGGGCCGAGCTGATCAAGAAAAACTACGCCTGTACGGTGGTTCCGCTCTCGGTCGCTCCCTCGAACTACTACATCGACGTCTGGAGCCCGAAAGTGCCCGAGCTGGATTTGTATTCGGCTTTGAACGGCACGGTCCCTGAAGGCCAATAGCGCGCGTCTTTTTGGGCGGCGTCACACGGGTCTTCTCCCGCGCAGCGGGGGAAGACCGGGGTAAGTGAATGCAGGCGACGGCACTTTCCATCAGCCGTTTGACAGTTCGTTATGGGCCGACGACCGCGTTGGACGCGGCCGATCTGGAAATCGGCGCGGGCCAAGTTCACGCGCTGCTCGGCGAGAACGGTGCCGGCAAATCGACCATCGTCAAAGTCCTCAGCGGTCTGGTACGCCCTAACGCCGGCAGCCTCGGTGTCTTCGGCCGTATCGTCGCTCGCTTCGAGCCGCGCTATGCCAATGCGCTTGGGATTCGCACCGCGTTTCAAGAAATATCGCTGGTGAAGGATCTCACCGTCGCGCAGAATTTTATGCTGATGGAAGAGCCGCTCAATGCTCTCGGCATGGTGCGCGGGCGGGCGCTCGACGATATGGTTCGCGCGCGATTGGAGCAGCTTGGTATCAACTCCATCGATCCGCGGACGGAGGTGCGCCGGCTTGATCTCCCGTCGCGGCAGAAAATAGAAATTGCCCGCGCGATAAGCGGCAATCCCCGCATCCTGTTGCTCGACGAGCCGACCGCATCGCTGTCGAACCGAGACGTGCAATGGCTCGGCGACGTCATCGAGCGCCTCAAGCGGTCCGGGACAACCACCGTCCTGATATCCCATCGCATGCAGGAGGTGCGCGCCTTTTGTTCGGCCCTGACGATTTTTCGCAACGGCCGGACGGTCGGCGCCTACGCGATGGGCGACCTGGGGGATGCGGAAATCATCGAGCTGATGATCGGACGTTCGCTGGGCACCGCTTTTCCACCCAAGCGGGATCGCGTCGAAGCCAATTCCAAAATGGCGGCACCCGTTCTCGCATGTCAAAACGTCGCGACCGTCCGCGGCAGCGATATTTCATTCTCGCTACATCCTGGCGAAGTGCTGGGCCTCGCCGGGTTGGACGGCATGGGGCAACGCGAGCTCTTCCTGGCGCTATTCGGCGTGCTTCAGCCCACGGCGGGCGAGATCCGAGTCGGCGGACAAAAGGTGCAATTGCGCTCGCCGGCGGACGCCATAACGTGCGGCATCGGTATGCTCCCAGAAGACCGCAAGACAGAGGCGCTCTTCCTCGAACTCGACGGACGCGAAAATGTAAGTCTGCCGTCGCTGCAGCGCTTTCTGCACGGCGGTCTTATCCGCTCACGCGTTGAGCAGAAAATGGTCGCGAACGTGCTCGACTTGGTCAAAGTGGTGAGACGAGCCCTTTGGAACCCGGTGCGAAATTTCAGCGGCGGCAATCAGCAGAAGATTGCCGTCGCCAAATGGCTTCTGACCAACAGCCGGGTGTTGTTGCTGTACGATCCGACGCGGGGAATCGATGTCGGCACCAAGACGGAGATCTACCATCTGATTCGTCGCTACGCAGACTCCGGCGGTGCGGTGTTGTTCTACTCCACGGAGATTCCGGAATTGGTGAATCTCTGCGATCGGGTCATGGTGATCTATCGTAGGCGCATCGTCGAGACGCTGGCGGCAAGCGCGCTCTCCGAATCCACCATCATGAGCGCTGCAGTTGGCCGGCAGCGAATTGACGGCGCTTCCGAACAACACGCAACGGCGCATTGATGACCGACGAAGCCGCCGCATTGCCGAATTTGTCCACGCGGCTGCCAGTCGCGTTCTTGCAGCGAAGCGGCATGATCGCCTTTTTGGTACTGCTCGCGGTCATACTAGCTCTCATCGCGGTAAGCCCTAATCGCCTTAGTTACTTCGATCTCAGTACGATTTCGGCGAGCGGCACGACGCTGGCGTTGGCCGGCATCGGCGAGACGATCGTCGTGCTCGGCGGCGGGCTCGATCTTTCCCCCGGCGCCATCATTTCCCTCGTCAATGTCGTTCTGGTGACCCAGCTCGGGCCGTCCACGCTCGGCGTCGGCGCATATACCGCGTTGGCGGTGACTATCGCCATCGGCATCGGAGCCGGCATCGGCGCCATCAATGGCCTGCTGGTGAGTTACCTGCGCTTGCCTTCGATCATCGTCACGCTCGCGACGATGTTCGTCGTCCAGGGTGCCGCGCTGCTGATTCTCAAATTTCCCGGCGGATCGGTTTCGAGTGACTTCGCCAATCTGCTGGTCGGCGACGTCATCACCGATGTGCTTCCAGTTCCGATCTTAATCATTGGTCTCGGGATGCTGGCGTGGCTTTATATCAAACGCCTCCGCTTTGGCGTCGGACTCTACGCCATCGGCAGCGATGCTGCTGCAGCGCAAGCGAGCCGCGTCAATGTACGGTTCATCCGTTTCCTCTCGTTCACGATCGCGGGCGCCTTCTTTGGCGCCGCCGGATTGTTCATCACCGCCAATGCTGGCTCCGGCGATCCGCTGATCGGTGCGGGTTTTTTGTTGAAGGTGTTCACAGCCGTCGTTATCGGCGGCACGCTGATCGGGGGTGGGCGGGGCGGGGCGCTGGGAACGGTATTCGGCGCGCTGACACTGACCATCGTGTCGACATTTTCTTGGTTATGGGCGTGCGGACCTACTACGTGCCGATCGTCGAGGGCGCCATTCTTCTGTTCGCCGTGCTAGCGCTCGGTACCCGCACGGAGCTGCTGACGTTGGCAAGCGTCAGAGGTTACTGGAGCGCTCGCGCAGCGAGGCCCGTCCGCTCCGGACCGACGGCTGCGCAAATCGGTGCGCCTGCGGAGGCGGATCGCCAACGGCCGGTTGGCTGGTTGGTCAGGAACGGGCACACATTGCGCTTTGTGTTACCGGCTTTTGCCATTCTGATCGTGGTGCTTGGCATTACGGCGGCGATCAACGGCGGCAATTTCAAATTTGGCAGCTATCTGGTCTCGCTACTCACCTTCGGGAGCTTTCTAGCGATCCTTGGTTTGGGCCAGGGCGCGGTTGTTACCGCCGGTGGCCTCGACCTATCTGTCCCGTGGGCCATCACTTTCCCAGCAATCGTTGTGACGACGTACGCTAACGGTTCGGATTCTGCGGCGACTTGGGCGATCCCGCTCGCCTTGTGTATCGGCGCCGGTATCGGCTTTTTCAACGGCACTTTGGTTGCCGGGCTCGGCATTTCGCCGATTATCGCCACACTCGCCACCGGAAGCATGCTCGAGGGCATCGCGTTGGTTTTCAGTCACGGCGCCCCGATCGGAAATGCACCTCCCGTGTTGCTCTGGTTTCTCAACAGCCGTCTCGGTGGACTGCCGCCAGCGGTGTGGTTCCTGGCGCTGTTCGTGGTGATCGGCACTTTGGTGCTCAACCATAGCGGCTTTGCCCGCCGTGTCCGTGCCGTTGGCAACAGCGAATGGGTGGCGCGGCTCTCGGGCGTTCACATCCGAGCGGTCACCATCTCGGTCTATGTTCTCAGCGGTCTTTGTTCCGCAATCGTCGGCCTCATGCTGGCCGGCTTTGCCGACCAGGCCTATTACGACATGGGGAAGCCTTATCTGCTCGCTTCGATCGCCGTTGTCGTTCTGGGCGGAACGAGGATTACCGGCGGCCGCAGCCACTACATCGGCATTCTCGGTGGCGCATTGCTGTTCACCGCCATGGGCAGCATGCTGCAAACGACGTCTTTGCCGGAGGCGGTACGAAGCATCATCTACGGAACTGTTCTCTTGCTCGCGGTAATCCTGCTCCGCGATCAAGCAGAATGACGAAATTCTTATCGAGCTCGGCGTCTTGCACGCAGGCGGGGATTTGAGGAGGAACATATGGCTACGCAGAAGGACATACAGGTTTGCATCAATCCGCATTTCGATGCGGTGGCGCTGTGGATCGGCTCATTTGGCGGCGAGGATTCCCCCTGCGACATCTCACGCGGCGTCTTCGGCGCCAAGCGGGGCGTCCCGCGGTTGATTGAATTCTTCAAACGCTACGGGATCACGACGACCTGGGGCGTTACTGGCCATTCGATGGAAAGCTTCCCGCGTGCGGCCGAGATGATCATCGAAGCCGGCCATGAGATGGGTATCCATGGTTATACCCACGAGAATCCGCTAGCGATGAGCCGCGAGCAAGAGGCGGAGGTTCTCGATCGTACCTACGAGGTCATCAAAAAAATGAGCGGCAAGGCTCCCGTAGGGTACATGGCGCCATGGTGGGAGCTCAGCCCCAACACAGTGGAGCTCTTGCTGGCGCGCGGAATGAAATACGACAGCAGCATGATGGAGGATGACTACCACCCTTATTACCTGCGTGTTGGAGATAGCTGGACCAAAATCGACTACGCGAAGAAGGCGTCGGAGTGGATGAAGCCATGGAAGGCCGGCAAGGAAATTGATTTGGTTGAATTGCCGGCAAGCTGGCACCTCGATGATGCTCCGCCGACGATGTTTGTGAAAGCGTTCCCCAACAGTCATGGCTGGATCACCGGACGTCAGCTCGAGGAAATCTGGAAGGATCAATTCGACTGGGTGTATCGGCATTTCGATTACGCGATCTTCCCGATCACGATCCACCCCGACAGCGCCGGCAAGCCGCATGTGCTGATGTTGCTCGAGCGACTGGTCGATCACATGATGGCTCATTCCGGCGTGCGCATGATGACGTTCGCCCAAATGGCGGAAGATTTCCGCAAACGCGCGCCGTTCGGAAGTAAGAAAGAGGTCGGTGGCGCCAGCGGGCACTGACGGGAAACGCGACCGAAAACAGGATGGAACGAATATGTGCAGCGCGTGCGGCATTCTGCGTGGCGGCGTAGAGTGGATCGACGGTGTCACCGGCGAGGAAAACGCCCCCGACAGACGCTTAGCTGAGCGTCATTGTCGCATGGCGCTGATCAACATGTTGCTGGAGAATTCCGGCGTGAAACTCACCGAGTACGGTCGGCAATTGATCGTGCGCGGTCCCACCGGCTCTACACGGATAGTCACCGAGCTTGCCCACGTGTGGCGGGCAGCGGATGAGCTCGGTCGGAGAAGAGTCGATCCATTGGACCAGGGTTCGTCGCCGCCGTTTCAACCCGGGGCGGCTGAGTGAGCACCGTATCGCCCGTTCCGGTCGTCGTCTTAACCGGCTTCCTCGGCAGTGGAAAGACGACATTGCTCCAGCGGCTACTTCGAACGGAAGATGGCCGTCGCGCCGCTGTTCTGATCAACGAGTTCGGCGAGATCAGCCTCGATCATCTGATGGTCAAGAGCGTCAGTGGTACCACAGTGGTGCTACAGAACGGCTGCGTCTGTTGTTCGGTGCGTTCGGAGTTGCGCGCCGCCCTGCGTGAACTCCTGGATGGCAGGGCAAAAGGCGAAGTACCACCGTTTGATCGCATTTTGATCGAAACGACGGGTCTGGCGGATCCTGTTCCCGTGGTCCAGACCCTAACCGTAGATCCGATGATCCGGAATCAGCTGCGTCTCGCCAATCTGGTTTCGACGGTCGACGCGCTGAACGGCTTTGAACAGCTCAACACGCAAGAAGAAGCGATGCGCCAGGCCGCGACGGCTGATCGGCTCATCATTACCAAGACGGATCTGTCGGACGAGCGGCAAGTCGAAAAACTGCGGCGCGCCCTTGCACAGATCAATCCGATAGCGCCGATCTCCCACACGCCAGGCAACAACGATTTGTGGAGGCTTTTGCTCGGCAAGAATGCTTCCGATCCGCAATCGGGGAGCGGAGAAGCGCCCATCGTGTCGCATGCTGCGGAAATGTTGCAAGGCGGGTCACGGTTCGAGGCGCAAAAATCGACGGCATCACGTCATTCGGCTTCGATTGTCAGCTTCGCGTTGCGAGTTAGGCAACCCATCGACTGGTCGCCGTTTGTCGTCTCGCTGTCGCTGCTCGTCCACCGTTACGGACGCAACGTCTTGCGCATTAAGGGGCTTCTCGACGTTCCAGGAGCAAAAGGACCGATTTCGCTCAACGCGGTGCAGCATTTCATTCATCTCCCGGTTCACCTTGATGGATGGCCGGACGACGATCACTCGTCGCGCCTGGTCTTCATCGTGCAGGGGCTCGACGAAATCGCGATCCGTTCTTCGTTGGCGAATTTTCTGCGTCGCGCAGCTCGCCAGACGCATCTAGAGGCCGAAGCGATCTGATTGGACGCGGCGTTTCTACCAAGCCTGGAGGTTACATCGTGCAAAAAGAGCTGATGAAGGGATTCCCAGCCCCAGCCGAACTGCAGGTCACTCTGGCAAACTGGAGAAAACCGCCCTTCAACAAATGGTCTTTCCAGCATACTCGCGAGATCATTGCGACTGCGGATATACCGAACGACCCCGATAACGTCACAAGATTGGCGAGCGGGCCGCAGGATACCCTGACCGATCTCTCGATAAAGACTGAACGCGGCGTCTACGGCCTGGAGGCGTTCCTTCATGCGACGGACACCGATGGGCTGCTCATCATGCACGGCGGCAAGATCCTTTACGAGTTTTACGACAACGGCATGGGACCCGATACGCCGCATATCTTCATGTCGGTTTCAAAGTCCGTGCTTGGGCTGGTCGTCGGGGTTCTAGTGGATCGCGGGGTTCTCGATCTTGACGATCTGGTCGCGCGCTGGATTCCGGAGGTCGACCGGACTGCGTATGCGGGCGCGACGCTGCGCGATCTCCTCGACATGCGGGTCGGCATTTTCTTTGATGAGGATTATCTTACGAGCGCGGGTCCGATCATCGAATATCGCAAGGCGCAGAACTGGGATCCGCTCGCGCCGGGCGAAACGCCGAGCGATTTGCGCAGCTTCTTTGCCTCGCTTGTCGAGAAGGATGGTCCGCACAAAGGCCGCTTTCACTACGTGTCGCCCAACACCGACTTGATGGGTTGGATCATTGAACGCGCCAGCGGCCAACGCTATGCCGATGTTGTTAGCGAGGTGCTCTGGAAACCAATGGGTGCAGGCTGTAGCGCGTACATCACGTCGACCGACTGGGCGCGCCTCGTTGTGCAGGCGGCTTCTGCGCCACCACGCGCGACCTCGCGCGCCTTGGCCTCCTGGTGGCCGAGGGCGGCCGCTACGACGGCAAGCAGATCGTGCCGTCATGGTGGATGGACGATATTATCACCGCCGGCGACGCTCGTGCGTGGGACGACGGTGATTTCGTGAAATATTTTCCACGAATGTCCATGCACTATCGCAGTAAATGGTATGTGCTGCGAGGCTCCGCGCCGCTGACTTTCGCTGTGGGTGTATTCGGACAGAATCTCTTCGTTGACCCGAAAAACCAGATCGTCATAGCGAAATTTTCGTCGCAAGAGCTGCCCATGGACGAGAAACGGATTTTGTTGACGATGCGAGGCATCGAGGCCATACGCAGCCACTTGCTGGTCGCGCAGACGGTTTGACGCAAGAAATCGCGGGTACGGAGATCCGACCGTGCGAACATACAGGATCGCCGCCATCCCTGGAGACGGCATCGGTCAGGAGGTCGTCGCCGCCGGCATCGATGTGCTGATGGCCTGTGCCGCGCGCGATGGCAGGTTCGCACTCGATATCACGCGTTTCGACTGGGGCTCCGAGCGCTACAAAAAAATGGGCGCGTTGATGCCCGAAGACGGTGCGGAGATGCTCAAGCCCTACGACGCTATTCTTTTCGGTGCGGTGGGTGCGCCGGACGTTCTCGATCACATCACGCTCTGGGGTTTGCGCCTGGCTATATGTCAGTCTCTTGATCAATACGCTAACGTGCGGCCCGCGCGTATCCTGGACGGTATTCAAAGCCCGCTGCGTGGCGTCCGTTCGCAGGATATCGACTGGGTGATCATCCGCGAGAACTCGGAGGGAGAGTATTCAGGTCACGGCGGGCGGTCGCACCGTGGCTCGACCATGGAGGTCGCCACCGAGGTGTCCATCTACACCCGTGCGGGAGTAGAGCGGATCATGCGTTTTGCGTTTGAGATGGCCCGGTCGCGGCGGCGCAAGCAGTTGACGATCGTAACGAAATCCAACGCACAGCGTTTCGGCCTTGTGCTGTGGGATGAGGTGGCGGGGCAGGTCGCTGGCGAATATCCCGACGTCTCGTGGGACAGGATATTGGTCGACGCGATGACGGTGCGTATGGTGCTGCATCCGGGGAGTCTCGACACCATTGTCGCGACCAATCTGCATGCCGACATTCTGTCCGATTTGGCGGCGGCGCTCACCGGTTCGATAGGGCTTGCGCCGACCGCCAACCTTAATCCCGAGCGGCGGTTCCCTTCGATGTTTGAGCCCATCCATGGCTCTGCCCTCGACATTGTGGGCAAGGGGATAGCCAATCCTCTCGGGACGTTCTGGAGCGCGGCAATGATGCTTGAACATTTGGGTGAAACAACTGCGTCCCGGCAATTGATGACGGCAATAGAGCGCGTCACGTCTGACCCATCGCTTCATACGCCGGATCTGGGCGGCAACGCGACAACTCGCAAGGTGACAGACGCGCTGCTCGAATTCGTTCGTCGGCAAAACGTGAGAGATCGATATTTTGTACAATGATGCGGAAGCATCGC
>Ga0073928_10010484_pt1 | contig 11022 bp, 10 predicted proteins | sample PaiPotPPA55metaG_FD_76969 | JGI IMG/M metagenome (GOLD analysis project Ga0073928, IMG submission 76969) | Iron sulfur acid spring bacterial and archeal communities from Banff, Canada, to study Microbial Dark Matter (Phase II) - Paint Pots PPA... ...
CGAGGGCCGTGGAGAGCGGTGTGCCGGCCTGCCCCGAGCCGATGATAAGGGCATCGTATTGCTCCGCGGTGTTCATGAGTACACCTCAGTTTTGATTTGCTGGTGAGAGCTACGGAAAGCGCCTAATCGGTTGCTTCAGAATCGCGAAGCCAGAAACAATCCAAGCCCGATTGCAATTAGGTCCTCCGGGATTGCGATTGCAAAATCCGGAACGCGCAAGGCGCGGACCAGTCCGACACGTACGTGATAGCCGCCGAATGCTCCAGCAATCCCACCGAGGGGACCGGCCAGCGCTCCCAGCCAGGGCGTAACGCCGCCAGCAACGGCGAGGCATGCGCCCGTCAATGCTCCGGTGACGATTCGAGCGGAGAGGCCGACAGGGGTCGTGCGCGAGGGTGTTTTAGGAAATTGGTCAGCTACGAGTTCGGCCAACGCGAGAAGCGTGAAGATGGTTACTGCCCATACCGATCCCACGAACGACAAGGGGGTGCCGTGAAGATTGATCCAACCGAGATGCGCCGCCCAGGCCACAACCGCGGGCGCTGTGAGGGACCGCAGGCCAGCTACGACGCCGATACTGAATGCCAGGGCCAGGGCGAGTGCAGAATTCATAAGGCCTCTCTTTCTTCATAAGCCCTCTTTCGAAGTGGACGTTATTCAGCTCAGGCGACGCTTTCGGACAAGGGCAGCCGAACCTGGAAACGCGTGTCTCCGGGTTTGGAGATCACCTGAATGTTGCCGCGATGTTTTTTTACGATGCGTTGGACGGTGTCGAGGCCAAGCCCGGTTCCCTCGCCGACTCCTTTGGTGGTGAAGAATGGTTCGAATATGTGGGGCTCCACTTCCGGGGAAATTCCCGGGCCATTGTCGCCGATCTCGACCACAACGCAATCGTCCTCGCGAAAGGCTCGTACCCGCAGCTCGCCTTTCCCGCCCATTGCGTCGATAGCGTTGTCGATGACGTTGGTCCAGACCTGGTTGAGTTCGCTGCCGAAAGAGTTCACGAAGAGCGGAGTTTTCTGATAATTCCGCTGCACATCCACTCCGCGCTTGAGCTTGTGATTCAGGATGGTCAGCGTAGTCTCGAGGGTCTTCACGATATCGACGTTCTGGATGGGCGACTGATCCATGAAGGTGTATTCCTTGATCGCGCCCACCAAATCGGAGATTCGCGAAGTGCTGCTCTCAATCTGATGCAACAGGTCGGCGATCTCCAGGGAAGCTGAAATTCGCACCAGCGCTGCGCGAGCAGTAGCCGCGTCAAGATGTGCGAACAGTTGTTCCAGCGCTTCGACCTTGAAATTCTTGCGGGCGAGGTCGGCCGCAAGCTGCCACAAATCATTTTGTCCATGGCTGCGAAGCAAGGAATCGAGCCGTTCTTCCAGATCGCTGATGGTCAGCGCATCCGGAGGTGGGCCGTCGACCTGGACCAGCGAAGCCTCCAACTTCTCAATTTCTGACTTCTGTGCCGGAGTGAGATCGCGCCTTCCCAGTTCATGGCTGGCGTCGCGGACCCGCTTTAGAATTTCGCGCAACTGGCTGGCGGCACGTTTCGCAGCGGAAGAAGGATTGTTGAGTTCATGAGCCAGACCCGCTGAAAGCTTGCCCAGGGCGGCCAGCCGGTCGCGTTGCTGTTCAAAGCGGGTCGCTTCGCGGATTCGGTCCGACATCAGTCCCACCAGACGCTGGGTGAGTTCCGGCATTTTCTGTATCAGTTCTGGAAATTTCGAGGCGGGAAATCGTAAGGTGCGGCTATCGGTCTCGGCTCGCCCGCCCACCTTAAACTGCTTCATCCTCGAATACGGCAGTAATCCCGTAACGTCGCCGGGCTCGAGGTTTAAGATGATGGTTTCGCCCGCCAGTTCCCCCCGCGCTTGCAGCGTTCCCTCAAGAATCACAAACATGGCATCGGCCGGATCGCCCTGGCGAGAGTAGACCTCACCCGCTTTGAGACGCAGTTCCTGCGACTGGCTGAGGAACCAGGCGAGTTGATCGTCCGGCAAATCGGCGAATACAGGAACGCCAAGCAGTTCAGATGTTTCGACCATTTATACCTTGCTTAGATACTGGTGAATGAATTGCACCGCCACGGAACCTTCGCCAACCCCCGAGGCTACGCGTTTGACCGAACCGTGCCGCACATCGCCCACGGCAAATATACCCGGCACATTCGTTTCCAGAAGAAAAGGATCGCGATCGGGCGCCCAACCTTTCGGACGCTGTCCACCTTGCATCAGGTCGGGACCGGTCCGAATGAATCCGCGTTCGTCTCGTTCTACTGTGCCTGCCAGCCAATCCGTTCGCGGCAGCGCTCCAATGAAAATAAACATCGCATTGGCAGGCACGCGCTCGACCTCATTTGTGTCAGAACACAGGACCGAAATCTCTTCCAGGTGGGTTTCGCCGTGAACTTCGGCAACCCCGGCATGGGTCCACAGTTGAATGTTCGGAGTCTCCTTGATCTGATCGATCAAATATTGAGACATGGTGCTGGAGAGCGAATCTCCCCGAACCAGGATGACGACTCGCTCCGCGTACTTAGAAAAATTCATTGCCGCCTGGCCCGCCGAATTCGCACCGCCAATGATGTACACCACCTCGCCCTTGCAGGACAATGCCTCGGTGGCGCCGCCGCCATAGTAAACGCCGGCGCCTTGCAACTGGTCAACGCCCGGGGCTTCCAGCCGCTTCCATTGCACGCCGGTTGCGATCATCAAGGCGTGGCAGGAAATCTCGCTGCCATCGGCCACTTTAATGATGCGATAGGGGCCCTCGGTGCGGACGCCGACGGCCTCCTGCGGCGCCAGGATTTCAACTCCAAAACGCCGAGCCTGCACCACCGCCCGACGCGCAAGATCGCCGCCGCTGAGTCCGGCCGGAAATCCGAGGTAGTTCTCGATCCTCGAACTCATGCCCGCCTGGCCACCCGGGGCTTCCCGTTCGAGCATTACGGTGTGCAATCCCTCTGACGCGCCGTAGACAGCCGCGGCCAGACCGGCTGGACCGCCGCCGACAATTGCCAAGTCATAAAAACTGGTTTCGGCGCGCGTGCGCAATCCCACTTTTTGCGCCACTTCTGAAGGCACGCTGTTGAGGAGCTTGGTCCCATCCGAAAACATGACGATGGGAAGGTCGCGGGCGTCGGGGCCGAGAGCCTCGAGAAGGCGCTTCGTTTCCGGATCGTTGGCCGAACCCTCAACGTCGATCCACTGATAAGGAACGTGGCTGCGAGCCAGAAAATCCCTGAGTTCGTAGGATCGCGGAGACCATCGCGTGCCCAATACTCGAATGCCTTGAAAAGCTGGACGGTACGAAGCCTGCCAATCGTCGAGCAAGTCGTCGAGTTGAGGATAGAGATGCTCGGTGGGAGGATCCCAGGGCTTCATGAAAAAATAGTCGAGGTTAGCCTGGTTAATGGCGCTGATCGCGGCATTGGTATCGGCGTAAGCGGTGAGCAGCGCCCGTTTGGCGTCGGGAAATATCTTCCGGGCCTCCTGCAAGAAAACCACGCCGTCCATGCGAGGCATCCGCTGGTCGGCGAGCAGGAGGGCAACGCCGTCGTTGCGAACCTTCAGCCCTTTGAGAAGATCGAGGGCTCCTTCCGGGGAGTCGCTGCTGAGGACGCGATAGCCGGCGCCATATTGCGAGCGCAAATCGCGTTCGATGGCCCGCAAGACATCGGGATCGTCGTCCACGGTCAGCAGAATCGGCTTTGCCATGATCGGTCTTCGATTTAAGATCGTTGATTTAAGATCGCTCTTCGACCTTATTTAAAAAAAAGGACTTCAGAAATCCGGGTTTCCGAATCCAGCTTTCAGAATCAGACCCGAATAAGCTCATTAGATACTGAAATCCAAATTTGGTCGCAGCCAGTGGACGCGCTATCAGGCCAGAACGTCGTCCAGCTCTACTTCGTCCACATAACACCATACCCAGGACTCTCCAGGCTCATTGGAGCGGATGAGGGGATGCTGCGTCTTTTTGAAATGTTTGCTGGCATGCTTGTTCTTGGACGAATCGCAGCAGCCCACGTGTCCGCAGCTCAGGCACAAGCGCAAGTGGACCCAGCGGTCGCCGGTCTTAACGCAGTCTTCACACACGTGTTTGTCGGTTTGTTTGACTTTGATCTGGTTCAGGTGGGTGCATTCGTTGGGCATGGGAACCTCCAGGAAAGTTCATCGTGAAACCCGGCAAGTGACCTCAGTCATGTAACGAAAGGACACCAGCACTGTCAAGAGCCGCGTCCTTCACTCACAATGATGTTGGGGGACATTCATCCGTGTTTCGGCTCGATTATTTGTCGTGCGTGCTAACCATCTCGTCCACGATTCTGGTTGGGCGGCGACGCTGCGAAGGCTGGGCACTTGCCGGCGTCAATAGTGTAGTGGTGTGCATCATCGGCCTCAGAACCGATCAGCTCGGATTCATTCCCGCCAACGTATTTTGCATAGTCATGAGCGCGATTAACCTGCACGCCTGGCGCAAGACGGGCGGAGCTTAATCAGGAACAGCTACGGCGGCTAAAGCCGCGCTCATTTTCGCGGGCGCTTACGGCGCGGCTGGAAGCCGCGCCCTTTCAAAACCTCCTTTTTCAAATCCTCGCTTTCACAACTGAGCTTTCACAACTGAGCGCATCCGCGTTTGTTTAGACGTCGCCGGAATGGGCCGTCGGATATCGGCCCGTTTATTCGGCGATGAGCAAGTTCTCCGAAAAGGGCCAACGTTCATCGATCCACTGCCGCTCGCAGCGGAATCCCGCGTCGCGCGCTGTCTCGACAATCTCTTCGTCCGAATATTTGTGACTGCTTTCCGTCCAGATTGTTTCTCCTTCTTGAAACTCGACAGAGACTTCTACCCGCCGGATATTCACCGTCTGCTTTCGTTTCGATTGCAGGTGCATCTCGACGCTGCGCGCGACGGGGTTGATCTTCGCCAGATGAGCGAATTCGCGCAAATCGAAGTCGGCGCCAAGTTCGCGATTCGTGCGCGCCAGCAGATTGAGATTGAAAGCGGCCGTCACCCCGAGTTCGTCGTCATAGGCTCCAAGCAATTGCGCGGTCGGCTTTTCCAGGTCTGCTCCTAGAAGCAGAGAGTCGCCGGGTTGAAGAATGCTTCGTACGGAGCCCAGAAACTTCACGCCTGCTGGACGGTCGAAGTTCCCGATGGTGCTGCCGAGAAACAGCACGAGGAGGCGCTGACCGCTCTTGCGGTACGACGCCACTTCCAACAATCCATCCAGATATTCGCGCTCAAAACCGACGATACTGATGGCATCAATGTCGCTCAGCTCGCGCTCACACATCACCAGCGCCGAACGAGAGATTTCGACGGGATAGTAGGACGTGCGCTGTCGACGACAGAACGCTTCCAGCAGCCAGCGAGTCTTCTTGCCGCTGCCACTCCCCAGTTCCGCGACAGCAACCGGCCCGGCGAGCAGGTCGACAATCTCATTCGCGTGCCGCCGCAGCAGACGCTCGTCGGCTCGAGTGAGCCCGTACTGCGGCAGGCGGCTGATCACTTCAAATAGAGCCGAACCCACGTCGTCGTACAAATACTTGGAGGGAAGCTCTTTTTGTCCGGTGCGGGTAAGCCCGTCGCGAACGTCGGCGGCGAAGTCGTAGGTGGCGTTGCTGGGGATGGCATGAACGAGCATGGCGAACTCCTTTGACCCCTTGAGTAAGACCCGTTGATTACGATCGGTGATTCACGCAGCGGAAGCCCGCATACACATATTGGTAATGCGCCTGAAACCAATTGCGAAACGTGGGCCGCAACATGCACGCGGCGGTGCGCGGCGAACCGCCCTTCATGACAAAATGCTTCCCATCGAAAAAATTGGTCGAGTAGCCAGGATAAAACGGGAAGGGCTCAAACCCGGGAAAGGGAGCGAAAGCAGTGGAAGTCCACTCCCAACCATTGCCCAATAAGTCGTGTACGCCGAAAGCGCTCCGGCCGGCCGGAAAGGCATTCACTGGTGTGGGATTCCAATGGACGAAATCAAAGTTGCCGAAATGTTTATTCGGCGCTTCGTGCCCCCACGGATAATTTGTTTCGCTCTCCTCGGCCGTGCCGTAGGCAGCACGGTGCCATTGCTCTTCTGTCGGCAGCGACTTCCTTGCCCAACCCGCGTACGCCATGGCTTCCGCGTGACTCACGTACACCGGCCAATCCAGAGGCAGCGGGAGTTCTTCGAACATCGCGCGATAAGACCAACCTTCGCGGGCCTTCGTCCAGAACACAGGGTGCGAGACGGCGTGGGCAGCCTTCCAGGTCCAGTCTTCATCGCTCCAGTACGCGCGTGTTTCATAGCCGCCGGCCGCCATGAACTCCAGGAATTGCTCATTCGTCACTTCGTACTGACCGATCTCAAAGGGCGGGACGTGTACGGCGTGGGCTTCGTATTCATTGTCCCAGCCGAAAGTTTCGACTGGGCGCGGAAGACCCAGTGTTGCTGCACCAGCCGGAATCTCGATCATCCGATGAGCCACAGGTGCTGTTGCCAGATGGAACGAATTTCCTGGATATACTTTTCGATCGAACGGCAACTGATGCAGCATGTAGGCCAGCGTCTCGACATGCATCAGCCGATGCTCGACGGCAACGTTGAGCAGAGTGCCGAGGGGAAACCCGTCGCGGCCCTGACCGTATGATTCCAGGCTTCCGTCAACCAGCTTCTCGTCGAGAGCGGCTCGAATCTTACTCACATAATTGCGCACAGCCTCGAGAGACGGCCAGTCCGAAGGGTGGTCCGAGGGCAATCCGCCGCCTACCGGGTCGATTCCGAAGGCGAACAGGCGATCAAACTCTGGATGAAAACTCTTGAGACCCAAGACGTTTTCGTGGAAGAGGTTCCAATCAAATGCCTCAAGATGCCCTACATAGAAAATGATCCGGTGGCGCTCTGGAATGGGCCGTTCGTAAAGGAAATTTTCTCGTACAATTTTGAAGAGTGCGTCACTTCGCGAGCGAGCATCGGCGACCCGTTCCAATAATTGACGACGGCCTGCGATCTCTCGTTGAGCAATGAGCATTAGGCCTCCCGATGTATGGATTGGACGAACTCCCGGTGGAATTGGACTCTCAAAATCCGCGCGCTGTTTCCGACCGCTTGGCAAAGTAAAATAACGATGAGGAAGATGCGGATTCCCCTATTTCGCGTTGACGCCTTCACCAAGCAGCCATTTCGGGGCAATCCCGCCGCAGTCTGCCCTCTTCAAGAATGGTTAGATGACGAGTTGCTGCTCAAGGTCGCCGCCGAGAACAATCTTTCAGAGACCGCCTTTTTCGTGTCCCGGGGCAAGCATTACGACCTGCGATGGTTTACGCCCCGTTGCGAGGTTCGCCTGTGCGGCCACGCAACCCTGGCATCGGCCTACGTCATATTGAACCTGCTGCAAGCCAGTCTCCAAACGGTTCGATTCGAGACGCGGCTCAGCGGGCCTTTGACTGTCAGCAAGGACGGTGAAAAGCTCGCAATGGATTTCCCTGGGATGTTCGCAAAGGCTTGCGCATCTTTGCCGGAAGCCCTCATTCAGGGTTTGGGGACAGCGCCGCATCCATCCAACTTGCTGGAAGCGAATGACACCTACATTGCGGTCTACGAAAACCAGGCTACGATCCAGAATATCCGACCTGATTTCGCGCGACTGGAAGAGCTTCATCCGTTTGCCGTTGCGGTCACGGCGACTGGAGACGAGAGTGATTTTGTTTCGCGTTACTTTGCCCCCACCTATGGCATTCCGGAAGATCCCGTTACCGGTTCGGCTCATTGCGCGCTGACGCCCTACTGGTCGCAGCGGCTGGGAAAGACGCATCTTTATGCACGCCAATTGTCGGAACGCGGCGGGGAACTGTGGTGCGAAATGGCTGGACAGCGCGTTGTTATCAAAGGGAATGCAGTGCTCACGCTGCAGGGGACGCTTCACCTCTGATCGCAACTTCGCGCCTCACACATTCACTGGACAAGCTTCTTTCCCTTTAGAAACTCATGAATGACTTCCTTCGCGTCGCGGTGCTGGCCATCCACCGCATAATTCAGGCTCTGCATCTCCTCATCGGAAATTGTTTTCGACAATTGGGCAAAGATTTGCGCCAGCTCCGGATGTTGCTGCAGAGTCTGCTGGCGTATTACCGGCACCGCTTCATAGGGAGGAAAATAATGGCGGTCGTCTTCCAGGACGAACAAACCCAGAGCCGGAATGAGGCCGTCGGTGGTATTGCCGCCGGCGAGGTCGATCTGGCGATCTTTTAGCGCTCGCGCCAGCAGGCCCAAATCCATGATGCGCGGCGGTTCTGCGAAGTGCAGTCCGTAGGTTGCGGCCAAGCCTCGATATCCATCCGGCCGCTCCATGAACTCGTAGCCGAACCCGGCGCGCCATTGTGGAGCGAGCGCGGCCGCCTGCGACAACGTTTTGATGTTCAAGCGGCGCGCGTCTTCGCCGCGGATCTCCATCGCAAAAGTATCGTTGAAGCCGAATGCTGGGCCCAGCGTCAGACCGAAGCGGCGTTCGTACTCATTCTTCACCTGCTGATAAACCTCTTGTTTATCGCTGCTGGCATTCTGTTTGAGAATTGCGGTCAGCGCGGTGCCGGTATATTCCGGGTAGATGTCAATTCGTCCAGCCAGAATCGCCTGCTGGCAAATATAGGTTCCGGCCAAATAAAAACGGCGATCCACTTTCAGATGGGTGCGGGCCTCGATCATCTGCGCCACGATTTCGCCCAACAGGAATGATTCGGTGAAATTCTTGGAACCAACGACGATGCGGCCGGAGTGCGACGGCGAACATGAAGGCAGAAGCAAGACTACTACGAGAACGGGAACGCAAAGGATCTTCATTGCGGCTGCAGGCGCCTCTCCAGCCACCCCACGCTGAAATCGGCCACCAGCGCCATAAGCGCGGCGGGAATGGCTCCGGCCAGAATGACTCGATCATCGACCATGGCCAAACCGCGAAAGATAAATTCTCCCAGGCCTCCAGCTCCAATCGCCGCCGCGATCGTGGCCAAGCCCACGGAGATCACCACCGCCACGCGCACGCCTGAAAGAATCACACTCACTGCCAGTGGCAGTTCCACTTGAAACAGAAGCTGAGATTCGGTAAGACCCATGCCTCTCCCGGCTTCCATTACCGCGGGATCGACTCCGCGAATTCCGGTATAGGTATTTCTGATGATGGGCAGCAATGCGTAAAGTGTGAGCGCCAGGATCGCAAGCCGGTCGGCGCGATCTCCCAGCCACGGCACCGGCAGCAAAAATCCGAAGAGCGCCAGACTAGGGATGGTCTGAATGATATTGGCGCTCGCCAACACCGGCTTGTTGAACCGCGGCCGATGGGAAATGAGAATGCCGAGCGGAATGCCGATCAGCATCGCGAACAGTGTGGAGAAGCCCACCAGCCGAAGATGCTCCAGCGTGAGTTCGAGCACCTGATCGTGATTCTGCAGAATGAATCGAAAGACGTTCATGACGTGCCTCGATTTGCAGCCGACTCCAAACCATCTCCAAAGGCCCTGACGTAGGCGGAGGCCAGTGAATCGGTGGAGTGTAGAAACTCGTGCGGCGCAAGGACGGTTTCCAGTCTCCCTGCTTCCATCAATGCGATGCGCGATCCCAGCCGCAGTGCTTCGCGCAGATCGTGCGTGACAAATACTACCGTCTTGTGCAGCCTTTGCTGCAGCAAAAGGAATTCGCGTTGCAGTTCGTCACGCGTCAGCGGATCGAGAGCGCCGAACGGCTCGTCCATCAGCAGTATTTCGGGATCTGCGGCCAACGCCCGCGCCACGCCCACCCGTTGCCGCTGACCGCCGGAGAGCTGATGCGGATACCGAGTCGCGATCTCGGGAGCAAGCCCTACCATTCGCAGCAACTCTTGGACGCGCGTTCGAATTCGCTCTTGAGGCCAGCCTTCAATCTTCGGAACAATCCCGACGTTGCTCTCGATAGTGAAATGCGGAAACAGGCCGACATCCTGGATCACATAGCCGATCCCACGACGCAGTCGAATGAGGTCGACTTCAGCGTTGGCCACGCCGTTCACGCGAATTTCGCCGGACGAAGGAGTCAGCAGTCGATTCACCAGCTTCAGCGATGTGGTCTTGCCCGAGCCGCTGCGTCCCAGCAGAACGACGGTCTCACCCTTCTGCACTTGCAGATTAAATCCGGAAAGCACCTGTGTGCCCGCTACGCGATAGGAGACATCGCGGAATTCAATCACCGGAGTTGTGGACGCTGCTGGCATGTCCGCCCAGCATACCGGAGTTCCAGGACAAAGTGAGCGGTCAGTAATTCTTTGCCAGATATTCGCGCAGCCGCGCAATTCTGAAGTTGGCATCGCCGGTCTCGATTTGCAATAGTAGCTGCGCAGACGTCAATTGATTCGTGAAGTCGAAAGCCGCCGACGTGTCCGGATTGCCAACCAGTTGAATATTTTTATCGATCTGTCCGCTCTCTTCCTGCATCGACTTGAGCTTGGCTTCCTGCACCGCAACGCTGTCCACCAATTGTTGCCGAAGCACTACCGCGCTGCGTGCCACATCGCCCTCCTGCACTTTTTTCCATTCGCTGTAGGCTTCCACAGAGCGATCCAGGTGCTTGTTGATGGTTCGGCTTGCGAGATTGTAATTGACCGAGACCGCACCATACGGTTGTGGGCCATAGGCAACTGGGTTGACCTGCTGATGCACGCCGACCGAGAGCGCCACGTCCCAATTATTCTGGCGGCTTATTTTGTCCAGCGCTTTTTGTTCGTTCGCTTCGCTGTTGAGTTTTTCCGCGACCATTTCTTTCAGCGGTTTATCGCTCAGCGTCGGAATATAGAGCGCGGCGATTTTCGACTGCGTGTCGGCGCGGTCGGCGTTAAGTTTGATCCGCGTCGTTTGTAGCGTGAAGAGCATCAGGCGCGTCGCATTCTGCGCCTCGACCATTCTGGAGGTTTTTTCGATCAGGGCATCTAGAGAGTTCGAGGCCTCATCGATCAGCATCAGCCGGTTGCGCAAAGCTTCTTTTTCCAGGCTGGATAG
>Ga0073928_10010485_pt1 | contig 11021 bp, 9 predicted proteins | sample PaiPotPPA55metaG_FD_76969 | JGI IMG/M metagenome (GOLD analysis project Ga0073928, IMG submission 76969) | Iron sulfur acid spring bacterial and archeal communities from Banff, Canada, to study Microbial Dark Matter (Phase II) - Paint Pots PPA... ...
TAAGCGCCGGTCAGATACCGGCTACGAATCGCCCCGGAGCGAAAACATTTTCTGGGTCGAAGGCATTCTTGACCAGGCGCATAAGCGCGGCGTCGTTTCTAGTGGGTCCCCAAACATTGACAACGCGTTTCAAGGCCGTCGGGCAGAAGAGAATCGATGCGGAGCCGTTATGTGTGGTCGCATATTCAAATACGCCCGAAGCAATGTGCCTCAGTGAGCTGATTGTTTTATCGCCCACATCGTCGGGCCGCAGGGCAAAATATAACGGACCAGATGAACTCGCAAAAATACAGCACGGAATCGAAAGACGCGTCGCGAGAGCGCTCAGATTTGAACCATCAGGCGGAAAGCCAGGAAGAAGGTTGATCTTAAAGATGGTGGCAGCAGGACCGGGACAAGACAGCAGCTTAACCAACTCCCGCAATCCGACGCGAAGAGATTTTTCTTCGGATTTCTCAACCAAATGGTAATTGCTGGCCCCGCATTTTTCCGCGTATTGAGCCAGTTCGGAAGAATATCGGCGCAGAATCGCTTCCGCACCTTCAAATTTGATACACACGTGCCAAGCTCCGTGCACGAACCAAGGCAGCGATGAATGACGATTGTCTTTTAATTCCGCAACGGTCTGCGCGGCCGCAGACCCTAGAATGTCGAAAGAACTGGGCGACAGCAGCGATTTAGAAACCATGGCTTGAAACCGCACGATGGAATCGACGGTCGAAAAAGTGCTCACGAGATGGCCGTAACCCTCAGGCAACGGAAATGTCCGAAAATTGAGACGCGTGATGGCTCCGAGCGTTCCGAGCGAGCCGATCAGCAATTTGTGTAGATCGTAGCCTGTGACGTTTTTTACCACGCGCCCGCCGCTTTTTGTAAAAGTACCCGCTCCATTGACAAATTCGGCCCCAAGCAAAAAATCTCGTGCCGCACCATAGCCGGGCCGCAGAGAGGAACCAATGTTTGACGCGATCGTTCCGCCAACCGTGCATTCCTCAAAAAAAGGAACAGCCAGCGGAACGAATTGTTCTTGTTTGGCAAGTGGATCGGCCAATTGCGTCAAACTCATTCCCGCATCGACGCTGAGTGTGAGATCGCCCGGATCGTAATAGGCGATTTGATTCAAGCCTGTCATGTCGAGCGCAATGTCGTAACGCGCCGGAGGCATTCCGATGCCTAGTTTCGTGCCATTGCCACACGGAATGAGCGCCAATTTCTCGCTCTTCGCGAAACGAACAATCTCCACTACTTCCGCTGACGAGGCCGGCTTGGCGACGGCCGAGGGAACTACACCATCGACAGCAAACTTTGCGCACGATTCTGAACTGCCATTCACACGCGCCGCGCCGATAACCGTCTCAAGCCTCGCGGCAACGTTAGTTGCCACTGTGCTCATAGCGGAACAGCTCGAACGGCTGCTTGCGCTCTGGGCGTAATTTCGCCGCAACCTTTGTTCAGCGGAAAAATCTTGCCGGGGTTCAACGCGGATTGTGGATTGAACACGTCATGAATTCGCCTCATCAATGCAAAATCATCATCCGAAAAAAGCAGCGGCATCAGTTCGCTTTTCTCCATGCCCACACCGTGTTCGCCAGTGAGCGCCCCACCAATTTCCACGCAATAACGAATAATCTCGGCCGAAGCCTCAATGGCGCGCTGATATTGACCCGCATCGCGCGGATCAAACAAAACAATGGGGTGCAGATTTCCATCGCCGGCATGAAAAATATTGCCAATCTTAAAATTGTATCGTTCACCAATTTCCTGAATCCGCCGCAAGGCTTGAGGAATTTTCGATCTGGGTATGACGCCATCGAGCACGTAATTACCAGGTGCGATCCGGCCGAGCGCGCCGAAAGCGTTCTTGCGCCCTTTCCAGAGTAGTTCCCGCTCATGCTCGTCACGAGCGATGCGCACCTCGCGTGCGTGATGCTCGCGGCACACTTCTTCCACTGCTGCAACCTGCGCGACCACTACCTCCGCCAAACCCTCGAGTTCGATCAACAGCACTGCGGCACTGTCCATCGGAAAACCGGCGTGGATAAAATCTTCCACCGCTCGCAATGTCCAGCCGTCGAGCATCTCGCACGCAGCGGGAGTAATCGCGCGGGCTGTTATTTCTGCGACAGTTTCGGAAGCATCGTCAACGCGGTCAAAAATCGCCAGCAAGGTTTTCACGCTTTCGGGTTTGCGCAAAAGCTTGACAGTAATTTCCGTAACCAGTGCCAGCGTCCCTTCCGAGCCCACGAAAAGACCTGCCAGATCGTAGCCCAACGAATCACCATGGCGGCTGCCGACCCGACAAATCTCGCCGTCGGGCAAAACCAACTCCAGCGCGGTGACGTGATTGCTGGTCACTCCATACGCCAGCGTGTGCGGCCCACCCGCATTTTCCGCAACGTTGCCGCCAATCGTGCAGGATTTCCAGCTGGAGGGATCGGGTGCGAAATAAAGCCGGGCGTGCTCCACCGCGTGCGTCAATTCGTAATTCACCACGCCTGGTTGCACAACCGCGCGCTGATTTTCCAGATCAAGTTCCAAAATCCGATTCATGCGCGCAAACACAATCATGATTCCGCCGGTGCGCGCCAGCGCGCCTCCGGAAAGGCCGGTGCCCGCGCCGCGCCCGATAATGGGAATATCGTGCTGCGCAGCTAATCGCACCGCGCGCGACACGTCGTGCGTGGTGGCAGGAAAAACCACCGCGCCGGGCCGCCCTTTTTCCACCGAGCCGTCATATTCATAGAGCAACAAATCTTCCGGCTCGTGGAGCACCATGGAAGCGCCGAGAATGTGTTGCATTCCGCGAATGACATCGCGATGCAGAGGCTTTTGAGTAGCGCCTTTTGCCGGCAAGTTGAATACCCATTCCCACTATAGTGACGCTCGCGTGGCTCTTGCAATCCGACGTGCCATCAGGACACCTGTGTTACCTCCATGCAACGTGTGCAGCACCTGTGCTAGTGTACTTTTCCAGTCGTCAGAGGAAGACGGATGCCCCGGCCAAAAATTCTCGCCACAAGACCGCTGTTCGAAGAAGCACGGCGCATCTTGCAAGAAAAATGCCAGGTGGAATATTGGCCTGAGCCAGAGCGCATCCCAAGAGAAGCGCTTCTCGCCCGGGTGCAGGACAAGCAGGGTTTAGTCTGCCTGCTGACAGAACGCATCGACGAAGCGTTATTACGTGCCGCAGCCCAACTTCGCATCATCGCCAACGTGGCTGTGGGCTTCGACAATATTGACGTGCCGGCTTGCACCAAACGCGGAGTCGCCGCAACGAATACTCCCGGCGTCCTTGATGAAACTACCGCGGACTTTGCATGGACGTTGATGATGGCCGTTGCGCGGCGTCTCGGTGAAGGCGAAGCTCTGGCGCGGTCCAACAAATGGACGGGTTGGGACCTGGATCAACTGGTAGGCGCCGACGTGTGGGGTAAAACTTTGGGCCTCGTTGGCTTCGGTCGCATCGGCCGCGCCATGGCGCGTAGAGCCAGCGGATTCAAGATGAAAGTGTTGTACACCGATGTCGCGCGCGTGTCGGAAGATGTTGAAAAAGAATTGAACGCCGAATATCGCGATATGGATTCCTTGCTGGCGCAGTCCGACTTCATCAGCGTGCACGTCCCGCTGCTGGCCGAAACGCAAGGATTGTTCACCACCGCAAAATTTGCGCGTATGAAGCCGACCGCTTTTTTCATCAATACGGCGCGTGGTTCTGTGGTTGACGAAGCAGCGTTGGTGCACGCCCTCGAGACCAAAAAAATTGCAGGAGCCGCTTTGGACGTTTACGAAAAAGAGCCGTTTATCCATGCCGGGCTGAAACGGCCGAATGTTGTGCTCGCTCCACACCTTGCGTCCGCTTCGCTGGAGACACGCACCAAAATGGCGTGTATCGCGGCATCAAATGTGCGAGATTTTTTTGATGGAAAGCGCCCCGCTAATATTTTGAATCCCGAAGTTTTGAAAACCACCGAGTGAGCCGGTAATTCTCCCCATGGCGGATCTGAAGCAACTCGCCCGCCGTATTTTCCACGAAACTTTGGCGGCCATCGACATCCCGCTGACCATGCAACGAAAATTAGTGCGCGAAGGATCGCTGCTGCGTTGCGATGCGACAGCCGTCGATTTATCGCAGTTTAAGAAAATACGCGTGGTGGCCATCGGAAAGGCGGCTCACGCGATGTTGGACGGCCTCAGAATTTCCTTGCCGCACGATTTTTCCTTTGCGGGCATTGTTTCGGCGCCGGTCAGTCCGGCAAAGCCGCATTCCAGCATTCAATATTTCACGGGCGGGCATCCCATCCCAAACCAAGACAGCTGGAATGCCGCGAAAGCAATCCTGGAAATGTTGTCGGCTTGCGACGACCAGACTCTGATTTTCTTTTTGTTGTCGGGCGGAGGCTCAGCTCTCATTGAACTGCCCCTCGACCCGCTGCTCAATTTGGCGGACATGCAACAAATACACCGCGTGCTGATCGGTTGCGGCGCTCCCATAGAAGCCATCAACACCGTACGCAAGCATATTTCCGCAGTGAAAGGTGGCCGGCTGGCCGTTGCCGCGAATGGCTCCACAAAAATTACGCTGGCAGTGAGCGACGTTCCCGCAGGAAAAGAATGGGCGCTAGCGAGCGGCCCCGCCTTGCCGGACCCAACCATGTGGTCTGACACCGTCAAAATTCTGGACGAATATGCCCTGCGCGATAAATTTCCGGAAGCGTTTCATCGCTGGGTTAAGCAAGGCGGTCTACAAGAAACGCCCAAAGCCGGTGATCCCGCTTTTAGAAATGCGCATTTTTCGATCTTGCTGGGGCTCGATGATCTGTTTCACCCCGCGCATGGAGCGTCTGAAGCCTCTGGCTGCATAAGCTGTTGCGATAACGTCACCGATGACTGGCCCGTCGAGCGCGCCGCCGAATATCTGCTGGCGCAACTCGAAGAATTGCGCAGCAATAATCCTACGCGGCGCGTAGCGGTGATCGCCGATGGCGAAGTGAGTTCGCCAATCACCGGGGACGGAATCGGCGGCAGAAATGCCGCGTTCGTGTTGTCTTGTGTGGAGAAAATCGCGGGCAAAAACATTGCGGTGCTTAGCGCAGGAACCGACGGCATCGATGGAAACAGTCCCGCAGCCGGCGCTGTCGCGGACGGCGAAACGTTGGCCCGCGCACAGGCCGCCGGCCTTGACCCGCGCGACGCTTTTCAACGCAGCGACGCTTATACATTTTTCAATCGGTTGAACGATGCGATCATTACCGGCCCGACTGGAAACAATTTGCGGGATTTACGCGTCTTGATCGCCGCGCCCGACGCGGAATCTTCACCTGGGAAAATTTAACTTCCCGAATCCTGACCGGCAAAATCTTGATTAATGTTTTTCCGTCGGTAGCCGCGTTTCGATGGTCTTCAGACGATCGTTCATTTCCTGAATAAGATGTTCGAGTTTACCGAGACGCTCAGCGACCACCGCGGAGTTCCCGTTGCCGCCGCCGGAATTGCTCTCACCGGATGCTTCGTCGTCGTCATCGTCGCTGTTGGTGCCAGCCGTGGCATGGCCATCACCTTTTCCTTTCGCAGGCCGCTTTAACCGCGCAATCTGCTCCTTGACCATAGGAGCAACCTCGATGCTCAGGTCATCGCTTTTTAGTAACTGCTCGAGGGCGGGTATCGCCGAAGCATCTCCACGCGCGCCCAACGCCGAGACCGCCGCCATTCGAATCTCGAAGTGCGGCTCCGGCAGATAGGACGCGATTTGCCTGGTAATTTCTTTGTTGTCTTTTTGCAGCCTCGCCAGACTGAAAATAGCAGCTTCTCGTGTCTCCATCGGTTTGCCGGGAACCACCCACTCGCGAAGTACCGGCACAGCTTTCTCGTCACCCAGCGGCCCCAGCGAACGCAGCGCCGCATTACGAAGATAATCGTCCGGCGAATCTGCGGCGATCGCCGAATTTAGAATGGCAAACGCGTTCGGAACCTTCAATTTTCCGATCGCCTGCAGCGCCGCGGCCCGCGCGCGATAGGAACTATCCTGCTCCACCACGTTTTGCAGCTTCGCCAGAACATCTTTGTCATCTTTGAAATTTCCCAAGGCTCCTACCATGCGTGCGCGGAGCCACGGCTCTTTTGCAGAATTTAGAGCATCGATTATTTTCTTGGCTGCGACAGGGCCCCCAAGCTCACCGAGACTCTCCGAAGCCACGGCGCGCACTTCCCAGGCTTTATCGTTATTCGCGGAGTCCCCTAACGCCGCGATCACATCGTCGTTCTTCTCTTCAGCCTTACCCTCAGGGTGCCCCGCGTCTTCCTTCGATGTGCGCAACGCCACGGCGGCATCCGCGCGACCTGAAAAATCGGCGGCATTTTTTAGCTGGTACAGCCATTCCTTCTTTTCTTTGTGAAATTCCGCCTTCTTCAGAATGTTTCCGCCCTTGTCAAACAGGACCATCAGCGGCTCAGAGGTAGCCGGCAAGGAAAATGTTTCTGTCTGCTTGGACACTACGATCGGATAAAGATGCGCTCCCTCCCCGGTGGTAATTTCCACATCCACCGGAACACGGAACATTCCTACACGTCCTTCGACCTTTTGCGTCTGTTTCACCGTAAGGTCAACCTTCTGCTTGGTTTTGTCGTACGCATAGCTGATATCGAACTTGGGCGCCCCGGCTCCATACACCCACTGATTGAAGAATTGATCTACGTCCGCGTTTGTAGACTCCTCTACAGCCTTCACCAAATCAGCGGTGACCACATTTTTGCCGTGATTTACCTGCAGATAATGTTTGAGAGCGCGATTGAAAGCCTCTTCGCCTAACTGGTGCCGCAACATATAAAGCACCCAGCCGCCTTTGTTGTAGGCGTTGCCGTCGAATTCACTGGAGTCGTCAAAATCGTAGCGAACGATGGGCTTGGCATACAGATTCGTGGAAGCAAACCACTTGCGCGCATCCGTCCACCGTTGGTATTCGCTTTGATCTTTAGGAAAATGGTTTTCTGTCCAGACGATTTCTCCGAATGTTGCGAAGCCCTCGTTCAGCCAGATATTTCCCCAGTCCTTGCAGGTCACATAATCGCCAAACCATTGATGCGTCAACTCGTGGGAGATCAAATCATCCTGGCCGGTCGCGTACTCACCGGCCAATTTAGGGTTAACCAGCGAGGAGCTGGTATTCGTCGTGGCGCTGGAATTTTCCATACCACCAGCAACGAAATCGTCCACCATCACTTGCGCATATTTTTCCCACGGATAATCCACGCCGTATTTTTTATCGAAGAGCTCGATCATCGCCGGGGTGCGCGAATAATTAACGGGCAGGCGGTCGCCGCGGCCTTTAGGCGCGTAGTAGGTCACCGGCAAATTGCGCAGATTGTCTTTCACTTCATCAAATTCTCCAGCCACTACAGTGATCAGATAGGTTGAGCTGGGAATAGACTCTCTCCACGTCCAGGTTTTCATGTTGTCGACGGCATTCGTCACGCCAATTAACTTTCCATTGCTCACCGTCAACCATGAAGCTGGCACGGTCAGCACTGTCTCTGTCGTCAACCGGTCATTCGGATAGTCATAGGTGGGCAGGTAGTACCGCGTATCTTCCGATTCCCCCTGCGACCAGATTTGCGTTGGACGATTGGGGTAGTCTTTGTCCGGCAAAATAAAATAGAGTCCCTTGGTAGGTTTTCCCTCATAGCGAATGTCAATTTCGAATTTTTCCCCAGCCTTTCGAGCAGCGACGGGAATGACTAACTTGTCCGCCGTGGTCTCAAATTTTGCCGGAGCCTTGTTTACCGTCACGCTTTGGATGGTCAGCCCCACGGAATCGAACTCAATCTTGGAGGTGTCTTCGCGAAGAGTAGTCAGGCTATGGATGACCTCGCCAATTACTTTTTTCTGGTCCACGTCGAAGCGCAAAATAATCTTGGAATGCTGCAGATCGTAACTGCGATTGCGCGCGTAGGGCTCGTCAGCCCGCAAGGCCACCAATGCGCTGAGCATGATAACTGCCGTGGCCAAAAGCCGCCGGCAACCACGGCCAAACTGCAGCTTTCGAACTTCGATGAACTCCCTGATCATTGGGCCCTTTCCAGTTCGGCAATAAATTTAAGAAATAGCTTTAGCTTGATGAACCGTGTGCCCAGCATGGCGAAATGCAGTTATCGCTTCACGCAATTGGATGCACTGCACCAGCAAATAGTCCGTGTCGAACGTAGATATCGTAAAAACGCTGACGCCTGCACCGGCCAGCGGCGCCACGAGAGCAGCAAGTACTCCAACTTCTGACAAATTAAACGGGCCGTGAACCTTCATCACGCGCCAACTTAGTTTGGGTAGCAAATTCTCCGGAACAAAAGCAGTCTCCGCAATCACAGAGAGTTCCTCCCTGGTCCGGGTAATCGAAAAGAATTGCCCGCGCGTGGCCCACTCAGGCACAACGGCTTCAGGAGAAAGGCGACAGATGGCGAACGTCTCAGGGAGCAGGGAAAGTTCAAAACTACGCTTGGCCGCAGGCATTGAAGCTATAGCAAACTCCTGACAATTCCGCCGTCCACCGCCAAGGAGACGCCATTCACGTAGCTGGCGCGCTCGGAAGCGAGAAACGCAACCACCGCAGCGAATTCTTCGGGCGTGCCGATTCGTCCGGCTGGGATTTGCCTCTCCCACCCAGAAAATACTTCCTCGGGCTCCGCGCCAGTGCGTTTCGAAATCGCGTTTGCGAGATCGCCTAACCGGTCCGTGCGCGTATATCCCGGGCACACGTTATTTACGGTGATGCCATGCGCTCCGTATTCATTGGCCAAGGTGCGCGCCAGCCCGGTAACCGCCGAGCGAATCGAATTCGAGAGCAACAGTCCATCGACCGGCTGCTTTACGGCGTAAGAAGTGATGGTGATCAGCCGGCCCCATTTGTTTTTCTTCATGCGCGGCAATGTTTCTCTGGCAAACGCGACGCAGCTCATCAAAAGCTGATCTATGGCGGCTTGCCACTCCTCGTTCCGGGTGTCCTCAAATAACTTAGACGGCGGACCGCCAGAATTGGTAACGCAAATATCGATGCGTTTAAAGCGCGTTCCCACCGCGGAAACAAAGGCCGCGACGGCTTCAGCGTCAGTGACATCCACGGCTTGGTGGAACACTTCGCGCCCGCTCGCGCGTTGGATATTCGCCGCGGCAATTTGCAGATCGCTGGCGGTGCGCGCGCAAATTGCCACCTCGGCGCCCTCCAGCGACAATTCCTTGGCAACTGCGAATCCCAAGCCGGTGCTGGCGGCGGCTACGATGGCCACGCGGCCTTTCAATCCCAAATCCATTCGTGTCCCTCAATATCATTGTCTCTTCTTCGAGATGTTGCATCAACACGGCTTGCCGATCTGTTTTGTCCGCGCGCCACAACAGCGGTTTGCCGGGCTGAATCGGAACCACTCTCCCGCGCATCTAACCTGCGTTATTATGATCAGGTCAGTCCCCCGACTTTTTGAACCGCGGAGTGTGAAATGAACGAGATTGCAACTTTTGGTGCTGGATGCTTTTGGGGAGTAGAAGAGACGTTTCGGCAGATTCCCGGCGTAATCGACACCGCAGTGGGCTATTCGAACGGCCACACCGTCAATCCCACATATAAAGATGTCTGCACCGACGAAACCGGGCACGCCGAAGTGGTGCAAGTCACTTTTGATCCCGCTAAAGTATCGTTCGAAGAGCTACTCAATGTTTTCTGGACAGCTCACGATCCCACGCAGGTAAATCGCCAAGGCCCGGACTTCGGCGCGCAATACCGCACCGCAATTTTTTTCCATTCGCTGCAACAAGAGGCTGCCGCCAAAAAGTCCATGGCCGCCATAACGGCGAGCGGGAAATTCAAGCGTCCCATTGCCACGGAGATTACCGCTGCAGGCCCGTTCTATCGCGCCGAGGAGTACCATCAAAAATATCTTCAAAAGCGCGGCGCAGCATCCTGTCACATTTAACGGGCTGGACCGCAAGCAGCCCTCGCGGTAAAACGTCGTCCTGGGATAAGCGAGCATATGGAAATTAGTCCTGAACCGATTAAAGAGATACTCGACGAACTGTTTTCGTTGCTCGAAACCCTGGAAACGCAAAGCCTCGCTCTCACGCAATTTTTGAAAGATCAGGGAATAGCCACGGATGAAAAGCTGGCGCCTTATCTGGACCGCGCCGGAAACGCCAGCAGCGTGAAATGGCGCGCGGCTCGCGCAAGAATGCAATATTTGCTTTCGCCGGTTGCAAAAAAGACGGACGACCAAGAGAAAGACAAAAACAAAGAATCTGAGAAGCCTGCAGAAAAGCAGTCGGCACCAGAGGAGGGGCAAAAATCTGGAGCAGAAAAACCATCCACAGAAAAGCCACCAACGACACAGAGCAAACCAGAAAACTCAGAGGCCGAGAAAGGCCGAGCTCAAAACAAGAACGCAATCGCCGAGAAAGATCAAAAGCCCGCTGCAGCTGATACCGCGAAGAAGTCCGATACTGGCCAAAAATCAAAGCGCGAATAACTCAGCCCTATATCTACAAGACCTCAAGCCCGCCCGTGCCGTTTTCGAAATAACCGTGGAGTTCGTGTACCGCACTTTGAATACCAGGTTTGTTAGAATTATTATGGTCATTCCGGTCATCATTCTCAGCCTGCTAGTCTGACACTGTCCTTCATGCCTTAAGAGGTCTCATGCCGCCAAGTCCCATCAGAAGTGCGCCCACGGATTCCTGGAATATTCTGGCTGCCATCGTTGATTCTTCCGATGACGCCATCATCAGTAAGGATCTGAAAGGCAACATCACCAGCTGGAACCCCAGCGCAGAGCGACTATTTGGCTACCGGGCGGATGAAATTATCGGCCAATCCATTATGTTATTGATCCCGCCGGAATTGCAGCACGATGAGGCTCAGATTCTGGCAAAGATCAGGGCTGGCGAACGGATCGATCATTTCCAAACCGTTCGAATGAAGAAAAACGGTGAGCGCATGGAGGTTTCCCTAACCATCTCGCCCGTGAAAGACGGACGCGGTGTCATTGTA
>Ga0073928_10010486_pt1 | contig 11021 bp, 9 predicted proteins | sample PaiPotPPA55metaG_FD_76969 | JGI IMG/M metagenome (GOLD analysis project Ga0073928, IMG submission 76969) | Iron sulfur acid spring bacterial and archeal communities from Banff, Canada, to study Microbial Dark Matter (Phase II) - Paint Pots PPA... ...
AAGGTGCCGCGAAATTCCCCGCCCTGCACTTCATTTTTTTGATAGCGGACATTGTGCGGCGTGGTCCATTCGTAAATTGCGATGGTGGTTTGCTTCACGGTGGGACAAAGCTGTTGAACGGCTTAGACATCGGCCAAAGTGAGAGGTTTCCGATTGCGTTCCTCTTTCGGACGTCGAGAGGTGGTAGGCCCTTGGTTGAAGCGCCAAGCCCAGGCGGTGTTTACGCCACTCGAAGTAATTTCGTCCTGTATGGTGGAGCGGAAACCTTCGACAAGCCCTACCACCAGAATAATCAGCATCACGCCGATGGTTACACCTAGCACAGCGAGGAAACTGCGGAATTTATGCTCGCGAACGGTGTCTATCGCAAGGCCCAAGTTTTCGCGGAAATCTTGTCGCACTTACGTCTCCGCCCGCAAGGCTTCGATGGGATCCAGCCGCGATGCGCGGATCGCCGGATAGATTCCGAAAAAGAGGCCTACTCCGGTTGAAAGCAAAAGCGAGATGATCACTGCAAAAGCGGGCGTGGAGATGGGAATCGGGGTAGCGGCACGCACCAACGCTGCGATGCCCAAGGCAAGACAGATACCCACCAGGCCCCCAGATGCCGCAAGAAGAGAAGACTCCACCAAAAATTGCATCACGATATCGCGGCGCCGCGCGCCCAGAGATTTCCGCAAACCAATTTCGCGTGTCCGCTCAGTAACACTGGCCAGCATGATATTCATGATCACAATTCCGCCAACCACCAAAAATATGGAGGTGACCCAAACGGCCACGCCGAAGATGTTTCTAGTAAGGCTGTCCCAGATGCCCAACAACGAAGCGGGCTCCACGAGTCCGAAATTGTCGTCGTCTTCATAGCGGACGTGGCGGCGCGATCGAAGAATCACGCGCGCTTCGTCTGCGGCCGGCGACATGGATTGCCGGCTCCGCGCTTCGACGAAAATCTGGACAGAATCCTGCGGTGTGAGCCACTCCTTGCGATAGGTGCCCAGCGGCATCATCACAAAATTGTCTTGAGGCTGTCCCAACACCGTGCCCTTAGGGGCAGCTACGCCCACGATTTCGTACTGGCCCTGGCCGGCACGAATGTCTTTGCCGATCGGATCGATGCCGGTGAAAAGTTTTGCGGCCAAGTCGGATCCGATCACACAAACGCCGGAGCGATGTTCTTCGTCGCTGGGGGTGAGCAACCTGCCATTCGCGGCATCGATGTTGCGAATCTGGGTGTATTCCGGTGTTGCGCCGATGATCCTAACGTCATCGCTCCGAATGTTTCCGTAGCGCACGTCCGCGAAGGTTTCCTGAAGGCCGGCAAGACGGTCAGCCAATTTCATGCCGTCGCGCAACGCTTTCAGGTCATCCATGCGCAAGGGAGGACGCCTTCGCGCTTTGTTCCACTGATCAAGGTTCGTGGCGATGCCGACCCGATCGATTACAAAGGCATTGGAACCGAGATTCGCGACTTTGTCCGCCACATAGACGTTCAGCCCGTTGAGTATAGACATCACAGCAACTAGCGTAGTCACGGCGAGCATTACGCCGAGTAGGGTGAGAAAAGTCCGAAGCTTGTGCGAACGAAGGGTATCGAGGGCAATCCAAAAGGTTTCTTGCAGGGCCTGCCGGAATGGAGCGGTTCCTTTCAAATGCTGGGCATTCACTCTGTCTATAATAGACGGCTAGAGCCATGAAAAATTTCAATATTTCTTCTGAAATCGTCACCTAAGGCCGTTTGAGCTGTTCCATGGCTGAGATTTCATCGTTGAGAATCCGTTACAATAGACTTGTACGCGCTTTGCGGACCGGGGATGGCTAAAGACCGAATGTTCCGCTTTCTCTCACTGTCGATCATCGGCGCTTCCTTAGCTTTCGCTGGGCTAACCTGGATGCCGCGTTTTGTAAACCTCCAGAGAGTCGAGACTCTTGCTGAGGCTCGGTCGCAGAATAATGGACATCCTTGGCCTCCTTCGGATGCTGAAATCCAAGACCGCGCTCAAAAATTAATCGAAAATCAGCACCATGATGACGCCGCGATCGAGCAGTACGAACGCATCGAGCATCAAGTGGACCGCACGGCCGGAGCCAATCCCCGCGTACTGGAGGAGAAGCTTTATCGCGTGGTTCCTACCGGCACCGGCACCATGAAAATTGTGCTGAAGGAAAACGACAAGCCTACCGACCCTGTGATTTACCGGCAGCAATTGAAAACGTGGAGAGAACTGCTCGAGCTAGCTCTCAAGCCGGATGACTCAAGAGCGAAATTGGCTTACTCAAAATGGCAGAAGAAGAAAACTGACCGCGCGGAGTTGGTGGATGCAACCCAGGCGGCCTTTCTGACGAAATGGTCGGGGCAGGAAACGGTGAACGGCAGGATTTGCGACATTCTGGAATTGAATCCCAACCCCAGCTTTCATCCGCACACGATATTTCAGGACGCCATGACGCGCATCACCGCGAAAATCTGGGTGGACCACGAAAAGAATCAGCTGGCGCGAGCCGAAGCTCACGTGATGCGTGACATGGCATTCGGAGGAGGCATTCTAGGCAAGCTGTATCGCGGTGGCGTGTTTTCCTTCGAGCAAACGGAATTTGCGCCGGGTGTTTGGCTGCCCATACGTTACCAATACGACTTCATGGGTCGGAAATTTCTGTTCACCTTCGAGCAGCACCAGTACATTGAAGCTAGTCAGTACCACCGTATCGGCCCGCCCAAGGAAGCGCTCGCACAGGTAAACAGCGAAATCGCGAGCGGCAAAATAGTGAACGGTGACCCATAGTTTTCCCGACGCCGGGCACCCATCGGAGTAGCTGCAAACAGGGAGGCAAGATGACTCCAGGGGGTCTTAGGTTCTTCGCGATTTCCTCTTTCCTATTCATCTGTATGTTATTTGTTGCATGCGCCGCGCGGGCGCAGAACGATTCTTCCCCCTCGGCGCAAAATCCCGACCAGCCAGCAGCTTCGCCTGCTCCGGCAGAGCAAACAGCGCCAAAAAAAGTCTGGACCAATGACGACGGCCGGTTTCATTCCCGTCCGTCCCCTTCGGCTGATGCAAGTACAAAACCGGCCGGCACGGCGAACAAACCCAAACCGAGTCATAGTGGGAAGAACGCGGGATGGTATCGCGGGCAAATTACCAAGCTGCAAGGTCAAATTCCGCCACTCGATGAGAAGATCGCGCAATTGCAGGCGGCCTTGAATGGACAAACCATCAACGCGCCAAGGACGTACGGCTGGTCAAAACCCGAGGATTGGCACAACGCGCTCGCGCGCTACCAAAAACAGCGCGAGGAAATCGAGGCGAAGATCAGCGCTCTGGTAGACGAAGCCCGCCACAACGGAGTTCCTGAAAACGAACTGCCTTAACCTCGCCCTAGTCCGCCCGATTTTGTTCAGGTTCAAAATCGAAAGGCAAGATGCCACCTTTTAGGATCGCATCTTGCCTTTAATTCGCACCGCAAACAAAGGCGCCCGGAGATTGCGCTCCGAGGCCGATTGCTAGCAATTGTGACGATGCGTCAACGCGCGGCTGCGGCTGTTTCTTTTTCTATAGGAGCGCCGACCAGATTGCCCCACTCCGTCCACGAGCCGTCGTAATTTTTTACGTTATCGTAACCCAAAAGATATTTCAGAACGAACCAAGTATGTGAACTGCGTTCGCCGATGCGGCAATAGGCGATCACTTCGTTCTTTCCTGTTACGCCCTTGCCTTCATAGAGAGCTTTCAGCGCTTCAGGGGATTTAAACGTGCCATCTTCGTTTGCCGCCTGGGCCCAGGGAATGTTGGCAGCTCCAGGAATGTGCCCGCCGCGCTGCGCGGTCTCGGACATTCCGGGCGGCGCGATAATTTTTCCGGTGAATTCGTCGCCGGAGCGAACGTCGACAAGCTGTGCCGGAGCCTTTTTTTCGATAAAGCGGAAGACGTCTTCTTTGCGGGCGCGAATCGACTCGTCGGGACTAGCCGCACGGTATTTCGTGGCCGCCACTTTGGTTGGCTCCGTGGTGAGAAGTCGCTTCTCTTCCACCCATTTCTTGCGGCCGCCGTTAATCAAACGAACGTCCTTATGCCCGTAATATTTCAATTGCCAAAAAGCGTACGCTGCGAACCAATTATTGTTGTCCCCGTATAGAAGAACGGTTGCGCCGTTGGAAATTCCCGATTGGCCGAGCAGCGAATCAAGCGCTGACTGGTCGATCAGATCCCGGCGAATATTATCCTGAAGCTGCGACTGCCAGTTCCAACCGACTGCTCCGGGAATGTGACCCTGTTCGTAAGCGCTGGTGTCAACGTCTACTTCCACCAGCCGGATATCCGGATCATTTAAGTGGTCTGCTGCCCATTGCGTGGAGACTAAAGTCTCAGGATGCTTGTAGTCTGACATGTCTTTTTCCCCCTCGTGATTAGACTCATTGGTCCTGAAAACGACCTAAAAATAAAAAACCCACCTGCCAACTTTTCTGGCGGTGGGTCTGAAGTACCGAGCTAGAATCCGCTTTCTAGATAGCTAGGCAAACCCCGCCAGGAGACCGGCACGCGCGACAACAAATGAGCCGGTTTCTGGTGAGGTGCGACATGCCAAGAGAGTACACCGGAACAATGCGTGGTGGCAACAGTGTCGGCACAAGCGGCGGCTGCGGCCGAGATAGTCCGGCATCCTCGAACGCTATAAGACGGCTTGAAGGGCGCCTCCAGCCGCCGCGAATTCAATACGCAAAAGCCAGTCAAAATGAAATTTCTCCGAGGCCAGCCACTTTTCCAGCTCCTCACGGGTGGACGCTTCGAATTCCACCAACATTTTTCCCTCCTGCATGTTCACCAGAACGCGCCGCGTCTTTACCCCGGTGGCTTTCTGCAGACGCGTGGTGAGCTCTTGTGCACCCTGGCGCGTTAGGCACGCCAGCGTGTGCTGCGAGATGTATAAAGCCATTGGGACTCCTGTTTCGCTAGAATAGCCGCCACGGTATGGGCAATTTCAATACCTTGTTGCCGGAGAAAAATCAATGCCACCTGAGATGCGCAAGGCCCACCCCTATTATGTCTACGAAGCGATTCAGGCTCAGCCTGAATTAATCGAAAAGATTTTGCAGAAAAGAGAAGGGATCGAGCGCGCCGCCGACGCCATCGCTACAAAGGAACGCAGCACCTTCGTGGGAATCGGAACTTCGTTGCATGCCGCGCGAGTGGCTGAAAGCTGGATGCGCGAGTTTTCCGCAGGACGGCTGTGGGCCCACTACGAGCAATCTTTTGAGCTCGTGCACCATCCCGTCGCGTTCACCGCCAAAGACGCTGTCATTGTGATTACCCATACCGGCACCACTAGCGCATCCCTGGAAGCTTTGCGCATGGCGCGCGCGGCGGGAGCGCTGACGGTAGCCATTACAGGAGAAATGAGCGGTGCAGGAGTCCGCCAGGCGGATTTTCAAATCGAGACGTGCGACCAGGAGGTCGCGTTCGCTTACACAAAAAGCTATACGACAGCGCTCGCTGCGCTGGCAATTCTGATCGCGCGCATTGTAGAGCGTCGGAAGGTTTTGGCCCAGGGGTATTCACACAAAGAACTCTCACAAGTGCCTGGGTGGATGCGTGAAGCACTTAAACTCGAGCCTCAGGTGCGTGAGTTAGCAATACAAATGGCGCCTCTCGCGCGCATCGAGATTTTCGGCACTGCAGTGGGCTGGGCCACTTCGAGCGAGGCGGCGCTGAAAATCAAAGAGGCTTCTTACATCGCGGCGGAGGCCTTCGAGACCGAGGAGATACTGCATGGGCCGTTTTCAGAAGCCGATTCTCGCGCAACGCTGATCGGATTACTTACCGGTCGTGAAACGGACGCGCGCGCGCGACAAATCCTGCGCGCTGCCGGCGAATTGAAAATGCTTCGAGCGGCAATCGCGAGTCCATCGGCAAATCACGATATTTCAGCTGAACACATACTGGTCACCCCAGAAGTGGCGGAATGGCTGACCGCTTTTGTACATCTTGTCCCGTTGCAACTTCTCACTTATTTCCTGGCCCTGGAACGCGGGCTGAATCCCGACACGGGACGTCAGGATCAGCCTGCGCATGCGGCGGCCAGCAGACATTACAAATACTAGCTGGTCTAACCTGACCTTCCGAACAGTCTGCTATAAAGAACAATTTGCGGCGGGGTTTCCGGCTCACGCTGAGCGGAAGATACAATTGAGTGCAGATCGACCCGGGGTGAGCAATGAAACGAATTGTTGTATTTTTCATCGCGATAGCGGCCATGGTCATGGCTTTATCAGCAAACGCCCAATTTGCACACGGGCTAGGAACACTCTCAGGAACTGTGGTCGACGAGCAGGGAAAACCGGTTGCAGACGCAAGCGTGACGATTCAAACATCCGACGGCCTGCGTCCGCACGCCACTCATACCGATTCGAATGGACGCTTCGAATTTACGCGTTTCGAAGCCGGACAATACGACGTCCGCGCATATTCGAATAAGGTCTTCTCGGATTGGTCGAAGCGCTTGGTCATTCGCCCAAAGAAAACCACGGAAATTACGCTGCAATTATCCCCCACGGCGAAATAGCAGCAATGCCTTCGTCCAAAAACGGTCATTCGTATCGCAGAGCGACCATAGGATCTACGCGCATAGCACGCCCGGCTGGTATCCACGCGGCAAGGAAGGCCGCTACCAAAAGTACCGCGCATGCCACTCCAGTTGACCAGGGATCGCGAGCCGGCACTTGAAACAGCAGCGATTGCAGAAATTGAGAAGCGAACCAGCTACCGAGCAAGCCCAATAGCGCCCCCGCTAGCGTCCACCGAGCAACACTGGCCATGACCATTTTCCAAATAGCGCCGGGAGTTGCGCCCAGCGCCATGCGCACTCCGATCTCTCTCGTCTGGCGAGCTACCAGAAATCCCACCACTCCGTAAATCCCGATAACGGCCAACAATACTCCCATCGCCGCAAAGATCGAAAGCAACACTGCATTGAATCGAGGCCGCGCCGCCAATTTCCAAACGCGCTGACTCATGGTTTCAATTTTCACCGGGAGCGTTGGATCCAGACTGGCAGTTTCCGAATGCATCCACTTCTCCAAGGTTTGTGGATTCAGCGGCGTGCGGAGAATCAGATACGCAGACCCTAAGTATTGCGGAGGTTCATTTTTCCAGGGAACGTAGAATTCCGGATCCGCTTGTGCATCGAGTCCGGCATTTTTTACATCCGCCGCAACCCCCACGACTGTGCGCCACGGGCCGGTCAAACCAAAGCGCATAGATTTGCCCAGTGGATTTTCACTTGGAAAAAGTTCGCGCGCGAGAAAATCGCTTAAGATGATTGAGTTACGGCCGGGAACGCGATCGTCTTCTTCGAAAGCGCGGCCTCGCAGGATTGCAATTCCCAAGGCCGAAAAATATCCGGGCGTGACGGCACGCCATGCCACCATTCCACCGGTGCCTTCAGCAAATCGCGGACGACCTTCGATTTCGATACCCGCGTGAATCGTCGAGTGCATCTCTCCGCTCGGCGGAATCGAATCGCTCAGGCCAATGACGTCACGGCAGGAAGAATTCGAAGCCGCGCCAAAAGCTGATCGAAAAACTCAATCTGTTGCGGCGCATTCGGGTAGCGGGACTGGCCCAGTGAAATCTGTTCGATAACAATATTCTGCGCTTGAATTCCAAGTGGGACGCTTTGCAGGTTCCAAAGACTGCGCAACAGCAGGCCGGCACCGGTCAACAACATCAGCGAAATAGCAATTTGCGATGCCACAAGAAGCTGGCGCAGCGGGTTACGTGATTTCGGCCGAACTTCTTTGCCGCTCAAGAACTCGGGTGTCGGCATTCGCAGGGCTGGCACCAGGCCAAAAATTATTCCGCATAAAAGCGAGATTGCGAGGGTGAAAAGGACAACGCGCAGATCCAGCGTGGCTTGCGGCAGCCGCGGAATCCCCTCCGGTGCGATGGAGACGAAGAGATGCATCAGCATGTATGCGATCCAGCAACCCGCTGCGCCTCCCAGAATTCCGAGCACCAGGCTTTCTGTCAGCGCCTGACGTATCAGCCGGTTTCTGCTTGCGCCCAAAGCTGCCCGTACAGCGAGCTCGCGCTCCCGGCTGGTTGCACGTGCAAGCAATAAGCTAGCGACATTGGTGCAAGCGACCAACAGCACGGCTAGCACCGCGCCCAATAGAACCCAAAACGCCAGGCGCAAATCTTGCACTTGTCGATCGCGCAGACTGCGGACAGAGAGATGTACCTCATCGCGAAACTGTGCAGGAGCTTGCTGCAGAGCGTCCTCGAACCAAGGTTGCATTGCGGCGGCGGCTTGCGCAACGTTGATTCCCGGCTTCAGTCGAGCAAACCCTCTTAGCACTGCTCCCGAATCCGATTTGCGCTGGGCGGTTTCGTCGAGAGCTTGGGGAACAAGAATGTCGGGCGAAAGCAAATTGGGCATCTCAAAATTTGCCGGAAGTACTCCGACGATAGCGGTAGGTTGGCCGTCGAGTGGAATTGTCTTGCTGACAACGTCGGGATTTCCGCCGAATCTGCGCTTCCACAGCCCGTATGAGATAAGGGCGACATTCGGCGCGCCGGGTCGATCGTCGGCGGGTAAAAAATTGCGTCCTACAATTGGCTGGATGCCAAGCGTTGGAAGAAAATTTTGCTCTACCTGTGCGCAAAAGAGGCGAACGGGATTCTGTTCGGTGAGGTCGCAATCGGCGACGCCGGGGATCATGGAGGTCATGGCCTCGAACGGTCCCGGCGCTTTACGCCAATCTACATAACTGCGTCCCAACAAGAATTCGTTTCTTTCCATGGGCGCTAGCAGGCCAAACGACACCAGGCGGTCATCGTCGGGGTAAGGCAAGCTGCGAAAGAGATTCCGATCGACAAAACTGAAAACCGCAGACGTCACGCCAATGCCCGCGGCCAGCGTCAGAATAGCGACAATTGCAAAGGCCGGATTATTACCTAGCATACGCAATCCGTAGCGCACGTCGCCCCACAGCGTCTCCAGCCAAAATCCACGGCGCTGTTCACGACAGTCTTCCTTCACCGCCTCCACGCCGCCGAATTCCAGAACGGCTTGCCGCCGCGCTTGGTCCGGCGGAATTCCTGCGGAGATCTTCCAGGCTATTTGCTTCTCCAAATGGAAGCGCAGTTCGTCGTTCAGCTCTTGCTCCCAGGTTTTGCGGAAGAGCCATGCTCCGATTCGTTTCATTGCTCGTACCTCATTCGTATCGCAAGGCGACAATTGGATCCACGCGCATGGCGCGCCACGCTGGAATCCAGCAGGCTAGCAATCCAACCGCGGAAAGAAACAACGCGACCGCAACAAACGTTAGAACATCCGTACAGCGGATTCCAAATAGCAAACTGGAGAGCATCGGTGTTACCAGCAGCGACAAAAGCAGACCAATGCTGACGCCCGCAAATACGGCGGTCATTCCCTGGGCTAACACAATCTTTAAAATATCGCGCGCTTGAGCTCCTAGCGCCATGCGAATTCCAATCTCATTTTTTCGTTGAGCCACCGAGTAAGATGTGACCCCATAGATTCCAATGGCCGCGAGGGCCAGGGCGAGGCCTGCCAGGGCCAGCGCAAGCAGCATAGTGAAACGCGCTGCAGCTCGCGCCCCTCGAACGTAGTTTTCCATTGGGCGCAGTTTTGCGAGAGGAAGATTCGCGTCGAACTTTGCCACTTCCGCACGAACGGTGCCGATGAGCGCCTGCGGTTCTCCTGTCGTTCGTATGGCGAAGGCCATAATTTCCCGCGTGGATTGCGCGTACGGCTCATAAATTTGCGGGCGTCCGTTGCCGGTTAGCTGAAGATATTTGGTGTGTTTCGCTACACCGACCACAACGGCGGTGGCCCGACTAAAATCTCCCTCATGAATTGTTTCGACGTTTAGTTCCTTTCCAACCGCGCTCTGGTTCGGCCACATTTGATGGGCCAAGGATTCGTCCACCAAGACAACGCGACGGCGCGCGACATTGTCCGCATCGTCAAAGTCTCGACCGGCCAGCAGAGGTATGCCCATTGTTTTGAAGAAACCGGGCGTGATCGACCGATGGTCCGCAAGCAAAGCGTTCTGATCTTGCGGCGCAGCGCCGGGCAGCCAGTAGTAGCTGTACCAATTCGCATAGTCATCGAAAGGCAAGAGATGAACGCCACCGACGGACTCCACGCCAGGCAACGCTTCGAGGTTTTTTTTCAACTGATAAATCAAACGGACATGATCTTCATCTTTGGGATACCTGCTTTCTGGCGGAGAGATTTGAAAGGTCAACACGTGGTCGGGTTGGAATCCGGTGTCCACGTTCATGAGGCGCGCGAATGTTCGAGTCATCAAGCCCGCGCCGACAAGCAAGAGAAATCCCAATGCAACTTCTGACGCCACCAGCAAACTTTTAAAACGATGGTTGCCGGAGACAATCCCCTTGCCACCGGCCTTCATAGTTTCGTTTAGACTGATTTTCGACGCCTCCAATGATGGCGCGAGTCCAAAAATAATTCCCGCCAACAGGGAGATTGCGAAAGCATAGCCGAGAACTTGGAAATCGATCTTGACTGCCTCCAGTAGAACCATGGATCTGGGGCGAAGCGTCAGCAACCATTTCATTCCCCACCAGCCTAGTAACAGCCCTGCAAGCCCGCCAAGAAGAGAAAGGAAGACGCTTTCAGTAAGTAGTTGCCGAATGATGCGGCCTCGCGACGCCCCGAGCGTTACCCTCAGAGCTATTTCTCTATGCCGCAGACCAGCGCGAGATAACAAGAGATTCGCAACGTTTGCGCAGGCGATAAGTAAGACCAGACCCACTCCTACGAATAACGCCAAAACAGCAGGTCGCGTTTCGCCGGTAGTGTCCTGTTGCAGTGAGAATGCTTCGAAATCAATTCCTGCCTTCGAATCCACAGGATACTCGGCGCGAAGCTGCTCGGCGATGGAATGCAATTCCTCGCGGGCTTGCGGGAGCGTTGCACCAGAGCGAAGCCGGCCGATCACTCGAAGATAGTTCAAATCTCGCGGCGCGCCTGAAAGG
>Ga0073928_10010487_pt1 | contig 11020 bp, 6 predicted proteins | sample PaiPotPPA55metaG_FD_76969 | JGI IMG/M metagenome (GOLD analysis project Ga0073928, IMG submission 76969) | Iron sulfur acid spring bacterial and archeal communities from Banff, Canada, to study Microbial Dark Matter (Phase II) - Paint Pots PPA... ...
GGGAAGATGGGCCATCAATGCAGACGCTTCGAGAAGATTCAGGTTTTCAAATACCACCCAGATGGACGTCGGCTGGTCGGCTCGATCGGTTGGGATTCAGGCAGCTGCCAAGTTTGGGGCACCCTCGGCGTTCAGTACGAGCAGCGCGGCCTTAAAGGCAAAGCGCGCCGGGTGCGTCGAGGTCCCTGGGCCGATCCCTTTAGCATCCGGATTTGAATTAAGGATCCGTTTCACGTTCCGCGAGAATTCGCGGCAATAATCGCATCCATGCTCTGCGAGGTGCCGGACGAGCTTAGTCGCTTCTACCGCCCCAAGTCCCGCGACTCCATTCAAAAAGTCGGATCACAAGCGCATGAGGACTGAGGCGGTCGAGATCATCTATGAAATTCGTCGCGCCGGCTCGGCGAGACTTCTCAGATTCCAAAATTTGAACGATTCGATCCTAGGCGCTAGATTACTTTGCGGTAGGAGAAACCAATGGCTCGAAAGCAGGGACCGGGGTCAAAGAGATGACTCCCTGCGGGGATGGGATGAAGGGAGGCGGATGAGCATGCCAACCATTTCGCCTTAAGCTCTTCGGCGCGCTCGGGTGAAATATCAAGGTGGCGACTGATGCGTTCCGAAACCTCTATCTCTATGGGGCACGACCATGGGCCAGCTCTGGCAAGTAGGCCCGCACCGGCTCGTTTGCCGCGACTGCAGGGAGGAAACGTTCTGAGACGCCTATGGAGCGATGGTCGGCCGCCTTTCAGATCGATTTGGACCGATCCGCCATACGGCGTGAATTACGGCGAGAAGACCGCGTGGATGCATCGACGCCTCGCGCAGAAGCGCCGTAAGCCCATCGAGAACGACGATCTTGGTCCGGAACAGATCGCCGCATTGTTTTCCACGGCGCTGGCTAGCGCGCTGCCGTACGCGCAACCCGGAGCCGCGCTCTATGCCACGGTCCCGGCCGGAACTTTACTGCCGGTCTTCATTGCGGCGATGCAGCGCGGCGGCGTGAGCTACCGGCATTCATTGGTCTGGGTCAAGCAGGCACTGGTGTTGGGACGCGCAGACTATCACTACCGCCACGAACATATTCTTTACGGTTGGATTGAGAATGGCCCCCACTACTTCATAGACGATCGGAGTCAGGATTCGGTTTTCGAGATCGATCGCCCAATCGACAGCCCTCTGCATCCAACCACGAAACCGGTCGAGCTAATCGCCCGAATGATTTGCAACAGCAGCCGGCCGGATGAACTCGTTTTTGATCCCTTCTGTGGCAGCGGCTCGACCGTCGTGGCGGCGCACCAATTAGGGCGAGTCGCGTATGGCTGCGAGATCGACCCCGGCTATCTCGCCGTCGAGCGCCTCATCGGCTCGATCCGGCGCGAATCTCTCGACAACCTCATCGTGTTCGACGAAACGCAGTTGCGTCGCGTTCTGAAAAATTACGTCTCTTATTACAATCAGATTCGAACGCATCTCTCACTGGACAAGAATGCGCCGGATTTTCGGCGCCCGCAGAAGCTCGATCCCATCGCAGCAATACCAATCCTCGGTGGACTCCATCACCAATACGTCAGGGTTTAGGTTTTGATTAATCACAAGCTGATAAGAGCGCGTCTACACTGAAGAGGTTGAAGCGAAGCGAAGGCATCCTGACACCCATTGCCACTGCGATCCATCTGTTTGATCGATGGGGGTGCTAAGTGGTGCTAAGGGCGATCTTCCCTCCTCGTCACGCAGCCAGACTATTGAGCGCTTGGCGACTTTCCCAGCATAGGAATTCGGCCCAAAACTCGGAACACTTCGATGACGGGGGGAGCCGCGAGGAAACTGCGGATAAGCGCCTCCGTTTTGAGTGCTGACCCAACCGATTCGATAGTTCCGGCGGCGGTGATGAATGCCTGTTCGGCTTCCTTATCTTTGCCGAGTCTGATTAGCACCTTGCCGAGGGCAAGGGCCCCCATCCATTCGTCGCGCGGTACCTTGAGGCCGTGCGCTAGCGTGAGCGACGCTTCCAGAATCGGAGCACTTTCCTTAAGGCGGCCGGTTGCGGCAAGGACTTCGCCCTGCAGGCGCAACGCTGGTGCCTCGTGTTTACGTGAGTGCGTTTTCCGGGCGAGCTCGAGCGCTGCGGTCGCGAACTGCGCCGCCTCATCGTGATGGCCACGGGCCAACTCCAGCGCTCCGCGCGCGTAAAGCAAGGGGATGTGCCATCGATAGCGGCTGACATCGTCCATCTCGAGCAAAGCCCATGCACGCAGAAAGAATTCTTCAGCTCGACCATAATCAGTACGTTCTAAATGCACCAGTCCTGCTTTCAACAGCGAATGCCCGCGCGGCTCGGGCCAAGGCGAGTATTTGCGCGCGGCCTCGTCGCCCTCGAGCTGAAGTTCGAGCGCGCGATCAAGGTCATACAACTCTAAAGAAACAGCACCGGTACAATTCGGTATACGTGGCAGCCAAAACGCATCACCGGCAGCTTGGGCGTATTCGGTTAGCTGCCGATACCAATCAAGGGCCTGTTCGTATTCACCGAGGGATAACGATAGATTACCGAGAGAGAATAGACTCTGTCCGAAAGCAAAGCCGGCGTGCGCCTCGCGCGCGAATTCGAGTCCCTTGTGAAGAGGGCCGAGGGCCCGTGCAAATTCGCCGTGCCATTGAAGCAGCTGGCCAAGCGTCGCTGATGTTTGGGCTAGCAGCCGCTGATCTGTGAGAGTCTCGGCCAGACGTACGGCTTCTTCGGCCTGCTCGATTATCTCAGGTGTCGCGCCGTTACAGATACCTTTGGCCAAGGCGCTGGCGATCGTGCCGGACGCTTGGATTGCAACCTCGCCCAGCTCTTCGGCGAGCGCGCCCGACCGTTCGGAGGTGTCCAGCATTGCGTCGATTTGGTGTGCGTTGAATTGCGCCAAACTCAGCCCGAGCAGGAATCGACACTCTCGCGTTCGATCATTACCGGAACGGGCGTAGTCTAGCGCGCGAGCGTAGTCGTCGATCGCCTCCTGATGCCTGCCGATAATGCTTAGTACTCCGCCGCGGTTCGCGTGGAGGTCTCCTACGGCGCCTGAGGCGGTAAGGGGGACTCTCGCCGCGGCGTCTATCGCATGGGCGTAATGTTCTATCGCTTCGGCATTGGCAAAGGAGTGCGAGCACTGGTCGCCGGCGAGCCTGCTGTATTGCATAGCTCTCGGCCAGTCCTCAGCGCGGCTGAAATGATAGGCCAGTTCGGCATAGTGTTCCGCCAGCCGATCACGAAAGAGTTCCTCGATCGCCGCCCCGACCGCCCTGTGCAACTCCTTGCGGCTTCGCATCAAGAGGCTATTGTAAGCGACGTCCTGGATTACGGCGTGTTTGAAGACGTAGGCAGGTTCGGGAATCATCCCCAGCTCGTATATAATCTCCAACGCTTTCAGCTCGCGCAGTAGGCCCTCAAGTTTACCGGTTAGGCCAGCAACTCGCTCAAGCAGGCGGACAAGGAACTGCCGGCCAATAACCGAGGCGAGTTGTACCGTCCGCTTGCCGTCCTCCCCGAGGCGATCGAGCCGGGCCATGATTATTCCCTGGATAGTCTCCGGAATCGCCAGTTCGCCCAGGGCCTTGGCTATTCCGTAATTGCCGTTCTCGCGAGTAATGTAACCGAGGTCGAGCAGCGTCTTGATTACCTCTTCAACGAAGAGTGGCACCCCCTCCGCCTTTTGCATAAGCGCGGATCTGAGTTCTTCTGGGAACAGTTCGCTACCAAGAAAACGTGATGCCATCTCAAGCGTCTGCTCGTCAGTCAAATGCCGTAAATTAATCGTGCCTTGAGAAACCTTGGCACCGAATTTTGGCGTATATTCCAATCGGTGCGTAAGGATCAGCATCAACCGCGCGCCAGTCACCGAATCCATCAGGAAATCGAGGTACTCCTGGGTGCTGGAGTCGGCCCAGTGCATGTCTTCGAAGACCAGCACCAGCGGCCGCAGCGCTGCACCGCGCAGGGCAAGAGCACGAAGCGCATGGAAGATCCGTGTGCGCCGCGCCGCCGCATCCATCGCCAATACGGCCGGGTCGCCGGGATCGACGGACAGGAGGTAACGGATGTAGGGTATTTCCGCATCCAGACCACCAAGCCGGCGCATGCCATGCTCCACCTTGGCGATTATCTCAGGCTCGCCGTCGTTCTCGTCGATGCGGAAGTTCTCACGCAGCTGATCTAAGGTTGGCAGCATCGGGATGGACGACCCGAAAGAAACGCATCGTCCCTCCAGCCAGGTAACCTCTTCGTTAGTAGCCGCGAGTAACCGTCGGAACTCGAGGAGCAGTCGCGACTTTCCGATGCCCGCTTCGCCGGAGACGAATACAACCTGTCCGCGACCTGCTTTAACGTCCTCGAAAAGCTCCCCGAGTGTCGCTAGCGCACGATCGCGCCCGACCAACGGTGTGAGTCCACGCTCGACGGCCAGGTCAAGCCGAGCGCGCCGGCCATGTGGACGCAACACTTCGAACCCAAATACCGGAGCGTGCCCTTTGATTTCCAACTCGCCTAGTTCGAGAGTTTCAAAGAAACCCGCCACACTCTTATGTGTTGAGTCGCTGATCAGCACACTCCCCGGCCGAGCAAGCGATTGCAGCCGCGAGGCCAAATTGATGGTGTCGCCAATCGCGGTGTACTCCATGTGCAGATCGGTGCCGATTCTCCCGACCACAACCGTGCCCGTGTTGATGCCTATTCGCATCTGGAGTTTTAGGCCGCGCTCTTGTTCCAGCGCACGGGCATAATCGCGCAGCGCTCGCTGAATCCCGAGCGCGGCATGGATCGCCCGGCGTGGCGCGTCCTCATGCGCGATCGGCGCGCCGAACAGCGCCATCAGCCCGTCGCCTCCGTATTGATTAATGGTGCCCTCGAAACGATGAATCTCGGTTGTGATCAGTTCGAAGCCGCGCCGCACAATCTCATGAACATCCTCCGGATCGAGCTTCTCGGTCATAGCGGTAAATCCAGCGATATCGCCGAACAGCACCGTGACCTGGCGACGCTCGCCCTCCCTTGGCGGGTGTTCGGCCCGAATTTTCTTTGCCAGATGGCTGGGAAGCTGGAGAGCTTGAGCAGCCGCAGCGATATCCTTGGGCTGCACCGCTCGCGACGGGGGCTTCGAACCTGAGTCAGAGGTGGGTGGCGCAGGCGTTTCCAAAGGTTGCCCACAGGCCATGCAAAACCTGGCGCCCGGCCTGACAGACGCGCCGCAATGCGCACAACTCGCTTCCATCGCGACTCCGCATTGCTCGCAGAATCGTGCTCCGGACGGATTCTCGGATCCACAGCTTGGGCAACGCATGGCGCCTCCGTTAGCTTCTCCCGGACTCCGAAACCGTAACCCAGTTGGCGCCCGCCGTCCACAAGCCATAACTTAATGGCGATGAGTTGTGGTTCCTCAAAACCTAGTGCATGCACATGGAAACGCGAGAGCTCACGGCGACGGCTCGTTTCGCAGCTGATGAATTCGAGGCGTCCGCCTGGCACGACTCGGCGTGGCGAATTCTGGTGCGACTCCGCACTAGCGCTACGTCTTGAGTCGGCCAGCGGCCACGGCAATCGCGCGGCCGCGAGCTTGACGCGGTGGACTTCGGATCGAAAAAGCAGGGGTGGATCGCTTATGCAACGCTGTCCTTGAGCCGCCGGACACGGTAGCCGAGCGGTGCGTAACTCCGCGATCGCAATGAGCGGAGCGCAGACTGATTCCTGCGACCTTCAGTGTGGGCTGTTCTTGAGCAAGGGCGCGCATGAGGCTAGCCCAAAGCGTCGCAACCCACGCAGCCCCGGAACGCTCGAGCCTGGCCTGGTAGGACTCAATATTCAAGCCAGCGTCTGCCCTCGACCGCTCCTCAGCATACTCGCGGCGATCGAACACCATGGCTTGATTGCGAATAAAAGTCCGCCACGATTGTCCACGCCGTCGGCTTCGTTTAGGCAGGTAGCCTGACACGGTGGCCTGGGAGACGCTAAGACCGAGCATCAGAAGCTCACCATGGATCCTCGGCGCACCCCCGAGAAAGTTCTCACGGGCCATCCGTACGATCAGATGTCGAACTTCGCCGGAAACCCTGGGGCGCCCGCCGGACCAGCGACCCCTGGATCGATATCGCCAAAGCGCTGACCAGCCATCACGGCGCCAGCGTAAGACCGTCTCGGGCTGGATGATGATCAGACTGTCGCGCCATTGGGACCACCAGCGTGAGAGCAAGATCCAAAACAGCCGATCCCAAAGGCAAAAGCACGGACGACGGGTTCCGCTGCGCTCAAGCACGGCAATCTGATGGCGAAGCGCGATCGATTCCAGTAACAGCTCCGTGCGGCTTCGGGGTTCGCTTCCAGCGACCGCGTCTGCTTCGTTTGTCGGCATCGCCATGAACGCAGGTTATCGCCAGGCTTTCCAAATCACCAATAAATTCGTGCGGATCAAGTTTTGAGAAACCACAGGAGGAAAAAGCCCGAGTCGATGGGGTACGGGTCCTTTTAGTCACGGAAGATTTGGCATGTCCCAGAAAAAAATGTGAGGCTCCTCTAGCGGCGCATTTCTACGCACTAAGGTGATCGAGTAAGACCTTGGCGTCCTGCAAGTCGGCGGTGTCGAAGCCCTCGGTGAACCAGTTGTAGATATCGGCGAGCGTTGCGTGAGCTTCTTTCTGTTTGCCCTGTTGTTGCAATAGGCGGGCGAGGCTGGTCGCTGCCCGGAGCTCCAACGACTTCGCCTGCTGTCTACGGGCAAAGTCGATGGCGCTGTGAAAGCACCGCTCGGCTTCTTTTTGGTCTGCGAATCGGGGACTTGCGAATGGGGACTGTTTCAGCGTCAGCTCCCCTCTCAGCCGATAGAGTTCCGCTTCATGTTCACGCTCACCTGTGCTCTGTACGAGGTCCAGTGCTTCAGCCAGATCCGCTAACCCGTCTTCGACTCGCTCAACTTTGCTATGCGTTTCAGCCATCAGCGCGAGATAATAGAGGCGCCATAGCCTAGCCCCCGTTGCGCATATGCGGCAAATCCCTCGCGCATCTGGGTGAGTCCTTCTGCTCCTTGCCCAGCCTCAGCCAGTGTCCAGCCCTTCAGGATAGTCGCTTCAGCCAACCAGTAGGTAAATCCTTGCTCAGTCGAATGAAGAATGCTTGCCTCAGCCCGAGCGCGAGCCATCGACGGCTCGCCGCGGAACTGCGCGACTCGCGCGGCGAAATTCAAACACGCACTCCAGCTGATCCGATGAGACAGCGCCTGAGCCAGCCGCAGCGCCTCATTCATCCGCTCCAAGGCTTGATCCGGGTAGCCGCGATACCACAGAGCCATAGCCGAAAAGCACAGGCATCCCACGCCCGGGTCAGTCCCTCCATAGCGAACCGCCTGAGAGTGCAACTGAGTGCTGTAAATGGCGATCCCCTCTTCGAATTGCACACAAGCACTGGCAAACTCTCCAAGGTCATACAGCGTATAGCCCAACGCTCGGTGAGCCGTTAGGAGCAGAACGGGATCGCCTTGCTTTTCGGCGAATTCGAGCAGTTCTTCTGCTTGGCCGCGCGCTGTTTCCAGTTTCGCTGCGACAAAGTGAAACCACCAAAGGCCGTATAATGCTGAGAAGAGTTGGACCGTGTCGCCCGCCAGGTTGCAGAGCTCGCGCGCTCGCGAAAAGGTTCGTTCCACTTCGGGGGCTGCATAACCCTTGGCAGCGATAAATGCCGGCCCCAGGATAGTTTGAATCGTGAGTTCCTGCTGAATACGCTCAGCCCCGTCCGACAGAAGTTCCACGAGTTCCAGCCCCTTCGTGAGGTGACTAATCGCTTCCATGTTGGCTGAGCGTTCAATCGCTCTTTGCCAATAAGGAAGCGCTTGGTCGATAAGACCCGCTTCGGTGTAGTGATGTGCTAAAAGCTCGGGTGCTGAAGTGATTCTCTCCGAAAATTGCACCCTTAACACTTCCGCGATCTGCGAATGGAGTTCTTTGCGGCGGCTCTTGAGTAGTGCTTCATAGGCGGCGTCACGGATTAAGGCATGTTTGAATTGATAGGTAGCATCCGGTGGGATGCCCCGCACATATACCAATTCTGCATCGGTCGCACTATGGATGGCGTCCTGTAGATCTTCGTCGGAGATCGGATGGACCGCGTGCAGGAGTTCATAGGAAAACTCGCTGCCGATCACCGCGCCGACCTGGATCACTTCCTTGGCCGGACCCAGGCGATCGAGCCGCGCCATCAAGGAGTCATGCAACGTGGCGGGAATTTCGTGACCAGTGATTTTTGCGTCACCGCTCTCGAGCACTGCGCGCGTCAGTTCCTCGACGAACAGCGGCACGCCGCCGGTGCGCTCGACCACCGTCGCGACGGTCTCGTCCGAAAGCGCAATCTTGGCGGCGACTTGCGCCACCATAGTACGGACGTTGCGCGCGGTCAGCCGGTTGAGGTTGATTTGCGTGTGATGCGCGCGCATCGGCCATGGCGCGTGGAACTCGGGGCGCGCTGTATATAAGAGCAGCAGCCGCGCCGGCGCTCCCTGTTCAACCAGCAGCTGAGTCAACTCCAGCGTCGAAGGATCGGCCCAGTGCAGATCTTCGGTCGCGATCACCAGGGGCTGCGCCTTGGCGGTGCCGAAGGTCCATGCGACCACCGTGGCGAGCAGCCGCTTGCGCTGCTGGTCCGGCGCCATCGTGAGCGGCGAGTAGCGGGCGCCAATCGGCAGATCCAGCAGCGGCGCGATTAACGGCACGGCCTCGCCCGGGTCGAGACCGGCCAGCCCCAGCGACGCTACCAGGCCTGTCAGGCGCTGGTCCATGGTATGGCCGGCCTCCCAATGAAAGCTCTGCTGCATCATGTCCGCGGCCGCGTAAAAAGGCGTGTTCTGGAAAAACGGCGCGGTCGCGCATTCGAGCCACGTATGGGGAGTCGCCGCGAGCTCCTCGCGAAAGCGCTGCACCAGGCGCGATTTGCCGATGCCGCCTTCGCCAATAATTGTGACGACCTGACCGTCACCATCGAGGACGCGTTCCCAGCGGTGCAGCAGCGAACGTAATTCGTCCTCGCGTCCGACGAACGGCGTCATCCCGCGCGTCGCGGCCATCGCGGAAAAGCGTCCACGCATCCCGCTGGGGCGAACTACACGATAGAGCTGGAGCGGCCGTTCGAGCCCCTTGAGTTCCTGCGCGCCGCGATCCTCGACGACGAACAGACCCGCGACCAGCCGATGCGTAGCGCCGGTGATCGCAACGGTGCTCGGTGCGGCGGCCTCCTGCACCCGCGCCGCGACGTTGGGCACCTCGCCGAAGACCTCCGCCTCTTTGCCCGCGCCCTGGCCGATCACCACCAGACCCGAATCGATGCCGACTCGGGCAGATAATTTCGCATGGCCGGGCTGCTCGTTGAGCTTGGCAATCGCGTCGAGCAGCGCGAGTCCCGCGCGGGCGGCTCGCTCGGCGTCGTTGTCGTGGGCGGCGGGCCAGCCGAAGTAAGCCATCACGCCGTCGCCGAGGTACTTTGCGACGTGGCCATCGAAGCGCGTGATCGCCGCGGCGGCCACGCGATGGAATCCGGCGAGCGTCTCGCGCCATTGCTCCGGGTCGAGCCGCGCGGCGATCGCGGTCGAGCCGACGAGGTCGCAGAACAGCACCGTCAGATGCCGCCGCTCGCCGACCACCTCCGGCGATTGAAGCGGTGGGGTCGCGGAAACTGGAGTGCCGATTGACGAGTCGAAAGGAGCGCCGCATTCGCCACAGAACTTTGCGGCGGGTAAGTTCTCTGCATTGCACCGTGGGCAGCGCATGAGAAGTCCAACACCGCATTCAGAGCAGTACTTCCGGCTGGATTCTCGGACCCACACTTTGAGCAGCACATCGAGGTCCACCGCCAACAAGCGACTAAACGCTTTTCTATCACCCAATGCAGGCACCGACCACAGGGCTGAGTAGCAGGGAAAAGCTTTCCGACGGCTCGACCGAATACAAGCTGTCCGTAGCGTGGTCGGGCCCGAAGGGAAAGAGAATGACGATGCTCGTCCGGCCTGACTACGTATCAACTCCATTAGGGACGGCCCAAGTTGAGACCAAGTCGCTGATTATCTATTGGTTCATCTACGCAATTTGAGACGCAGTGGACGGAGAGTTCGCTGCGCCGGCGGACCTGCACCCGTGCTTTCGCCGCCGCCGGCAGCATCGCTTTCGGATGATAAAAGCTGAACCCCAGGACTGGCTTGCGACCTGGTCGCGACACAGCCACGACGTCCTAGTGCAAAGTCTGCCACCAGCACCGTCGCCAGCCTCAGGGCGTAAGCCCCGCGGCACCCGCGCGCGCCACCCCTCACGCGGGCTATCTTACGGTATGCGAGCGATACGATACTCCGAAATTAACGCTGGATTTGCGGAAGATTGGATTTTGGACCGGGGTGTTGCTCCTCGACATTGGTTTCTATTATGGCCTCACGCGCCTGGTGATGTGGGCCACGTCGCTGTGAATTTTGAGGCGGCCCGCGAGCAACAGTTGCTATTCGAAATTTCAAAGCATCTTCATCGTGAACCTGCTTTTCGGCTGGACGATCGCGGGATGGATTGTCGCGTTGTTCTGGGCCATTTGCCGCCCCCCAGAGGGCGAAGGCGCCACTTTCAAAATGACTCCGTTCGGACCGGTACCGCGAAACAAGACGGGCGACCAGCCGCATGCAAATTAGTCTGCGCGCTAGGCGTTTTTTCGCGGATTTTCCACGCGCGCGAACCGCACCCTTTTTCACGGGTGATCTCGCTCACCTCACACGTGGATTAGAGATCTTTTGGCAGCTTGCTCAAAGCCGAATTTTCTTTTGGCCTGGTAAGTTTCATGTACGATAAAACGAATGTGAGATTCTCCACGGTGGGGTAAGATAAACCTGAAATTGCACGTGGTACATTCACCCGCTGACCAATCATCGAATTTTAGGGATCCGGTCATGGTCAGGCTAACCGCGCCCTCCGATGGTTTACAGATGGGACATATGCCCAGATCCTTGCCCTCATAGATAACGCCGTCGGCGTA